>JAEEGL012852911.1_pt1 | contig 49985 bp, 45 predicted proteins | sample 9134231 | NCBI WGS metagenome assembly JAEEGL01 (sample SAMN16246548, study PRJNA631951) | gut metagenome | biome: gut microbiome; feature: rumen; material: fiber-attached | host: Bos | place: Iran: Karaj | collected 2018-10 | reverse complement strand
GGTTCATGAGTGTTACACCAAGGAGTACATCTATCTATAAACACTTTGAATTGTCCTGGAATATCTGCCCAATAAGATGGAGATACAGAAACTATTTTATCTGCCCATTCATACTCTTCAATAAGCTTATCAACATCATCATTCTGATAACATTTTGCAGTCTTATGACATTTACGACATCCTTTGCATAGTTTAATGTCATAATCATCTATACAAACCTTTTTAATAGTATTAGAAGAAGAAAGATTATTTGAAACAATATCAACAATTCTTTGTGTTGCACCATCTCTAACAGGACTACAATTGATAATTAGTATTTTCATAGTTTGACTCCTTAAAAAATATATTTTGTTGATTTTATCGTATTTTAGTCATTTTTTCAAGTGGATATAAAACTCTTTTATTTGTTTCTTTATTCATCTATGGTATAATAATATAGAAATATTTTTATTGTAAATTAAATTTGGGATGGGATGATTTTATGTTTGAATTAAATAATGCTCAATTATTTATGCACTCAGTCAATAAAAGAGGATTAAATCAAAGTTTAACCTTATGTGGTAGTGCTGTTCTTTTTAAAAAATATAGTGATGAAGAATTACAAATTGCAGTAAATAATCTTTTAAGAGAAAATAAGACTCTTCGTACATATTTTATTGAAAAAAATCAAAAAACTTATCAAGATTTTGAACCATATAAAAAGAGAAATTTTAAAATAAAATTTTTTAACTCTATTGAAGAAATGGATGAATTTGGAAAGATTTATGCAACTATTCCTCAAAATTATAAGATAGTATGTGATGATGAAAAAGATAAAATAAAGAAAAAAAAGTCACATAATATTTTTTTATTATTTAATTATTTGAAGCAACAAAATAGTATTAAAAAAAATAAAAAGAAATTAGGATTAATGGATAATGAATTATCATGCTTTGACATTATTCTAATCCAATTACCAAATGCTAGTGGTGCATTTATAAAAATGAATCATATAATATCTGATGGTTGGTCAATGTATTTAATCGCAAACCAATTATTAAAATCTTTAAATAATGAAGAATTTAAAACTTATGAATATAATTATTTTATAGAAAATAATAAAAATTATGAATTAAGTGAAAGAGGAATTCTAGATAAAGAATATTTTAAAAACGAATGGTTAAAATATCCAAATAAAACTGTTATATTTCCTGGTAAGATTTATTCTTTTAAAGGGAAAAGAAAAGAATTTGCATTTGATATAGAAGTATCAAATAAAATAAAAAATTACTGTAAAGAGAATCAAATATCTGAAAGCGTCTTTTTTATTAGTGCTATAGGTATAGCACTATATAATAAAATAAAAAATGATAAGTTTTATGTTGGAATGATTAATGCTAATAGATTAGGTCTTATTGAAAAAAATATGGTTGGTCTAGCGGCATTACAATTACCATTGTTATTAGAAGTATCTAGTAAAATGTCGTTTAAAGATTTTTTAGTTCTAAATAAAGAAAAGACTATATCATTATTAAGACGTGTAAGAGGATATGTTAAACCAAAAGAAGTAAATGGATTATATACTGATTTTTATATAAGCTTCCGTAACGCAACTATAAATACAGATTCTAATTTAAGAATAAAAGAGTATTTCCCAATGGCTTTTGGAAATGTAGTTACTCTTGCAATAGAAGAGAATTTTAATACTAAAACCTTTAATATGTATTTTGATCATAATATAAAAATTAAAGATGTTGAGGCAATAAAAATTTTAAATGTAATTTCAAATATAATAAATAAGGTTCTTAATAATAATGAATTATTAATTAAGGATTTAACAGTGGAGGATTAAAATGTTTGATAAGGTAAAAAAAATATTAGAAAATTATACGGAAAGTGAAATAAAAGAAGATTCTTCACTAGTTGGAGATCTTGGCTTATCATCACTTGATATAGTTTCTATTGTTGCTGATTTTGAAGATGAATTTAATATAAAAATTGAAGATAAGGATATATATAACTTTTTAACTGTAGATGATATATTAAAATATTTGGAAGAAAAATGTAGATGAAAAATTTAAAGAATCATTATAAAAAATTAAAAGATATTAATTTTAAAAGTATATTTGAATTAAGAGTTAAATATGATCCAGATAATATCTTATATTTATATGGTGATGAAGGAAAAGAAATAAAAAAGAGTGTAAGTGATTTTTATTATGATGTATTAAAACTGGGAACTTATTTAAGTAAAATTTATAATAATAAAAAAATAGCTCTAATAGGTGAAAATAGCTATAATTGGATTATTAGCTATTTTGCATCTATTTTTTCTGATAATATAATTGTTCCATTAGATAAAGATCTTCCTTTTTCAGATTTATCTGATTTATTAAAAAGAGGAGAATGTGAATTATTAATTTATTCAAAATCATATGAAGATATAGCAAATAAATTAAATAACGAATTAAAAATAAATATATTATCAATGGATGAAATCGATAATATATTATTATATGATTATAAAGAATATTATGAATATAAAAGAGGTATAGATGATCTTTGCGCAATAATTTTTACATCAGGCACTACAGGCTTACCTAAGGCAGTAATGTTATCTGAAAGAAATATTTGTTATGATAGTTATTATGCAAGCCTTAGTTTATGGTTAAAGGGAAATTCAGTTTTGACATTGCCACTTCATCATACTTTCGCTTTGTCTGTTAATATAATTGGTGCATATATTTGTGGATGTCCTGTTTATATTTCTAAAGGGATAAGATATTTTACAAAGGAACTAAAATATTATAATGCTAGAAGTTTAGCATTAGTTCCATTATATTTAGAAACAATATATAAAAATATATGGTTAACTGCAAAGAAAAATAATTCTTTAGATAAATTAACTAACGCAATAAAATTAAGTGATAGATTAAGAAAAATTGGTATTGACCTAAGAAAAATATTTTTTAAAAAAATCACATCTAATATTGGTAAAAATCTAGAAAATATTATATGTGGTGGAGCATTTTTAGATCAAAAATATATTGATTTTTTTGATAGCATTGGTATAAAAGTATTCAATGGTTATGGAATAACTGAGTGTTCACCTATTGTTAGCGTAAATAGATATAAAAAAAGAATTAAAAATTCAGTAGGTATGCCAATTTCATGTCTTGATGTTAAAATAATTGATGGTGAAATTTGTGTTAAAGGCGATAGTGTAATGCTTGGCTATTATAAAGATGAAAAATCAACATCAGATGCAATAAAAAATGATTATTTCCATACGGGAGATATTGGCTATAAAGATAAAAATGGTTTTATTTTTGTAACAGGTAGAATTAAAAATTTAATAATTCTATCTAATGGTAAAAATATATCTGCTGAGGAATTAGAAAAGAAAATATATGAAATTGATGGTGTAGAAGAAGTTGTTGTAAAAGGTGAAAATGATATTATTGTTGCTGAAGTATATATAGATGGTAATAAAAAAATAGATAAAGAAATAGATTTATTAAATCATCAAATGCCTCCATATAAAAGAATTTCAAAAATCATATATAGAGATTTTGAATTTGAAAAAACAACAACAAGAAAAATCAAAAGATAATATATAACTAAAAAAGATTTTAAATATTACATTAGAGTAAGGTATAGCTGATACGAAAGTATTGGCTATTTTATTTATATAATGATAAAACTAATAGTATTTAATGATTATAGATTATTTATACATTTTAGTTTGTTAATAAAATTTTTGGTAGAATTATAAATAGATATCAATTATACTATGGTTAAAGAAAACTAATATTTTATAACGGTGAATTAATATGAAAAATAATATAATGAATTCAATTGAATATAAGAAATATAATACATCCTATGAACAAGAAGTAATAAATATATTTATTAAAGCCTTTGAACATTATCCTCTTTTTGAGATTGTTAAGAATGATTTTAAAACAGAAAAAAGATACCATAGTTTTTATGATAGTTTTATGAAGTCTTTATTTAAAGCAACAATCAGAAAGAATGAATGTTATATTGGTATAAATGATGGAAAAGTCATTGATTTTATTATTATTGATGCTCCTACTGATAGGCCTGTAGGATTTTTGGATTATGTCTTATGTGGAGGCATAAAACCTATATTAAAGCTAGGATTATTTAATGCTTTAAAGTTTCTTAAGCTTTCTGATGAGACAGAAATTGTTGTAAAAAGCATTAAAGAGCCACGTTGGCATCTTTATTTTTTAGTAGTTGAACCAAATCATCAGTGCGAAGGTGTTGGTTCTGATGCCATAAAGAATTTTTTAATACCTTTTGTTAAAGAAAAAAACGGTAATCTTATCACTGTTACGACTAATGCGAAACATAATGTTGATTTTTATATTAAAAATGGTTTTTCTCTCATCAAAGAAGAAAATCTAAAATATAAAAATAGAACTGTTGAAAATTTTAGTTTTAGAATGGATTTATAATACAATTATGAAAATTATATTAGAAGCTAAAGAATTAATAATAAGAGAAATGAATCTTGATTATTTAGATTCCTAAGGATGGTTTTATCAGATAATATAAATAATATTTCATCTTAAAAAGCTATAAAAATGGAATAACATTTATTAAAAACATTTTGAATCAGATAATGGTGAAATAGATAAAGTATACAATTTATTTAAGATTGGTAGGGGGTTAAAATGGATAATTTTGTTAATGAAAAAGATTATAAATTATTAGAAAAAGATAAATATACCTTCTTTGTTTTAAAAAGAGTAATGGGTGGAAAATGTAATTTATTATTATCTAATCATGAGGATATAATAATTTGCTTTACCGAAAGCCCATATCCTATTTGGATTTGGACAAAGGATAATATATCTAATGATAAGAAGGATTATATTTATAATTTAATAAAAGAAAAAGGTTTATTGAATAATAAATATAGCTTTAATATAAAATATGAATTATATGAATATTTTATTAATAGGGCAAAAGAAGATAATATAGATATTAAAATTTCAATAAATATGTTTGCTTATGATTGTATCAATCCAATTAAACCAAAAAATGATGTACCAGGTAGTATTCATTTATGCTTAGAAGAAGATATAAATGAAATAGTTAATATCTTAGAATTGTTCCATACTGAGCTTGGATTAGATAAAAAGGATGATTATTCAAAGGATGCAGAGGAATTTATTAAACAAAAGAACACATATTTATTTAAAAATGAAAATGGTATATTTGTTGCATCTGCAAGATATGTACCTAATGGTAATTTAGCATCTATTTCTTTAGTATATACTAAAAAAGAATATAGAAGAATGCATTATGCAGAAAAGCTAGTATATGAGGTTACAATGATTGCAAAAGAATTAGGATATACGCCTATGCTTTATACTGATGCTTTTTATATTGCATCAAATAAGTGCTATGAAAAAATAGGATATAAGCTTCAAGGTAAGCTATGTTCTATAAGAATTAATTAAGGAATGGATAATAATTATGTTTAGAAAAATGAGAAGATTTAAGCAAGAAATATCTAGGGATGAATGTATAGAATTATTAATTAATGAGAAAAGAGGAGTATTATCTTTATTAGGTGATGATGGATATCCATATGGATTACCAATTAATCATTATTATGATGAAAAAGATAATTTGATTTATTTTCATGGTGCAAAGGAAGGACATAAAATTGATTCTTTAAAAAATTGTAATAAGGTTAGTTATTGTGTTTTTGAAAAAGGAACTAAAAGAATAGATCATTGGTCATATGATGTAAGAAGTGTTATTATCTTTGGGACTATTGAATTTGTTTCTGATATAGAAAAGGTGAAAGATATTTGTAGAAAATTATCTTATAAATTTACGAATGATACTGAAGCTATTGAAAAAGAAATAAATAGCGCTATTAATAGAACTCAATTGCTATGTTTAAAAATAGAGCATATGTCTGGGAAGCTAGTTAATGAACAGTAAATAATATATTAAAATATAGATAGATATTACTGTTTGTAATTTAACTTAGCTGTTTGGGAATGATTGTCTTTCTTGCTTTATACAAAACCGCTTATTTAAGCTGATGACGTCTATGAGTTTTTTACTCATAGAATAAATCAGCTTTTTATTTTTAGGAGTATATTATGAATATTTTTTTATTTATTATTTTTTACATTTGAAATTGTTTTATGGATTATGAAAACATTTTAATGTACATAAGATATTTAAAAATCTAGACTTAATATGCAATATAAGTATAATTATTTTGAATAGGTGGTATGATAATATGAACTTAACTAATGAAGAAAAAAGTAAATTAGAAGATATCTACCAAAGATTTTTAAATGATGAAAAGATTTTGAAAATGAAGGAAATAAGTATGCACAGAGGTTCAAATACTTACATTCATTCATTTAAGGTTGCAAAGCTTGCAATAAAAAGGGCTTTAAAAAGAAGAAAGAAATTAGACTTAGAATCTATTTTAATTGCATCTATATTACATGATTATTATTTATATGATTGGCGTAAAAACAAAAAATTAAAAAAGCATCATGCAAGTAGACATCCATTTATTTCAGTTGAAAATGCAAAAAGAGATTTTGATATTCCTGAATCTGTTGCATATATTATTAAAGTCCATATGTGGCCTTATAATTTTAAAATGTTTCCTAAAAGCACTGAGGCAAGAATTGTTAATAATGCTGATAATATTATTGCAACAAAAGAAGTATTTACAAGTAAGAAGCATAAAGATAAGAATGTAGATAAATATTTAGATTATATAAAAACATTATTTTAATAATTAGAAAAACTTTGATGAAAAAAATCAAAGTTTTTTTCTTTCTAAATTATAAGAAATGATATATTATATAAAAAGTGTGAGGCAATAGTATGGAAATTAAAAAGCTTGATTATGAAAAATATAAAGGCGTTAGATATAGCTGTAATATAAAATCTGATTATTACTTAGATATAAAAAGAACCATAAAAGGATTTGATTTAGAATTTATAAAATCAGAAAATACTATAGAAAAAGTATTATCTGATGATATGCTATCAGATTGGTTAGATAATCCTATAAGCTATGGTGCATTTATAGATAATGAGTTAGTTGGATTTGTTGAAGGTTTTAAAGAAGACTGGAATAATAGATTTAGAATTACTAATATTTGTGTGTTTGATAACTATAAAAGAAGAAGTGGCTTAGGTAAGTCTTTACTTGATAAAATACTTATAGATGCAAAAGCTAGTAATGCAAGAATGGTTGTATTAGAAACGCAAAGTTATAATTATAATGCAATCAAATTTTATCAAAAAAATGGCTTTGAAATTATTGGGTTTGACCTATATGCATATTCTAATGAAAGTTTTAATGAAAAAAATATTAGGGTTGAAATGGGGATAAAAATATGATATTATGCTAGCCATATAATATTTTTTTATGGTGGTAATAGATGAAAACAATAGGTTATAAAGCAAGTGGTTGGATTATTATATATTTTATTGTTCTAATAATTGGAATATTTGGTTTAATTGCAGGTCTTTCAATAGGTTTTGATGGAGAAGGTGCTTATATTACTTTTATGTCAGCATTAGCAATTGTTGTTTCAATTGTATTATTAATTATTTTAATATCTACTCCAAGAAATCTAATTGTTCAGTTGAATGATAAGGAATTAAAGATTTATGATAATGTAATTAGATTAGATGAAATAGTTGATGTAACTTATAAATGTGATCGTTCAAGAAATTGGCCAAGATATACATCTGGTACAGTAATAATAAAAACTAAAGGAAATGTTTATACTGTAAGACATGTAAGTGATTGCGAGGCTGTTTCATTTGATATTAAGGAATTAGTCCGTACTAAAACTACTACTAAATAATTTTTGTAAGGCCTTATAAAAGTAAAATTTTATAAGGTTTTTTTGTGCTAAAATAAAAATAGAAATAGAACTTCTAAAGCGTTTTCGTTTACAATTTGTATAAATGAATCTCATATATTAATAATTCAATATATTTTACACATTTTATTAAATAAAAGTATTGATTTTTTGGGGATTTTTTTTATAATTAATTTGTTTTTAAAATAATAGTATTTGCGAGGGTTTAGAATGGATCAAGATAGAACACCTTTTTTAGATGCATTAAAGAAGTATATTGATGAAAAAGTATCACCATTTGATGTTCCAGGACATCATATGGGAAATGTAGATAATTTATTCAAGGATTATGTTGGAGAGCTAACATATATGTGTGATGTTAATGCTCCAAGAGGACTTGATAATCTAAATCATCCTAATGGTGTAATTCAAGAATCTCAAATGATAATGGCTGATTGCTATCATGCAGATGAAGCATTCTTTTTAATAAATGGTACATCTTCAGGTATTATTGCAATGATTTTAGCTAGTGTTAAGGCTCATGAAGAAATTATTTTACCTAGAAATTGTCATAAGTCAGTAATTAATGCACTTATTTTATCAGGTGCAATTCCTGTGTTTGTTATGCCTGAATTTGATAGAAATCTTGAAATATCAAATCAACCAACTGTTGAAGATTATATTGAAAAAATGGATAGCCATCCAAATGCTAAAGCTATTTTTGTAATTAATCCAACATATTTTGGAGCAACAAATGATATGGTTAGATTAGCTGAAGAAGCTCATAAGAGAGGTATGATAGCCCTTGCTGATGAGGCACATGGTGCACATTTAGGCTTCCATGACAGATTACCTATCGCTGCAATGGATGCAGATTTTGATTTATCTGCAGTTTCAATGCATAAAACTGGTGGTGCTTTAACACAAGCTTCAGTTTTATTAAGAAAGGGTAATAGAGTAACTCATTATGATGTTTTTAAAGCATTAATGGTTATTAATACAACTTCACCTTCTAATTTACTAATTGCATCACTTGAATCTGCAAGACATTATTTATATCATAATGGTGAAAAAAGATTAGAAGAAGTTATTAATATGGGTAATGATGCAAGAGCAAGAATTAATGAAATACCAGGCTTTAAGGCTAGAGGAAGAGAATACTTCATTAATCAAGGCTCTTATGCATATGATTGTACTAAATTAGTTATTGAACTTGAATCATTAACAATTAATGGATTTGAGTTATATAATATACTTAAGGATGAATATAATGTTCAGATGGAATTAGCTGAGCAATATGTTGTACTTGCGATACTTGCAATAGGTACAAAAAAGGAGCATTTAGATAATTTAATAAATGCTTTAAAGGATATTTCAAATAAATATTACGTAGAAAAGAGAACATACCCTAAATATTATTATGATTCACCATTCCCAAAAATGGTTATGAGACCACGTGTAGCTTATCAGGCCCCTGTATTAAGAGTTAAGCTTGATGATGCAATTGGTTTAATATCAAAGGAATCTATTATGATATATCCACCAGGAATCCCTCTAATTATTCCAGGTGAAGTCTTTGATCAAAATATTATTGATCGTATTAAGCAATATAAGAAGACAAATGCGACTGTATTAATGGATTATGATGATCTTACTGTATCTGTTGTTGATTATGATCAATATTTAGAAAATAGAGAGAATGTGGAGGATAGATTTGATGACTAATCCATTAAATGATTTATACACGTTACCATTTGAAGGAAATATGCATGATGGTACTATAATTTTACTTCCATATAGAATTGATACATGGGAAGATGGAGGTTTAAAAGCATTTAGTGAATTTTTAAATATCATTGATGCAATTTCTTTATATGAGCATGTATATGTTATTAAAAGTAAGAATGTTAAATATGATACAAGTATTTTAAATAATAAGAAAAATGTATCAGTTCATAATTTAGAATATGATGATTCTTGGGCAAGAGATAATACATTAATTTTCTTAAGAAATAAAGAAGGAAAATTAAGATGTGTAGATTTTGGATTTAATGCCTGGGGTGGTAATTTCGATGGACTTTATTCATCTTGGGAAAATGATGATAAGCTAGGATCACAATTAGCTCAATTATTAAATGTTGAATACTATAGTGATAAGGATTTTATCTTAGAAGGTGGTTCAATTCATTCTAATGGTAAAGGTGTATTATTAACAACTGAGGCATGCTTATTATCTAAGGGAAGAAACATAAACCTAACTAAAGAAGAAATTGAAGAACATTTAAAGAATATGCTTGGAATGAACAAGGTAATATGGCTTCCTCATGGAATTTATAATGATGAAACTAATGAGCATGTTGATAATATGGCATGCTTCTTAGATGAAAATACAGTATTACTTGCAACATCTAAGGATAAAAATGATATTCAATATAAGTGGAGTATGGAAGCAAAAAAGGTATTAGAGGATAATAATTTAAATGTAATTTTGGTAAATTGCCCTAATCCATATTTAGCATTAACAAAGGAAGAAGCAAATTCTATTGTTTTAGATGGTAATGCTAAGCCTAGACTTGAAGGAGATAGATTAGCAGGCTCATATGTTAATTTCTATATGGGTAAGGATTTTATTATTCTTCCAAAATTTAATGTAGAAGAAGATAATGAAGCATATGATGTTTTAAATAATTTCTATAAAGGTAAGAAAAAGATTCATCAAATTGAATCAAGAAAGATTTTAGTAGCAGGTGGTAATATCCATTGTGTTACAATGCAAATAGGTAGAGGTGAATAATATGAAGGTAAAAGTAGCTGCAACTCAAATGTCTATTTCATGGGATATTGAATCTAATATTAAAAAAGCAGATTCAATGATTGAAAATTGTGCTAAAGATGGTGTAAATATTGTTTTATTACAAGAATTATTCTTAACACCATATTTTTGTCAAAAGGAAAAATATGAATATTTCGAATTAGCAACAGAATATAAGAATAATAAATATTTAGCCCATTTCCAAGAAATGGCTAAGAAATATAATGTTGTTTTACCTATTTCTTTCTTTGAAAGAAGTGGCAATAATTTCTATAATTCTTTAGCAATGATTGATGCTGATGGAAAAATCCTAGGATTATATAGAAAAAGCCATATTCCAACAGGTGAATGCTATGAAGAAAAGTTCTATTTCACACCTGGTGATACAGGATTTAAGGTATTTAATACAAAGTTTGGTCATGTAGGATGTGGAATTTGTTGGGATCAATGGTTCCCTGAAACAGCTAGAATTTTAGCATTAAAGGGAGCAGAATTATTATTCTTCCCAACTGCAATAGGTACTGAACCTGTATTACCTAAGGATTCAAAGGATCATTGGCAAAATACAATGTGTGGTCATGCTGCCGCAAACATTATGCCAGTTATTGCATCAAATAGAATTGGTACTGAGGTTGAAGGCGATTCATCTATGACATTCTTTGGTTCATCATTTATAGCAAATGAAGAAGGAACTAAGATTAAGGAAATGGATAGAGTAACTGAAGGCTTTATTTCATATGAATTTGATTTAGATGTAATAAGAAAAAAGAGATATTCTTGGGGTGTATTTAGAGATAGAAGAGTAGATTTATATACTCCTATCCTTAAAACAGATGATTCATTTAATATCTAAAATAAAATAAATTTAAAAGCTGATTATACTATTAGGTAATACTTAATGACATAATCAGTTTTTTGTTTTATAAAGTTTATCTTAACTTTTTAAAAAATATCAGTTATAATTAACATAAAGGTAACCAATATATACAATTTAAGAAATGAGGATGATATTATGAAGGATAATAAGTATAAAGGTACTCAAACTGAAAAGAATCTAGAAAAAGCATTTGAAGGTGAATCGCAAGCAAGAAATAAGTATACTTATTTTGCAAGTGTTGCAAAAAAGGAAGGCTATGAGCAAATAGCCGCATTATTCTTAAAAACTGCAGATAATGAAAAAGAACATGCAAAAATGTGGTTTAAGGAATTAAATGGTATTGGAGATACTAAAGATAATCTTTTAGCGGCCGCAAATGGCGAAAACTATGAATGGACAGACATGTATGAGGAATTTGCAAAAACTGCAGAAAAAGAAGGATTTATAGAGCTTGCAGCTAAATTTAGAGCGGTTGCATTAATTGAAAAGCACCATGAAGAAAGATATAGAGCTTTATTAAGAAATGTAGAAATGCAAGAAGTATTTAAGAAAAGTGAAGTTAAGGTTTGGGAATGTAGAAACTGTGGACATATCGTTGTAGGTACTAATGCACCAGAGGTATGCCCTGTATGCAATCATCCACAATCATATTTCGAAATAAATGCTGAAAATTACTAGTTTTTACTAAGTAGGGTGATACCCCTACTTTTTAATTTTATATTGGAGGTGTTTTGATATAAATTTGGTGATTATTATTTAGAATTTGAAATGTTAGCTAATAATACTATAACTATTTATAATAATAGTGGTACAATAGATATTGATTATATTAGTTTTAAGGAGATATCTTGAATTTTATGAATAAAATAGTAGTTGTAGGTCCTAGTGGTGCTGGGAAAAGTACACTTTCAAGAAAACTTAGTAGTAAGCTTAATATTAGCTTATATCATTTAGATAATATATTTTGGAATAGTGATAAAACACATATAACTAAAGAAGAATTTGATAAAAAGCTTGAAGAGATTTTATCATTAGATAATTATATTATTGATGGCGATTATTCTAGGACATATGAAGCTAGATTTAAAAATTCAGATACTATTATATTTCTTAATTATCCACTAGATTTGTGTATTAATGGCGTTTCAGAAAGAATAGGGAAGAAGCGTTTAGATATTCCTTGGGTTGAAGAGGAATTTGATCCTTTATTTATGCAATGGATAAAGAATTGGTTTATTGAAACTAAACCAATTCTTTTAAATTTATTAGATAAGTATAGGGATACTAAAACAATTATTGAATTTAAAGATAGAAATCAAGCAAATGATTTTATAAATAGCTTATAATATTAAGCATTATTGAGGAGATTATAGTAATGAAATGGGTAACAATATGGGGGAATGCACAATCTATTTGTGTTCCTGAACCCCAAAGATATGCAAAGGATTTAACATTAAGATATCCAATTTTTGTACCATTTGATGGTGATAAAATAAGAATAACATTAGATAATTTTTTGATTGATGAGGAAGTATTTATTAATTATATATCTATTGGTATATCAGATAGGTTATCTGATGAAGTTATAAATAATATAGGATATTTAACTTTTGATGGAAAAAGAAATGTTTCAATAAAGGCACATTCTTATATCAAATCTGATCCCTTTGATATAAAGCTTAATAGTGATTCTTATTTAATGGTATCAATATATTTAAAGGATTTTACTAATTTATGTGGTGGTGTTGATATTAAAGGACCATTATCTAAGGGATATTTTGGATATGGTGATATGGGATTATTAAACAAGCTTGATATTAATAAATCAAAATCAACATCTTGGGTATATTTTTTATCTAATATAGATTTATACACTTCTGATAATAATTATTCAGTTATTTGCTATGGAGATTCTATTACATCACAGGATTGGCCTGATTATATGTTATTATCATTAAGAGAAAATGGTATTAAAAATATATCTGTTGTAAGAAAAGCAGTATCTGGTACAAGAATATTAAGACAATATGATTGTATAACATATCAATCTTATGGTCTTAAGGGTGAAAATAGATTTATGCATGAGGTTTCATCTGTTATGGGTGCAAAGGCAGTAATTGTTCAGCAAGGTATAAATGATATAATTCATCCAGTTGGTACAGATATAAATATATTTAGACCATTATCAGACCTACCAACTAAGGATGAATTAATTGGTGGAATAAATTATTATAAGAAGATATCAGAAAGCCTAAATTTAGAATTTATAGTTGGAACATTACTTCCTATATATAATTGGAGAACATTTGAAGATTTTAGAGAAGAATTAAAAAATTCATTTAATAAAGATTTAAAAAAGAATTACAATTGTATAGATTTTTCAAAAGAGGTTTCATATCTTTATGGTGGAATATATCGCTTTAAGGAAGGATATGATTCAGGAGATCATCTTCATCCATCTAAGCAAGCTTATAAAATGATGGGTATATTAGCTTCTAAGAAAATAATAAATGATTTATTAAAATAAATATAACCTTTTTACACTTTCATATGTAATTAATACAAAAAATGTGGTATTCTATTACTAATAGGGAACGATACAAAAGAAAAGAGGTTATATTATGATGAGATTAGTAACAAGAAGTGATTTTGACGGGCTTGTATGCGCGATGATATTAAAGGAGCTAAATCTTATTGATGACATCAAATTTGTACACCCAAAGGATGTTCAAGATGGTAAGGTTGATTTAACTTCAAATGATATTACAACAAACCTACCATTTGATAAAAGAGTAGGATTATCATTCGATCACCATGAAAGTGAATTAATTAGATTAAAGGATGTTGATACATCAAAATTAATTATTGATGGTAACGCAAAGAGTGCCGCAAGAGTCGTTTATAATTACTATGGTGGAAAAGAAAAAATAAAAGGCGTTTCTGAAGAAATAATGGAAGCAGTAGATAAAGGAGATTCTGCTGATTTTACAGTTGATGAAATCCTAAATCCAAAGAGATGGGTTTTATTAAATTACATTATGGATGCAAGAACTGGTTTAGGTAGATTCCGTGAATTTAGAATTTCTAATTATGATTTAATGATGGAATTAATTGATAATTGCGTCAAGCATTCAATTGATGAAATATTAGAATTACCTGATGTAAAGGAAAGAGTAGATTTATATTTTGAACAAGCTAATCTTTTTAAGGAGCAATTGAGAAGAATAACTAAGATTCATGATAAGGTTGCAGTAATTGATTTAAGAAATGAAGATATAATTTATGCTGGTAATAGATTTATGGTTTACGCAATGTATCCAGAAGTAGAAATATCTGTACATGTTGCGTGGGGATTTAAGAAGCAAAATACTGCAGTAATGATTGGAAAGAGTATTGTAAATAAGAATTCTAAATTTGATATTGGTGCATTATGCTTATCTTATGGCGGAGGCGGACATGTTAATGCTGGTACATGCCAATTAGATAATGATAAGGTTGATAATGAATTACCAATTATAATTAATAAATTAAATGGTAGATAAAATATACCTCCAAGTAAGCCTTGGAGGTATTTTAAATTAAAAGGCATGATTTAATTCATGCCTTCATCGATTTAATTATTATGATACATATATAAAGATTCAGCTAATATCCAGTTAGAAATAGTAAATGGATTATTATATGTATAATAATTACCATCAAGTGAATATTTTGCTTCGAATTTAAGGCTATCTTCTACATAACAGAATGCTAGATTCACTTCATATAATTCAAATACAACATATGGATCAAAATATACTACTCTATATTCAATATCTAAATAACAATCAATATCACATAGGAATAAAAGCTTATAGAAACCTAATGGATAATCCTGGGTTAAAGATAAATTAGTAGCGCTAGCCTTATGATATTCCTGATATGGAGTAGAATCATTAATATCTAAAATATTTTTAATAGAAGAATATGTATTATCATATCTATTAATACCATTATCTGGCATTTGATAATCTTTATTACTAAAATCATCAATAAAGAAGCTTGGTGCTATATATTTTTCATTACGTTTTTCATCTATTATCTCTTGGCTTTTATCTTTAGATAGATTAAAATCTAAAAGATATGAATTATTTATCATACCATCATAATAAATATGTGTTTTTTCATGAACATAATTAGAAATTAGGCTATCATATATTCTAGAGCTAAACATTTTATATGTATTAGTGATATCAGAATCATATATATCATATTCATATGTATTTCTTTCATATGATGATCTTTTTATTGGATCAAATTTATCAATCATTACATCATTTGCTCTACCTAAATATAATAAGCTATTATGGAATGAGCCATTTGAAGAAGAAGCAATAACTGGATATCCTACTACATTATAGTGATTTTCAAAATCATTTTGATAATCACAAATGTCATATTCTGGATATGCTACTAAATTAGTAAATATATGATTTAGATTTTCTGTCCAATTACCATTAAATCTATAATATTTATCATTTAATGAATAATTAATTGAATCCGTCTTACCACTATATAAAACACTTGATAAATATTTTACAGTTTTTTCTTGTAATAAATTATCATTATAATTTTTAAAAGTGACTGTAAAATAAATTGGTGTTGAAGATTCCTTTAAGGTAAATCTTAATGGTAGATGTCCACCCTTGTAAATGAAATCAAAGAACTTTTCTCCTGGTGTTAAAAATTTTTCTAATTCATCATCAGAAAATAACGCTTCAGTAACCTTTTGATATGAAGTACTACCATCTAGGTATGTTGCCTTAAGCTTTATGTTTTGTTCTGAGAAATGACCAATTTCAATTGCTTGATTTGGTACATTAACGAATTCTAATTTTGAAACATTAGGATTTTTAAAAACACTTGGAACTATTGTTTCTATATCATCATTACTATTATTATTGTTATTATTACATGATACTAAAAGGACTAATAAGAGAATAGTTGTTATAAATAACATTATTTTTTTCATATGATTTCACCTTCCCTTTCATAAATACCATAAACATCAGTATCACCTGTTATAGAAGAGAAATCCTTATCCCAGCATACGAAATGATAATCATCCATTTTATATTGCTCATATTCTGGTGCAATAGCACCATCTGTATTTAATACTAGTTGCTCTGAAATTAAATTACCATTTCCATCAAAGAATCTTACTGTGTAATATACCTCTAATGTATAATAAGCTACTAAATTAACATCTCTATCCGGCATAATAAATGTATCATTTACATGATATATTTTTCCATTATAATACCATCCTCTAAAAATATAACCATCCTTATATAAAACATCTGAATTAACTGTAACAGTTTGACCAGGTAGGTATGGTGTTCTATTATTACCATCTATTGTTACATATTTTGCATCAGATGATTTATAGTGGAATGGTACTGTTATTTTTCTTGATGAAAAAGAAGAAGTATTTATTTCTATAATGATATTTCCACTTGTTTCTGCAACATCATTATCTACAAATATTTTACCATTTGCGATTCTAACCTTATCATTATCAGTAGTAATTGATTTGAATAGACTATATGATAATGGCTTTGAAATAAATACTGATTCTAAGAAATTAACCTCAGTATCATAGCTAAATGTTTTTGTCATTACCGCAAGTCCATCTGCATCAAATACATTAAATACTAATAAATTAGTATCTTTTATATTAGTTTCTATTTTATTTAATTCTAATGTATCAGAAGAAGATCTTTCTTTAATATTATATTGCCAGCCTAGCTTTAATAAAGGTGCTTTAACGTTATATAAGTCCCAGCTTGGATTAAATATATATAAAAGACTGACGCTTAATTTCACTCTAAAGAAGAACCCAAATTCTATTTGTGCAGCTGCATCACTATTAAATTCTTCAGTTATGAAATTATAAGAAATACTTCCAAGTCCTGATATAGTAAGATAAACTCCAGCATCTAAATCAACACTTATAGATGCTAAATATTTTAAACCTGTAATATATAGTGAGAATCTTATTTTTAAGAATAATTCATTAGATAGTGTACCTGCAAGTGAGCCTGATACAACACTTGCTTCAACCTTAGATGGTGATGCACCACCATCTCCATTACCACTTGATGAAGAATAATTAACTATTACATCATGTCTACTATATGTATATGCAATACCTAGTGTAATATTTAAATCTAGTTTCATACAAACATATAAATCAATATCTAATGATACATATCCAAAATGGAAGAAAATATATCCGATATTAATCATCATTGTATCTCCAACTACCTTATCACGCTTATATCCTAGACTATCTGCCTCAACCCACTTTTCCTTTAATTCATTAACGGCTCTTGTTGCACGAGATAAATCTAAGTCCTTTGGTGTATCAGGTACATATCCAACATTAAATTTTGGATTTTTTAATGAAACTAAGAATTGGAATGTAAATGATTCATCACTTGAAACAGCACAATTCATTTTTATACCAGTAGGAATTCCTAAAAATGTTTCTAATTCAGCATCCGCAGAAGCATTAAATGTTTTAACCCATTGGAATTTAAATGAAGCACATAATCTCCAGCCCGAATCAAATTCAAATGTAAATGTTATATTAAATCCTAAAGTGATTTTATTTCCTTCAGGTTTAAAGTTAACGCCAACTGATGCAATATCAATTAATTTATCTATTGCAGGTGAAAAGCCATATGAATCAGTTATTGCATATAAATGAACTAAAACAAAATCAGAATAAATCATATTTAATGCCATTTCTTCAACGTCACTTAATACGAAATCATCTTCCATATTTAGTTCTTTATTATCTATATGCATATCACATTTATTAAATATCTTATCAGCATCAGGACATTTATAATAAATTTTAGTTAATCCATTTTCAGTTGTTTTTCTTAATATTTCGATATATATCTTTTCACTATTGTTACTAAAAGTGATTATATCAGATGTATCTTCATTAATAGTACCATCGAAATATAAATAAGTATCATAATCACCATATCCTAAGAAGTGAGATACCTTATTGAAATCATAATCAGGATATGTAATTGTTTCTAATTCCTCATGGTCTTGATCCTTAACAGTAAATATAATATTTCTAATATTTGGATTCTTTGCATAAAATGTTAAATTATTATCATTAGATATATCTATAGTATATGCATTACCTGGTAGGAATCCATCTTTTGCAGAAACTAATACAACTCTTTGGTCTAAATCATTTGAAAATTTATATGATAATGATATATCATCACCACCACATTCAGTTCCTATGATTGATGATTCAATATCAGAATCACTTAAATAAAATGATTCAATTAAAACCTTAACCTGAAAATCAGGCTCTACATCCATAAATGTATTTGATAAATAATCTGGATTATCAATATTTATCTTTTCATAGGATAAGGTATCATCAAATTCAATATCGTCTACCCTTTTTACATTTTGTAAGGCTATTTGATTGCTATTGCCATTATCATTAGCGCAAGCACAAATTCCTAAAGTAAGCATTACTAAGGTTATTATTATCCCTAATTTTTTAAACAAAATTATCAACTCCCCTTATTAATTTAAAAAATCACACTACACATTTATTATACACTAAGACAAAAATGTAATAAAAGTTCAAATGAAATAAAATATTCGCAAATAACGCTTTCTTTTAATAGATATGCTATGATAAAATCAAAATGGTGATGAATATGGAAAATAAATTAATTATATTTGATTGCTTTGGAGTACTTTGTACTGAAATATCTCCTAAGTGGTTTAGAATGCATTTTACTGATGAAGAGGCTAAGGTTTTAAAACCTAAGTTTTTTAATGGGGCTGATAGGGGAGATATTGATATTCATGAATTAGTTGGAAAAATTAGTGATGAAACAAAAATTCCAACCTATGAAATATTAACTGAATGGAAAATGATATTTCATAAAAATGATGAATTAATAGATTATATAAGAAAATTAAAAGGCAAATATCATTTATGCTTATTATCAAATGTAGTAAAAGGGTTTGTTAATTTTTTATTTGAAGATCCTAATTATCTAAAAGATATTTTTGATAAGACATTTAATTCGTGGGAGCATCATACAAGAAAGCCTGAAAAAGAATTTTATAAATTATGTATAGATTCATATAAAGATTATAAATTTGATAAAATCTATTTTATTGATGATAATATGAAAAATCTAGTTGGTCTTGAGGAATTTAATATAACTCCTCACCTATTTACAACAAATGAAGAATTATTTGATTATTTTTCAAAAGAAGGAATTAAAGTAGATGAATAATTATATTATTAAAAATAAAAACGAAAGAACTAAAAATTTAGATGATATTTTTAATCATATTATGCAAATGCAATCTAAAATTAAAACATTAGATTTAATGCTTATAAAAAAGAATTTAGAGGATTTATATTATGTTGAAAATCTAGGTCTAGATTTATATGTTAATTTTGATTACATTGATGATATATTATCTAAAATAGAAGAAGATAATAATAGTGGTATAGATTTTAATATTATTAATTATCGTATTGCAAAATTATTAGTAGAATTATCTGAGGTAAGAGTTTTTAAAACAAAAAAATATTTTATTGATTTTGGTGTTTTATACCAAATGGATAAAATAGAAGAAAGAATTAAAATATTCGAGGAAAGCTTTGGTGATATGTTTAATAAGCTAAAGGCTTTTATGAATGTTAGTGATGAAGCATCTTTTTTAGCAAGAAGTATATTTGAGGTATTTTCTAGTGATGATGTTTTAGCTTTAACAAATTTTAATTATGGTATTACTATTAATTTTGATTTTATTAATAATAGGTTAAGTGAATTATTAAATAAAAAGAATCCAGTTATGTTTTTACAAATGATGCTTTTTGAAATAAAAGAAGAAATAAAGGAAATACTATAGAAAATTACCAAAATGAAAAAATCTTTCATATGTTATGAAAAAATAATGAAAACACTGTAAAATAAGGCAAACGTTTACATCAATAAAATGATTAAATACCTCTTTTATTTTTAAAAATATTTGGTATTATATAGTCGTTGGTTGTTTTATTCTTTCTCATTTGGACCAACAAATAACGTTATATTAACTCCTTTTTTGTTTTCTTTCTCTATACTATTCAAAAATCATTTTTTTAAAAGGAGTTTAATTCTAAAATACAAGAGCTTATGATAAGCTCTTTTTTTTAATTTCATTAAAATATAGTAATTTTTATTAATATATGATAAAATTAAGATAAATAAGTACTACGATTACAAATTTACATTATGGGCGGTGATAATATGGATAATATTGAATATGAGAAGACCATAACCAAAATATGTTATTTTTCTAATGTATTATTTTTATTATGCCATATTTTATATTTAATAATATTTTTATCGTTTAAAGCTATGATGTTAGTATATATAAATTGCTTTAGTATAGGCTTTTATATAATGATATTCTTACTGATTAAGAGTAGGTCTTTAAATTTATATTCTTATAGTGTTGCAATTGAAATTGCAGCATATATGACTTCAGCAACAATAATATGTGGATTTGGATTTGGATTTGAACTATGCTTTATTGGATTAACAATATTAGCATTCTTTGCATCATATTTTTCTAAATTTGGTAAAAAATTAATTAAGCCTTTACCAATAGGATTAGGTTATATGATTTTATATATATTTGTTTTTGTTATAACTAAGTTTGTTAATCCATATCCATATGATTTTCCTCTAATATTAAAGGATGTATTATATATTGCACATTCTATAGTAGTATTTATATTCGTTTTATTCTTTATGTATATAATAACTAATTATATTTTAAGACTTGAAAAGAATATTATTAGAGAAAGTGAAATTGATAAATTAACTCAGGTTGCAAATAGAAATGCATTAAATGGATTCTTTAACAACCTAGGTAATGAAAAGAATCATTATCTTGCAGCTATATTTGATATAGATAGCTTTAAGCAATTTAATGATGTTAATGGACATTTATGTGGAGATTATGTATTAAAAGAAATTGCAAGAATTGCAAAAGAAAACTCAGCTGATGATTTTGTGTCACGCTGGGGTGGAGAGGAATTCGTTGTTATTTCTAAAATTGAAGGAGACATTGGAGAAACTGTTAAAAAGATTGATAGAATTAGAAAGAGTATTGAAGAATTTGAATTTGTATATGAAAGAAAAGTACTTCATTCAACAATCACAGTTGGTGTTTCTGAATATTATGAAAATGATAATTTAGATCAATGGATTCTAAGGGCAGATAAAAAATTATATTTTGGTAAAAATAGTGGTAAGAACAAAACAGTATTTTAAAGATGGTATCTTATGATACCATTTTTATTTTAATTAAAAATATTATATGTTATAATAATTGTACTTTTTAGGAGATTATATGAGAATTTATTTAAATGAACCAGTATCTATAAATTTAATAGAAAAGCTTAATAAAATATTCACTTTAACTAAGGATATTTTTAATTGTGAAATTATAATATCTAGAAATCAGGTTGTAGATAAAAATATTATTGATAATAATAAATTTTTAAAAATTATTGCAGTACATGGTACTGGATATAATATGATTGATCTAGATTATGCAAAAGAAAAGGGGATTATTGTGTTTAGAACACCTTTTTTAAATGTGAATGCAGTCTCTGAATTAAATGTTATGCTTATGCTTAATCTTGCAAGAAAATATGATGAGGTTAAAAAAACAAGGATACTTGGAGATATTAATTATTTAGGTGAAGAGCTTAGAGGAAAAACAGTTGGTATTATTGGATTAGGACATATAGGAATTAGAACTAAAGAAATTCTATATAATGGCTTTGGCTGTAATATTATTGGATATAATAGAACTAAAAAAGATATCCCTAATGTCATAAATGTTAGCCTAGAAGAATTATATAAAAAATCTGATTATATCATTTTAGCTTTAGCATTAACTGATGAAACAAAGGAAATGATAAATAAGGATGCTTTTTTATTGATGGAAAAGAAACCATATATTATTAATTCAGCAAGAGGGGCTTTAATTAATAATTTTGATTTAAAATATGCATTAAAGAATAATTTAATTAAAGGCTTTGGCTGTGATACATATTATCCAGAGCCTGTTATGTTAGATGATGAAATCTTAAATTATAATACAATAATCCTACCTCATATCGGCGCAAACACAAAAGAAGCCTTAGATGAAATGGGAGAAAGATTATATAATAATTTAATTAATATCCTAGATGGTATTAAAATTGATGATGAATTATAGGAGTAATTATGAAAGAGATTAATTACACATGCGAGAAATGTGGCTTTAATTATAAAGAAAATATTTATAATGAGGTTAATATAATGGATAATCCTGAATTAAGAGATGATGTATTAACTGGAATGATTTTTATGCATAATTGTCCTAATTGTAACAATAAAACATTTATTCCTCAGTCAATGATATATTCTGATTTTAAAAATGGCTTTATGTCTTATTTAGGAGATCTATATGATTGCTATAAGAATTATGATGCATTTATAAATATATCTGATTTAGCACTAGAGGATAACACGCCAAAGCTTAATTATAGCTTTTCAACTAATTTATTAGATTTTAAAACTAATATAATCGCATCTGAAAATCATATAGACACAAGATATTTAAGAATATTTTTTGTTATATTAAGACATAATTTATTAAAGGTATATAAGGATGATATTGAAGAAATTAGATCTATGTCACTTGATTATTCATCTGATAATAAATTATTAATTAATTTAGAAATTAAAGAAAATGATTTAAGAACAATACCTTTTAATTTTGAATACTATAATGATTTATTACCTGAAATAACAAGAATAATGGAAGGCAATAATGCGTTAATGCTAGACTTAGATTTAGCTCAAAATATTATTTTAAATAAAAATGGATATTGCTATATTGATAATAATATTTACCATGTAGGCTTGATTGAGCATAATGGTATTATAGAAGAGGTATATATTCCAGAGCTTTTAAAGGATTATTGTGAGGCTGGAGATGATGTTGTTATATATAGTGAGGATTCTTTATATAACGCAGTTATATTAAATGTAAGAGAAGGACATTTGCTAGATTTTTCTTTAGAATTATTAGGATATCCAACTGTTATAGGTAAAAGAGAATTAAAGGCAGTTAGAAAGGTTGATATTAAAATAGATAATTCACCTTTAGTTGATGCCTTAAAGCTATATAAGGAAAAGAAGGATATAGATTATAGACCTGATGATTTAATGTTTAATACATTTGTTTTTGCTGAAATAGAAAATGATATATTAAAAGATGATGATGGTTATGTTAGAATATATGCTTCTAATGATGATGGATTAAAGATTGCTTCATCTTTAGATGATGTAATAAGAATTGTTACAATGGATCCAAAAAGCTATAAGGGTATATTATTTGTTGATGCTAATTTGAAAATGGAAGCTCATGAGCTGATGGATTATAGAAGCTCAATATATTTTTCTTATAATGAAAGAATGTCTTCGTTTATTGATATGATTACTGATTTAGAGAAGGCTTATTTAGGAGATGTTTATTTAGATATTATTTATTCTATAGATGGTAGAATATCTAAAGAAGAGGTAATTAATAAGCATAATTTAGATTTAGATAATTATAATTATTTATGTAATGTTGCAATAAGAAAAATAAGAAATATTATTTTAATTAATTATTAATATGACATTTGAAGAGAAATTGAAGAATTGTTTAATTTTATTTGAATTTAATAATTATGATGAAGTATCAAAGGAAGAAATAAATAAAAGATATAAAATTCTTGCCAAAAAATATCATCCAGATACTTCAGTAAATAAGGATGGAAATGAATTTGTTAAATTAATTGACGCTAAGAATTTTTTAATAAATAATTTAGCTTACATAGAAAATTTGAGGATGTATTATTATTCAAATAATTCTAATGAATATATTTATTCTAAAGCTATTGAATGCTTTAATAGTGATGATTATTTAACTGCAATAAATTTGTTTTCTAGCTTAGGGGATTATAAGGATTCAATTAAATTAAAGGAAGAAGCAATTATTATATTAGAATCTATAAATAATAAGATATATAATGATGGAATTTCTTATTTTAATAAGAAAAGATATTTTAAGACAATAAAGGTGTTAAATAATATTTCATATTATAAAGATTCTTCATTTTATATAAATGAATCTAAAAAGAAAATAAATATAATGTATTCATTTATTTTATTATTAATTGGTTTAATTGTAACATTATTGCTATTATTAACTATTGCAGTATTAAGATAAAGATTTATCTATATTTTTAGGTAAATCTTTTTTTTATGTATAAAAACTTGACAGTGTGTAAAAATGGACTATAATTGAAAATGTAATTGGCAGTTAATACTAAAGAGTGCCAATCTACAGAAGGAAGGTTTTAAAATGATTAGACCATTAAATAATAATGTGGTTTTAAAAAAGGAAAAAATTGAAAATAAGACAGCATCAGGAATTATCTTATCTAAGACTGAAGAAGAACCTGAATACGCAGTGGTTGTTGCTGTAGGAGAAGGTATAAAGAAGGATAATGGCGAATTAATTCCTATGAATGTTAAGGTTGGAGATAAGGTTATTTATAAAAGCTATAGTCCAACTAAGGTTAAGATTTCTAGTGAGGATTACTTAATAGTTTCACAAGATGATATTCTTGCAGTTATTGAATAAAAAAAAGAGGTAATAAAAATGGCAAAGTTAATTAAATTTGGTAATGACGCAAAGGATTTAATGCTAGAAGGAATTGATGATTTAGCAAATACAGTTAAGGTAACATTAGGACCTAAGGGAAGAAATGTTGTTTTAGATAAAGGATATGGTTCACCACTTATTACAAATGATGGTGTATCTATTGCAAAAGAAATATCTTTTGAGGATCCTTTTAAGAATATGGGGGCTAAGTTAATTATAGAGGTTGCGAATAATACAAATGATGTTGCAGGTGATGGTACTACAACAGCAACAGTATTAGCTCAAGAAATGATTCATAATGGATTAAATGAGGTATCAAAGGGCGCAAACCCAGTTTTGATGAGAGAAGGAATTAATATTGCTTCTAAAAGAATTTCTGAGGAACTTTTAAATTTAAGTGAAGCAATCGATACTAATGAAGATATTGCAAGTGTTGCAACAATCTCATCAGGTTCAAAGGAAATTGGTGATGTTATTGCTGATGCAATGAAGCTTGTTGGTAAGAATGGTGTTATTAATGTAGATGAATCAAAGGGTTTTGAAACATCATTAGAGGTTACTCAAGGTTTAAAATATAATAAGGGCTATATTTCTCCATATATGATTTCAGATGATTCAAAATCTATAACAATGGAAAATCCTTTAATCTTAGTAACAAATCAAAAAATAAATACAATTCAAGATATACTACCAATACTAGAAGAGGTTGTTAAAAATCATAAGCCATTATTTATAATTGCTGATGATATTGACCAAGAAACAGTATCTACTTTAATTATTAATAAGCTAAGAGGTACATTTAATGTTGTTGCAACAAAGGCTCCTGGATTTGGTGACCAAATGTCAGAAGAACTTAAAGATATTGCTTTAGTATGTGGTGCTAAATTCTATGATAAGAATCTACCAGATGGAGACTTAAAGAATTGTAGTATCGATGGACTAGGTACTGCTCAAAAGGTAATAGTTGAAAAGGATTATACAACTATTATTGATGGTGCTGGTGATAAGAGTATCTTAGATGATCATATTTCAACCTTAAAGAATGAAGCCATAGAAGAGAAGCAAAAATTTAAGCGTGAACAAATTGAAGAACGTATTGCAAAATTATCGAATGGAGTTGCATTAATTAAGGTAGGTGCAACAACTGAATCTGAGCTTAAGGAAAAGAAATTAAGAATTGAAGATGCACTAAATGCAACTAAGGCTGCTATAGCAGAAGGTATAGTTGATGGTGGTGGAGCTGCATTACTTGAAGTATATAAGAAGGTAAAGGGTGAGTTATCAAATGATAATGTTGATGTTAAGAGAGGTATTAATGTAGTATTATCATCACTTAAGGCTCCTTTATATCAAATTGCTGAAAACTCTGGATTTAGTGGAATGGATATTGTTGAAGAGCAATTGAAACAAAAGAATGGAATTGGCTTTGACGCAAAGAATGGTAAATTCCTAAATATGAAGGAAAATGGAATTGTTGACCCAACTAAGGTGACACGTTCTGCAATCCTAAATGCGGCATCTATTGCTGGATTATTCTTAACAACTGAAGCTGCAGTTGGTGATATTAAAGAAACAAAGGTAGGAAATCCTAATATAGGATATTAAAAAATATGTCTAGATTTTAATAATCTAGACTTTTTTCTTTTATTTGTAATAATCTAATTAACAAATCATAAGAATTCTTGTATAATTAAATAAAGAAGTTTATTTTAAGGGGAAATATTAATGAATATTAAGGAGAGTTTAGAATTTAATAACTTTGTTATTATAGGTAATACTATTAATAAAGAAAAGTATGCATATAAAATTAAATCTAGTATCCTAAGAGCAAATAAAAATTGCTTTTCAATTAAAGAAGATGGTAATTCATTAAATGAAGTGCCATTTGATATTGATGTACTTGATTTATGCATAAATCCTAAATACGGATTAGAATATTTAAAAGACTCTAAAAAGACTTATAAATATGTTGTTATCCAACCAGGTGCTGAATCTGATGAGATAATAAATTATTTAAAGGAACATAATATTGATTATGTTTTAGGATGCTTACTTTTAGCATTCAAAGTATATAAAGGAATCGAGGTAGAGAATAATGATTAAATATGTTGGCGTTGATGATTTAAATGTTGATTTATTTGAAAGTCAGTATGTTGTAAAAAATGGTATGAGCTATAACTCATATGTTATTTATGATGAAAAAATAGCTGTAATGGATACTGTTGAATTTGCATATGCAAATGAATGGTTAGAAAATATTAAAAAGGTATTAAATAAAAAGGTTCCTGATTATTTAGTATTACATCATATGGAGCCTGATCACTCAGGAGCTGTACAAGCATTCTTAAAAAAATATCCAACAACTACAGTTGTAGGTAATGCTAAAACTTTTGTAATGTTAAAGCAATTCTACCCACAATTGGTTTTGGCTAATAAGAAAGAAGTAAAGGATGGAGACAAGATATCATTAGGTAAAAATGATTCATTAACTTTCGTTTTTGCACCTATGGTACATTGGCCAGAGGTAATGATGTCTGTTGATAATGGAATATTATTTAGTGCAGATGCATTTGGTAAATTCGGTGCTTTAAAATTTGAAGACAACTGGGATGATGAAGCAAGAAGATATTACCATGGTATTATTGGTAAATATGGTGTTCAGGTTAATCAACTAATAAAGAAGCTTACACCATTTAATATTAGAGCAATTCTTCCATTACATGGACCAATTATTAAAGAAACATTAGCTCATGTAATTGATTTATATACAAAATGGTCAACATATCAGCCTGAGGATAATGGAGTATGTATTTTCTATGCATCTATTTATGGTAACACAAGAAAAGCTGCAATGAGATTATACGATCAGCTTCAAATGAAGAATTCTGAAATTATTGATTTAGCAAGATTTGATTTATCTGAGGCTGTATCTAAGGCCTTCTATTATAAGAAAATAGTTTTAGCATGTCCAACATATAATGGAGATTTATTCCCAGTTATGAAGACATTCTTAAATGCTTTAGCTGAAAGAAATTACCAAGGAAGAACTATTGCATTAATTGAAAATGGCTCATGGGCACCTATAGCTAATAAAAAGATGAAGGAATATATTGATGTTTACTTCAAGAATTGTGATATTATTACTCCTACAATTACAATGAAGGGTGCTATAACTTCTGATACTGTTCAACAACTAAATTTACTTGTTGGAGCACTAAAGAAATAATGTTTGATTTTTCTAAATATGAATTAATAATATTTGATTATGATGGTGTAATTCTTGATTCAATGCCTTACTGGTATCATATATCAACTGAATTTATATTACATAAGGGTAAAAAGCCAAAGGATGATTTAGACGACACTGTAGTTTATTACTTAACTCATGATGTTGCAAATAAATTCATTGAAGAATATGACCTTGAGGGTGGAATTGATGAGGTATTAAAGGAAATGGAATTATTCATTCTTGATACTTATCCATCAGTTAAAACAAGACCAAATATGAAATCTTTATTAGAAAGATTATCTATGAAGAAGAAAATACTATTTTCTTCATCTCCTAGTAAAATTGTAATACCATCTTTAGAAGCTAATAATATAAAAGATTATTTCAATAAAATTTATACTGCAAAGGAATTAAATATATCAAAATATGATGATTCCGGATTTGAATATATTACATACGATAATAATATTCCAAGGGATAAAATTTTAATCCTAGATAATGATAAGGATGTTATTAAAACAGCTTCAAAATATGGCTTTGATACAATATTTATAAAGGATCAATTTAACGAAAAAGAAATAGAAGAAGTAAAAAATTTTGTAACAGCAATTTATGATGTTAATTGTTTATAAGTAAGGATAGCATAGGCTATCCTTTTTCATTTATTTTCATTAAATAAAATATATAAATTTTAAGATAATTATTATATAATTATAGTATAGTAATTTTTGGGAGGACCATAATATGAAAATAATTCATACTGCAGATCTTCATATTGATTCTAAGATGGAAACACATCTAGATTCATTAAAAGCAAAAGAAAGAAAAAATGAATTATTATTGTCATTCAAAAGATTGGTTGAGTATGCTAAAACTAATGATGTTAAAGCAATTATTATTGCTGGAGATATGTTTGATAAAGCTAGAGTCTCAATTAAAACACGTGAGTTTATTGTTGGACTAATTAGAGAATATTCTAATATTGACTTTATATATGTTAGTGGAAATCATGATGAGGACTTAATAATTTCAGAATTTGATGATGTTCCATCAAATCTATATACATTTAATTCTAAGTGGCAAACTATTACATATGATGATGTTGATATTACTGCAATAGTATATAATGAAGCATCTAAAACATATATGTATGATACTTTATCACTAGATTCTAAAAAACCAAATATTGTTGTTATTCATGGACCTATTGAAGGCGAAGATGCAATTAATTTAAATTTATTAAAGGATAAGAATATAAATTATTTAGCATTAGGTCATATTCATAAATATATTAAAGGCTCACTTGATGATAAGGGAATATATGTATATCCTGGATGCCTTGAAGGAAGAGGATTTGATGAAATTGGTCCAAAGGGATTCGTTGAAATCGAAGTTAAAAATGGAGAAATTAAATCTAATTTCCATAAATTTGCAAGAAGAGAGCTTCATAATATTGAAGTTGATATAACTAATCTAGATAACTGGATTGATATTAGAAAAACTATTTCACTAAAGCTTAATGGTATACCATCTACTGATATGGTTAAAATAACATTAGTTGGAAAATATAATATTGATCTTATTAAACAAAATGAATTATTACTAGATTCATTAAATGATGAATATTTCTTTGCGAAGGTTGAAGATAAATCTAAATTAAATGTTAATCCTAAGGACTTTGAAAATGATGTATCATTAAAGGGTGAATTTATTAGAAATGTTTTAGCTTCTAACCTTACTGATGATGAAAAAAATTCAGTTATTGAATATGGTATTAAAGCTCTATTAAAGGAGGAAATATAAAATGAAATTAATTAGCTTATATATTTCCTCATTTGGAAAATTTAATAATTATTCATATGATTTTAATGAAAAAATGAATTCTATATATGAAGAAAATGGTTGGGGTAAAACAACTATGACAGTTTTCATTAAGGCTATGCTATATGGCTTAAATGATAGAACTGAAAGAGCTAAATATACTCCATGGAACAACCTAACTTCATTTGGTGGTTCATTAGTAATTGAGGTTGGAGACCATAAATATAGAATTGAACGTCAATTCTCACCTCAAAAAGCTTCATTAGATTCATTTAAAATATTTGATTTAAAAAGTAATCTTGAATTAAATAAATTTGGATCAAATATTGGTGAAGTATTCTTAAATTTAAACGATAAATCATTTGAAAGAAGTGTATTTATTCCACAAAAGGAATTATATGATGAAGGATTTGGTTCTGATATTGAAGCAAAGCTTGCAAATCTAATTGGTGGCACAAATGACTCTCAAACTTATGAAGAGGCACAAGGAATACTTGCTGATAGATTAAAAGAATTAAAAATGAATTCTAAAAAAGGTCTTATTATTGAAAAGAAATTTGAACTTGCAGAATTAGATTCTGAAATCGAAGAATGCAATAATAAGATTGATGGTGTTAAGCAAATTGAAGAAAATATTCAAAATCTAAATAAAAATCTTTCTGATCTTCAAGAACAAAAAAGAGATGCAAATAAAAAGATTTTAGATTTCCATCATCTTCAGGATAAGATTGCAATGCAAGGTATTGCAAAAACTTACATGGAAGATATTGAAAATACAAAGAGACAGCTTGAAGAAAATAATCAGATTTTTAATGGTCATAAGGTAACTCAAGAAGAGGTATTAGGAATTCGTACAAAGAATAAGGAATTACTAAATTTAAAAACAACCTATGAAATTAAAAATCAATATACAAATGTTGAAACAAGATTAAATGATTTAAAGAATCAAATTAATTTTAAGGATGATAATCCACCAACAGATGAAGAAATTCAAGAAATCTCTAAGGCTGTTGAAAAATATCAAAGCATTAAATCCTTAGAGCATGCGAATACTCAAGCATCTCCACAAACTGAAAAGAAGAAAAATACAACTGCAATAATATTAGCAATTGCATCAGTTATTCTTGCAGCAATTGGTATTGCATTAATCATAATTAGTGGATTTATTCAATCAGCACCTCAAGCTGAGCAAAATACAAATTCACCTGATTTAAAGAATTCTTTATTAATTATTGGTATTATTTGTGTTGCGATAGGTGCATTAGGAATAATTGGTTCTTTAGCATTAATAGTTTATAATTTCCAAAAGAACCAAGGAATTGAAATCCCATATGCAAAGGTTAAGAATTATGATTTCGAATTACATCAAACTGAAGAAAGACTAAGAGAATTCTTTGGTAAATACCACCTTTATTCTTCAGATTTCTCTAATAACCTATATATTATTCGTATTAATACACAACGTTATAAAGAAATTAAAGATGAATATGAAAGTGCTAATAAGACTAATGATGAAATTATGTCTAAGATTAAAGAAATTGAAAAGCTTGTCTTAGATTTCTTACAGCAATTTGCAACAACTGCAGTAACAGTTGAAGAAAAGATTGGTGAGTTAAATACACACCTAAGAAGACAAAGAGAAATTGAAAATCTTTTAATTCAAAAACAAGCTAGATATAATCAATATGTTACTTTAAATAAGCTTGGCGATGTTAAGGAAACAGATGTTGATATTGAAGCATTAAATAAGCTAGTTTCAGCAATAGATGATAAAATTCAATCTATTAATAATGAAAAAACTACATTATCTAATAAGATAGTTGAATTTGAATCTGATATTGATAAGCTTGATTCATTAAATGAAAAGAGAGAAGAATTAGTTGATGTTATCAATGAGCTTGATAATGAATATAATATGATTAGATTAACAAGTGATTTCTTAAAGGAAAGCCAAACAAGACTTTTAGAAACATATGTTAAACCAATGAGAGATTCAGTTAACAAATATGTTTCATTATTCTTAGAAAAGAACAATGATTATAACATTGATGTTAATTTCAAATTCCAATTTGTTACTGAAAATGGTATTAAAGAGCTTGATCAATATTCAAGAGGATTACAAACAATTATTAATTTATGTATGAGACTTGCATTAATTGACTGTCTATATCCAAATGAAAAGCCATTTGTAATATTAGATGATCCATTTGTAAACTTTGATGATTCAAAGCTTGAATTATCTAAACGTTTAATGAAATCAATTTCTGATAAGTATCAAATTGTTTATTTCACTTGTCATGAATCAAGAGAAATAAAATAGTATTTTTAAATTCCCTTATATTTTTTAAGGGAATTTTTAGTTTATTTGTGATATAATAACGAGGAAAGAAGTTGGTATTATGAAATACAAAAGAATATTTTTAGCTACTTTATCTACGCTATTGATGATGTCATTATCATCATGTAGCTTGATTCAATCATTCTTAGATAATATGACAAAAACAACTACAGCAACTGAAACAACAGAGTATGAGGATTTAGGAAATTATTATAAGGATTTAGATCCAATTACATCTAATTGTAATTATAAACTAATAAATAATTCTATTTATGTTGATGCTGTACCATCAACTGGTTATATAAATTTATTAGTTATTCCAGTTGAATTTAGTGATTATACATTTAGTTATGCTGGTTATGAAACAGATTCTCAGTTATATGATGACTTAAATAGAGTTTATAATGGAACAGAAGAGGAAACTGGATATTTTAAATCTGTTAGTGAATTCTATAAAGAATCAAGCTATGGTAAATTAAATTTATCATTTGAAATAGCACCTAAATATGAGGTTGGCCTTACTGCAAAGCAATTTAAGAGCCTTACTAATAGTAGTATAGATAGTGATACTGATAGATCAACTTATATATTAGAAGAAGCAGTAGAAAGCTATAGATCACTTTATGGCGATTCAAAACTTAAAGAATTTGATAATGATAATGATGGATTAATTGATGGTGTAATGCTTATATATAGCTGTCCTAATAGTGGTAATAACACTAATTTCGCAAGAGAAGTTGGTGATACTGAGCAATCACTATATTGGGCATATTGTTATTGGGACTCTAATAATTGTGCTGAGCTATTATATTATGCAGAAAATGGTATTAGTGGTCATAAGAATAAGAATCAATTAAAGGAATCTCCATTACCTGCATCATACTTCTGGGCATCGTATGATTTCATGTATGAATATCAAACTTGCCAAATAGGTGGTAATGTTGATTCACATACATTTGATCATGAATTTGGTCATATGCTAGGATTAGATGATTATTATTCATATGATGATGAGTATTATAGAGATGATACTTATTCTAGAGTTGGATTTGCAGATATGATGGAAGGAAATATTTATGATCATAATGCTTATTCAAAGGCAACATTAGGATGGAATACTCCATATATTGTAACAGGAGATTGTACAATAACAATTAAGTCTAGTGCTTTATATGATGAATGTATTATATTAGCTGATTCTTATGATTCTAATGCATTTGATGAATATTTAATGTTAGAATTATTCACTCCAGAAGGACTAAATTATTATGATTCACATTATGCATATTCATCTGCATACCCTATTTGCTATACTGAAGCAGGTGTTAAAATATATCATGTTGATTCAAGACTATGTTATTCTAGCTCTGGTGGTAAGGGAACATATTCATATACAACACCTAATGTAAATTTAAAATATGCTTATAAGGTTGCTGCTACTAATTCAGTTGATAGAGATGCTATACAAGGCAATTATGATTTAATTAATATTATAAATGCGGATAAATCATTAGGAAATAAGTCTAATACATCAAGAAATCCATTTAAAGATAACTCAAGCTTCTATGGAACTAATAGTCATTTATTTCATAATGGTGACACATTTACAATGTCAGATTATAAGAGTTTATTCCCAAATAGTACAAAATTAAACAATGGAAATGAACTAAATTATAAAATTGAAATATTATCCTTAAGTAATGAATCTGCAACTATAAGATTCACTCAAATTTAATATTTTATATAAAAAGGTCTTATTATTTTCAATAAGGCCTTTGTTTTGTGATACTTTTTCCTTGAAGTAATATATAATAAGAGTAAAATAATTATATTCTAAGGGGGCGATAATGATGAAAGGTATCAAAAGAATTGTTGGCTGGGCTAAGCAGTATACTTTTTTATTTGTGTTCATAGTCTTAATTTCAGTATTCTTGCAATGGCTATATTCTTATTTACCATTACATGTTAATTATGCGTTAGCAGTAATTGAACCTGACTCAAGCTATTCTAAAAATGTAAATTTACCATCATTTTTAATTAGCTGGTTTGAATCACAGTCTGATGTTTTAAAAATAGTATTAATTGTTGGTATCTCAATGATTTTATTACAGGCAATAAGAAGTGTATTAAGATTCTTATGTAACTATTCTCAAAAAAGATTAGCTGAATTAATTAGATTTAAATTAAAAGTAAAGCTATATGATCATATAGAGGATTTACCATTCTCATTTCATCAAAATCATGACGTTGGTGATTTGATTCAAAGATCTACATCTGATGTTGATCAGGTAGCTGATTTCGTTGCAAACCAAATTATTTCATTTATTAATGTTTTTGCGACAGTGTTTATTGGTGCAATTCAGGTTGCTATGATCAATGTTCAATTGATGTGGGTTTCAGTTGCAGTAGTACCTGTAACTGCAATATCTTCAATTATTTATTTTAGATATTGTAACCGACAATTTAATAAGATTGATAAGGCTGAATCAAAAATGACTACTGCAATTCAAGAAAATGTTAATGCATCAAGAGTAGTAAGAGCTTTTTCAAATGAAAAATATGAATATGAAAAAATGGATAAGCTTGCAAATGTATATAGAGATGAAAATGTAAAATTCAACAATGTCATGGCTATATATTGGGCATTACAGGATGTAGTTGTATTTATTCAATTTGCAGTTACAATGGCAGTATCAATTGGACTTGCAAAAAAGGGATTAGTTACTGTTGCTGAAGTATCAGCAGTAATATTATTATTAAATATGTTAGTATTTCCAATGAGAGGTTTAGGTAGAATTATTTCATCATTTGGTAAGGCATCAGTTGCTGCAAATAGAATTGGTGAAGTTTTAGATTCTCCAAGTGAATATACTATTAATGGTAATGAAAAGCCAGAGATTAAGGGTAATATTGAATTTAAGGATGTTTCATTTAAGTTTAAGGATGATGATAGACATTTATTAGATGGTATAAGCTTTAAAATTAAAGCAGGTCAAACTATTGCGTTAGTTGGAAAGACAGGTTCTGGTAAGTCTACAATTTGTAATCTTTTAGCAAGATTCTTGGAAATTGATTCTGGTGAAATCTTAATCGATGGAACTGATATTAGAAATATTGATAAGCATTATTTAAGAAATAATATAAGATATGTTGTACAAGATCCATTCTTATTCTCTAAAACAGTATATGAAAATATTGCAATCTCTAAAAAGAATATTAGTGATTGTGAGGTAATCAATGCTGCAAAAACAGCTGCAATACATGAGGATGTATTAAAGTTTAAAGAAGGATATAAGACTGTAGTTGGTGAAAAGGGTACTACATTATCTGGTGGACAGAAGCAAAGAGTTGCGATAGCACGTATGTTAGTTGATGAAGCACCAGTAATTATATTTGATGATTCTCTATCAGCACTTGATACAAAGACTGATGTATTAATTCGTAAGGCTTTAAAGCTTAAGTCTCAAGAACAAACAATGATTATTATTACACATAGAATTACAACCGCAAAGGAAGCTGATTTAATATTAGTTTTAGATGGTGGTGTAATATCTGAAATGGGTACTCATGATTATCTTGTTAATAATGGTGGATTATATTCAAAACTTTGGGGTATCCAAGGTGAGCTTGAAAGTGAATATAAAAATGTTTTAAAGGATGGTGAATAATATGGAAAAAGAAAATTTAGACCATAAGAGATATAATAATCATCCTTGGAAGAAAATAATTAAAACTGTATTTATGCATAAAAAATATGCATTTGGATTAATATTTTCTGGCATATTCTCATCTATTATTGATGTTATGATTCCATTAATTAATGAATATGCATTAACACATTACTTCCCAGAAGAAGGTGTACCTGATTATTCTACTGTAGGAATGTTCATCGCTATTTATATAGGCTTTGCATGTCTATTTGGTTTAGGCACATTCTTATTCATTTTCTTTGCTGGAAAGGTTGATGCTTGGACATCATATGAATTAAGAAAGGAAGCATATGAGAACCTACAAAAACTTCCATTCTCTTATTTTGATAGAACTCAGCAAGGATGGATTATGGCAAGATTAACTTCTGATACAAGAAGACTTGCAGAAATTATATCATGGGGTGCTATTGATATCTTATCAATGAGTGTTACTATGATAGGTATACTTATTGTATTAATGATTAAAAATATTAGATTATCATTAATATTATTAATAATTCTACCAATTATTTTTGTTGTAACAATTTGGTTAAATAGAAAGATTCTTAAGGCTTATAGAGAAGCAAGAGCAGAAAATTCTAAGGTTACTGCCGCACTAAATGAAGGATTTATGGGTATTAAAGCAACTAAATCCTTAGTTATTGAGGATAAGAATTCAGAAGAATTTAGAATTATTGCTTCAAGATATAAGCATCAAGCATTAAGAGCAGCATTAATAAGTGCTTTATTTGGACCAATAATCTTTATTACATGCTATTTCTCAGTTGGTACAACATTATATGTCGGTGCAACTCTAGCTATATCTGCACCAGCATTATATGTGTTTGTTGATTATACAATTAGATTCTATGATCCAGTAATGCATTTATCTCAAACATTAGGTGAATTCCAACAGGCTCAAGCTTCTGCAGAAAGAATCATTGCATTAATAGATGAAAAACCTGATATTGTAGATACACCTGAGGTTATTGAAAAATATGGTACAATAATGAATCCTAAATATGAAAACTTTGAACCATTAGTTGGTGATGTAGAATTCAAAAATGTATCATTTAAGTATCAGGTTGGAGAAGAAGTTTTACATGACTTTAATTTAAATGTTAAGGCAGGTAGTAGTGTTGCTTTAGTTGGCCATACAGGTAGTGGTAAATCAACAATTGTAAATTTAATTTGTAGATTCTATGAGCCTACAAAGGGTGAAATATTAATTGATGGAAAGAATTATAAGGATAGAAGTATTACATGGCTTCATTCAAACCTAGGCTATGTATTACAAACACCTGAATTATTTACGGGTACTATCTTAGATAATGTTAGATATGGTAATCTAAATGCAACAGATGAAGAATGTATTAAAGCTTTAAAAACTGTTAATGCAGATGAATTCATTGAAAAATTAGATGAAGGGTATAATACTAATGTTGGTGAAGGCGGAGGAAAGCTTTCATTAGGAGAAAAGCAATTAATATCTTTTGCTCGTGCTATAGTAAAAAATCCAAGAATCTTAATATTAGATGAAGCAACTTCATCTATTGATACAGAAACTGAAACAAAGATTCAAAATGCTATAGATATATCTATGAAGGGAAGAACTACATTTATGATTGCTCATAGATTATCTACTGTTGTAAATTGTGATTTAATTTTAGTAATGAAGGATGGTATAATTGTTGAGAAAGGTAATCATCATGAGTTATTAAAACAAAAGGGTTATTATTTTGAATTATATTCAAATCAGTTCTCAGAAGATAAAGTAAATAACTTATTAAAGTAGTTTATTAAAGCCAGTCAATTGTAAATGATTGGCTTTTATTTTATACTTTGGCGATATGTATTTCTAAAAAAACTTGTAAAAATATAACTTAAGTTATATAATATGTGCAAAGAATTCTTTAAAAAAAGAATAATAATATTTTGTTGGGGAATGAAATATTTAATCTAAAGAGAAGGTGATTTTTATGTATTCGATAGAATTTTTAAAAGATTTTCCTTATTTTGAGGAATATCATAAAATTGAAAGCAGTTTTACAATTGAAGATAATTTTGAGAATATATTAGACTCACTTACTGGTTTAATTTCTAGAAAGTATATTATTGGATATGCTAAATATCTAATCGAACAAAAATCACCATTTAGACTTATGATTATTGACTTAGATAATTTTAAACAAATTAATGATAACTATGGCCACAACAATGGAGATAAGGTTTTAAGAACAACTTCATTAGACCTAATGAGATTTATCGGTAAAAGAGGATTATGTGGACGCTTTGGTGGAGATGAATATTTAGTTGTTTTAAATGGAGATTTTGATTATAATTCTATTTATGAAATAATAAGACAAATGTTTCAAACACCAAAGGATGGTACATGCTCAAATGTATTTAGAAAGACTTTAAAATATAATGATTTCCAACCTTTTATAACAGCAACTTTAGGTGCGGTACAATATCCTGGGGATGCAAAAACATATGATGAATTATTCTTAGCAGCAGATAAGGCATTATATAGAGGAAAAGAAAAAGGTAGAAATTGCTATATTATTTATTTAAAGGATAAGCATGCGCATATTGATATAAATAAATTAAAGAAAAAATCAATCTTAGATGGTGTAACAAGATTAAACCATTTTGCAGAAAATAAAGATGATGATATATGCTTAAGAGTAAGAAAAATATTTGAATTCTTAAGAGAATTTATATCATCAAATGGTACATATTATATTGAACCTTCTGGTTATTGTAGAGGATTTAATATATATTTTAATCCAAAATATATTGATGAACTTCTTGATGATAATAATCAATTTGTTTGTAGTCAAAGAGTTAATGTTATTGAAAATAAGCTATTTGATTCAATTAAGGAAGCAAATGTATCAGCATTTATATTACAAAAATGTGTATTCAAAGGTGAAGCCCATGGATATATAATTGTATATGATAAGGAAATACATCATATTTGGCAAGAAGAAGATGCACTTATTACATATTGTGCAGCACATTTGATTGCTGAATTGAAATATTTTAAAATGATTTCTGAAAATTAAAGTAATCATTTAATAGGAGTAACATATGTATAATTATTTAAACTTATCTAAAATTCCATATTTTGAAGAATATCATGATTCAATTGATGATAAACCATTAGATGCTGATTTATCTAATGTTTTAGATTCACTTACTGGTGTAGTATCAAGAAGATATATCGAAGGATATGTTAGATATTTAATATCTAAAAAAGTAAAATTCACATATGTTATTTCTGATTTAGATAATTTTAAGCAAATTAATGATAATTATGGTCATTCATTAGGCGATATTGTATTAAAAACAATTTCTTCATCTTTGATTCAATATGTTGGAGATAAAGGTGTTGTTGGTAGATATGGTGGAGATGAATTTGTAATGCTTTTAAATGGCAATTATGAATATGATGATATTCATGAATTCATCAATGGTATGTATTATAATAATACAGTTTATCGTAGATATTGTGGATTAGGTTCTGTTTGTCCATTTGTAACATCAACTATTGGTTCAGTTAAGTTCCCAGATGATGGAGAAAACTATGAAGAATTATTCATTAATATGGATAAGGCTTTATATAGAGGAAAGATGAAAGGCAGAAACTGCTTCATTATTTTTAATAAAGAACAGCATGGAGACATTGATATATCTAGAATGAAGAAGAGATCAATGTATGAAATGATTACAACAATATCTGGAATGCTACGTGAGAATATAAATCCTGATGATAGAATTAATGATTCTCTAAATTATATTGAAAAAGCAATAAGAGTTGATGAAGCTGTATTAATTGATAATGATTATTATTGTGAGAAATTAGGAATAAAATTCCCAGAAGAAATATTTGATAATTTTGATTCTAATGGAATGACATCATGTACAGATAGAGTTGAATTAGAAGGAAATTCTAAAGTATTTAAGTTTCTAGAGCAAAATCGTATATTATCATTTATGCTTGTTAAAGTAATGTATGCTAAAAATGAACTATATGGTTACTTATTTGTTTTATCTAGAACAACACAGCACATATGGCAAGATGAAGAATTAGCATTAACTTATTATTTATCAGAACTTATTGGTATTGTTAATAAGCATAATAGTAAAAAATTTAAATTCACCCGATAAGGGTGATTTTATTTTTATTTAATATAGATATTTTATTTATATAAATAAAAATTATGTTATAATGGTTATTAGTAGGGGTGGGACTATGGATAATAAGTTAATTTTTATAATTTACATTTGCTACTTAGCATTTATGTCCTTAATAACTTTATTTTTATTTATCAAGGATAAGAAAATTGCAAAAAGTGGCGATGTTAATAGAATTAAAGAAAAAACATTACTAGGCTTTATTGCATATGGTGGTGCAATTGGTGGATTCTTAGGAAGAATTATTGCACACCATAAAACTGATAAAATCTATTTTACAATTACAATATTTGTAGCATTGCTACTACAAATTTTATGTGCAGCATGCCTAGCATTATATGCATATGGAATTATTAAATTTTAGGAGATTATAGTATGGCAACAAGTTTAGAAAAATCACATTCAAAATTATCAAATTTTAAACTAACTATTTTAATATTGTTAGCCTCACTTTCTATTCCTATTTTTATATTTGGTTGGATGTTTACTAATATAAATGAAATGTATGGAACATTCATCATGATATTTGGTGGAATTTTATTTTTATTAACTTTAATATGGTTAAGCAAATTTAAGAGGTAATAATATGAAAATTTTAAAAAGAATAATTATAACTTTATTAGTAATCATTTTATTATTAACAATTGGTATTATAGTTTTAGCAGTTATTGCATTTGATGGTTCTACTTTAGGATTTGATCCATATGGATCTCATTTAAAGCTTGAGCATGTTGTTGGTACTGAAATGGTTGATTCATTAAATAGTATATATGAATCAAATTATGAAGAAGACAAAAATAAAATTGAAATTGGTATTACTGCAGATACTTTAAATGATTTTGTTTTTGAAATGATTAGAACTATGGATGGTAATGAAAAATATTATGATGGTTCTAGTGACGAAAAGAAGTATATATTAGAAGAAAATAATATTAGATTCAATACTGTTGAATTTATCATGAATGAAGATTTAACATTAGCAGCTAAAATTAGATTAAATGCATTATCTTTCTATCAAACTTCATTATATTTGGCTGCAAATATTAGCGTTAAAACTGGTAGTGAATTAGTTGATTCAGGTGCATCTTGTGTTAATTTTAAAGATGATAAGCATATCTTAGATATTGAATTTAGTGAATTAAAGCTAGGTAATACATTAGGTGTTTCTGCATCTTGGATCAAATCAGTATTAAAGAATTTTAATTTAAATATTGATTCAGGTGTTAATTTTGATGTTAATAGAATGGCTTTATATTTGAATTTTGATGAAGTTTTAAAGAATGGTTGTAGTGATGAATTCTTATTATCTTTATTACAATCTTGTGACTATCAGGTGAATATTAAAAAGCGTGATACTGATACTGAACCAAAGATTTACCTAGATGTAGATACAAATAATATTTTCTCAAGTGATGCTATAAATGAAATTACAGCTAATAAGATGGATGTTTTTGCAAGAATCGTAACTGATTCTTTAGAAAATAATCCAACAACTCTATCAGAGGATGAATTTAATGCGTTAATTAATGACGGATTAAATAGTAGAATTGCTGAATTTAATAAAAATATTAATCTTGGTGATGAATTAGTAACATTAAGTATTTCTAATCCTTATTTTGATTTAGGAAATGAAGAATTAGTAGGTAATTTTAAATTTAATCAAACTAATTCAGTTGCATTAATTAGTATTGATTTTAACTTTGATAAGGATAATAGATTAGTAATAATTAACATTAATAATGTATATGCAGGAAAAATAAAAGCAAGTGCATTCACTGATGGTGATGGTACTATAATGCAATCTATTGAAATTCCTTTAAGTGAATTATTAGGAACTTATGGAAATAAGATCAAAAATATAACAATAGATAATACAACTGAAGAAGTAACAATTATTTATCAATAAAAGGTGGGATTTTATGAAATTATATAATGGACTTATGATGCCAGAGATTGGTTTTGGCACATGGCAAATTGATCCTAAGGATGCATCCTTAGCTTGTAAGATGGCATATGAAGCTGGATATAAAATGATTGATACAGCTGAATCTTATGGTAATGAAAAAGAATGTATTAGTTCATTTAAGTCAACAGAGGATATATTTATTGTAACTAAGCTTCCTGCACAATATAAAACTTATGATGAGGCAATTTCTCATTTTAATGAATCATTAAAGAAGCTTGGTAGAATAGATTTATATTTAATACATGCACCATGGCCATGGGATCAGCAGGGCAAGGATTGCATGGAAGGTAATATTGAGGTTTGGAAGGCTTTTTGTGATTTATATAAGGCTGGTAAGGTTGGCGCAATAGGTGTTTCAAATTTCCACCCTGATGAAATAGAAAAGCTTTATAAGGCTACAGGTGTTATGCCTATGGCTAATCAAATTAGATATTTTATTGGAAATAGACAAATAGATACATATAATTATTGCATAAAGAATAACATTGTAATAATGGCTTATTCTCCACTTGCAACATCAGAACTTTTACAAAGTGATGAAGTTAAGAAAATGGCAAAGAAATACGGCAAGACAGAAGCACAAATTTGCATTAGATATTGTATTGATACAAATACTGTGCCACTTGTTAAATCTACTAAGGAAGAAAGAATAAAAGCAAATTTGGATGTTGATTTTAAGCTTGAGGAAAAGGATATTGAATATTTAAATAGCTTAACTCCTCAAGCATCAACAAGACCATTTAGAAGTTAATTAGGAGTTAAAATGTTAATAAATAAAGAATTAGGTATAAAATATCCTATATTCTTAGGTGCAATGGCTAGAATAACGGACGCAAGATTTGCTTCCGTTATTTCTAATGCTGGAGGATTAGGTGTAATTGCTTCAGGAGACATGACTAAGGATGAGGTAAAAAAAGAAATTGATTTAATTAGGACTTTAACATCAAAGCCTTTTGGAGTTAATATAATGCTTCAAAGTCCCTATAGTGATGACATTGTTGATTTAATAATAGAAGAGAAGGTACCAATTGTTATTTTTGGTGCAGGTAGTCCTGTTAAATATATGGATAGATTGAATGAAGCTAATGTTAAAGTCTTTGCATTAGTTTCAAGTACATCTTTTGCAAAGAGATTATATAAATATAATCCTTTTGGATTTATTGTTGAAGGAACTGAATCAGGAGGACATGTTGGTTTTGAATCAACCCTTCCTTTAATTCAAGTTTTTAAAAAAGAATTTCCTGATGTTAGAATCATAGCTGCAGGTGGTTTTGCAACAGGTGAGTCCCTAAATGCTGCTTTAATGATGGGATGTCAAGGTATTCAAATGGGAACAAGATTTTTAGCATCAGAAGAAGCAAATGTTGATATTAAATATAAAGAAGCAATTATTAATTCAAGAGATAATAAGACTACTCTTACAGGATTAAAATTTGGTTTACCTGTTAGAGTAATTAAAAATGAAATGTCTGCAAATTATCATAAGATTGAAAAGGATGCTACATCTGTTTTAGATTTAGAATTATTAACTGTAGGCTCTTTAAAAAAGGCAATTTCTGGTGATGTTATTAATGGTTCACTAATGGCTGGTGAAATATCATCTGTGATTAGTGAAATTAAGCCTGTTAAGAAAATATTTGAAGATATTATTCTTGAGGCAAAGGAAGCAAATAAGAAGTATTTGTCTTTAATGGATGAAATAAATAATATATAAAGAAAGGGTAGTTAAAATATGTTTTCAAAATTTTTAGCTTCTAGAAAAGAAGCTTTAAAATGCTTAGTTAAAGAATTAAGTAAAACTTATAAATATGTTAGTATTTTAGGTACTGATGTTAAAGGTATAAGAGCTCAAGCAACAAAGCAAAATCAAACTGTTAGTGATGATGGTTATAATGAATGTGGATTTGTTGTTAAAATGACAAATGATGATATATTCTTTGAATATTCACTTGATGATATTAATGGTGATATTAAAGAATTAGCTTTAAAGATTGTTTTAGAATCTAAAATATCAAAATCTTTAGAAAGTAAGCATATAAAAAGATATGCAATTGATGAAGAAAAGCTTGAAAAGGATTTTGTTAGAGAATCAGATCTTTCAAATTATCAAGCAAAGGATTTATTAGTAAGTGCATCAAATATTAAAGATGAATTAATTAATAAGTGTCCTTCATGCTTAACTGCAGGCTGTATTTTAATGACAACTGATGTTTCAAAAATATTTGTATCAAAAAATAAGTGCTTAACTCAAAACTATACTTGGGTTAATGGCATTATAATATTAATGGTTAATGAAAATGGTAAGCAAGTACAAGTAAGAGAAGGAGCATATTCTATAAATGTTAAGGAAGTTTTAGATAAGCTTCCTACATTAATGGATAAGCTTGTTTCAAAAGCACATAAGCTTACACTTGCAAAGCCAATTGTTCCTGGATTCTATGATGTAATAACTGATGCATCTATTACAGGTCTTATTGCTCATGAAGCATTTGGACATGGCGTTGAAATGGATCAATTTGTAAAGGACCGTGCATATGCTAAGCATTGTATGGGTGAATATGTTGCATCTACAATTCTAAATATGAAGGATGGAGCTAAATCTGATTTAAGTGTTGCATCATATTTCTTTGATGATGATGGAATTCTTGCAGGAGATACTGATATTATTGTTGATGGTAAGCTTAAGAGTGGTATATGTGATATGCAATCAGCATTACAATTAGGCTGCAAGCCTACAGGTAATGGTAGAAGACAATCATTTAGCCATAAGACATATACAAGAATGACTAATACCTTCTTCTTAAAGGGTAATAGTACATTAGATGAAATGATTAAATCTATTAAGCATGGTTTTTATTTAGCTGAGACTAATAACGGAATGGAAGATCCAAAGAATTGGAATATTCAATGTACTGCTGAATATGCAATAGAAATTATTGATGGTAAGCTAACTGATAATTATTTCTCACCTGCAGTAATGAGTGGTTATGTACCTGATTTATTAAAGAGTATAACTATGATTTCAAATGATTATGAAATTGAAGGTTCAGGTTATTGTGGAAAGGGCTACAAGGAATGGGTAAAGGTTTCTAGTGGTGGAGCAAATGTTAAATGCAAGGTGAAGTTATCATGATAAATTTAATCGAAAAATTATTAAAAAATAATAAAGAAATATCTTCATATAAAATAATAGAAAGAAATGTAATTTCAAGCGAATTATATTTTGTTCATAAGAATATAGAGACTGTAAGAAATGTATCAACTACTGAATATAGTGTAACTTTATATATCATGCATGATGGATTTATTGGGGATGCATCTTTTAAAGTATTTAAGTCTCAAACTGAAGAAGAAATTGAAGAAAAAATAAATAATACTATTTTAAATGCTAAGGAGGTCTCTAATAAAGTATATTCATTAGAAAGTGATATTAAATCAAATGATGAAATTGAATCTAATTTCAAAGAATATAATTTAAAGGACATTGCTGAAAAAATAAGTGAAGCAGCATTTAAGGCAGATAATATTACTAACGCATCAATTAATGCTTTAGAAATATTTGTTAAAAAGATTACAAGAAGAATTGTTACATCAACTAATATTGATAGAAAAGAAGTATCATATGAAGCAATGGTTGAGGCAATTCCTACTTGGACAATTGGTAATGATTCTGTAGAATTATATAAGCAATATAATTTCTCTAATCTTAATTTAGATGATATTACTCTAAAAATTAATGAAGCATTAATGGAAGTTAAAGCTAGATTTGAGGCAAAAAAGCCTGAAGAGGAAATCAACTGCCCTATTGCAATAAGAGGTCTTGAACAACAAACGTTATTTAATGAAATTGCATTACAATTAAGCTATGCATCAGTATATCAGGAAGCAAACATTATTAAAATTGGTGATGACCTAAATCCAAGTAATAAATGTGATAAGCTAACTTTAACCATGGCATCAGAAATAAAAGGTGGATCTAATAACCATAAATTTGATTCTGATGGTTCATCTTTATTAACTACTAAGCTAATTGATAATGGTAAGGTTATTTCATATTTTGGTGGTGTTAAATATGCAACATATACTAATATGAAAAACACAGGTGCATTATCTAATAAAAAAGTAGAGTGTGGTAATACATCAATTAAGGATTTTAAATTACCATATTTTGAATTAGTTTCATTATCTGGCTTACAGGTTGATATGTATAATGATTATGTAGGTGGAGAAATTAGATTAGGATATTTACATACTAAGGATGGTATAAAGCCTATTACAGGTGTATCCTTCCAAACATCTATTAAATCTTTATTTGATAATTTAGTATTATCAAAGGAAGAAGAGGTTTATGAGGGATATTTAGGACCTAAATTATTAATGTTTAATAATGCTAAAGTATTATAAGAAAAAAGCCGATTAATTCGGCTTATTTTCGTCTTTTATGAAGTTTATAAATGAATTTGTAATTCTATTCTCAAAATTGCCTTTAAGCATTAAAACTTGCCTTTCTTTCAAGTCTAGGTCAGTTTTAATTTCATGTATCATATTATAATCTTTAACTAAACTCTTAGGTATAAATGCTATACCTAAGTTTTTTTCTACTAAAGGTATTATTTCTGATACAGTAGATACTTCAATATCAATATCATAGGATAATCCTTTTTCATTAAATAAATCAGAATAGTATTTATATGAAACTGTATTTGATGAAAGACCAATCTTAGGAAGCTTTGATAATTCAGTTAAAGAATATGAATTATTGAAATTAGAACCTCCGATTATTATATCCTTAAATTCTAATACTTTTTTTGAATTATTATTTTTAATAGGAGATGTAACAAATGCTAAATCTATTAAATTTAAATCTAGTACCTTAATTGCATCTATAGTATTATAATTTGTTATTTTAAAACGAATATTTGGCTTAATATTATGATATTCCATAAGAATTCTTGCAAGATATAGGTTTAGTGCTGTTTCAGTTGTACCTATTCTAATAATACCTATATCTTCCTTTAATCTATCTGATAATATATCTTCAGCATTTTCAATTTCCTTAATTGCAATATTTAAATGCTGATATAATATGATACCTTCATCAGTTAGTGATAGACCATTTTTTTCTCTATTTAATAATTTGACATTTAATGTATCTTCTAATATCCTAACGATTCTTGATAGATTAGGTTGAGAGGTAAGAAGAATAGATGCAGCTTTAGTAAAGCTTTTTTCTCTTGCAATATAATAAAATGCTTTATAGTAGTCATATGAAATATCCATAAAATACCTCCATAAGTAATTTATATAATTATTATATCATATATATATTTTATTTATAAGATATTTTGTTCTACAATATCATTAAAAAGGATGTGGTAGAATGGTTAAAAATAGAGATTTAACAATTGGAAATCCTACAAAGTTATTAATAGCTTTTTGTATCCCTTTGTTTTTATCAGCCTTGTTTCAGCAATTGTATTCAATAGGTGATTCTATAGTTGCAGGTCAAATGATTGGTAATGATGCATTATCTGAAATATCAAATTCATATGAGGTTACTTTAGTTTTTATTGCATTTGCGTTTGGATGTAATATCGGAACATCTGTAATAGTTGCAGAATTTTTTGGCTCTAAGAACTATTCAAAGGTTAAAACAGCTGTATATACGTCAACTATTACTTCATTAATAATGTGTGTAGTATTAATGATATTAGGAATTAGTCTTTGTACTCCATTATTAAGATTAATGAAGACTGATGAGGCATTACTTGGCCCATCAAGAGAATATTTATTAATTTATTGCTTTTCATTACCTTTTGTATTTATATATAATATCGCAACGGGTATATTCGCGGCATTAGGAGATAGCAAAACTCCATTTATATTCCTTGCAGTATCAAGTGTATTTAATATTTTGCTTGATATGCTATTTGCATATTTAGGATTTGGTGTTGCTGGATTAGCTTGGGCTACATTTATATGTCAGGTTATATCAGCAGTATTATCATTCTTAGTTGTTTTAGTGAAATTACATAAGCTTGAAACAAGTGATAAAATTAAAATATTTGATAAAAAGGTTCTAAAAACATTTTTAAGTGTAGCAATACCATCAATTATTCAACAATCATTTGTTTCAATTGGTAATTTAGTTATTCAAGCAGAAATAAATGCATATGGTTCAGGTGCTATGGCTGGATATGGTGCTGCAATAAAGCTAAATAATGTTATTATTACATCTTTAACAGCTGTTGGAAATGGTGTATCTAATTACACAGCACAAAATTTAGGTGCAGGAAAGAATGAAAGAATTAGAAAAGGATTATTTTCTAGTTTAATTATTGCATATACTATAGTTTTGGTTATTACTTTATTATATTTAGTATTAGCTAATGTTTTACTTTCATTCTTCATAAATGATATAGAAACAGTAGATAATCCAAGAGAAAAGATTGATCAGGCATATAATGTTGGAAAATCATTTATATATATTGTTTCACCATTCTATTTTGTTATTGCAACAAAGCTATGTACTGATGGTGTATTAAGAGGATCTAGATTAATGAAGTTCTTTATGGCTGATACATTAGTAGATTTAGCTTTAAGAGTTGGTTTATCATTTGTATTTAATTATATACTAGGTGTAAGTGGTATTTGGTGGGCATGGCCTATTGGATGGATAATATCTGGTGTTATGTCATTAATTTTCTTTTCTATGAAATATGGCTTTAAAAGGAATGAAAATATTAATAAGGAATTAGTTTTAAATTAACAAAGAATATTTTATAGGTTTCTTGAAAAAAGGAGCCTATTTTCTTTACAAAATACAGATAAAAATTGCACAAAAGTCCTGATTTTATTGGGTTTTAAAAGAAGTTTAAAATGTTAGCGATTTCATAATAAAAATAGATGATTTTGTTGTTGACAATAAAACTTCTTGGTGCTAATATATAGAGGCGCACTGAAAAGCGCAAAACAAATTGAGTCTTTGAAAACTGTATATGACAAACATTAAACGTAAAATTGAATTACAAACAATGATCAATTCAAATAGTTTAATAAACTAGAAATATGAATGAGCAAAAAGAATTAAAATTCTAAAAAATAAATTTTTTTGGAGAGTTTGATCCTGGCTCAGGATTAACGCTGGCGGCATGCCTAATACATGCAAGTCGAATGGGTAGCTTGCTATCCATGGCGAACGGGTGAGTAACACGTAGGTAACCTGTCTTCAAGTCGAGGATAACCTTTGGAAACGAAGGATAATACTGGATAGGTCGTTAAAAATCACATGATTAAACGATTAAAGATTATTATGTCACTTGATGAGGGGCCTGCGGCGCATTAGCTAGGTGGTGAGGTAAAGGCCCACCAAGGCG
>JAEEGL016805951.1_pt1 | contig 49992 bp, 42 predicted proteins | sample 9134231 | NCBI WGS metagenome assembly JAEEGL01 (sample SAMN16246548, study PRJNA631951) | gut metagenome | biome: gut microbiome; feature: rumen; material: fiber-attached | host: Bos | place: Iran: Karaj | collected 2018-10 | reverse complement strand
CTGGTGCGGCAGATGCTTTACGGCAAGCGGTATTTCAAAGAGGAATTCGGATACGACGAGGAGATACTCTGGATCCCTGACGTGTTCGGCTACAACGCGCAGCTTCCGCAGATAATGAAAAAAAGCGGCGTGAAGTACTTTTTGACGATAAAACTTAGCTGGAACAGCGTGAACAGGTTCCCGCACAGCACCTTCCGCTGGATAGGGCTGGACGGTTCGGAGGTGCTTACGCATATGCCGCCGGAGGGCAACTACAACTCCGCGGCGCGCGCCGAATCGCTGCTGAATATTGAAAAGAAGTTTATGGAACGCGATATCGACGACCGCGCGATGATGCTTTACGGCATAGGCGACGGCGGCGGCGGCCCGGGAATGGAGCATCTGGAGCGTCTGCGCCGCGAATACGACCTTAAAGGTCTGCCGAAGGTAAAGCAGGCGTTCGCGATAGATTTCTTCCGCGATATCGACAAGGACCGGGCGAAGTTCCCGGAATACCGCGGCGAGCTTTATCTGGAGAAGCATCAGGGCACCTATACCACGCAGTCGCGGAACAAACGCTTTAACCGCGAATGCGAGAACGCGTTCCAGTGCGCGGAGATTATGTTAACCGCCGCCCACTTGCTGACCGGGCTTCCCTACCCGAAGGACGGACTGGAAAAGCTGTGGAAGGAAGTGCTGCTTTATCAGTTCCACGACATAATCCCGGGCAGCTCGATAAAGCGCGTTTACGACGAATCCTGCGAGCGTTACGAAAACCATATCCTACCCGGAATAAGGCGTTACGCGCGCTCCTCGTGCGAGAATCTGCGCCGCGGCGAAGCCGGGCTTTCGGCGTTTAACCCCGCGCCTTTCGCGCGGAACGACTTCGTGCGCTACGGCGGCGGATATTACCGCGTGGAAGCGCCCGCGCTCGGGTTCGGGCGGGCGTATGAATACAGCGGCGAGCCGGCCATAATAGATAAAAACGCGGTCGAAAACGAGTTTTTAAGGATAGAATTCACGCCGGAAGGCGGGCTCGGATCGGTCACGGACAAGGAGGACGGGTTCGAATATCTTCGCGGCGAAGGCAACGTGATAACCAGCTATTCCGATACGGTGAACGCCTGGGAGGTCCCCGCCGATTACGCCGTAAACCCGCGTGACAGAGCCGTTTTGCGCCATACCGAAACGCGGATAACGAACGGCGTGGCGGAGATAAAGCAGGAATACGCCGTGGGCGAAAGCAGGATATTCCAGACTGTAACGCTCTGCCCCGGCAGCCGCAGGATAGATTTCGTTACGAGCGTGGATTGGAACGAAACGCACCGTATGCTTCGCGCGGCGTTCCCGCTTGCGGCGCGGAACGACGAGGCGCGCTGCGACATACAGTACGGCGACGTCCGCCGTCCCACTCACACGCGTGACAGCTTCGCCAAGGCGAAAAAGGAGATCTGCGCGCACAAGTGGGTGGATATCTCCGACGAAAACCACGGCGTTTCGCTGCTGAACAACTGCAAATACGGCCACCGCGTTTGGGACTGCACGCTGGATATAGATCTGCTGCGCAGCAGTATGTACCCCGGGATCGACGCCGACAAGGGCAGGCAGGAGTTCACCTACTCGCTGTATCCGCACAAAAATAATTATGTAAACCAGACCGTAAAAGAGGGCTACTTGCTCAACCGCGCGCCGCTTATATTCGAAGGGCGCGCGCCGGAAGCGCTGGACGGCAGGAGTATGTTCGAAACAGACGCCGAAAACGTCGCGATAGACTGGGTGAAGCTCGCGGAGGACGGCGGCGGAGTGATCGTGCGGGCGTACGAGTTCACCGGCCGCGAGACGTCGGCGCGCATAGTCCCCGCGGCGGGGCTCCGGCTGGGCAAGCCGCTGCTGTGCGATCTTACGGAAAACGTGATCTCGTCCGCCGGGGAAAAAACGAGGTTCGGCGGATACGAAATAATCACGCTTAAATTCCCGATACTGTCTTGATCTTTAGGACGCAAACGATTTTCCACGGAGGAAAAGGATGCTTGTATTAAAAAACATTTCAAAATCGTACCGCGTGGGCGACAGCGTCACGCAGGCACTTAACGGAGTCTCCGTCTCGTTCCGCAGCAACGAATTCGTCGCGGTGCTGGGGCCTTCCGGCTGCGGCAAGACCACGCTTCTGAACGTTATCGGCGGGCTGGACAGATACGACTCCGGCGAGCTTATTATCGACGGGCGCTCCACAAAGAGATACCGCGACGCCGACTGGGACAATTACCGCAACCACTCGATAGGGTTCGTGTTCCAGTCGTATAACCTTATCCCGCACCAGACGGTGCTTGCGAACGTGGAGCTCGCTTTGACGCTTTCGGGCGTGGGCAAGGCGGAGCGCAGGCGCCGCGCGACGGAAGCGCTGGAAAAGGTGGGGATAGCCGATCAGGCGGGGAAAAAGCCGAATCAGCTTTCCGGCGGGCAGATGCAGCGCGTGGCGATCGCCAGGGCGCTGGTGAACGACCCGGAGATACTGCTTGCCGACGAACCGACCGGCGCTTTGGATTCCGGCACGAGCGTGCAGATAATGGAGCTTCTGAAGGAGGTCGCCTCCGACCGGCTGGTGATAATGGTAACGCACAACCCGGAGCTGGCGCAGACCTACGCCACGCGGACCGTTAATCTGCGCGACGGCGAAATCGTTTCCGACAGCGACCCTTATGACGCGCCGGAGGAAGCCGCGGACGGGGCGAATAAAAGCGAAAAAAAGAAGAAAAACAAAACCTCGATGTCGTTTTTCACCGCCCTTTCCCTCTCGCTAAACAATCTGCTTACCAAAAAGGCGCGCACGGTGCTGACCAGCTTTGCGGGGAGCATCGGTATTATTGGCATCGCGCTGATACTCTCTTTGAAAAGCGGGTTTGAAGCGTATATCGTGCGTCTGCAGGAGGATACGCTTTCGTCCTACCCCATCGTGATACAGAACGAATCGATGGATATATCCGCGCTGGTGGCGGAGCTTAGCGACGACGCGAAGGAAGCCGAGCCGCACGGGCTCGACAAGGTCTATTCCCGCCCGGTGTTCGGCAAGCTGATAAATTCGGTGCTTTCGGGGATACGCTCCAACGATATGACTTCGTTCAGGGCTTATATCGAATCCGAGCGCGAGCTGTTCGAGCGTTATACCTCCGATATCAAATACGGATACGGACTTACGATGAACGTATACGCCGAATCGGAAAAGGGCGATCTTATAAAAGTCAACCCGGTCGACACCATAATGAATATGTATAACAGCGGCTCCGACAGTTCGTTCGGGCTCGCTTCGAATACGAACCGCAGCGAGCTGTGGGCCGAGCTTATAGACAACCGCGAACTGCTGGAGCAGCAGTACGAAACGGTTTACGGCAAGTGGCCGGAAAATATGCACGAAGCGGTGCTTTTCGTAAACAAGAACAACGAGATAAGCGATCTGGCGCTCTGCGCGCTCGGTCTGCTCGACCAGGAGGAGGTCGCGCGGATGATGCGCAGCGCCGTCGCGGGAGGAAAGGTCTCCGACGAGACGGTCAAAAGCTTCAGCTACGAGGATATCTGCGCGGCGGAGTTCACGCTGATCCCCACCCCGATGAAATACCGGCTGAACGAGGCGACCGGGCTTTGGGAGGACCGCGGAAACGACAAGACCTATTTGAAATGGGTTGCCGAAAACCACGGCGAGAAGATAAAGATAGTGGGGATAATGCGTCCGAGAGAAAACGCCGTCTCCTCCGGCACTTATACGATAGGATATACCTCCGACCTTACGGAATACTGCCTTGCCGTGAACAACGCTGCGGATATAGTGAAGCAGCAGACCGGCGCCGGGAAGGACGAGGCCGCCAGCGCGAAATACGGCAAGGAATACCGTTACCGCGATATCGACGTGTTCACCGGCGTGCCGTTCGATTACGTCGGGGAGCAGCGAGAGATCACGTTGGAAGACGTTTACGCGTATATTGCGACTTTGCCGGAAGCGCAGCAAAAGCAGGCGGAGGAAGCGCTTCGGAATATGTCCGAGCAGGAGATACTCGCGGCGTTCGCGGGGAAGATCGGCGGCGCGGAATACACCGGGGCGACTTACGAATCGAATCTGCGGCTGCTTGGGGCGGAAAAGGCGGAAACGCCCGTTTCGATAAGCATATACGCGAACAGTTTTGAATCTAAAGACGCTATATCAAAGCTGATCGAGGATTACAACACCGCCTGCGAAGCCGCCGGCGAGCCGGACAAGAGGATAACCTATACCGATTATATGGGACTGCTGCTCGATTCGGTGAGCACGATAATAAACACTATCTCCTACGTGCTGATCGCGTTCGTTTCGGTATCGCTTATAGTTTCCTCGATAATGATAGGCGTTATAACCTATATATCGGTGCTGGAACGCACGAAGGAGATCGGCATCCTGCGCTCGCTCGGCGCTTCGCGCAGGGATATATCGCGCGTGTTCAACGCCGAAACGCTTATCGTGGGATTCATTTCCGGCGTGATGGGCATACTCGGCACGCTGCTGCTGAATATCCCGGTGAACGCTATTATAAAATCGCTGAGCAAGATCGACAATATGGCGCAGCTCCCGCTTTTAGGCGCGCTGGCGCTGGTCGCCGTGAGTATGATAATGACGTTCATCGCGGGGCTTATCCCCTCCGGGCTCGCCGCAAGGCGCGATCCGGTGGTGGCGCTTCGCACCGAATGACACGAAACGCGGATTTTTCCCGGATACCGAGGTATCCGGGATTTTTTTCGGAAATCACGTTTTTATTTGCAAAAAAGCGTTGAAAAAGAAAGATTTTTGTGATAATATGATATATGAGGGAGATTGCGGGATAGCCGGGTTTTATCTTCGCACCGCTTCCCTTTCCGAAAATTATTCCGTGTGAACAGCGGCGTACGCGCCGCGGGAGAAATTTATGGGATTGATCGAAATCATCACACTTATCGGCGGCGTGGCGTTTTTCCTTTACGGCATGCACGTTATGTCGTCGGGGCTTGCCAAACTTTCCGGCGGCAAGCTGGAAGCCACGCTTAGGAAAATGACTTCCAGTCTGTTCAAAAGCATTCTGCTCGGCGCGGGGATCACCGTTGCGATACAATCCTCCTCGGCGACGACCGTTATGCTGGTGGGGCTTGTAAACTCCGGCATAATGCGGCTTGAACAGACGGTCGGCGTTATAATCGGCTCCAACGTCGGCAAAACCGCCACGGCGTGGCTGCTTTCGCTTACCGGAATAAAAAGCGAGAACGTGTTTATCAGTCTGCTGAAGCCCGAGAATTTCTCGCTTATACTCGCGGTCGTCGGCATTATATTCATAATGGGCAAAAACAAGCGGCGCAAGGACCTGGGCACCATCCTTCTCGGGTTCGCCGTACTTATGAGCGGCATGCGGCTTATGAGCGGTTCGGTTTCCGGTCTGGCTTCGAGCGACGCTTTCACCGAAATGCTCACGATGTTCAAAAACCCGCTGCTCGGCGTGCTTGTCGGCGCGGCGTTCACCGGAGTTATACAGAGCTCGGCGGCTTCGGTCGGTATACTGCAGGCGCTTTCGCTTACCGGCGATATAACCTTTGAAATGGCGATACCGCTTATTATGGGTCTTAACATAGGCACCTGCATTACGGCGGTCATCTCCAGCATCGGCGTAAACCGCGACGCCAAACGGGTGGCGGCGGTGCACGTGCTGTTCAACGTGATCGGCACGGCGGTGGTGCTCGCGGCGTTCTACGCGCTGCACGCGGTTATCGATTTCTCGTTCCTTAACAAGGAGATCGACCCGTTCGGCATCGCGTTCTGCCACACCGCGTTCAATATAGTAACTATGCTTTTGCTAATGCCGTTCGCAAAACAGTTGGTAAAGCTTTCGCGGCTTATTATAAAAGGCAAAAAAGGCGGCGAGGAAGCTTCGGAAGCGATCATGCTTGACGAACGCCTGCTGCAGACTCCGGCGGTGGCTGTCGCCGAATGCCGCAACTACACTGTGAAAATGGCGAAGCTGGCGAAGGAAACGATATTCGACGCGATAGACACGCTTTCGGAATACTCCAAGGACAAGGCGGAAAGCATTGAGGAGCGCGAATCGGAGATAGACGGCTACGAGGACAAGTTGGGCACTTATCTGGTGAAAATGTCCAGCTCCGGGCTTACCCAGCGCGATTCTCACAGCGTTTCCAAAATGCTGCACAGTATAAGCGATTTCGAACGTATCAGCGACCACGCGGTGAACATTCTGCGCACCGCGAGGGAGATATATGAAAAGCAGGTGTCCTTCTCCGCCGAGGCGAAGAAAGAGCTTTGGGTGCTTATCGCGGCGCTTAAGGAGATACTGAACATCACGGTCACGGCTTTCTCGGAGGACGACCTTGAGCTTGCGCAGAAGGTGGAGCCGCTGGAACAGGTGATAGACAATCTTACCGACGAGATAAAGAGCCGCCACATAGAGCGCCTGCGCGCCGGGAACTGCACGATAGAAATGGGCTTTATACTCACCGACCTGACCACCGATTTCGAAAGGGTGTCCGACCACTGCTCGAACATCGCGGTGGCGCTGATAGAGGTCGAGGAGGACGTGTTCAATACGCACACCTATCTGAACGCGGTGAAGACCGGGAACGACGAAAAGTTCAAGAACTATTACGACGCGTTCAGCGAGGAATACAAGCTGGCGGAATAAACCGCGGAAGAATAAACGAAAAGGGCTGTCCGGAATACGCGGACAGCCCTGTTTTTATTTTGCGGAGACGCGGGGACGCGGCAGATCACGCTTTGCCGCGCCTTGTTTTTTTAAGTATGAGCACCGCGGCGACCGCTATAACGGCAAGCCCCATTGCCGATATAACGGCTATGAGCCAGAACGGAACGTCCTGCTTTTGCCTTGTTTCGGTACCGGAGCTTTCGGAGGGGACGAACGAGGAGTGCTCCTCCGGGGGGGCGGGAGCCGTTACGTTCACGCGGATAACGAGCTCTTCGGACTTGTTGAAGCCGTCGCTTACCACGACCGAAAAGCTGTCTTCGCCGACGTAATCCTCGTCGGCGGTATAGACGAGCGACTTTTTGCCGGAAGCCGCCGCCACGTAGCCGTGCTGCGGCATCTGCGGGAACTCCACGGTGATATCGCCCCAATAGGAATCGTTATCGGTTATACCGAGGTCGACCATCGTGCGGCGCGCGCCGGAAACGGTTTCGAAATCCTCAGCGGCGACCACGGGCGGATCGTTTACGTACTCGCCTTTAAGGAACTTGTAGGTAATATCGTACAGGCGGCGCAGATATATGCCCTTCGGGGTGGAAACGTCCGCCGTGCAGAAGTTGTATAAACTGCCCGGCCCGGCGCCCTGATAGCAGGTCTTGAGCGCGGACATATAGCCGCATTTCGCGCCGTAGTAGAGATAGCTTTCGTATTTCTGCCCCGCGGCGAGGTAATCGGTCCCGGTGAAGGCGGAGGGCTCCGCCGTTTCGATCTCGACGCCGAGACAGTGCCTTGCGGCGCTCTGCGCGAATTCGCCAAGCATTTCGGTTTCGAAATAATAAGCGGTGCTGTTGGTGAACGCGGCGTTCGGCTGCATAACGGCGCCGGTGAATCCGAGCTCCTTCCAGTGGTCGAATCCCGTGGAAAGATAGAACGGGTCGAACAGCGAGGAAAGCCCTTTTGAAGCGGTATAGCGGTTGAATTCCTTTACAAGCTCCGCCTCGTGGTCCGATTCGGAGTAATTCACTTCCTCGCGGTACCAGTAAAATCCCGCCAGCTCGAGGTTTTCGAACTCCGCGGCGGCAAATTCGGAAATGCATTTATCGCCGAACCATTTTATTATCGCGACGCGCTCCTCCAGCGTTTCGCAGTTTTCCGGTTCGCCGTCGCCGTCGATATCGCCGAAAGCTTTATCGATGATCGTGGGGAACGGCATGGTGAGGAACACTTTGAACTTTCCGCTTCTGCCGAGCGTTTCCCAGACCTCGCCGACCGCTTCGTCGAGCGCGTGCAGATCGTATTCCTGCGCGAAGGTGTGCCGGAGATAAAGCTCCCAGTCGCTTGCGACGGCGCCGGGCTTGCCGTTGGTCTTTACAAGCCGCCCGCCGGACGGATAATCGCCATGGCAGGGTACGAAGGCGACGGAATCGAACATGGTGTCGACTATCTCGCCGCTGCCGTTCACGTAGGCGACGTAAGGGATAAGCTCTTCCTTTGTGTTGTTCGCCTTGCTCTGGCTGGAATGATAATAACCGTTGTATATCTTTATGATATTTTTCACTCCGGCGACCGATCCGAGGTATCCCGGGTCTTTTTGCGGCTCCGGCACCTCGAAGCCGGCTTCGCTGCCGTCGATCTCATAGCTGCCGTAAACGCCGATCTCGTCGCAGTAGCAAAAGATATCGCAGCAGAATTCGATTTTTACATACCGCGCCTTGTATACGGCGGGCAGATCGAACTCCACGTCGCAGCGGACGGCGCCGGTCTGATAGATCGGGAATCCGTTTTCGTAGGTATAGACCATAGCGTAATTTTCGCCGTCGAGCGAAAGCCAGACGTTTATGTAACGCGGGGCGTATATGCCGGAGGTCTTTAAGTTAAGGAACCCGGCTTTTACCGAATCGATTGCGCACATCCTTCCGAGATCGAACCCTACCAGCCGGCTGCGCGAACGGAACGCGCGGTACCAGCCGCCGCTCGATTCGGAGGTGAGCGCGGTGTTCTGGTCGGTAAGCTGACTTTCGTCAACGTCGAATTCCCTGCCGTTTTCGGTATAGCGGGCGTAGGAATGCGACACCGGTTCGCCCTTTTCGACGGTGTATTTGAGTCCCGCCGTGAGATTTGTTTTTTTATCCGCCGCGAAAGCGGAAAACGGCAAAAGCGCCGCAAGCAATACGGCGCAAAGCAGGATGGCGGCGAAGCGTTTGGAAAGCATTTCGGTTTACCCCAGCAGTTTGTCTTTTATAAGTCCCGCGATAAGCTTGTGGCCTTCGGCGTTCGGATGCGGGTCCACGCCGAAGTTGAGCATCCCGGTGGCGGCGGAAGCAAAATCTATGCCCGCGTTCGTGAGCTTTTCGAGCGAGGCGGAGAACGCGTCGTGGATCTCCACGACCTCGTAACCGTTGTCGGAAGCGAGCCCGCTTATTACCTTGTTCAGCTCGGAGACCGACTGTTCCCCGCGTTTGGCGAGATCGAGCTTTGTTTCGACTCCGCGCAGATTCACGACGATATCGTAATAGGGATTGTAGATCGTCTGCACCAGCACGCGCTTCGCTCCGGCGTTCTTCACGGCGGAAACTATGGCGGGGAGTTCTTCGCGCAGTTTGTTCGCCGCGTCGGCTATAAGCGCCTTGAATTCTTCCCCGTCGAAAGCGGCGTCGGCTTTTTTGAGCAGCTCGTTGATCCTTACCGCGGCGGCTTCGAATTTCGATTTGCCGACAGAATCTGTCGCGAGCATATTCGAAAAGTAGTCTTTAAGCGTGTTCGCGGTGTTTTCGTTGAATATATCCGCGCCGGCGAACAGCTCGCCCAGCCGGGTAAGCACGTTGTTGCCGCCGATGCTTATTATTACCGCGTCGGCGCCCGCAAGCTCCGCCGGGGGATCTGCGGCGAGCGAATCGGCAAGCTCTCTGCCGGTCTGCCCGTCGATTCCGTAATTGGCGATACCGACTTTTTCATAGCGTTCCTTAAGCATTTCGGAAAGCAGCGCGGAATATCTTTCGCGCTCGTAATCCGCAAGCCCGTATCCGCGCGCGATGGAATCGCCCAGCACGACTACGGATATGCTTCCCGAAGGGGCGGCGTGTTCGCCGTAGGAAGCGGCGCTTTCGGCGGCGCTTTGGTCACCCTGCCCGGCGGGATCGCCGGAGGTAGCGGGGGCGGAGGTATTCCCGGCGCCCGAAGTATCGCCGTTTCCGAACGCGCCGCAGGAAACGAGCGAGAGCATAAGGACGGCGGCGATCATAAGCGCTGCGGCTTTGATGATTTTCATAGATCAGGCCTCGTAATTTCTTTTGATTTTTCTGGAAGTCGTCTTTTCGAATTCGGTATCGCGAAAGACTATCTTCTTGATTATTTTATGCCCCGGTTCGGAGGCGTTGTATTCCGAAACGGCTTTCTTTATTTCCTCCTGAACGTCGGAAACGCCCATTTTGGAAGCCCTGTCGGCATCAGGGAATATCTCGGCGCCGAGCAGTTTTTCGCCGTCCGGTCCGCCGGGCATCGCACGGACGAGCACTTCGGCTATAAGCGGAGTAGCGCGGGAAAGTTTTTCCTCGATCTCCTCCGGATAGATGTTCTTGCCGTTTTTGAGGATGATTATGTTCTTTATCCTTCCGGTAATAAAGACGAAGTTGTTTTCATCCACCTTGCCGATATCCCCGGTGTGGAACCAACCGTCGACGATCGCCTTCGCGGTAGCTTCGGGGTTCTTGTAGTAGCCGAGCATAACGTTGGGACCTTTGACGCAGATCTCGCCCTCGCCGTCCTCGTTCGGTTCGTCGATCATAAGCTGCATTCCGGGCATAAGCTGACCGACGGATTCCGAATTGTGGAATTCCGGGCGGTTGATAGATATCAGCGGGCCGCATTCGGTGATCCCGTAGCCGTTTATGAGCGTTATGCCGATGCTGTCGAAGAAGCTTACTATATCCGGCTTCAGCGGAGCGCCGCCGCAGATGATCGCCTTCAATTCGCCGCCGAAGGTATCCAGCACGGTCTTGAAGAAGACCTTGCGCATATCTATGCCGGCTTTTAACAGCTTGTCGCTTATCTTTATCATCTTGCGCAGCGCCTTGGCTTTTCCCGTCTCCTCGGCTTTATCCCAAATGCCGCGGTAGATCTTTTCGACGAACAGCGGGACGAGCTGGACTTCGGTCGGCTTATACAGCTTGAAGTTCGGCAGCACGGAGCGCAGACTTTCGTTTATGCAGATCGTCATTCCGTTGTGCATCATCGTAAGGATGCCGGTGGTGGATTCATAGGAATGGTGGTAGGGCAGCACCGAAAGGCAGACGTCGCTTATCTTCATAAGCATCTGCGCGCGGGTAATGTTATATACCAGCGCTCCCGCGGTGAGCATAACGCCCTTCGCCCTTCCGGTGGTGCCGCTGGTGAACAGCAGCTCTTTAAGGCATTCGTTGTCCGGTTCTATGGCGGTAAAGCGGGTGTCGCCCCCGGCGACCAGTTCCCTGCCCATGACCATAAGGTCTTCGATCCAGCGGTGCTTTTCGTCGCATACTTCCGGCTTTTCGAAATATATTATGCACTCCACGCCGGGAAGCTTATTCTCCAGCGCGTTTATCTTTTTGGCGACCGATTTGCCGTCGCAGAATATAACGCGCGCGTCGGAGGTGTTTATGATATACTCGGTCTCCTCTTCCGAAAGGTCCTTGTCCACGGGGACGACCACGCCTTCGGAATTGAGCACCGAAAGATAGGCGCGCACCCAGTTGTAGCTGTTGGGACCGATTATCGCGATATGAGAATTTATATACCCTATCTCGCAAAGCGCGGTGCCGAGCGAATCGACCTCGTTTTTGAATTCCGCATAGGTGACCGAAACGACTTTGCCGTCCTGCTTGTATTTGAAAGCGGGCTTTTCGGCGAACATAACGGCGGTTTCGTCGACCAACTGGCGCAGACTGTAAAGCTCGCGCACCTCGTAAAGCGGGTAATTCTCTTTTCTGTTCTTATACATTTTCTCTTCTCCTTATATTTGCATATTATAATACTGTTTTCATTAAAAATCAATAAGAAAAGCACGATTTTCGCCCTTTGCCGCATATATTCATAGTGAATAACTGCGACAAGGTGATAACGATGGCTGAAAACGCTTTTTCATTTGTGCTCGACAACCGGCTCGCCGCCGTAACGGGCGCGTTTTCCGGCGGCGAAACGTACGCCGCGGACGGGATCGACCCGCGGATATACAACGTTACCTCCCGCGGGAGCGAATGCGGCTGCAGAGAGGGCTGCGGCTGTTATGAGGCGTGTACCTCCGCGCGGCCGTACCGTGTGCTGCGCGCCGACCCGGATTCCGCCGGGAAGAGGTTTACCGCCGTGACCGGAGACAACGCGCGGGTATATTCGCTTGACGGCTGTTTTGCCGAGACCGGATATATCGTACCGCGCACCGGGGGCAGGACCGTTACCGACGCCTGCGTATATCTGTCGGAAGGCGAACGCAGGATCGCCGCCGTTTTCGGGAACGCGGCGTGCGGGTTCGGAACGGATGGAAGCTTTAAAGAGCTTTTGTGGCGCGCTCCGGACGGCGCTTATATAAACAGCTTCTGGGCGCTCACGCCGGATTACCGCGCGGCGTGTTACACCGAAAACGGAATGGATTTTTTCACCGTGAGCGAAAACGGGCGGGAAAGCGCGGTCCCGGTCCCGGCGGGGCTGAATCTGCGCAGCGTGTTTGCCGGAGACGACGGATTATACGGGCTTTTCGGCGAAAACTACCTTTATAACCGCATCGCGCGGATATATTCTAACGGAACGGTATCGTTCGAAAACGCGCGTTCCACTTGAAAACCTCGCAAAACTGTGGTAGAATGTAAAAAAAGCACGGGACGTGAAAGAAAATGAATCTGTTTTTTGCCGACGAGGAATATATACGTTCCCTTGTGCGTCCGCGTAAGCGCGATTCGAACAAGGGCGATTTCGGCACACTCGCCATGCTGTGCGGCAGCCGTTATATGACCGGGGCGGCGGTGCTTGCCGCGCACGGCGCTTTGCGCAGCGGAGTAGGGCTTGTGAAATTCTTCGGCAACGACGCAATGATCGACAGGATGCAGCCGATAATAGCGGAGCCGGTGTTTGCGAACATAAACGGTTTCGCCGACGCGAAATACAGCGCCTTTCTTTGCGGCTGCGGGATAGGGCGCGAATACGACGGCATTTTGCCGGATGTACTGCGTTCCTGCCGCGCGCATGCGATCCTGGACGCCGACTGCATAAATTTCCTCGCGCTGCATAAGGATCTGTTGAAGGAGTTATACGGCGGCGCCACGATCACCCCGCACCCCGGCGAAATGTCCCGGCTGTGCGGCAAGAGCGTGGAGGAGATACAGCTCGACCGCGCGCGTACCGCGCTTGATTTCGCGGCGGAGTACGGCTGCGTTACGGTGCTGAAAGGCCACAAGACCGTTATCGCCTGCCCGGACGGGCGCGTCTGCGTGAACTGCACCGGGAACAGCGGGCTTGCAAAAGGAGGCAGCGGCGACGTGCTGGCGGGCGTTATCGGCTCGCTCAACGCGCAGGGCTACGCGCCTTTCGAAGCCGCCTGCGTGGGCGTTTATATGCACGGACTGGCGGGCGACCGTCTTTCCGCGCGGCTGGGCGAAAGCGGCGTGATCCCCTCCGACCTGCCGGAAGAAATAGGTCCGCTTCTGGGATAAAACCCGTTATGCGTACGCTCCTTCGGGGGAGTGAATAACGAATATAATGAAAAAGCTTTTTGCTTTGACGTTTGCATCGGCGTTACTGTTGCCGTTCCTGCTTTGCTCCTGCGCGCGCGTACCGCCCGCGGAGACGGTGAAAACGGCGCTGCGCCTTCCGTTGGAAGCGGAATTCGCCTGCGGCGAAACGAGGATGCGCGTTTATATAGCAGAGGAAAGCTGGAAGATCGGCTTTTCGGCTCCCGAGGCGTTCGAGGGACTTGAGCTCCGCGGAGGGGGCACGGGAAACGGATGCGAGCTTTCACTTGACGGATTCGTGCGCGCGGCAGGCGTTTACGCCTTCCCCGTCGCCGGATTGCTGGTCGACGCGGTCTACGCCGCGAACGGAAAAGGAAAAACAAAGGCGGAACGAGATGGAATCTGCGAGTATACTATTGACGAAACCGATATTATGGTGTATTATGATACGGAAAGCGGTAATATAACCGCCATAAACGCGGAACGCGACGGCAAAGCTTTTGAATACCGCGTGATAAGATAGGAAAAGCCATGGACGAAAGAGTAGCCGCGACGATCTTTTTGGACCGTCTGGAGCACAACTACAAACACATACAGGCGCTTGTCGGCGAAAACCGCCGCGTTATGGCGGTGGTCAAGGCGGACGCATACGGCCACGGCGCGAAGCAGGTGGGCAAAACGCTTTACGCCCTGGGCTGCCGCGATTTCGCGGTGGCGTGCCTGCCGGAAGCGCGCGACCTTAGCGAAGCCGGGATCGGCGGCAGGATACTTATCCTCGGCCCGACCGACGCTTCGCACGCCGGAGAGATCGCCGGGCGCGGATACATACAGGCGTGCGACGGGTTCGGTTACGCGCGCGCTCTTGCCGCGCACGGAAAAATAAAGGTGCATATAAAGGTCGACACCGGAATGTCCAGAATAGGCATTTACTGCCATTCGGAAAGCGACGTTGCGCGCGCCGCGGACGAGATAGAGAGCATTTCCAAGCTGGAAAATATAGAGATCGACGGCATTTTTACCCATTTTGCCGACAGCGACGGAAAAGACAGGGCTTTCACCGACAAACAGTTTTCCGCCTTCACTTCCCTGCTTAACGAGCTGGAAAGGCGCGGAGTGAAAGTCGGAACGCGGCATTGCTGCAACAGCGCGGCGACGATCGCTTTTCCCGAAATGCGCCTGGATATGGTGCGCGCCGGGATAATACTCTATGGACTTATGCCCTCGGAATACGTGCGCGACGAAGAAATATTGCCGTGTATGAAGCTTTCCGCGCGGGTCTGCGCGGTGCATATGCTTAAAAAGGGCGACTGCGTGAGCTACGGCTGCGCTTATACCGCAGAACGCGATACGCGCGTCGCGGTAATATCCGTGGGATATGCCGACGGCTTCTCCCGCGTGTATTCCGGCAAGCCGCTTATAACCATAAACGGCAAACGCTTTGCCACCGCGGGCAGGATATGCATGGATATGTGTATGGTAGACGTCGGCGATCACGAATGCGCGGTCGGCGACGAAGCGGTGATATTCGAAACGCCCTCGGACATCGACGCGCTCGCCGAAGCGTTGGGCACGATAAACTACGAGGTGCTGTGTTCGCTCAAACACCGCGTAAAGCTTATTTATAATTCTAAACGGCAAGATTAACTGTATATTACCGGATGAGCCGATAAAAAAGATTGCACGCGAAATGCAATCTTTTTTCGTTTTTTGCGCCTTTTTGCGTTATGTTATCGATCCGGCACGGTGTTTTTCACCACCCGCGCGAACAGTAATCTGTACTGCGGCTCATCGGCGCCGTCCGCTTTTGAAACCGAGCGCACGCAGATGATATGTTCGCCGTCCGGAAGCCCGTTCGCAAGATTTTCGCCCTCCGCAAGCGGGAGCGAAGCTTTGCACTCCTCCGCGCCGTTTATATCGTAGACACCCATAAATTCCATACTGTAATCTACGTTTATGTTGCTCCCCTTGAAGAAGGTTATCCTGCCGCCGGAGATCTTGTTCACCGGCATTCGGTCGAGATGAAGAGATATTATTTCAGGGATCTCCGAAGGTTCGGATCCCAAACCGGCGGCGCCTTCGCCCGCTTCGCGACCGGATTCGTTAGTACATATAAGTATTTCCAGCGGGATATTATCGTATTTTATCGACGGCATCTCCGCGGGCGGGATGTTCTTGCGGCACCCGGCGAAGCCGGAAACGGCAACGCAGAGCAGCAGCGCGAACGCCCAAGTGCGGATCGTATTTCTTTTCATTCTTTGCCCTCCTGATTAAAAAGCGCGGGGCGGCGAAGAGCCGCCCTGCCGGTTTACAGAGTAATATGGTCGATTATATAGTTGAGGTAGTTCTTGTACGCCTGCTTGTCGGCGACGATGCGCTTCATATCGTAAAGCTTGTTCGGGGGTATCTTATCCTCTTCCTCCGGCGTGAGCTTGCCCTTCATAAGCTTATCCACCGTGAGCGCGTCGTAGATATCCATGGCGACGATGTTGTTGCCGCGCAGGCACATGACCTGCTTCATCTGTCCTTCGACAAGGTTTTCGACAGCGGCGCAGCCCATCTGCGTGGCAAGCACCCTGTCGCGAAGCGTGGGCGAGCCGCCGCGCTGGATATGCGCCAGCCGCGCGAAGCGCGTTTCGATGCCGGAGCGCTGCTCGATCATCGCGCTGAGTTCCTCGCCGTACTGATGCCCCATACCTTCGGCGGCGATAATTATGAAGTTGCGTTTGCCGCCCTTGCGGGCTTCTATCATTTTATCTATAACGTGATCGAAATCTGTGGGGATCTCTTTTATGACCGCGGTAACGGCGCCCACTGCGATGGAAGTCTGCAGCGCGATATCGCCCGCTTCCCTGCCCATTACCTCCACCACGGTGCAGCGCGCGTGGCTTTCGCTGGTATCGCGCAGCTTATCGACAAGCTCAACGACGGTGTTCATAGCGGTGTCGAAGCCGATCGTCATTTCGGTGGAGGCGATGTCGTTATCTATCGTGCCGGGGATGCCTATACAGGGCACGCCGTGGTCGGTAAGATCGCCAGCGCCGCGGAACGTACCGTCGCCGCCGATGGTAACTATGCCCTCGATGCCGAAGTTTTCGCACTGGGCGACCGCCTTTTTCATGCCTTCCTCGGTGCAGAACTCCTTGCTGCGCGCGGTGTAAAGCATGGTGCCGCCGCGGTTGATTATAAACGAAACGTCGCGTTCGTGAAGCTGTTTTATATTGCCCTCGATAAGCCCCTGATATCCGTTGTATATCCCCATTACCTCCACGCCCTTATAGAGCGCGAGACGAGTGACCGCGCGTACCGCGGCGTTCATACCCGGCGCGTCGCCTCCGCTGGTGAGCACGCCTATTCTTTTTATCGGTTTCATAATAACCCCCCGTAAAACGTATATTTCCGTATATCAAAATACCACAATCCCGCGCGAATGTCAAGATTTTACGCGCAATATGTTCTAACTCCGCCGCGGCGCGAATATTTTTTTAATAAAGAAAAACACAACGGCAACAGGAGGAACAGGTATGGCAAATACCGGGATATACGGCGATATAGCCGTTAGGACGGGCGGCGATATATACATAGGCGTGGTGGGGCCGGTACGCACCGGCAAATCGACGCTTATAAAGCGCTTTACCGAAAACTTGATACTGCCCGGAATAGAGGGCGGGTTCGACCGCGAGCGGGCGAAGGACGAGATGCCGCAATCGGCTTCCGGCAGGACGGTGATGACGACCGAGCCGAAGTTCATTCCCGAAAACGCGGTGAACGTCGCCCTGGACGACGGCACCCGCTGCCGCATAAAGCTTATAGACTGCGTGGGATACGTCGTCCCCGGCGCAATGGGGCTTCTGGAGGACGGAAGTCCGCGCATGGTAATGACTCCGTGGGCGGAAACGCCGATGCCTTTTGAGCAGGCGGCGGAGACCGGCACTCGCAAGGTTATAAGCGAGCATTCCACGGTGGGAGTCGTGGTAACCACCGACGGCAGTATATGCGACATCCCGCGGGAAGCTTACGAGGAAGCCGAAAAACGCGTTATATCCGAGCTTAAAGCCATTGAAAAGCCGTTTGTAACGGTGCTGAACTGCCTGCACCCGAACTCCCCGCAGGCAAAAGCGCTTGCAGAAGAGCTGGAACAGAAATACGACGTTCCGGTTTTGTGTATGAACTGCCGGGAATGCGGCGAAAGCGACGTGGCGGACATTTTGAAATGCATACTTTACGAGTTCCCGGTGCGTGAAATAAGGTTCGCCGCGCCGGCGTGGACAGCGCTTCTGGGCGAGGACGACGCGCTGAAAAAGGCGATGAACGGCGCGATGCGCGCGACGGCGCGCGGGATAAAGCGCGTGGGCGAGATAAAAGACGCGGCGGCGGCCTTTTCGGCGGGCGAAGGTGTTACCGCAAAGCTCGCCTCACTGGATCTGGGGACCGGAAAAGCGAGGATAGACGTCGCCTTGCCGGACAGACTGTTTTATAACGCGCTGGGCGAGCAGAGCGGATTCGATATAGAAAACGAGCGCGAGCTGTTCCGGATAATGCGCGAGCTGGCGGACACGAAGAAGAAATACGACAAGGTCGCTTCCGCCATCGACGACGTGATGAACGACGGCTACGGGATAGTTATGCCGTCGATAGACGACCTCACGCTGGAAGAACCCGAGATCGTGAAGCAGCCGGGCGGCTACGGCGTGAAGCTGAAAGCGAGCGCGCCTTCGATACACATGATGAAGGCGGATATCGAGACCGAGGTCAATCCCATCGTCGGCACCGAGAGCCAGTCGGAAGAGCTGGTAAGCTTTCTGCTGAAGGAATTCGAGGAGGACCCGAAGAAGATATGGGAATCGAATATGTTCGGGAAGACGCTGCACGAGCTGGTGAGCGAGGGGCTGAACAGCAAGCTGGCGCATATGCCCGAGGACGCGCGGATGAAGATCGCCGGGACGATAAAGCGCATTATAAACGAAGGAAGCGGCGGACTGATATGCATCCTGCTGTGAACGGCATCCGCCTGACTTTTTCCGACCTCACACGTAAAAGCGTGATAAATCTGCGCGACGGCTGTATGCTGGGCGACGTGTGCGATATCGAAATAGACGTTCCGCAGGGCTGCGTCACGGCGCTTATACTCCCCGGCCCCGGCATTTTCGGCTCGGTGAGCGCCAAAAACCGCGTAGTGATACCCTGGCGGGATATCGAGCGCATAGGCGACGACGTGATACTGGTGAAATACTTCCCCCGCGAAAACGGCGATAAGCTGCCCCGCAAGGGCAAAGAATAAACATTATGTAAACCAAATGCAAAGACGCCCCCGGCAGGTCCAACGACCCTCGGGGGCGTTTCCGCGCACCGGCGCGGGTAAAGAGAGCTTCAAAAATACTTTTTGTTCATTTTTCCAACGACGGCGCTGTATGCCGATACGGTTTGACGTTTGCCATAAGGCTTAATGTGTCGCTAACCATTCTGCCGCCAAATCTCTGCAATGAGCAATAATCAAATCATGCAACGAAGAAAAGCCATTTGGAGTCAAATCCGACGATGTGATACCAATGAAAGCTGATCCGTGTAACGCGATATGCCTCGAACCTATCGGTCGGGCGGATATATCCCGGTTTCCAGCCGCTGCGCGAATAAACGACGGCATAACGGTTCTTAAAAAACGAAACCTGCTTATCCGTAACAAAAATCGCCAATCCACCGGAGTTTTCATCATCAAAAAATCCATGGGGATTGGGAATATCGCGCTGAACGTCCATAAGGGCATCATAATCATCGTCCGTGGCGGAGATCTCTATGTTATAACTTGCGCCGTCCGACAGATAACAGTTCAATTTGAAAACACCGTTGTTATATGACGGAAGGCGCGGGATCAAACTGATAAACTCCAGATCGACGTGCGTTTCTTTTTCGGAATCGAATACTTCAATCATTTTATCCACCCATTTTTCCATCAATTCGCGATGATCGGAAAAGTTTTTGATAAAATACTTTTTTTCGAAACCCGGTATAAAGCTTGCTATTTCATAAACGGTTTGGAAAACAAGCAAAAGCGACACAACTACAATTATAATCTTTTTGACCTTTGCTTTTTTAACGCTCCGAGCGCAGACCGTTTCTTCCGTTGCATCCCCGGCGCCATCCGTTTCAGCAAGCGTTGTGTTCGGGATTTCTTCAATTTTCATGACTTCTCCTTTTTCAATACGTGCCGGAAAACTCAACAGTAGTTGTACCGAGATAGTATAGTTTTAATTTGTGCTTCCGAATAATCAAAAAACAAATCATATGGCTATGAATGCACAATTCCTAGCCTAACAAATTGGGCAAAACGACGGGACGCCCGCGCTTCCGGACGAACAACCCATTCCGGTAACTTTTTTAAAAGCCCCGTAGTCCATTTCAAATGCTATCACTTCTATTTGATGATTGTATTTGTAGTTTTACAACTATAAATAATACAATGGACAATAAAGTTAATAACAACCATGTTGGCATTAAAAAATGCATTATTATATCCCTCGTCGTTGCGGCAATTATCCAAAATGAAAGGTAGAACACAATATTTTCTGCTATGCAAAATGAATATAGGGCATTTTTTAGCATGAGTATTCTTTTTCCTGTAACTGCGGGACCGATTGTTTTTGCAAAGCTAATATAACCCAAAACAGAACTACATACGCCCATAATACTTAAAATGATAGATACATTATAAAAAGCTTTAATTAGAAAGAGATCAAGTGATTCAGCGCCAGTAGTGCCATTATCTTTAATTGTTAACCTAAATACTGTGTTAACTACTAATATCACCATCCAAAAACACGATAGAATAAAGAATACGACTTTCAGTACTTTTTCCCATTTCAGACGCTTCATTCTTTCTCCCCCTCTTTATTGATAGTGGTTTATTTGTGAGAGATTATTACTTAAACTCATCAAAAAGTCATAAGTGTCTGGATAATCAGCTCGAACCTCATTAAGTGTTTTATTTAACTCTGACAAAACAGTGCTTTCTACATAAGCATAACTTAAACTATTCTTAAAAATTGTTGCCCTATTCACACCAGAGTAACCTGATGATAGCGTTTGATAATAATCATTAATTGCCGAGATGGAATCTGTTGTATTATAAATCATTCGATACAAATTCTCTGCATCAAGATCCGCCATATAATCATCATTATCAAACGATGTGGTTCCATTATTCAATATCGTAGCATCTCCAAGCCAACCTGCTAAATAAGAAACATGTTCATCATCACCGTACAAATTTGAGAAAAAGTAGTCTAAATCCAGACAGTAAGCAAGTCGTGCCGCTAATGAGTACTGCATATGTGTAAAATCACTTGTCTGTGTATTTGAATGCTGATCAGACAACGCGTTGTCGATTTCATTGTATTCGTCTTCAGTATAATTTAGAATATTTACAAAATAATCTTTTCTATTGCTCGGCGATGTAACAGTACCAGCAACATCGTCCCATGTGTTTATCCCTATGATGTTCAAAATATACGTGGTACCATCGTATGAAAACTCTGATAATAATCTCGAAACATGCCAAGCTTTGTAATCGCTCGATTCAGAGCTAAAAACCGAATCAACGCGATTATACAAATCACGGATTAATACGGATACATTTTCACTAAATCCAAATGAATGTACCAATTCGTATGTGTATCGGTCCACATATATTCTAAAATAATATACCCTATTAGTAACCTTATGAGTTGCTTTGTATGTTGCTATTCCTATGCTTTGTCCTGTTGAAGAGCCATTAATTGTATTGAACGAGACAATGCCGGTTGCGCCCGAATAATATGAATAAGTAAAATCGGTAGGGCTTGCCCATAATGCGTTGGAGGGGGTTTTGTTGATAGAGGGTGTTTTGCTCTGACCGATATTTACTGTTAAATTGCTAATCGAAAAGTTTGCACCCAACTCCCTGTACTGATATGACGAGGTATTTCCGTAATACGCTGTATTCGCAAGCCTCCATACCCGGCTATTATAAGTGCTTGTTCCAACCGTCCCCAGTGTGGAGCTTAAAAGAAGCGATGTGCCGCTTGAGTATAAATACTGGTTTGTCGCGACGTTTCGCATGAGTCTTCCGCCGCCGTTAGCGGTCGTCATCTCCCATTTGGCGGTATCGGCGATCGAGTCGTGGGTATAATACGTGAGACGGACGGAGCCGCCTGAAACATTCAAATAATAATTTGAACCCTTGTGCCGAACGGAGTAAACATCATTTCCGTGATGCCGCAGCTCCCATTTGACGGTGTTCTGCAAACTGCTGAGCAATCCCGATTGCCCGTTTGCCGCAGTTGACCCGTTTTTGTGAATATACTTCCCGGTATAACGGTTATTCAAGTAATATTCGCCTTCGATCGACCCATAGTTGGATTGATAAGTGATTACAATATACGGACGCTTTGAGTCGTCGGGGTACTCGGAAGAAAACGGAGCCTTCTTTAATGACTGCGTCGACTCGTTGGAGTTTACAAGCATAAAGCCGTATGAACCGTTGTATGCCCCGCTCTTCCAACCTTTTACCAGCGTTGTGATATCAAATTCGGTCAGCAAGGCGTTGGGCATATCGGCGCTCCAGTCGTCGGTCGCCGTTGAATAACTCGAACCGAGGTTGTTCCATGTGGCGGTCGTTTCGGTCCACGGGCTTGTAATACGATAAAGCTTCACCGGCTGTGTGCCGTGCCCCGAAGAATCAAAGCAGCCGAACACGGCTGTAACGATCTTCCCCGCCGTAAGCGAAGCATATGTTTCGTCGTTCAGCAATCCCGGGGCTCTGACAGCAACCCTGCCGATCTTATGAGCGTCATCCGTATAGCCGGCAGTAAGGAATATATAATTGTAAAAATTGTTGTTCGGATAACCGGAAAACACGATGGTGTCTTCGATTGAATTGGAACCGTTTGCGGTGTCGGAAATCGTTATCGTCGGATCTATTGTTACAGGATATACCGTTTTTTCATCTGTCAAAAATGAATCATCCACAGATATCGCGGCAATGTATTCTTTTCCGTCAACGACAGGTTCAACCGCGAGCTTGCCCGTGCCGGGTCTGCCTGCTGCGTCATAGACAATTACGTCTCCGATAAACATAACGCCGTCGGCTCTGGCGGCATTTTTGTTTTCGGAAATATAATAACCGTTTTTGTCGGAACAAATATATGCGCCGTTTGTCTTTATAACAAAACTGTATTCCGAGCCGGTATGATCATAGATTATTATATCCTCTTTTACTCCGGAAAGCAAGGGAGTATATTTCAGATCCGCTCCATCGCCAAAGCAGTTTTTATAAACAACCGCTCTGCCCGATTCTGCGCCGACGGTTTTGCCTTCGTATCCGCGCGGCGAGATGCTGACCTTGACTCCCGAAAACCCGATTTGCACACCTTCCGCCGCGTCAAACGGTATATTAAGATCATATTCGTTCTGCCTGACCGTGTAACCGGTCTTCGTTTTGAGCAATGACGTGTCTTTATCGACAACTTCGCCTCTTTGATCGATGTATTTTACGTTTTCGCTCATGTAATACGTGCTTTGTGTTCCGTCGATGTTATTATAAACGAACGTATCCAGACGTTCTTTTTCCGGCAATCGCTTAACGTGCTGGCGGCTGTCGAATGCTGCGGCGTTAACATAGCGCTTGACGGCAACGTCGTCAAGTATGCTATCGGTTTCGGTTTCGGCTGTCAAAGTATGATCCGCGTGACTGTCGGCGGATACGGCGGGCATGCATGTAAACATTACGCATAAAAGCAGCAGTAATGCTGTAAAACGAATGATCTTTTTTGTGCTTCTTCTCATTTCGGTATACCTTTCTGATTTATTGTCGGGGACTTCAAGAATTGATTCCCGTTCTGTTTTTACGCTTCAATTACGGTAGCTGCGGTCCGCTTGCCGCGCGAAGCGTTTTCGCGGCAAAGGGACCGGAGCTTTTTCCGGTTTGTTCTGCTTCCCGCGGGTTGATAATCTATTATACCACATCCACGCGGAAAAAGGAAGAGCAATTTACCCTTTTTTTGTAAATATCCGGCTGTTTACGGCGTTTTCGTTCGTTTTTGCGAACCCGTAGAAACACGGCGTTTTGTCAATACGATCCTTCCGCCGCTTTCGCTGACACAAGCATATCATAAAAACGAAAGCAAGGTTCACAAACCCCTTTTACCATACGGCAAAAGCGTTGTCAACAGCCTTTTTCCAAATGATCCCTTTTCCGGCACTTTCGGCGCATTTTTGTCCGAGCGCGCGAAAAAACTTGACAAAACGGAACATTTGCATTATCATAAATTATTAAATGGATTTTTGATGATTTTTCGCAAAGGCGGTAAAAAGATGAAAAACATTACAGAGGAGTTCGGATCGCTGGTTTTTGACCGCGGAGTTATGAAAAAGATGCTCCCCGAGGAGGTATACCGTTCGCTCAAGCACACGATGTACCGCGGCGAGGATCTGGATATCACCGTGGCGAACGTAGTCGCCGGGGCGATGAAGGAATGGGCGCTCGCCAACGGCGCGACGCATTACACCCACTGGTTCCAGCCGATGACCGGCATTACCGCCGAAAAGCACGACAGTTTTCTGGCGCCTGACGAAAAAGGGCGCGCCATTGCGGAATTTTCCGGCAAGGCGCTTATAAAGGGCGAGCCCGACGCTTCGAGTTTCCCTTCCGGCGGACTTCGCGCCACCTTCGAAGCGCGCGGATATACCGCGTGGGACCCGACGTCCTGCGCGTTTATAAAAGACGGTTCGCTGTGTATACCGAGCGTATTCTGCTCCTACGGCGGCGAGGCGCTGGACAAGAAAACTCCGCTGCTGAGGTCGGCGCAGGCGCTTAACGTGCAGGCGCTGCGCATATTGAAGCTGTTCGGCACCGAGGCGCGCCACGTGGAAGCGAACGTCGGGCCGGAGCAGGAATATTTCCTTATAGACAAAGAAATGTTTATGAAGCGCGAAGACCTTGTGGTCTGCGGCAGGACTTTGTTCGGCGCGAAGCCGCCCAAAGGGCAGGAGCTGGAGGACCATTACTTCGGCGCCATAAAGCCGCGCGTTTCGGCGTTTATGAAGGAACTGGACGAGGAGCTTTGGAAGCTGGGTGTGTTTGCTAAAACACGCCACAACGAAGCGGCGCCCTGCCAGCACGAGCTCGCTCCGGTATATTGCAGCGCGAACACCGCTACAGACCACAACCAGCTTACCATGGAAACGATGAAAAAGGTGGCGGACCGGCACGGATTCGTGTGCATACTGCAGGAAAAGCCGTTTAACGGCATAAACGGCAGCGGCAAGCACGACAACTGGTCGATATCTACCGACAAGGGCGTGAATCTGCTGGAGCCGGGCTGCTCCCCGCATGAGAACGCGCAGTTCCTTCTGTTCCTGTGCGCGATGATAAAGGCGGTGGACGAGCACCAGGATCTTTTGCGCATATCCGTGGCGACGGCGGGCAACGACCTGCGTCTGGGCAGGAGCGAGGCGCCGCCGGCTATTATTTCGATATTCCTCGGCGACGAGATAACGCATATCCTCGAATGCATAGAAAAGGGCGTGCCCTACGACGGGCGCGGCAGCGAGCAGATGGAGATAGGGCTGCACGTACTGCCGAGCTTCCCGAAGGACACCACCGACAGGAACCGCACAAGTCCGTTCGCCTTTACCGGGAACAAATTTGAATTCCGCATGCCGGGCAGCGCGATGTCCGTCGCGGGGCCGAACATAGTTATCAACACCATCTTCGCCGACGTGCTTATGCAGTTCGCCGACGAGCTGGAGAAAGCCGAAAACTTCAATTACGCGCTGAATTCGCTTATACGCCGCACGGTGAAGGAGCACAAGCGCATTATCTTCAACGGCGACGGATATTCCGCCGAATGGGAACGCGAAGCGGAGCGCCGCGGGCTTCTGAACCTGCGCACCACCGCCGACGCGCTGCCCTATTACGCAAGCAAAAAGAACGTGGAGCTGTTCGCGCGGCACGGCGTGTTCACCGAAAAGGAGATGATCTCCCGCCGCGATATACTCGCCGAAGCGTACTGCAAGATAGTTTCGATAGAAGCGCTTACGATGTGCGATATGGCGAGCCGGGACATTCTCCCCGCGATAGGCGGATATATAACCGAGCTCGCGGATACCGTAAACGCGCTTGCCGCCGCCGGAGTTTCGGCGCCGAGGCACGAAAGCGAAACGCTTGAAAAGCTTTGCGCGCTCTCGGACGGGATATACGGCTCGCTGGGGAAGCTGCGCGAGGCGACGGAGAAGGTACGCGCCGCCATCGGCGAAGCGGAATGCCCCGCGCTCTGCCGCGATGTCGTGTTGCCGCTTATGGAAGAGCTGCGCCGCGGAGCCGACGAAGCCGAAACGATCGTTAAACGCGGCTCCTGGCCCTTCCCCACCTACGGCGACCTGCTTTATTACAACGACTGACCGCGTGGGCAAAAAAGAAAAAGCCCGCAAAGGCCTTTTCGAAAATATGCTCCCGCAGAAGCCGTGTGACCCATGAGAAAGAAACCCTGCTTTGTGCAGGTGGGTGCCCTCTCCGATGCTTTAGTGCTTCCAACGTCCGCGAAGTACCGCGCGCGGAATGCGCCGGGGTATCCCCGCGGGAGGCCTGCTTCACCACAGCGGAATACGGGCTCCCCTTTATTCTTGTGGGTTTTTACACGGGGAACAAGCCCTGCCGGCGGCAGGAACCATGCACGAACCCCGCAGGAGACGGATCGCCGGACCGCGGTTTATTCTTCGCCGCCGTCCCCGTCTTCGTCCTCGTCCTCGTCTTCGTCCTCGACGTACTGTTCGTCGAGATCGCATTCGTCCATAAAGGTATCCTCGAAGGCGTCCGCAACGCGGTCGAATTCATCGTCGTCGTCGATGGTGACGAGCATTTCATCGCCGTTTTCGTCGGTAGTGACTTTAAGTATGACGTATTCGTCGTCCTCGCCGTCGAGCGGGATGAGCGCGAGATAGTTGTTATCGTCAAGCGTGATCTCGCCGAGGTATTCGAACTCGCTTTCGTTGCCCTCTTCGTCGGTAAGAGTATAGATATCGTCCTTTTCGTTGTTTGCCATTGAGTATTACCCCCAAACGTGATATATTTTTACTTTACGGATATATTTTACAACCGCGGCGTGCCGTTGTCAATAGCTTTTTGAAGTTTCGTGCGCCATAAAACGACAGCCGCTTTGCAAAGGAGCTAATATGGCTTTTATTCCGCGAATTTTTATCGGAAGCGACAGTATTTCCGGCGGCAGGGCTTTTGTCCGCGGGTCGGACAGAAACCATATCGTGAACGTTCTGCGCAAGACCGCGGGCGATACCGTTACGGTATGCGATATGCATTCGAACAGCTTCGAAGCCGTTATAGAGAAGATAGAGGACGACAGCGTCGTTCTGCTTCTGGGCGAAAAGAAACACACTAAAAGCGAACTGCCCTTCCCCGTTACGGTCTACCAGTGCGTCCCGAAGGGCGAAAAGTGCGATACCGTGGTGCAGAAAGCGGTGGAGCTCGGCGCGAAGGAGATAGTTTTTGTGATAAGCGAACGCTGCGTCGCCCGCCCGGACGGAAAAGCTTTTGAAAAGCGGCGCGAGCGTATGATGCGTATAAGCGAATCGGCGGCGGCGCAGAGCGGGCGCGGCTTCGTGCCGGAGGTGCGCGGGCTGATAAGCTATGACGAAGCGATAAAGGAGATAGCCGCGAGCGGCAGAGGGTTCGTCTGCTATGAGGGCGACGGCACCGTACCCCTGCGGACTCTGCTTTGCGGCGAGCCGGAAAGCATAGCGTTCCTTATAGGTCCGGAGGGCGGGCTTTCGGAAAAAGAGACCGGGCTCGCGCGGGGGGCGGGGCTTCCGCTGGCGAACCTGGGCAAGCGCATACTTCGCACCGAAACGGCGGCGCTTTACGTGCTTGCCGGCATAAGCGTTATAATGGAATAAGCGATATCCGGGAAAAGAAACATCCCCCGCTTTCGGCGGGGGATGCGTTTTTCTATGCCGTTTTCGCTTTACAGCTTACTGGCCCTGATAGGGCTGCTGGGGCTGCTGCGGAGCGCGGGGAGCGGGGTTCGGGATCTTGAAGGAAACGGACTTTTCGCCGTGCTTGAGCACGAGATAGAGACCGAGAACGACCGAGCCGCCGATGAGGAATATGGTGCAGAGGAAGTCGAAGAGATAGAACGCCAGAGCGAACTTCATACCGACGGAGAAATACTTCATGACGATCCAGTTGATGAGAGCGCCGATGAATATGAGTGCCGGAGGAACAAACCAGAACATCTTAAGCAGATTGTTGTTGGTGTGGGCGAGCCAGCACATGAACGCAAAGGCGAGAACGCCGAGTATGACCACGAAGCAGCCGAAGCTCTGCGCGATCATTATCATGGAAATTCCGTAGTAACCGAAAGCAAGCAGGAGACCGGAGATCATAATAAAGAATTTGGTGTATTTCTTTACGAAAGGAGCGGTCGCGATGCCGGCTGCGGCAAAGATAACGAGGATGTAAGAGATGATAAGACCTGCGTGCGCCTGGAGCTTCACGCAGAAGCCGATCATGGCGACGAGGGCGAATACCGCGACCAGGCCGAAGATAGCGGCTACTAAAATGCCGAAAACTTTGGATTTTTCCATCGGCGGACGCTGATAGTAAACGGGCTGCTGATACTGCTGATACTGGGGATTTTGCTGATACTGCTGCTGCTGCGGCTGTTGAGGCTGCTGCGGCTGCTGATACTGCGGATTCTGATTCATAATGATCCTCCTGTTATTTTTTCGTTTGTAATATTTTACAATATGTTTATGCAGATGTCAAGTCTTTTTTGCTTATTTGCCGGGCAAAAATCAAGCAAAATGCAAAATTTGTTCATAATTTATTCATAATTTGCCCCGTTCCCCGCCGCAAAAGGCGGAATAGGGCGCAAAATATACAAAAAAAGTGCCTCCGGTTTGTAACATTTTTGCAAAAGCCCTTGCAATCTCGAAAAATTTGCGGTAAAATACAAATAAGTATGAATATATTTGGTATTTAAATATAAAGGAGAAGCGAAAATGAGCAACAAACTGTTTCAGGGAATGATGTACCAGATGCGGGACGCCGTCGACAGAGAGATCGGCATACTCGACGACAAGGGGATAGTCATCGCGTGCAGCAAAGTCGAAAAAATGGGGAGCGAGCACAAGAACGTGATCGACGAGCTCAGCTATACGAGCGACGCGCTCGTTGCGGGGGGATACACCTACCGTCTTATCGGTTCGCGCGCGAGGATAGAATACGCCGTGTTCGTGGAAGGCGAGGACGACACCGCGCGCAGCATTTCCGCGCTGCTTTCGGTTTCTGTATCCAACCTTAAGTCGCTGTACGACGAAAAGTACGACAAGACCAATTTCATTAAAAACATCATACTCGACAATATCCTCCCCGGCGACATCTACATAAAATCAAAGGAGCTTCGCTTCGACAGCGAGGTGAACCGGGTAGTAATGCTCATCCGCTTCCTCAACAGCTCGGAGGTAATACCCTACGACATAATCCAGAATATGTTCCCGGACAAGACGCACGATTACGTTATAAACATAAGTGAGACGGACATCGTACTTGTGAAGGAGCTTCGCGGCAATACCGATTCCAAGGCGCTGAAACAGATCGCGCAGAGCATAGTGGACACCGTGCAGAGCGAATTTTATCTGCGCGTGGTCATCGGCATCGGCTCGGTGGTCACCAGCGTGAAGGAGCTTGCGCATTCCTATAAGGACGCGCAGGTGGCGCTGGAAGTCGGCAAGGTGTTCGACACCGAAAAGAACGTTATAAACTACGAGAACCTCGGTATCGGCCGCCTTATTTACCAGCTTCCGACGACGCTGTGCGAGATGTTCCTGCAGGAGGTGTTCAAGCGCGGCTCGCTGGAAAGTCTGGACCGCGAAACGCTGCAGACGATACACGCCTTCTTCGACAACAACCTGAACGTTTCGGAGACTTCGAGAAAGCTGTTCGTCCACCGCAACACGCTGGTCTACCGGCTTGAAAAGATAAAGAAGCTCACCGGGCTCGACCTGCGCGAGTTCGACCACGCGATCACCTTCAAGGTGGCGCTTATGGTCAAGAAATACCTTATAAGCAAGCCGTCCATTTATTGATCTTTTGACTGCAAGCGCCCTTTGAGGAACTGAGATATGATTAATTTCGAAAACGTTTCGATGGAGTACCGCAACGGTACCGCCGCCGTAAACAACGTTACGCTTAAAATAGAAGACGGCGAATTCGTCTTCCTTGTCGGGCATTCCGGCGCGGGCAAGACGACGCTTACCAAGCTGATGATATGCGAGGAGCGCGTTTCCTCCGGCAAGCTGGAAGTGAACGGATACCATCTTGAAAAAATACATTCCTGGAGCATCCCGAAGCTGCGCCGCACGATGGGCGTGGTTTTTCAGGATTTTAAGCTGTTCGATAAAATGACGGTCTACGAAAACGTCGCTTTCGCGATGCGCGTCGTCGGCGCGAAGCCCTCGCTCATACGCAAGCGCGTGCCGTTCTTCCTGGACGTAGTCGGGCTTTCGCACAAGGCGGATTCCTTCCCCACCGAGCTTTCGGGCGGGGAACAGCAGCGCGTGGCTTTCGCCCGGGCGCTGGTGAACAACCCGCACACCGTTATAGCCGACGAACCCACCGGCAACGTGGACGTAGACCTTACCGAAGACATTATGGAACTGCTTCTTAAGATCAACAAACTCGGAAAAACCGTCATCGTCGTCACCCACGATATGAATATCGTAAACAGCTACAAAAAGCGCGTGGTGCGCATAGAGCAGGGCGAGATAGTTTCCGACAAGACGGGAGGCGACTTCGAGCAATGATGAAACCGAGCACCTTCTTTTACAACATCGGGCAGGGGTTCAAGGGCATTTTCCGCAACAGCGTTATGACTATCGCCTCCGTACTCGTGCTCGTGGCGTGTATGATTTTGGTCGGGACCTTTTATATCGTCATCGACACCATCGACCGCAACTTCAAGGCGATCAACGACCTTAACGTTATAGAAGTAAAATTAAGCAAGGAATATTCCGACGACCAGGTCGAGCAGATCGGCAAAGCGCTGGAGGAGATCTGCAAAAGCTCGCCGATAATCGATTCGGCGCCGGTGTTCATTTCCGCCGACGAACACGGCGAAAGAATGAGAGATATGTTCGAAGATCCGGCGTGGATCGACGAAATACTTAAAAGCGGCAACCCGCTGCGCGCGAGTTACCGTCTGGAATTCCGCAATTTCTCGGATTTCGACGAGGTGACGCGCGTTCGCAACCGGATCGACTCCATCACGATAACCGACGCTTCCGGCGCGCAGATCGACGGCGTGGACACAAAGGACATAAAGGATTACATCGAGCTTTACGGCACGGTAATGAGCGTTAAAAACACGCTCTACGTCGCCGGGATATGGCTGCTTGCGATATTGCTGATAATATCGCTGTTCGTTATTATGAACACGATAAAGCTCGGCGTGTTCGCCCGCAGGAACGAAATAACCTTTATGCGTCTGTGCGGCGCGACGAAAGCCATGATAAGAATGCCCTTTATGGTGGAGGGGATAATCATAGGCGTGTTCTCGGCGGCTCTTGCCTTCGGGATAGAATATTACCTTTTCAAGTATCTGCTTACCGACATAGTCCGTTCGGCAACGAGCAACGCTTCCGGCAGCGCCGATATCATATTGGGCGAGTTTTCGGAATACGCGCTTCCGCTGGGGATCGGTTTCCTTGCGATCGGGCTTTTCGCGGGGATAGTGTCTTCGGGTATTTCGCTTAAAAAATACCTTAAGGCGTGACGTTGGCGTTAGGAGGCGAGGAAATGAAAAAGAATATACTGCGTTTGCTTTCCTTCCTGATATGCGCGGCGCTGATGCTTTCGGTTTCGGCGGCGTTTATGCCCGTGAAGCAGACGCGCGCGGAGGGGCGCACGATATTCCAGATAGAAAGCGAGCTTAAGGAATGCCAAAATATGCTGGCGGCGCTGAAAAGCGAGCTGGCGAGCATAAGCTCCGACATAGCGGAGCTGGAGCGCCAGTCCGGGCAGACCGACAAGCTTCTGGAATCGTATCAGGCGGAGATAGAAGCGCTGCAGGCGGAATACGAAATAAATATCGCGATAAAAGAATCCTACGACCACAAGAAGGCGGACGTCGCGGCGCAGATCGCCATGACGGAGGAGAACTACAACTACCACCGCGATATGTATAAAAACCTTATGCAGTTCATATACGAAAACAGCAGCGTGAACACCTTCGAGCTGCTGTTCACCTCGGACAGCATAGCGGATTATCTTTCCAAGCGCGACAATTTCAACGACATAATGGATTCCGCCGCGAACATTATGCGGCAGATAAAAAACAACGTTTCCGACCTGGAAATACTGCAAGCCGACCTTACCGAAACGCAGCAGGTATATGAAAAATACCTTTCCGACCTCGCGAAGAGCGAGCTGGAGCTGCAAAGCAAGATAAAGCAGTACGAGACGATAGCGGAATCGCTGGGGCTGAACGCCGATGAGCTGCGCGAGAAATACTCCGGCAAGAACGCGAGCGTGGCGGAGCTTAAAGCCAGGATAAAGAAGCTGGAAGAGGAACGCAACGTGTTCTATTCCAAGGATTCGGTGTTTATGTGGCCGCTTAAACCCTACGTTTCCTACACGCTCACGAGCTACTACGGCTACCGCGGCAATCCTTTCGGCGGAGCCGGGATCGAATGGCACAGCGGCATCGACCTCGCCTGCGCGGTCAATTCCGAAATAGTCGCCTCCCGCATGGGCACGGTCACCACGGCGGGCTGGAACGGCGGCTACGGCAACTGCGTGATAATCTACCACGGAAACGGCATATCCACCCTTTACGGGCATATGAACAGGATCGCCGACGGGATAAAAGTCGGCGTGACGGTGCAGAAAGGGCAGGTCATCGGCTACGTCGGCACGACCGGACGTTCCACCGGATACCATCTGCATTTCAGCGTGCTCAACACCAACGATCCGAACAACATGGGCGGATACGTTAATCCGGACAATTATCTGCCGGACGGCTATTATACAAAACGGAAATAAAGAAGAAATAAAGATATGTTCAAGAAAAGAGTTTCGATCTTCGCCTGCGCGGTCATTTCCCTGCTCTGCTGCGTCGTTACCTTCGTGGCGGTTTACGCGCGCTCTTCCGTGGAACGCGACCGCGCGATAAACTCCGTGCGCGAGCGGTTTTCACAAAGCGGCGAAGAACCGGCGGAAAATTCCGCCGGCGCGGAGGCGGATACCTCGCGGTACGACAAGCTTAAAAGCATAATCGACTACGCGGACGCTCATTATCTGTGGGACCTCGACAAGGACAAGATGTGGGAGGCGATCTATACCGCGGCGCTTGCTTCGCAGGGGGATCCCTATACCTACTATATGACCGCGGACGAGAATATCTCCTACTGGTCGCCCTCCGGCGGGCTTGTGGGGATCGGCGTCCGGTATGCCGAGGATGATTCGGTCGACGGGATATTCGTTGCCGACGTAATGGAGCGCGGCGCGGCATACGCCGCAGGAATACGGCGCGGCGACGTGATAATCGCCGTGGATTCGGTAAAGGCGAACGGAAGCAACAGGGACGAGCTTGTGGAAGCCGTGCGCGGCGAGCCCGGCTCGGAAGTTAAAATAACCGTCCTGCGCGAAGGCAAAGAGCTTCATTTCAAAGCCACGCGGGCGCCGCTGCCGGGCGACAGCACCTACAGCATCGCGCTCGACGCGCAGACCTGGCTTATATGCATAACCACCTTCAGCGAGGAAAACTCCGCCGAAGATATGATATCCGAAATAGAAACAGCGCGTTCGCTCGGCGCGAAGAAGCTGATATTCGACCTGCGCGGCAACCCCGGCGGTTCTTTGGACGAGGTGTTGGCGGCGCTGGATTACCTGCTTCCCGAAGGCGACATAGTAAGCTATAACGACCTTTCCGGTAAAAAGCAGGTGGAACGGTCCGACGCGGCGTTCCTCGATATGCCGATGGCGATAATCTGCGACGGCAGCACCGTCTCGGCGGCGGAGCTGTTCACCGCGGCGATGAAAGATTACAAAGCCGCCGTAATCGTGGGAGAAACCACCTTCGGCAAAGGGATAATGCAATACGTCCGGACGTTGAAGGACGGCAGCGCGATCTCGGTCACGACGTCGTACTATTACCCTCCGTCCGGCGTGAACTACCACCAAAAGGGCGTGGAGCCGGATCACACGGTAAAAGAAACCCGCCCCCACGGGAAGGATTATTATCTCGACCCGATAAACAACGACGACCAGGTGAAAAAAGCTTACGAGCTTTTGAACGGCTGACGACCGAATAACAGAATAATAATAAACAAACATAAAAGAGGAGTTACCATGGCAAAACAGATCATCGTTTCCCACGAGGGACTGAAAAAGCTTCAGCAGGAGCTTGAACATCTTAAAACCGTTAAACGCAAGGAAGTCGCGCAGGCGATCCAGAAGGCGCGCGCATACGGCGACCTTTCGGAGAACAGCGAATACGACGAGGCGAAGAACGAGCAGGCGGAGATAGAGGGCAAGATCGCCCATCTGGAAGCCACGCTTGAAAACGCGATAGTGCTTGACGACGGCGATTTGGGCACCGACAAAGTCAACGTCGGCAACAAAGTCACCGTTCACAATATCGACGAGGGCGAGGAAACCGAATATAAAATAGTTTCCACCACCGAAGCCGACCCGATGCAGAACCTTATAAGCGACGAAAGCCCTCTGGGCAAAGCGCTTATCGGGCAGCGCAAGGGCGACAGCATAAACGTCGAAGCGCCTATCGGCATAATCAGATATACCATTACCGACATTTCCAAATAATAAAAGGATTTTAATATGAACGAAGAAATAAACGCAAACGCCGCGCAGGAAGAAGAACAGAGCACGAGCGACGTTCTGCAGATACGCCGCCGCAAGCTGGACGAACTGCGCGCCGCCGGAAAGGACCCGTACGCCGTTACTAAATACGGTGTCACCGCGTACGCGGGCGTTATAAAAGAAAAATTCGAGGAATACGAGAATAAAGAAGTTTCCATAGCCGGGCGGCTTATGAGCCGCCGCGATATGGGCAAGGCGAACTTTATAGACGTTTCCGACAGCACCGGAAGGATACAGGCGTACGTCCGCATAGACGACGTGGGCGAGGAATGCTTCGAGGACTACCGCAAATGGGATATCGGCGATATAATCGGGCTTGAAGGGTTCGTGTTCCGCACCCGCAGGGGCGAAATAAGCATACACGCGCACAAGCTTACCCTGCTTTGCAAATCGCTGCTTCCCCTGCCGGAAAAATACCACGGGCTCACGAATACCGATCTGCGCTACAGACAGAGGTACGTCGACCTTATTATGAACCCCGACGTGCGCGAGACGTTTTATAAGCGTTCGCGCATAATAAGCGAAACGCGCGCCTTTATGGAGAGCCGCGGGTTTTTGGAAGTCGAAACGCCGATGCTCCACAACGAAGCCGGCGGCGCGAACGCGCGCCCCTTCATAACCCACCACAATTCGCTTAACATCGATCTTTACCTCCGCATCGCGCTGGAGCTTCACCTTAAGCGCCTTATCGTCGGCGGGTTCGACCGCGTGTACGAAATAGGCAGGGTTTTCCGCAACGAGGGTATGGACACCCGCCACAACCCCGAATTCACGCTTCTGGAGCTTTATCAGGCGTATACCGATTACTACGGGATGATGGAGCTTATAGAAGACCTTATCCGCACCGTCTGCCGCAAGGTCATGGGCACGGAAAAGATCGTTTCCGGCGGCGTGGAGCTGGATTTCGGCAAGCCGTTCGAACGGATGACTATGCTTGAAGCGGTGAAAAAATACTCCGGCGTGGATTTTGCCGGGGTGGAAACGCTGGAGCAGGCGCGCGCGCTTGCGGACAAGCACGGGCTGCACTACGAACAGCGCCACGGAATAGGCGATATACTGAACCTGTTCTTCGACGAATACGCAGAAGACAAGCTGCAGCAGCCGACCTTTATTATGAACCATCCGACGGAGATATCGCCGCTTGCGAAGAAGATGCCGGAAGACCCGAGATACACCCAGCGCTTCGAGCTTTTTGTCCTCGGACGCGAGCTTGCAAACGCCTTTTCGGAACTTAACGATCCGATCGACCAGCGCGAACGCTTCGAGCATCAGGCGGCGCTTAAAGCCGCGGGAGACGAGGAAGCGAACGAGATCGACGAGGATTTCATCTGCGCTCTGGAATACGGGCTTCCGCCCACGGGCGGGCTCGGAATGGGTATGGACCGCCTTGTTATGCTGCTCACCGGCGAGGAGAACATCCGCGACGTGCTGCTGTTCCCGACGATGAAACCCATAGATCAGCCGAAGAAGGCGGAAAAAGCGGAAGAGAAGCCCGCGGATATCGAATGCGCCTGCTTCACCTGCCCCTCTCAGGAGGCCTGCAAGGCGGCGCAGGAAGCGGAAAATGCCGCTCCCGCCGAAGAAAAAATCGATTTTTCCAACGTCGTGATCGAGCCGCTTTTCGAGGACACGGTCGATTTCGAGACGTTCAGCAAGAGCGATTTCCGCGCCGTAAAGGTGCTCGCCTGCGAAGCCGTGCCGAAATCCAAGAAGCTCTTGAAGTTCACTCTTGACGACGGAACAGGCACGCCGCGCACGATCCTTTCGGGCATACACGCGTTCTACGAGCCGGAACAGCTTATCGGCAAGACGTGCGTCGCGATAGTCAACTTGCCGCCGCGCGCGATGATGGGCATCGAGAGCTGCGGAATGCTTATCAGCGCCGTTCACAAGGAAGGCGAGGAGGAAAAACTGCACCTGCTGCAGGTAGACCCGCATATCCCGGCAGGAGCGAAGCTGTACTGAAAGGACTATATCATGAACGTAAGATCCGATCTGAAAACTCTGCTCGCAGCATTGACGGCCGCTTTGGCTTTTGTCGTTCTGCTGACTTCCTGCGGCGGTTCCGGCGCAATAAAAGAGCCTTTGAACTCCGAAGAGCTTTCGGGATCAGGGACTCTTTCGGAATCCGGGGACGCGCCGGGCGGTGCCTCGTCCGCAGACGCGCATGATGACGACGAGACGCCCGAACCGCCCAAAACAGCGTACTGCTTTTATATCAAAGACTCGCAGCTGTATTTTGTTGACAGCATCAGTAAAACGCCGATAAGGCTGACGGAAAATCTCTGCCCATTGTCATCCGACATCGAGTATCTGAAAACGTTTGCCGGGACGCTTTTGCCCAGGTATTTTGACAGCGGACGTATCGTTTTGTTCTCGGACAACGGGAATATGAATCTGTATTATAGAGACGTGTCCGACCCAAATGCTTCATCTGTAAAAGTTTCAGACGGGGTATTAAACGGCTACAACAGTTATAATAATACTGACCGTGCGATCATATATACGACCACCGACAATGTTCGGCGCGTTTACAATATCGACACGGGAGAGTACGGTATTTATCAGGCGGCCGGCAGCAGTGTTTCAGACAACTCGCAGGGCAATGCCGACAATTATGACGAGTCTAAGCATACGATCGCCAAGTATGATTCCGGCGAAAAGTATTATTATACAAAGAATACCGTCGACGGTAAGACCAAAAGTCTTGATTTCTATTATACTGACGGAAGCTCCGACGCCTTTCTCTGTTCCGTTGATTCCATGTACCACGAAGAACATTCTGATTACATTCCGTTGATGAGTATTTACATAAACAATCATACTACGACAAAAAACACTCCGGAAGTAATGGTTTTCAGCAAAGGCCGGGTGTATACTCTTGATTTCGAGAAATTCAAAGGGTACAGTGTCTATGAAAGTGTTGTAGATCACAAAAAAGAATGCGTTTATTTCGTCATTGCCAAGGATTCCTACTCTGAATACAACGGACTGTATTCATTCTCTCCTTTAACTGCTTCAAACAACGAACCGGAATGCGTGGATCCGTACATTGCAAAACTGCAATCGAACACCGACTACTGTTGGCGCGACTGGATGGGCAACTTGTTCTATCTTCACAAAGACGGAGCACTGTGCTGCAATAACGGCGAGAATATATTAGACGACAGCCAAAACAAGAACAGAATTTTAGGCTTTTTCGGCAATACTCTTTTGTACGCAGTCGGACAACAGTCTCCTACCGGTACGTTTTATAAAGACAAACCGTATACTCTGATGGCCGCAACCGCCAATAAAAGCGTGAGGATTGCCGACAACATCTTAAGCATACGGAAGCATGCGCTTACGAACGCGCTTTGGGTTATCGGCGATTATGACGCGTTGACGATGACCGGCACACTCTATCTCTATGAAAACGAAGAAGCCGTCGTATATGATACAAATGTGATAGAAATGATACAAGACTAAGACTTTTCGTTATCTTCGTATTTACGCAGCCGTTCCGAAGTCAAAGAAGCTTTTGGATTTCACGCTTGACGAAGTGCCGGACTGCCGCATAGGGCTTGAGGATTACGGATTGACGGAAGCGGAGCTCGAACAGCTTGCGCGGTACGAGAACAACGCGCGGTTCGGGCATCTTATCGACATAGGGCATTTATTTATCCGTCTGCGCGGGAAAAGACAAAACGGCGCCACGCTGTTCCGCCATTCCGGTTTTGAAGGCGAGACTGCCGACAAGCCGGACGCCGCCGCGTTCCTTGCCGCTTTCAAGTCGAAGACTTTTCCGGTTTGGGAAATACATCTGCACAACAACGACGGGGTCGACGATACGCACCTGTTTCTGGAAGACGGCGCGGCGGATATCGCGCAGGTCGCAAAAGCGATCCGTGATTTCGGGTTCGGCGGAATAGTGACAATCGAAAGCGCGCCGGGATACCGTTTCCCCTGCTACGGCAAAGAAGCCGACGACGGCATACTCCGCACGCTTGCTTACTGGAAAAAGGTGTGGCGGGAGACCGACTGAACCCGGTCCCGGCGCAATGCGAACGGGAACCGAATAAAGCGAAAAAGAAAACGCCGCGGGGGCGTTTTCTTTTATTTTTTCGCGGCGCTGCCGCATTTTTCGCGTTGCTTTTTCAGGTTATTTCTTTTTCTTTTTTACAACGAATATCGCTGCGGCGGCGATAACGGCTGCCGCCGCGGCGGCTATACCGATTATAAGCCCGGTATTACCGCCGGAGCCGCCTTTTTCCGGCGCGCTCTCCGGCGCGCTTGCGGCGGCGCTTTCATCCGCCGAAGCGGCGGGCCCGGAAGCTTCCGGCGCGCTTTCGGTTTGGCTTTCCGCGGCGCTTTCCCGCCCGCTTTCGGATTCGCTTACCGTTTGGCTTTCGGTTTCGGAAACCGCGGCTCCGTCTTCGGAGGAGGTATCCGCTTCCTTGGAGTCTTCCAAAGGATCCGCGCCTTCCGCGACGGGATAAACGACCACGTAATGCGGGATCGCCTCTTCGCCTTCTCCGGTAAAGCCGGCAAGCTCGGCTTTAAGCGGGTGCGCGGGCGCGACGGTGGCGTTGAATATCGCCGCGCCGTCCGTGGCCTGCGAATAAAGCCCGTAGAGCGCGGAATTGGCAGGGTTATCGGTATTATAGAAAAACGCGAGCATAAATCCCCCACCCGGGACCGTTACTCCGTGCTGAAACCCTTCGCCCTCGGACGCGGGCACAAGATTGTTGCCGACTTGCGTGCAGTTTCCGTCCGCGTCGAACGCCATAACGTGCATATAGCGCAGATTGTAATCCTCGGAGAGCATTTCGGTATCTTCGCCGGAGGCGTTAAGCACGACCGCGACTTCGCCGTTGACGCAGGAGCATTTATCGCCGAAAACGGTGATCTTGGCGGCGGTACCGCCGGCGGGGATATTCTGCGGAGGCGGGACGTCCTCGCCCGGTTCGCCCGATCCGTCGCCCGATTCGTCGCCGGGGCCGGCAGGTTCCTCGTCGCTTTCCGGGTCGGTAGCCGTGCAGTCGCCGAGCACGTCGCCGTAGGTGCCGTAGTGAAGCTCCGCAACGGAATCGTCGTGGCTTCCGGTGAAGTTGGATTCGATAAGCAGAGTACGGTTGTAAATGGTGTCTTCCGGCTTGTCCTTAAGTAGGTCCGAAAGCGTTTTGTAGTATTCGTAAAGCTTTATATTCGTGGGGAAATCCGTGTTATAATAGAACGCGAGCATAAACCCGCCCTGAGGTATCACCACGAAGTTCTGATATGACTTATCGACCGAATGGAACACAAGGTTGTTGCCAATCTGCACACAGTGCCCGGCGTTGTCGAACACGAGGACATACATATAGCGCACGTTGTACTTTTCGGAATCGATTATACGCGTGCCGTCGGACCTTCCCTCGTAAATATAAACAAGTCCGTCGCCGTCTTCGTCGTCGCCGATACCGTCGAAATCTGTTATATTCGCAGTCACAACGTCCTCCGCGGAGGCGAACACGCCGGAGAACAGCGCCGTGAGCATCGCAAATAAAACTAAAAGCGCTGCGGTAATTCTTTTCATCGTATTTTCCCTTTCAATATTTATTCTTACGTTTTATTTTACATTCAGTTTGGGATTTTGTCAAGTAAAACCTTTTTTCTTTGCTATTGACAAAGCGCAAAAGTTATATTAAAATATCTGCGAAGAGGTATTTTTATGCTTGACAGAACTACTTTGAACGCGGGCAATCCGCAAAAGGACGAATACGGCTTCGCCGTGCTGGAACGTATGAACCAAAGCCACTACGGGCTTACTCGCTGGGGGCTTTCTTTCGCTTCGCCGGAAAAAGCGGAGGCGATTTTGGATATCGGCTGCGGCGGCGGGATGACTCTGCGCGGGTTCGCGCTGGAGACCGGGGCTTCGCTCTGCGGAGCCGACGTTTCGGAAGCAAGTCTGCAAAAGACGGCGGAGCTGAACGAAGAATACGTCGCGTCCGGCAGGTTGAAGCTGGTTAAGGCGGGCGCGGAATCGCTCCCCTTCCCGGAAGGATCGTTCGACCTTGTGACCGCGTTCGAAACGGTTTATTACTGGCGCGACCCGGTGAAGTGCTTCGCCGGGGTGCACAGGATCCTGCGCGAAGAGGGCGAATTCCTTATCTGCAACGAGGACCGCGATTATTCCCGCCCGGTGATCACCGAATACGCCGAGGCGCTCGGAATGAAGCTTTACACCGCGGAACAGTTTGGCGCGATGCTGCGCGAAGCCGGGTTCGGCGACGTGCGCGAATACACCCACGAAAACGGGCTTTGGGTCTGCGCCGTAGGAGTTAAATAACCGACAAAAAACAAAGAAAGCGGCTTGCGCGTGCAAACCGTTTTTTGTTTATATGTCCATCACCCCGCTGTAATTCAGCGGCAGGCGCGATCCGTAGATATGCGAAAGGTCGGACATCATAAGACATCCGGGCAGGCAGCAGCCGTTTTGCTCCGGCACGAAGCGGATAACTGTTACCGAGGAATGCGCTATGTCGAACGCGGTCCAGAACAGAATGGGCGATATGCCGAGCAGATATGCGAGCCAGGTCGTGCCGAAGCCGTGGTGGCAGAAGACGGCTATGCGCTTGTCGTTCGGCTCTATCACGCGATAAAGCAGCCCTTCGTGCTTAAAACCCTGTTTTTCCAGAAACGCGTCCGATTCCCTGCCGATACGCTCCCAGCATTCCTTCGCCCGCGTTCCGGTAAGCTGCGGCGCCTTGTACCATTCCTCGCCGAGCGCAAGGTTTTCCGCCGTGCGGAACTCGGTGCGCGGGGCGTAGATCGCCCATTTGCGCCAGCCCTCGTGCTCCGGGTTCGGGACGCTCAACTGGTCGAAGGCGTGCTGTTCGCTGGTCCAGTCGAGCACCTGCGCGGTCTTGTGCAGCATTTCGCAAAGCGGCTGCGCCGTCTGCCGGGCGCGCATAAGCGGCGAAGTGTAGATCTCGTCGATCCCGTGGACGCAGAGCCGGTGCGCAAGCGCCTCCGCCTGGCGTTTCCCAAGCGGAGTGAGCTCGTCCGGATCGTAGGTCGGCGCGGCGTGGCGAATAACGTATAGCAACATAATTATGTAAACCTTCCCCGACTTTGGCTTTATATGTTATACTCGTTGCAGAATTTAAGCGGAAGGCGGTCCGCATAAAGATGAGAGGTATCTGAAAGCGCTATGCACATCGGCGCGCAATAACCGTCCGCGTTGTTCGCAAAACGGATTATGGTAACCGAAGAATGGTTTATGTCGAAGGTGGACCAGAACACCAGCGGATGCACGCCGAGCAGGTGCGCGAGCCAGGTGGTGCCGAACCCCTGGTGGCAGAACACGGCGACGTGCTTTTTGTTGGGAGCGATTATCCGGTAGCGCAGCCCTTCGCGCTTATACCCCAACTTTTCCAGAAACGCGTCGGATTCCCTGCCGATGCGCTCCCATCCGTTTTTACAGTCGGTTTGGCAGAACGGCTCCGCCTCGTACCATTTATCTCCGAGCGCGATATTCTCCGGCGTTTTGAATTTATCCGTCTGCGCGTGGAACGCCCAGTTCAGCCCGCCGTTATAACGCGGATCGTGGAAGGTGAACTCCTGCCAGGCGAGCGCCTCGCTCGTCCATTCCAGTATCTCCGGTTTTTTGTGAAGCATTTCGCAAAGCGGCTGCGCAGTTTGCTGTGCGCGGATCAGCGGCGAGGAATAGACCTCGTCTATCCCGCTTTGCGCAAGGCGCCTGCCCAGCGCCTCCGCCTGGCGTTTGCCCAGCGGAGTGAGCGAATCGGGATCGTAGCACGGGTCGCCGTGGCGTATGACGTACAGAAGCATTTTCTTTCCCCTTTTACTTACTTTCGATTATATAAAAATACGAGCTCGCGGGCGAATTGATTATGCGGAACTTGGCGCAGCAGTATTTGTGCCGGTCGAGCGTTTGCAGGTATTCGCCGATAAGCTCGCCCTCGCTCTCGCCCTCCGCGTGGCCGGGATAAACGGCGGCGAGTATTATACCGTCCGGGGCGAGTATGCTTATCGCGCCGCGCAGCGCGGCAAGAGTCGTTTCGCGCTTGGTGGTGCGGCTTTTGTCGCCCCCGGGGAGCCAGCCGAGATTGAACATACCGGCTTTTATCGGCTCTTTGATATATTCCGCGAGCCGGTGGTGCGAATCGTTTATAAGCGTGTAGTTTTGCGGCGCGTTTTCCGCGGCAAGGCGCCTGCGCGTGCTTTCCACCGCCGCGGGCTGTATATCGAAGGCGTAAACTCTGCCGCTTTCGCCCACCGTGCGGGACAAAAACAGCGTGTCGTAGCCGTTTCCCATGGTGAAATCGGCGCAGACGTCGCCTTCTTTAAGATGCGCGAGCACAAAGTGCTTTTCGGTTTGAAGTATATCAAGCATTTTTACAAACTTCGGGGAGGTAGTGAAATGCCTCCCCGAACCTTTTTTGTTTATTTGTGAAGGAAAACGCGCTCTTTTTTCTTGCCGCTTTCGTAGATGGCGCAGACCATTTCCATCGTTTCATAGGCGCTTTCGACGGGGATGAACATCTCTTCCCCGGTCATAAGGCATTCGTAGAAATTGTTGATCTGCTTGCAGTGGTTGACGCCCCAGTATGATTTCACGTTGCCGTAGCCGAAGTTTTCGTTCGGTCTGTCGGCGTGGAAGGTCCTGCCGTCGAACAGCTTTATATCGCCCACGTCGGAAGTGAGCTTGGCGATACCCTTTTCGCAGTAAAGCTCTATATAAACGTCGGCGTCATAGCCGTAGTAGTTTATCGCGTGGAAGTTGGCGAGCACGCCGTTGTCGAAGCGGATAACGCCTTCCGCGGTATCCTCAACGTCGATCTTCGCATGGCCGCGGTTGGCGATGGTGGCGTAGACAGATTCGACGGGGCGGTTGATGAGGTAGCGCATCGCATCGAGCGTGTGGATAGCCTGGTCGATTATAACGCCGCCGCCTTCTTTATCCCAAGTGCCCTTCCAGTCGCTTGCGCCGTAGTAGGCGTCCGACCTGTCCCAGGTAACGAAGCATTTTGCGGATTTAACGGCGCCCAGAGTTCCGTTATCGAGCAGTTTTTTAACAAGCATCGTGCCGGCGTTGTAGCGGTTCTGGAAGATGCAGGCGAGCGTTACGCCGCATTCCCTGGCTGTGTCGATCATCTTTCTGGCGTCGGCAAGTTCTATGGACATCGGTTTTTCGGTGAGTACGTGTTTGCCGCGTTTGCAGCATTCGATAGCGACTATCGGGTGCAGGTAGTGCGGCAGACAGATATGGACGACGTCGATATCCTCTTTATCGAGCATCTCCTTGTAATCGTAATAAGCCTTGACTCCGAATTCGGCTGCCTTTTTATCGGCACGGTCTTTCTTGATATCGCAAACGGCGACAAGTTCCGCATCGGGGCATCTGGTAATGCTGACCGCGTGCATGGGAAAGATGTTTCCGCAGCCGATAACGGCGGATCTGAATTTCTTCATAACTGACCTCTCTTTATATATTGTCAACAGAATTATAACATATTAAATATTATTTTCAAGTCTTTGCGCGAATTTTCGGACAACATTTTGCATAATTTTTTCGGACTTTAACAATATATTGCGCTTAATATCACAAAACGCCCCCGAAGCGCGCGGCTCCGGGAGACGTGGGCTTTATTTGGTGACGATTTCGCAATCGCAGGGATAAACGCTGTCTTCCGTAAAGACTATTTCGCCGTAACCGTCCGCGGCGATTCTGCCGGAGCGCGGGTTCTTTACCGAAACGATATCGCCCGCGATATCCGCTTCGACTTCGGAATATTCAAACGAAAGGTCGCAGTTCTCGGTCCTGCAGTTGATAAGTTTAAGCCCTTTGCAGTAGCAAAGCGGCTGAGTGCCGGATATGAAGCAGTTTTCCAGAGTGAGCCCTTCGGAATACCAGGCGAGGTATTCGCCCTTTACCGCGGAGTTTTTCACCGTGACGTTCTTCGTATGCCAGAAGGCGTCCTTCGTATCGAGCACGCAGTTTTCGACAAGCGCGTTTTCGACGTACTGGAAGGAATACTTCCCTTTGAGCTCCACGTCCTTCAGACGGATATCCGACGCCGTGAAAAACAGATACTCGCCGTTTACGCGGCAGTTTTCCATACTTACGCCGTGCGTGCGCCAGCCGAACTCCGGCGAATCGATCTCGCAGCCGGAGATATCCGCCGCGCGGCATTCGCGAAGCGCTTTTACACCGCGCAGCACGCAATCGCGCGCGGTTATATCGCGCGAATACCACAGCGGAGCGCGGCATTTATCTGTCATTTCACAGCGCTCCAGCAAAACGCCTTTATCGTGCCACAGCGGGTAGCGAAGATCCATAAAGCAATCCGCAAGCTCGATATTCTTCGCTTCTTTGAGCGCGGATTCGCCGTCCTCTTCACCCTCGAATCGGCAGTTTTGCAGTTTTAAGCCGTCCGCTGCGTAAAGCGCTCTTTCCTGCGGAAAAGTTTTGTTTTTTATTATACGCATTTTTACTCCCCGTGCGAACGCACGCCGAAACAGTTTACTGTTTCTGTTTTTTCTCCGTCACCTTATTGAATATCACGGTGGCGACGATTATCACTCCGATGACCGCGAAAATGCCCAGCATTCCCATTCCCATGTATTTAAGGTTTTCGACAAACCTCATTGCGTTGAATTCCATAGCATTTCACCCTTTTTATGTTTTTGCTTGATTTTCTTTATTCGGGAAAAGAAGATCAGGAGAAGAAATTGAGTATAAGCCCGCCCGCGATAACGCTGGCGATCTGGCCGGAGACGTTCACGCCTGTCGCCTGCATAAGCAGGAAGTTCTGCGGGTCCTCCTTGAGCGCCATTTTGTGCACCACGCGCCCGGACATGGGGAACGCGCTTATCCCCGCCGCGCCGAGCATTGGGTTGATCTTGTTTTTGAGGAACAGGTTAAGGAACTTCGCGAAAAGAACGCCGCCCGCCGTGTCGAATATAAAGGCGACGAGCCCGAGCCCGAGTATTATAAGCGTTTCGGGCTGCAGGAAGCGTTCCGCCTGCATCTGCGAAGCGATGGTTATGCCGAGGAAGATGGTTATAAGGTTCGCAAGCACCTTCTGCGCCGTTTCGGAAAGCGAATCAAGCACGCCGCATTCGCGTATGAGGTTGCCGAACATAAGGAACCCGACGAGCGCGACCGACTGCGGGGCGACGAGCCCGGCGATGACCGTGATGTAGATCGGGAACAGGATGCGCGTCGTTTTGGATACCTCGCGCTGGACATAGGGCATACGGATAAGGCGTTCTTTTTTGGTGGTGAGCAGCTTTATCACCGGCGGTTGGATTATCGGCACTAGCGCCATATAGGAATATGCCGCGACCATTATCGCGCCGATGTATTTGGAATTGAGCGCCTGCGCCACAACTATTGAAGTGGGGCCGTCCGCCGCGCCTATAACGGCGATGGAAGCCGCGTCGTTATCCGCGAAGAACATCGAAGCCGTGCAGAGCGTGAAGAAGATGCCAAACTGCGCCGCCGCGCCGAAGACCATAAGCTTGGGGTTGGAGAGCAGCGGCCCGAAATCGATCATCGCGCCGATGCCGATGAACAGGATAAGCGGGAACAGCTCGTTCGCGATGCCGGCTTTATACAGCGAGGAAAGCGGGCCTTCGCTCAACGCGCCGCGCACCATCTGGTCCACCGCGCCGGAAAACGGCAGATTGACCAATATCGCGCCGAAGCCGATGGGCAGGAGCAGCGAGGGCTCCATATCCTTCTTTATCGCAAGATAGATCAGCAGTCCGCCGATGATCCACATGACCGCCATCTGCCAGGTCATATTCGTGATATTGCCGAACAGTTCTTTTATCGCTTCCATAAAACGCCTCTGTTTTTGTTTATCTGCTTGAATTATATCACCTTTTTTTACAGGAATCAATATGTATTTCGGTTTTGTTTATTGCAAAACGCGCGCGCGGGTGGTATAATTGATCATAAGAACAAAAAGGAGCGGGAATATGGAATATCTTGAATGTCTTAAACAGAATCAGCATATGCAGGGGTTCACCTCCGGCGGCGGATTTATGTACTGGTCGTTTACCGACAGCATAGTTAAAACCACGATGAACAGCACCATGCGCGCGCAGACGGAGGTGCACGGCGGGCATCTGGGCGGTCTGGATTATCACGACGGCAGGATCTACGCCAGCTTTTTGGGCAACGCTCTGCCCGGGCACGCGTGGGAGGACTGGACGGCTTTCAAAATATACGTTTTCGACGCGGACGACCTACGGCTTATCGAAAAGATAAATCTGGATATCTGCGACTACTACAAGAGCATAACCTGCACTCCGGAGGACACGCGCGGATTCCAGGCGATAGACGGCGTGGCGATAGCGCCGGACCCGTTTACCGGGGACGAAAGGATGTTTGTCGCCTGCGCGCTGTATACCGGCGAAAAATACTCCAACCAGATAATCCTGGAATTCACTCTCGACGGCAAATACATTACCGAATACCACATCCCCACCGGGAACACCGTGTTCGGCATACAGAACCTCGACCACGACCGCACGACGGGCGAGTTCTGGTTCACCACCTACGGCGGCGGCGAACCTTATATGCCGCGCGAGACGCTTTTCTGCGTGAAGCCCGATTTTTCCGGCGTGTCGCGGAAATACCGTTTTTCCACCCCCTACGGTTTCGAATGCATCGGCAACGGAGAATATTACTGCTCGCTTCAGGGCGGCAAGAACGGCGACAGATACGGTATCGCCTACCGGACCGGAGAAGAGCTTTTTTCCGCAAACAAATCCGAAGCGGAGATAAACGAGTACGTAAAGGGGCTTATGAATAAATAAAACCGCATATAAATACGCTCCGGCGCGTTTTCGGCACGCCGGGGCGTTTTTTTGCGGTCGTTTATCTCTCGTATTCCTCTTTTATCATATAAGCGTACGCTTCCGCGAAGAGTTTTACTGCTCTTTCCGCCTCCGTAACGGTGTTCCCGCAGGAGCCGCATTCAAGCAGCAGACTGCCGCGGCAGAGCGCTTGATTGAACGCCGCCGTGCGTATGTTCATCGGCCGCGCGAGCGTGGGGTAAAAATCGTTTACGGTTTGCTGCAGATGCGCCGCTACCGTCATATTCGTGCGCCAGTCCGGGTGGTAATTCCCGCCGCCGTCTGTGCCGACGACAAGCATTATCTGCGCGCATTCCTCGCCGTTTATCTCGGTAAGCGGCTTTACGTTCTCGCCGTCGGAATTGAATATCGAATCGCGGTGAAGGTCGATCACGAATTTGATCGAAGGGTGCTCTTTAAGCGCCGCTTTGACCGCCTCGCCGGAGAAAGTATACGCTTTGTTGAAGTTCTCGGTATCGTACATCGTGCGGTCGTGAAGCGTCGGGATGCCCAATTCGTTCAGCCGTTCGCAAAGCACGTCGCCGATATGCACCACCGTCTGCGCGGGGTCGTCCGGAGCGCGGAAGGTCTCGCCGTCCGCATAGAAATCGCAGCCGCCGGGCAGATAGCTTTCGCTGCCGTGGGTATGTACGATAAGAACCAGCGGTTTATCGGTTATCGCGCCGTGGAACGGGAACGGCTCCGCAAGATATTTTTCCGGCGTAACGGTGTAATCGGTGCGGTTAATTACGAACAGCCCCGGGCTTTCATCGCGGGAATACCAACAGAGGTTCTGCGAATACACCGGGAGGTCGGTTTCGCGGCGCTGAGGCGCCGGAGCAGGATAGTCGCTTTCCTCCGTCGGCGCCGCGCTCTCTTCGTAGGGGGCGGCGGGCGCCCCCGGCGGGGTTTCCGCCCGGGAAACGGCAAACGCCGCGACTCCGCCCAGAGGGAAATCTAACTCTTCCGCCGCAGCGCCGTCCTTCGCCGCCTTGAACTCCGGCAGCGCGGAGGCGATATAGGGGACCGCGGCGAACGCGCCGCAGACCGCGGCCAGCGCGACGGCAAGCACCGCGCGCTTTTTTATTTTCTGCCGCTGAGTATAGGTCAAACATCTTCTCAATTTCATCACATCCTTACAAGATGTATATGAAACGCGGCGGGATAATATTCCGGTTCAGCGCATATAATCGCTCATTTCGAATATTTTTATCCCGTGAACGGCGGAATTTATCGAATAAGCGATCAAACGCGCGGTCTCGCGGGCGGATATATCCGAATCCTTCGGCGTAACGAACAGACTCCCTCCCCCGCCGTTTGCGAGCTTTTCCGCGGCTTCCCGCGGAATGCTTGCGCCGGCGGCGTCGAAAAGGTCGAGCGCGAGCGTGGCGGCGTCCACCACCGTGGGGACGCCGACGGAGACGACGGGAGCGCCGAGAGTGCGGGAATTAAGCTCCGCGCGGCGGTTGAAAACGCCGGAACCGGGGCTTATGCCGCTGTCGGAGAGCTGCACGGTGGTACACAGCCGTTCCAGCCGCCGCGAAGCGAGCGAATCTATAACTATAACGCATTTCGGCTTTATCATTCGGCATACGCCCTCCACTATCGCGGCGCTTTCGATGCCGGTCTGCCCCAGGACCCCCGGCGCTACGGCGGCGAGTTCGGAAAAACCCGCTCCGGCGTACAGCTCCGGCGCCATTTCGCGCAGGTGGCGGGTCACCAGCAGTTTTTCCACACAGCGCGGTCCGATAGAATCGGCGGTGATATCCCGGTTGCCCAGCCCCGCCGCGAGGACGCAGCCGCTTCCCTGCGGCAGCAGCTTTTTCAGCTCTGCGGAGATCGCCTCCGCCGCGTTTTCGAATTCCGCGCCGTCCGCCAGCCAGAATTTGCCGCTTTCGACGGTTATATACCGCCCCGCCGGCTTGCCCGCGCGCTTTTCGCCTTCGCCGGGAAGCACGGTCGCCCGGGTGACGCGCCGCCCGGAAACGCTGTATTCGCGCATTATTATCCCGTCGTCTTCGCCGCGTTCGGCGTGCAGTTCGTGCGATTCAAGCGCCAGATCGGTGTATTTTTCCAACATTTTGCATTACTCCAAAGCATTTTATACGTTTATTTTTGCCGGAAGCAAAAAAAATATAATTTTTTTCACATTTTCACTTGCAAAATGCCGCAAAGTATGTTATATTGTAATGGTTCCAAACTAAAAAGGGAGGTATGAAGCTGTGCCTAATATCAAATCGGCAAAGAAGCGCGTTAAGGTCACCGAAGTCAAGACGCTCCAGAACAAAATGTTCAAGTCCGCTATGAAGACTTCCATTAAGAAGTATCAGGCGGCGGTCGCAGAGGGCAACAAGGAACTCGCTGAAAAGACTTATATCCAAGCAGTCGGCATGGTAGACAGAGCAGTTGCGAAGGGCATTATCCATAAGAACACCGCCGCTCGCAAGAAGAGCCAGTACACCAAGCTTCTCAACGGCTTAGCCTGAGTTTATATAAGGCGTGTATTTTCGTACATCGCCTTAAAAACGCGGGTGTAGTTCAATGGCAGAATTCCAGCCTTCCAAGCTGGCCGTGCGGGTCCGATTCCCGTCACCCGCTCCAAACAAATCAAAAGGGCAAATCGGCCGGTCTCCGGCCTTTTTCGCGCAGACGATGTGCCTTTAGCTCAGCAGGATAGAGCAACTGCCTTCTAAGCAGTAGGTCGAGGGTTCGAGTCCCCCAAGGCACGCCAGAAGCCGCCACACAGGAGGCGGGTTTGTGTATTGCCAGGGGGCCGCGAAAGGTTTCGTAGTGAATGACGTGCCGGGGGCAGGTTAGCGCCAACGCGGACCGAGCG
>JAEEGL014436568.1_pt1 | contig 49995 bp, 31 predicted proteins | sample 9134231 | NCBI WGS metagenome assembly JAEEGL01 (sample SAMN16246548, study PRJNA631951) | gut metagenome | biome: gut microbiome; feature: rumen; material: fiber-attached | host: Bos | place: Iran: Karaj | collected 2018-10 | reverse complement strand
GGGTGAGGTCAGGGACAGCCGCAAAGCGGCTGGGGGTAGGTGAGGTTAGCGGAACCCCCGGAACATCGATTCCCAAGGATTTTAGCCCTGAAAGGGCGACAGAAAAGAAAATGCAAATAATTAGGCTCTGTTGTACGAGCGTGGATAAAAATGGCTTGTGGCTTATCGCTTGTGGCTTATCGCTTGTAGTTGTCTGAGGAGCACCATAAGCCATAAGCTAAAAGCCGTGAAGCAAACGACTTTGCATTTTCATATCCACGTCATATTCATGATAGTTAAACATCGCCCAAAATAAATCCTTTGACCCATCTGGATACAGTTGCTACAATCGAACTTGGTCTATGCAGTCTTTGCGGCTGCCTGAATAAGTCCACCGGCTGAATCGTTCCGGTGTCGAGTGCAAATAGCGGAGTGCTGGAAATGCAATTGAAACGTATGAAATCGGCGTGTCTGAGTGTGGTGATGGGCTGTGTCTGCCTGTGTGGCGGCATATCGAATGCCTGGGCAGATCCCTGCGATTCTTTGGGGTCGAATGACACATGGAAAAAAGGGATGGACAAAGTCAATGCTGCCTACCTCAAGGGCGACTACGACACAGCACTGCAGCATTGCCAGGCGCTGTTTGAAATCTGTGAAAAATCGCCGATTCTCAACTTTACCATGGGAAAAATTTACCAGGCCAAAGAGGATGATGCCAAGGCGTTGTATTATGTCCAGCGTGCGACGTTATATGCAGACGAATACAAAGTGGGGCAGGATACACTCGAAACCATGTGGTTTGAGCGGTACGAAGCTGAGCATCCGGATGCCCGCCCCGATAACCTCGAAAAGCTGAAAAAAGAGAACGCAGAGCTCAAGGAAATCGTCGTTGATAACCAAAAAACGATGACAAAACACCGATTTGAAGAGATGGAAAGCTCGTATTCGGATCTCAATATCTATAGCGCCGGCATGTGGACCGGCGTTGCCGTCGGATCCGTTGGCCTCGTTCTCACCATTGCCGGCGCAGCTATGCTCGCCAACGGCAACGACGATGCCATCGATTTCGATAACAACAAAGCCAAAGCCAACGTCAAAGGCGCTTACAATGCCTATTGGACGCTGCTGGGCGCGGGCATCGGCATGACCGTCGTCGGTGCCGTCTTTTCCGGATTTATGGGCTATCACTACGCCCGCGCCAAAAAAGCCTCCGATGATGCCGTTTCTTTTAACCTCGCGCCGACCAGCGCTTCGCTGTCCGTGCGTTTTTAAACGGCGATAATTCCCGATGCCCGTCTTTGCATCCGGTGCACCGGACATCTTTTCGAATTATAACTAATTATATATAAACATAACTAATAACGGAGAATAACCATGAAACAGCACTCTTTGAAACGTTCGATGATGATTACTGCGCTGTGCCTGTGCGCCGCAGCTGTTTGTGGATGCGATTCGGCTCAACAGGATTATGCGGGGATGATGGGGATGAAGTGGCAGGCATGCCATGAAGGAAAGGGGGGACATTACGATCAAGATGAATGTACATGTAATGGCGCAATTATTGGTAGTGATGAAGTTTGTATCAATGACTCTTATAAAATACCGTGTAATATTAATCGACCCGTTTGTAAAAATGGGGAGCTGATATATTGTAGCTATGGTATTCTCAAAAGGGTTCAATGTGGTTGCTCGGAGGGAGAGAATGTATGTCCCAAGGGGTGCGATTCTGATATATCATGTGTTAATTCTGCGAATGGTAAAGGACATTTAGAATGGTGTAATGCTGGCATTGGTGTAACGGAGAGCATCGATTGCGAGAAACCGTGCAAAACTGCTTCGTCTTGTGATGATTGCCAAGATAATGATAAACGATGTTCTAATAATGAGATCCAGGTTTGCAAAAATGGGGCATGGCAAAGCATAGCTTATTGCTCCAAAGGATGTAATGCAAATACATTGAGTTGTAATATAGAATGTTTACCAAATAAGACTCAGTGTAATGAAAATTACATACAAATATGCACTGATGAAGGGGTTTGGCAGAATCAGGACGACAAATATTGTAAGGACGGGTGTACTGATGTAGATGGGATACTTAGATGTTCAGACGATAATGCAACTTGTGATGATGATAATTATACAAAATGTTTTCCCAGAGAAGATGGTGCAGGCGCATATCATGAAATTTGTAATAATGGAACTGTTGATAGACGTCCGTGCCAGACTGGTAACTGTAACAAGGAACTATCGAATTGCGGCGATGCAATGGAGAATACACTAAAATGTAGTGAAGATATGAAGGGCGTATTAAAGTATACTGGTGGTGCTTGGGATAAAGAAGAGTGTAATGATGATGAAAAATGTGTCGGTAAAGAGTGCGTGTCGAGTTCATGCGGAAATGATGCGCCTAAATGTAGAAAAGTATGTGACGCGGATGATTACGACAAATATCGATGCTCAAAAATGGGTGACAGAGTCGTTTTAGAATATTGTAGCAAAGAGGGTGTCGTATATCATCATTCTAATAGTGATTGTCTTGATTGTAAGACGCCCGATGTGTTCGGAGAACCTAATGATGTCTGTGTGATGCGGTGTGAACCGAAAACAACTGAGTGCCAAGGTGGCAAACATAGAACATGTAATAATGACGGTATGTGGAGTAATTTTGAGGACTGTCCTAAAAATACACCTGTTTGCGATAAGAATGGTGAAAAATGTATGATGGAGATGACTCCAATTGTTGATGGCCTTTCTTGTGAAGATGATGGAAATGGCGGGGTTGTCATAAAAGATAATAGTGCGAAATGTACAAATGATGATGATGTTAATTTGAAATGCCGTGGGTGTAAAAATATGAATCCAGGGGTGAGTATGAATTATCCATCGATTGTCTGCGATGTGTGCGATGTGTGTGATTGCAGAGAATGCTATAATAAGGAAATTGACGGCGTAAAATATGGTTATACAAAAGGTAATAATGACATATATAATCCATGCCCGGTTAATACTCCTGTGTGTGATGAGGATAAAGATAAATGTGTTTGTATAAATAATGCTACCAGATGTGATGGTCGTAAACCTCTGGTTTGTAAAAATGGTGAATGGGTTGATTGCACAGACGATTCATGTAATAGAATTAAGTGTGATTGTGAAAATGATGAAACCAAATGCGAGAATAATTCTCTTTATAAATGTATTAATGGCGCTTGGAACGATGGTGTCCCATGTCCTGGAAATGCTGCGTGTAAGGATAAAAATGAATGTGGTACTAACCCAGGATTATCCGAATGTGACCCTGGAAAACAATTGATTATTGAGAATGGATTTAGTTATGGTGATACTACGATAAATAGTTGGAGAGTCTCGTGCAGTAGCGATATACTATCATTAACCGACACAGATGTGTGCGATGGAAATATTCTGGTTACTAAAAAGACGGAAGGACTATGCAATGCGTTGAACAATGTTAATGATTTTAATGCGGTTACATTAGATGATAAAGTTCAAGTTGAAGATAATTGGACAGTTTGTACGGCAATTAGAATTGATGGTTTTAATTATGGAACGGAATCAAAGTATTATTCATTGAAATTTGATAAAACTACCGTGCTGAGTATAAGTAGATGTCAGAATGGATGTGATGAAGAACATACGAACTGCAAAATTGAACTGGAAAAAGAATGCACTGATGGCGAGAAGACCTGTACAAATAACGGAACGATCGGTCAAGTGAACACTTGTAAAAATGGTGAGTGGGAGATATCTTTATGTAAAAATGCTTCATGTAATGCAGAAGAAAATGAATGTGGCGCTTGTAAAAATGGAGAGGAATGTACTTGTGCTAATAATCAAAGTGGTACCTGTCAGAATGGAGAATGTGATTGTAATACTGAAGATATTGGTACATGTTATAGAGAGGGTGCGCAATGTGATAATCCCGAATGCCCTGATAGAAAAGGTTCTTGCAGTAGTCGTCGTTGCATTTGTAATATAAGCGGCTAATAACGGTACGGTCTTGACAATAAAAAAGCTGGCCTATGCCACCTTTCTTTTGTCAGTTTTGAGTTTGAATTTGGTTTGCATTTCATTAGCCCATGGCAGAAGGGGGGCAACACCATAATTCGGAACATAAGCGAATCGAGAGCAGATTAATCGTAAGCATCTAACATTCCCCCATCCCCGCTTTTAACCTCATGTGCGTTATCCCTCCTCAGTCTGATCACTTTATCAACTTTTTCAGTTTTTCGAGTTTTTACAGCGGATAGCGCACATGATATTCACAGACGTGTGAGCGCATCTTAACTGGCCCTCGGCCTGCTGATGGCAACGATCGGGGGATCCGAACCGTCGGGTTCTATTTTGACATGTTCTTTTCTGTCGCCCTTTCAGGGCTAAAATCCTTGGAAATCTATGAGCCGGGGGGGTCCGCTAACGCTGCACCCCCGGCTGTACACTGTCGCCCTTTCAGGGCTTTCATCTAAAGCATCCATCTGCTAGCCTGTGGCCTATGGCTTGGTTTCCTGAGCGATCAAATGCTCACGATAAGCCATAAGCAGTCCATTTTCACTGGGGTGATAAAGCAGGAATACCGCATTTATTAATGTGTAATGAACGCCGTAGGCGTTCAATATCCATAGCCCCCGGTTGGAGCCGTAGGCGATTACCGGGGGGATCAGGGCATCCCCCTAATACATAGAACCCCAGCGGGGTTCAATATTGAACACCTACGGCGTTCTTCTTTGGGGGCATTTACCATCCCCCCGGCGTTGCCGGGGGCTATTGATATTCAAGCCCAAAAGGGCTTGGGCAAAATCTTACCAAAAAAAAACGCGGTAACCCTGGGTGATAAAAATCTTTTGTCTTGAGTTATGTCTTTACTTTTGCCATCCGATATTATCAGTGCCGGGTTGAGCTCGATTCAGCGATTTGAACGTCGGGTTCGCTCGAAGCTCAATTTTATTCCGTACATGCCGCAGGCGGTTGTCGTGTACCACGAGGGGTATCTGGGCATCGACAAGTACATCTCGGACCGCGGCAGGGCCGAAAAGATTTACCGTTACCTCAAGTACGAGGGGTGTTTGAGCGATTCGCAAGTGATTTCGCCGCGCACGGCGACGATCACGCAGCTCAATCTGGTGCACGATTTTTCGTATTTGTCGCAGCTCAACGAGCACGATATTGGCGAGCGTATTTTTGGACAGGGGTTGACAGACGAGGCGCTGCGCACGTGTATTGAGCAGCAGCGGCTGATGACGGGCGGTACGATTCGTGCCTCGCGTATGGCGTTGTCGAGTTTGTATCCCCGCCGTATCATTAATATGGGCGGTGGATTTCATCATGCGTATCCCGAGGGAGGCTATGCATTTTGTGTATTCAACGATGTCGCGATCGCCATTGCGCATATCCGGAAACATGGGTTTACGGGTAAAATATTGATTATCGACCTCGATTTGCATCAGGGCGACGGCACCAAAACGATATTTGCGAACGACCCGAATGTCGTGACGTATTCGGTGCATGCTGAGAACTGGGTACGCGACGAGTTTACGGCGAGCGTGGATATTGCGCTGGGTCCTGGCATCGGAGATGTGGCGTATCTGGAGGCGATTCGCTCATCGCTGCCGAATGTGGTGCATCGCGAACAGCCGGATCTGGTGTTTTATCTGGCTGGCGTTGATGTCGCCGAAGACGACGAGCTGGGCGACTGGCGCGTGTCACACGAGGCGATATTTGAACGCGATTGTTTTGTCGATCAGGTCGTTGGCAAACGGCGCATGGTTGTGACGATGGCTGGTGGCTATGGACATAATGCCTGGCGCCACTCGGCGCGGTTCTTTGGCTATCTGCTTGCCGGATTGAAGAAGCCCATCGATTCGGATAACGAACGGCTGCTCAAGACGCTCAAGCGTTTATCGCATACAATGCCGATTCACGATCTGACGGCCGAAGATGACGACGATATCTTTGGCGATTTTATGCAGCCCATGCGGCGGACGCGTCTATTCGACTACTATTCTCGCTATGGTGTCGAATGCGCGCTCGAAAAAGTCGGCGTTTTCGAGCACTTGCGAAAACTCGGATTTCCTACGCCGTTTTTGGAGTTTGAGCTCGATCATCCCAACGGCCAGGCGATGCGCCTGTATGCGGATGATACCAAGCAGATGCTGTTGATCGAAGCGATTCTGGACGACAAAAAATGGCTGGGTAACATGCGGATGTTATGGATTGAGTGGCTGTTGCTGCAGAATCCGACGCAATCGCCGTCACCCGACAGACCGCTGTTGCCGGGGCAGACCTATCCGGGATTGGGCTGTCTGACCAAGATTTTCGGCCTGATGTATATGTTGTGCGAACGCCTCAAGTTCGATGCCATTGGATTTAATCCGGCGCATTATCACGTGTGTTTTCTGGCCAAGGGCGAGGGCAGTTTTGAGAATCCCGCAGACGAAGCCAGGTTCCGCGTGGCACAGCGGTTGGTCGCCGGGATGAATATCCAGCAGGCCAGCCAGATGCTGCACGATGGTCTTAAATCCGGTAATGGAACGATGAAATGGATTCCTGCCCGCATGATTGTGCCGATTTCTCGCCCGGCCATCGCTTATTTTCATACCCGTCAGTATCAGTCTGAAGTCGAAAAACTGGCGGCCATTGAGCTGCGCAAATATGGCAAATATGGCCGAAGATACAGGGGACGGCGCAATAAATCATAACGATAATTCTTTAGAAGTTATGAACGATGCGCTCACGGCTTGTCGTGAAACAGCGAGCCGTAGAGACGCGCGATCCGCACGTCTCTCACGGCGAGCTGAATTATTGTACGCGATAGCTCCACTGCAGCCATTGTTCATTTGCGACCAGATCATCGGATAGCGTGACCGCTTTCATGCTTGTGTTCGTCGGGCAGACATACGAATCGCCATCCGTTACCTGAACAACCGCCGTACAATAGTATGTTTTACCACTGTCGTGTGGCAGCGGATTTATGGTCATATATTCATCGCGATCTGTACAGGTTCCACACTGATCATTGCGTTCCAACAGTTGTTTGTTTTCCCATTCTGCAATTGGTTTTTCAATATTCTCGGTGCAATAAATATAAACATTGATATCGGCATTATTCGGAATGAGTACGCGCACATATCCGGAGTACACGAATGTATTGATATCCTGGAGATTGCACCATTCGATAGATGGCGCAGATGGCTCACTTGCTGTATAGGATTCTGTCTGCCAGAGCTGTGGAACTGTTGTGCTGTCGATTTGGTATGGCTTGTTCGTATTCAAATCACGGCTGGGACAGAGGAAGGTGTAGCCATTGGTGATATCGACGAGCGAAGCACATGTATAGGTACCGGGCTCTGAAGGCAGTGATCCGGATGGCGTCATAAATTCTTTGTTTGCATCATTATGATATTCCGGATTTTCTATCGATGTGACTTCTTTCCATAAATTCGAAGCAACTGGCGTATCCGGCTGGCTTGTACATTTAAAATAATGTCTGTATCCGACGTTATTGTCATCGAGTTCTTTTGTTCTTACCTGGCCGTATGCGATCTGTGCGTCTCTGTCGAAATATTGAAAACTACACCAGTCAACTCGTGTTTCGACAATACTTTTGCAAGCATTGGCTGCAGGATCGCAGCCATACGGGCAAACCTGAGCGCTATGCCAGTTGCCTTTATCGCATCTTGCATATTTCCCCGTCATTTCGCCGACACCTGCGCATCCGGCACTACCGCTTGAGATCTGTGTATTGTTCATTCCCTGGCAGGATTTTTCATAACAAATATCGCCGCCGGCGTTTTCATATCCATCCAAACACGTCCAGCTGCATTTGCCGGTATTACATATTGCCGAACTATTGGCTGGTCCGGAGCAATTATGCGTATTAATCCAATTGCCGTCATCGCATGTGGCTGTTGTCGAAGCTGCACTGCAGCCTTCCTCACCATGCTTTATGGTTTTATGGCTGACAAAATCGGTGCAGCTCTTCTTGTTCGATTCTGTTTTTTCACATTTGCCGTCTTTGGGATAGAAGCCTTGTTTACATTTGGTGCCACAGACATTGCCGTTGCAAATTGGATCGGCATTTGTATCATTTGTGGTACACTCCTTTCCTGCATCCCAGGTCGTTCCGCTGCATGTATATTGTTTCTTGTTTTCACACTTGGTTTCCTGTCCGGTGCATTGAATTTCAACGATATCCGTGGCATTTCTTGGCATCAGCATCGATGTATTATTGATGTATTTAATGATGCCGGTAATTGTATATTTATGACCCGTCTGAAGAGACGAATTATAGGATTCGGTTGAAACCGTGAGGACACCGGTTTTGTCCTGCACCTGGAATCCGCCTGATACGGCATTGAGAACCTGTGAATTGGATATTTTGACGAGCGAACTGTTGTAGAGATTGTTGGGAACACCGGTATTGACGTTGCTGACATCGACGCCAACCGCAGTTACCGTCTGATTGTTGGATTGCGTTACGACAATGCCGTTTGTCGTATTGGCACGGATTTGAAGCTGACAATAGGCATACCCAATGCCATCCGCTTTGACTGTCACTTTTTTACCGACGCTGAGTGTGTTCATTAAATCGGCATCACAGCCGTTGTTTTTGCAATTGATCATGATACCGGCGTTTTGTGCGGTGCTCACCGATGTATCCTGAACAAAGAGGTATTCGCTGGATTTGTTGATGTGTGTGACGACGCCGGTGATATTGATGTCTGCGGGCTTGACAAAGTTGGCTGTCTGGCTGCACTTTTCGTCGACAATACTGTTAAAATCGCTCCATATATCTGTGATCTTCGTGTAGGATTTTCCCTTATCGACACAAACGGGTTTAGATCCCTGCATCTGGCAGACCTGTGTAGATGTGCATGCACTGGAATCCTTGAGTTCGGTGAGATCGCCATCGATACATTTGACGATCTGTGAACCAGCCGCGTTGCATGCTGTAAGGCCGCTGGCCAGTGTATCTGCGTCCAGTTTGCATGAAGCCGCAATACAAGTATCGCCGGAGCACAGGCTTTTGTGATTGTTATTGGCTGCGCAATCGGTACCGCTGTCCAGGTCGCCTGAATTGCAGGTTCTGAGCTTGTTGCCATCACAAATCGATGTGCCGTTGCGAATTGTCGTGCCATTTAATATGCAGGATTGCTCGGGCTGCGGCTGACAGTCAAAGCCATTGCCAGCAGGCATACAAACATTCGTACCTGTGCAGCGAGTAACGACATCAAGATGTCCATCGTTGCACCGGACAACGGCGTTTTCGTTTGCGCTGCAAGCCTGTGCATTGTGTGCAATTTCATCATTACCATTGGGACATGGATTGTAGTCACTGCATTGCTTGGCACCATCGCGGCAAATCTGGCTGTAGCCACAGCTTTTAATGGTGGTGTTGCCATTATTGCAGATGACGAGACTGCCATTGGAACAGAGGGTATCTCCGTTATTCACTTGGGTGTTATTGATATTGCATTTATCGGCATTGGGACTGATGCAGTCGACCTGTTCGGCGCTGCAAATCGTCCCACTGGCACAAACGCGGGTTTGTTCCTGCGCATTGCTGTCGCAATACTGAAGTGTATTGCCATTGCAAGTGGCTGCGCCCGGTGTGCACGCGGCTTTGTCGCAACCACCGGTCGTTGGATTGCAGGATTCGTTTGCGCCGCATGGGGTTTGCTGAACCCAGCTGTTATCTGAGCAGAGCATTGGCGTGGTTCCAACGCATTTAGCTTCGCCATCCACGCATACTTTCAGGATTTGATCGTCGCAATTGAACGTCGAGGAATTGCACGATTTCTGGGCACCACAATCTTGTATAACCGTATAGTCGTTGTTCCTGCATTCCATCACCGCATTATTTCGGCAGATTTTATGGCCATCGTTACAGACAACAATGGTTTGGGGATCACAAGCCTCTTTTTTGGCATTACATGTTTCCTGCCTTGCACTGCAGTCAATGAACAGATTCCAGTGTCCTGCCTGACATTTCATCAGACGGTTGTCGCTGCATTGATAGGAGTCATCCTGGCACTCGGGTTTTACCTCATTTAATTCGCAGGCCTGTTTAACGGCATTACATGTCTGACTGATGTTGCATTCCTGCTGTTTTTGCCAGTTACCATCCTTGCACACCATCAGGTTATTGTTTTCACAAGTGTACGTGCTTTCTTCACAATTCCTGTGGGCATCGGCATCTGCACAGCCAGCTGCGACAGCACAAATCGCCAGAAAAGACATCGTTTTTAAGGATTTTGTTGTGTTTGCCATCGTTTCCTCCCGTTAAGCAACAGAACAAACGCGGGTATTATAGTGATTGATTTTGAAAAATCGCGGGGGAATAGCGATTTTTTTTAATTAGCTCTATTTAACGAACGTGGATATGAAAATACTCGGTCATTTGCTTCATTGCTTAGAGCTTTGAGCTTAGAGCTTCGAGTGGGCATTAGGCTACTCCAAGCTCTGAGCTTTAAGCTTCTGCGGCATGGCATTTGGGTAGAAAACTATATCCACACTGATTAAACATAGCTTTTTTCCAATTTTTTTTCCAACCCAATGGACTGGCAAAAAATTGGAGCAGGATCGTAGGGTATTAGAAATGCTAACAGCGCGTATTTGCGCGGCGTATTGCAAATAGCCGCGCCGGGGGGCGCTGCGTATTTGCGCAGCAAATAGCAGCGAGGGGGGCCGAAGCCCCCCTCAGTGATATCATCAATGTATAAAAGTGGATGATATATTATTCTGCAATGACCTCGATGGGATAGATGTAGATCGTACCAGCGGTTGCAGAAATACTATCATATCCTACAATACGCAATTGTAAATTCTCAGGATTTGATATATTTGTTGTAAATTGGGCTGTTGCTTTGGCTGCTGAAGTATCAAATGAAGAAGCCGTACCAACCATTGTATCGCCGTTAAAGTATGCAGCTGCAATATGTCTTGCACCTTTTGATGTATCGCTTACTTTATACTGGAATGATGTTGTGAGTTGAGATTTGCCTTGAAGTAATGCGATTTGTTCGGCAGTAAGTGTTAGTTTGACGTAATTCTTCGAGAAATCGGGCGCAGTGGCAGTTGGCCATGGTCCGATATTGATTGCGCCATCCGGTGATGCGATTGTCTTCGTTCTAAATGTATTCGTTGCTTCAGAAGCATAGCCCGGATTACTAGATTTACCGAATGGGGTTGTATATACATCCGGACGTTCAACGACGGTGAGAATGCCAAAGGCTTCCATCCATAGATACCACCAGTCTTCGCTTAAAGTGGCTTCGTTGTTTTCGACTTTGATGGGATCTCTCCACTTATTGTTAATGTTGTCATTCGTGCCACATGCATACCATGTGTCACTGGCAATGTCGCGGAATTCGAATGTACATTTGTACCATCCGGACGGTGCACCGAGAACATTGTCAACGGGGGCCATGAACTCGGCATTTACGGCATCGTAGGTTTTGTTATATGTTGCAGGAACGCGAATAATTGTCGAAGGCGCGGTACTATTAATACAAACTAGCTGGCCTACGTAATTATCTTTTGATTTCCGCATGTATACACGACCATAAGCCATTTTTGAATAGCTGGCGTCGAGGTACTGGAAGACGCAGGCTTCGATTTCAGTATCCGTGGGCGTTGCGGTGCGACATTCACCCGTACTAGCATCGCAGCCATTTGGACATGTTGACGAAAACTCCGGGTCTGTACTCCATTCATCTTCTATACAAGCGGCACTGATATTCTCTGTTTTGCAGCCAAAATCATCGTTATCAATGCGATTGTTCAGATAATCAAAACAATTATGTTTCTTTACGCATGCACTGTTAGCGGCGTTTGGCTCATAACCATTGATACAATCGACGACTGAACAAGTATCACCCTGACATTCGGCAGACTGGGCATTATCAAAGAGACTGACGCATTGTATAGCGGATGCTGTATTCCAGCTACCATTGTTACATGTCGCCAACGTCGATGCCGTATTGCAACCATCAGATCCGCTTGAAACCTGATTGTGATAGGCGTCTTCACAGCTGATTTGCTTTTTTATACATGCGGTAGAATCGGCATTCTTTGTATAATTATCTTCACAAGAAACGAGGATACAAGACGCGTTGTTGCATTTTCCGGTTCCATGTTCGTATTTTGTGCTGCAGTCTTCGTCGCTGATCCATTCCTTGTTATTGCATAAGGCTAATATGGTGTCGCTTTTGCATCCAAGTTGTTCGTTTGCGATGCTGACGGGCTGGCCATTGTTTACACCCTCACAGGATTTATCTTTTGGTATACACGATTTGCGATCTGCGCTTCTTTCAAAGCCATTTTCGCATGCATAGACATAGCATTCGGGTGTTTTATCGACGACCTGGCATCTGGAATCTTTGCTATTTTCAATTACGCATTTGGTTCCGCCGACCCATTCGCCTTTCGAGCAAGTTGCGTAAGTATCTTTGGATTTACATCCCTGGCTGCCCGGATCGATTTCGATTGGTGTATGATCGTGATTTGTATAGGTGTCGGAACAGCTCTTTTCGATGCATTTATCGCCGGTTGGTGTGTAGCCGTCATTGCACTTATAGCTGCATTGGCCGCTATTGCAAGAAACCGTGCTGTTTGCCGGTCCTGAACAATTTTGGGGCGATCCCCACTTTCCATCGTCGCATACAGAAAATGCCGTGGGACTGGTGCATCCGAACTTGCTGTCTGCAACTGAATTATGGTTGTAATCCTCACAATCTTTCAGAGTGGCTGTTTTCGGTACACAATTTCCGTCTTGTTCTTTGTAGCCATCTTTGCATTCGATGCCACAGGCGTTGTTTTTGCAAGCGATTGCGCCATTAGTGACGTTTCCGGAACAAGCATGGTCGAGTTTCCATTTGATGCCTTCGCAGGTATAGATTGTCGGTTTATCACTGTTATCCGCATCCAGGTCGCATTTGGTTTCGGTTCCGGTGCATTGGATTTCATCGACATCGGTGACAATGCGCGGCATCACCTGGGTAACGCCAGTATTGTAATCGACGATGCCCGTGACAAAATACTCACTATTCTCTTGGAACAAGTCCTGGACCTTCGATAATCTGTTCGAAATCAAAACGCGTTTGCCATTGTCATCGGCCACATACCAGCCCTTGGGAGATGTGATGCTTTCGACAGCATTGACATGGCTGAGTTTAACCAATGTACCGTTATAATCGCCGTGTTTTCCGGAATTGACATCCGCTACTTCGACGGGGGTTGCGGATATTTTTTCTTTTTTGGACGTTTTGGTAATTGTCGTTTTGGTCTTCGCACGAATCTGCAGCTGGCAATTTAAATGGCCGATACCGTTCGAAACGACTTTGACATTGTCGCCGATAGAGACATCATAAGCCGGGCAATTGGATTTACCCGAATTACAGAAGACGAAAAGACCGGCATATTTGCCGTCTGTGATCGACGGATCCTGAATGAATATGCCTTTAGGCGTTGGGTCGGTTGTACTGTTTGGCAATTTTCCGGTAACAACGCCTTCAATCTGGACATCGGCCTCGATGAGATTGCCATTTTTGCCTTCACATTCTGCGGGAATGATGGACGCATAATCGTTATGAATGGATGTGATCGTTTCGTAGACCGGAATGGTTTTGATATCGATGCATTCGGGCTTTGTACCATTCAGCGAGCATTTTTGGTCTGCGGTACAGGCATTGCTGCCGCTGATGTTGATGAGATCGCCGTCGGTACAGGTTGCGATTTGCGTACCTTCATCATTGCAGGTTTGCTGGCCATTGGCAACTGAACCGCAAGGTGCTGCGACGCATGCGCCTTTTTCGCACAGGCTTTTGCCATCGCCGCAAGTTACACCGTCATCCAGCTTAGCTTTATCTCCATCCTGGACACAAGTGTGCAGCTTGTTGCCAACGCAGATCTTTTTATTTACCTCGATTGTGGTACCGCCGAGTTCACATGATACTTCGGGTGGGTTTTGGCAGCTAAAGACGCCGTTATTATCCACGCATACCTGATTGTCTGCACAATCTTTTGTGACCTTAAGAATGCCATCGTTGCAGGTATTCACGTCTTTATTTGTATCGCAGGCCGATTGGCCATTCGCAAGGGTTTTACCATCCAGCGAACAGGAACGAGGCGGTTCACACTTATTATCACCGTTATGGCAGATTTCGCCGTCTTCACAGTCGATTGAATCGGGTTCGCCGTCATCACAAGAGATTAGCTTGCCGCCGATACACAGCGATGCGCCATGGGCAATCTTGGTGCCGCTCACATCACACTGCGCTGCCGTCTTTTTCTCGCATTTGCCCAGATCTTTGTTACAAGTTTCGTTCTTATCACAATCAATGGTTTTTTCCTGTGAATTCTGGTCGCAGATGATCAGTTTATTGCCATCGCATCTGGCTGCACCTGATGAGCATTTGGCATCCTCACAGCTTCCGGATTCACCGATGCAAATCTTACCCTCACCGCATGCGGTTTCATCGATCCATGCGTTGTTATGGCAAGTGCGCGGCGTATTGCCACTACAGCCTTTCCTTCCTTCGTTGCAGACGATCGTAATCTGTTCATCGCATTGTTCTTTGGTTGCATTGCAGGTCTGAGTCTCGCTGCAAGCTTGTTTTGTGTTCCACTTGCTGTTTTCGCAAAACATCAGACTGTTGTTGTCACATTTATAGTTTCCGTTTTCACAGCTGGTCTGCGTATCTTTGCAGCTCACCTGATTACCCGTTGTGATGCACAGCTCGCTGCAGGTCTTTTCAACGACCCACTTGTCATCCTTGCAGATTTTGATGTCTTTTCCATCACATTTCTTCGTACCACTTTGGCAAACTTCATCATTTGTTGTTGTTTCTTCGTGTGATCCTTCAGCGCACCCTGCAGCCACACAAAATGCCAAAATCGATACCAACAATCCATTTTTCTTATTAGCCATAACAACCTCCTCAAAGATGGCCACAAACAAAAGAATTAATTATATATATATTTTGAAAAGTCAAGTATGGTAACTGTTTTGGCATGTGCTGGGGCATTTACTTTTGGCATGATATTGTTCAAGCCCGTTAGGGTTTGAATATCAATAGCCCCCGGCAATGCCAGGGGATGGTGAATGCCACCAAAGAGGAACGTCGAAGGTGTTCAATATTGACCCCCGCTGGGGTTCTATGGATTAAGGTCATGCTCTGATCCCCGGTATTCGCTTACGGCTCCAACCGGGGGCTATTGATATAGAACGCCTGCGGCGTTCATTACACTATTTTAAATGCGGTAGCCCTGCATTCGCAGTCGAATTTCGTTGCATTTGCATCATTCTTCGGGTAAAATAACAGAGTTCACATGTAGCTGAAATTCAGCTGATCGCAGTAAATTCTCCCGTATAGGAAAAGTCATGTCAAAGAAATTATTTGTAGGCGGGTTGGCCTGGGCAACGACGGACGAGTCTTTGAAATCGGCATTTGCGCCATTTGGTAATATTGTCGAAGCCAAAGTTATCTGCGATCGCCAAACCGGACGTTCGCGCGGATTCGGGTTTGTCACTTACGATAACGAAGAAAGCGCCAATACTGCACGCCAGACCATGCACGAACAAACGCTCGAGGGTCGCACCATACGCATCGATTTCGCGGACGATTCTGCGCCGCGCCCGAACGCCAATCGTCCCAGACGCGCGCCTGTGAATCGACAAAACGATGCTGCGGCACCGTATCAGGGCGAAAAAAGTAATCGTGGTGAAAAAAAACGGTCGCCGCTTCACCCTGCGGCAGATTATAATCCGTTCGTCGCCGACGATGGTGGACGCGGAGGACGCGACAATCGACGCAAAGACAAAAAACGTGATCGCGATCGCTATGAGGATGATGATCGCTGGTAGCGTGCTATCGGGCTAGCGCCCGATACGCCCGCCATGCGCCCGGCTATCGCGTTCAAATCACGCAATACGCCGGGCGTTTTGCATTTTTAGGTAATCTCATGCGAAATACTGAAATCATTCGAAAACTGCGTCGTTTGCATACGCTGCTCGTTCTCTCAAAACGCAGCAATGTTCTTGCCCTGGCGCTCCGTCGGGCCCTCGAATTCATCGCCACATGGCGAGATGAAGCGGATACGATTCTGAAAAAAACGCCGGTTAAAGTCCTGTTCGCCGGATATGGTCCAAAATTTATAAAAATATTCGACGAACTTATTCAGACGGGCAATATTGCGCTCATCGATAAATTGCAGCCCGAATTTGATCCTTTTTTCTGCTATTTGTGTGAAATTCCAAGCATCGGCGAAACGATGGCCAGGCGTATGTTTTTCGAACGCAGTATTCGCACCATGGATGATCTGCGCATCGCCTACAGCAACAATATTTTGCAAAAAATCCCTGCTTTCGGGGAGTCCAGACTGAAAGTGATCGAAGAAATCCTGTGGCAGACACAGGGACAGGCGGGATTCGAACCCATGCCGTCATTCACGTTTCAGTATACAGAACCGAGCAAAACCAATCTGAAATCTTCCGATTCTTCGTCCAGGCAGCTCGCCCTCGCGCTCGATCACACAATGGATTTTACCGAGGATGCCGGTGATGATGAAAATCTGTCGAATGATATCTCGTCGATGTTTGCGAGAAGTATTCCCCAGTCGCTGCCGTTGTCCGCTTCGGCAGAAGCGAACAGCTCGATTTATCAGCAAGTAAAGACGCCATCTGGCAGTTCCCGAAAACCATCTTCCGAAACCCGCACGCCGTCCCGGACGCAGAGCAGCGAGCAAAAAAGACCATCCTCCGGAGCCCTTGAATTGGGGCGAAAACCCAGGATCGTCAAGGCAAAATCTGAACCTTCGCTGTTTCCTTCGCTCACATCATCCGAGTCCCTGACTGCCGAAAAACAAACCGACAGTCGCCCAAGTCTTGAGAAGACGGATGAACAAGTGATGATCAACAGCGATTTCAATCACGGTGAGGTCGCAGCGATCCTCGATAATTTGTTTGGAATGTTGGCGCTGCGTTCGTCACAAAGCACCACAGAAAATGCCGTTCGCTGGTTGGTCAGCCGATGTACATACGCTCCAAAATCGGACAATTGCACGGTTTCTGCCTATTATCAACGATTGATAAGTGCGCTGCCAGCTTCGCGAATCTTTTTTTCCGATAATGCCAATCGCTTTGGCGGGCCTGTCGTCGTTTTATGCGACACCTCTGGTTGCGGCATATTGCTGACGCTTGGTATTCCGGATGTGCAAAGTGCTGGTGCACTGGGTGATTTGCAGCTATCAGCACTGACACCACAAAAAATCGATATGATCGAACAATTGCTGCAAGAAACGGCGCAAAATGCGCTGCAGCGCATTGAACTTCAATCGCTTACGAAATTGCTGCGCATGCTTGGACTAAACGAGATCGTCAGTTTTGGCGTCGGTTTTTTGGAAAAGTTCTGCGCGGTTTTTTCTGTGTCTGAAGCGCCACGGCAATTTTAGAATTCGACGGTTTTGGGGACGTATCCCAGAGTTGCCGTGTTTTAAAATTGCTTGATTTTATCGTATTTTCAAAAACGTAACGATTCAGCCGTATATAAGCCTCGTTAGGGCTTGCATATCAATCGCCCCGGCAACGCCGGGGGATGAGGCTGTTTCTTTTCTCCTTCTTCATTTTTCAACCCATTAGGCTGAAAAAAATGGAGAGAACGCTTTATCCCCTGGTATTCGCTGCGCTCAAACTGGGGAATTTTGGTATTTAACGCCTATGGCGTTCTGGGGTTAGATTTGAACCGTTACCTGTGTTCTTGGTGTTTTTAAGTTTGAACAGATTTTGTATATCCGGTATCTATAGAATGTTATCATCTGTGATAATGGAACTGTTGCATCGGTGCACGCGGTTTTATTGAATTGCACAAAATCGAACGTTTTTTGGGTTTGTGAGTATGAGTTATCAACCGGGCGATATCCTGGGCGGCAAGTATAAAATTGTCGAAGCCATTGGCGGCGGCGCAATGGGGATGCTTTATAAAGCCGAAAACACCGCCATTCAGAAGTTTGTGGCCATCAAAGTGATGCAGGGTGATTTTGCCCATAACGAAGAATACCAGCATCGTTTTATGCGCGAAGCGCAGGCTGCCGCATCTCTTGATCATTTCAATATCTGTACGATTATGGATTACGATGTGACGGAGAAAGGCGACGCTTATATCGTGATGGAGCTGCTTTCGGGAGAACCGTTGTCTGCGCGCATCAAACGGCAGGGAAAGCTCGATCCGCTCTCTGCATGCTTGATCATGCGCCAGTTGATGAGCGCATTGAATTGTGCGCATTCCAAAGGCATCGTCCATCGGGATATCAAGCCAGATAACGTTTTTCTGATTCGCAACGAAGATCGGGATGATTTTGTCAAGCTCATCGATTTTGGCGTTGCCCATATCGAACATCCCAAAACCGTTGATATCAAGCCGCTCACGCAAAGTGGCCAGATTTATGGTACGCCGCAGTATCTGTCGCCAGAACAGGCCGAGGGTGAGCCCATCGATTTTCGTTCAGATCTGTATGCTTCCGGCATCATTCTTTATGAGATGCTGGTTGGAAATCCGCCGTTTGATGCCAAGAGCTGTCTTGATCTTCTCGTCAAGCAGGTCAAAGAACCTGCACCACATCTGCCAAACACCAGCTCACCGTACGATCGGTTGGATGCCATTATTCAGAAGCTGCTCGCCAAAAAGCCCGAAGACCGCTTTAATTCTGCACTTGATGTTAATCCTTTGTTGGATGAAATCATTTTGATACTGTCGGCCAGTTCGGAAATGCAATCGGCCAATTTCTCGGCGATTTCGGGGTCGCTGGCGACCAATCTGCAAATGATAATGGCGTCTCATGCTTCGTTGGCTGCAGCACCCGTCAATGAATCGAAGCAAGCGCGCACCAGCAGACTGCTCATCACACTGATCGTCGTTGTTTCTTTGATACTGGCTGGAGTCATAGCCTTTATCGGTGTGAAGAATCACAACAAGAAGATTGCTGAAGCACAGGCCATTGCCGAAGCCTCCCGAATGATCGAAAGAGTGATTGGATCCATGGAGGGCGCAGAGGAAATCTTAACCGAAGCAGAAAAAATGGCGCTGATGGATGATGAGAAGGAGGCGAACCCTGAAGCTGCAGAAGGCGAAGTGGAAGCTGTTCCGGAAGAACCGGTTATTCCGCCGCCGGAACCCTATATCATCGATGAAGATTTTGGTGTGGCTTCGGATGCGGTGCTCGCCGAAAATACCAGGCTATTTGTTGCTTCTGATGCTTTCTTTAATAACAAGTATGCAACGGCGCTGGCTATTTTGGACAAAGTGAAGAGCGACTATTGGAATCACCCGAACTTTGTCAGGCTGTATCTTTTGAGTGCACATGCTGCGAAAAAATCTGCGGAAACCTACGATGCGTTTGCCCATTTGCTGGCTATTGAACCGCGTGCCATCTTTAATCCGGCAGTTAAAGAAGTTGCCGAAGCGCTATTTGATGATGAGGAAAATATCGAAGCGCTTGGCAATGCGATCGTCGATCAGCAGGGGGCGCAATCTAAAATCGCCATTGCCTGGCTGATTATTCGTTCGGATTATGATCACAACGAACAGCGGTTGAATCGGATGATCGATGTCTATGATCGTCTGAACAACGTGTTTACCAGCGAAACTGGCGAAAAAACGGAAACGCCGCAATGGATGATTCGCAGTGTGAACGTCTGGCGTCTGGATAAAAAAGAGTGTCAACGTCGTCTGGCGCTGTTGACACAACTGGAGCAAATGAAAGTCAGCAAGGAAGAGGTCTACCAGAACGTTCTGATTCCGCTGAGCAAATACGATAGCAAAGAGTGCATGGTCAGCCGCAAGCGAGCGAATTGCAATGCCTGTTTGAGAGAGTGGCTGGAGGAAGTTGTGAGCGGATATGAAGCGAATGCACAGCAAGCGGATAATCCGGCAGAACCAGCTGCAGAGCCGCAGGCAGAGCCCAAAGCGGATTCGGGAAAGAAACAGCCTTCAGCTCCGGCAAAGGATGCAGGTTCGCCAGAATAATTGCGAACTGCCGCGAGCGAAGGTTTGTCAATCTGCTGCCGTGATGGGGATCGTAACCAAATGAAAAAAGCCGCGTATGCCAAAGGCATAGCGGCTTTTTGCGCAGCGTATCGGGCACAGCCCGATAGCGGCGCCACTGTTACATCAAAACACAAGTCGTCATCGGCGGGATCGTGACGGTGTCGCCATTGACGTTGCATGGAGAACCAGACATTTCGAGCTTATCGGATTTGCCCTGAACGCTGTTATGTCTGAAGATATTGCTTTGTTTTTCGTGTGTGTTGATGACGATGACAGCTTTACTACCTTCGTAGGAACGTTCGAAAGCAAAGACGCCACTAACTGTGGTTGCGTTTTTATCGTCGGGGCCATCTTGTTTATAGGGGATGGTCAGGACGTTGGTGTCACCACGACGCAGGACGGCATTTTGGCTGCGGAGTGTGGTGAGTTTTTTGATGTGTCTGAATATCGGGTTACCGGTATCCCATGCATGGTAATTGGGATAGAGCGATTTTTGGATGTTGTAGAAGATAGACGCAGTAGGATCGTTCATGTTTTCGCGGTTTGCAGGGTCGTTGCCACCGAAGAATCCCTGTTCGGTACCGTAATAGATGCATGGAATGCCGCGTTGCATGATGAGGAAGGAGAGGGCATTTTTGAGTGAATCGACGCCTTTTTCGTCGCGGCGGTTATAGAGATAGCGCATGACGTCGTGATTATCGAGGAAGTTAATGAGGGCGTCGCGAGGTGGGAGGCCGATGCCGTTATTGCGAGGTTCGTTGCTGAAGAGCGCATGTCGTCCGCCTTTTTCCCAGGTGTAATCCCAGCCATAGAGCCCTGCTGTACCGCTGGTTGAGCCGTTACATGCTGCGCCATCGCTTCCCGGTGGGCATTTGAATACGCTGTCGATGGCATATTTTTGTGAGAACAGGAAAACGGAATCGACGGAATCGGTATTTTTGGTATAGGAAGACAGCAGAATATCATTGCCATCAAATGCTTCGCCGAACATCAGGAAATTGGTTTTTCCACGTTTTTTGGCGTGTTCTCGAATGCCTTTGGCGAATTCTTCCCAGAACGAATATTCGACGTGTTTGAGGGTATCGATGCGGAAGCCATCGCAATCTGTCACGTCGATCCAGTAGGAAAATACGGAGATCATGGCCTGTCGTACATCGGGGCGCTCGGTGGCAACGTCTTTGAGGCCGCCGGGAAAATCGCCGAGCAAAGTTTGATCATTCTGGCAATAACCGCGCACGACGCCGTCGAGATATTCGCCGTCGGAATCATCGTAATTGGTCAGTTTGCGGCTGCATAAACAGGATAGATTATTGTAATCGGTGCAGCAGCCAGGATCGGTTGGTGGGCAATCCTCATTGATGTCGTAATCATAAGTTCTTCCGCGCTGATGATACCAGTCGGGATTGGCAAAACCGAGGGCTTCGATGGGGCCGATGATGCCGTCGTTGTTGAAATCGATATTTCTTGGGCCCGGTGTGACGCGGTTGATTTCGGGCATATCGAAGAAAATGATGGGAGCTTTTCCGGAAATACCCATTGAAGTAAAGGCATCGATGCCGTGGGCATTGAAATCGGGATCGTATTCGGTGATACGGCTAATCGAACCATCGTGATTTGTGCGACCGGAATTTCTCTCGTCATCACCGCGTCCCGACAGCCATTCCTGGGCTGTGCCGTTCATATTGACGTCGTAGAAAAAGACCTGTCCGACGTGGTTTGTGACGATATCGATAATCAGCTTCATGTTGCGTTTATGGAGCTCGTCGCTGAGACGTCGGAGGGTGGCGAGGTCACCGAAATGGGGATTGTGTTTAATGAAATCCTGGGTCCAGTAGCCGTGATACGAGGCAAATCCGGCATCTTCTTCGACATTTTTTACGACCGGCGAAATCCAGAGCGTTGTCACGCCGAGTTCCTGGAGATAATCGAGTTTATCGATAATGCCTTGCCAGTCGCCGCCGTGATAACGTCCGAGCGAACGCGTATCGACGTTGTAATCGTTATTGATGTCGCCGTTCTGGAATCTGTCGACGATGAGCTGATAGATGACTTCGTCGCGCCAGTCATCGACATGCGTGCTTAGCTGCACATCCTTTTCGAATGGTTTAAGCGGCAAACTTTCGACTTCGACGCATCCGGACGTATGAAGTGCAGAAACAGCAAAAAGTGCAGCGAATGCGAAACGGGACAAATGTTTTATCATCAGTAAAACCTCAGCAAAACCTCAGGTATGGGGGCAAAGCTATGCCCCGGCGCAACCAAACAAAGCATTTCGTAAGTAAAAAAACAGACGCCGGGGAACATCCCCGGCACCAGGAAACGAATTAGAATGAGCGTTTACCGCCGCCAAAGATACCACCTTTACCGCTGCTGCTGAGAGAGACTTTGGGCTTGCTTTCAGCGGGTGCAGCAGCGCCGCCGCTGGGCTTTTTGGCTCTTGGCTTGGATGGTTTGGGGTCTTCACCCTGTTTGACGACCGAAATACTGGCCGCAATCAGAGCTTCTTCATCCGGCATAAAATTGATGCTCCGGGTATCATATTGAGCGCTTGTTGCATAGATATCGATGGTTTTCTGATTACCCAGGGTAATGTAGATCACAATTGCAGCAACGGCAGCTGCAGCAACCGCGCCGATGATAATGGGTATAGCTTTGTTTTTCTTGGGTGCAGCTTGTTTGGCAAGCTGTTCCTGTCGCAGAGCTTCAAGCTCGTATTCCTGGCTCAGGAGCAGTTCATTTGCGGCACGTTTTTCAGCTTCTTTGCGTGCGCGAGCTTCGGCTTCCTGTCGCAGGCGCTCTTCTTCAGCTGCTTTTTGGCGTGCTTCTTCTTCGAGATCGATCAAGCCGGCATCAATATCGTTCTGGCGCTGAACCTGAGCCTGCATCTCTGCGCGATGCATGCGCATCTCTTCCTGAGCCTGTTTTTCAGCGATAATCGCGCGTTCGGCTTCAATACGAGCCATTTCTTCCTGCTGTTCGCGTTGCAAACGCGCCTCTTCTTCAGCACGACGGCGATTTTCCTCGAGCTGTTGTTGTTCTTTTTCAGCAGCTTGCTCTGAATCATCCAAAAGGCTGCCCAGCAGATTCTTCGCATTATCACTATTGGATTTGTCTCTTCCATGCCGACGAACCCTGACTTTAGCGACTTCACCACTTGACGACAGAGCCTGCAACTTGTTTAGCGAATCATTTAGCGACGGACGATTAGCCATGGTCAACCTCCAATATCGTTAAGCGCTGGAATGCGCATTTTTAGTCTATCATTTTTATCGCAGCGTGTGAAGAACGTGTTTCGTCTCACACGATACAGGGTTACACTTCAGCCGGGGGCAAAGCCCCGGCTGAGCCATCTCCGACATTTAGATTAGCAGCTAATGATTTCAAAGTCGAATTTGAAGCTGCCATCTGATTCAACGTCGACGCGCAGTTGATCGATTTGCCAGTTATAACCGGCATAATACTTATTTTTACGCGTCAGCATGCCGTTAAACAGCATTTTGATTTTTTCATTTCCTTCGACAGATGTGTAAAGTTCTGAAATGGCGCTGCCGCCAATGACTGCAGCATTCCAGATGCCCTGGGCCATGTGCAGTGCTTCAGAAATTTTGGGTCTGAATTTCTGAACCAGTGGATCGGCATATTCCATAAATATCGCTTTACACTCGCCAATGGATGCACCTGACATTGTCTCGCGTTTGACCCCACGTCTCCCAGTGAGTGAATCACGGGGTTTGGAGGTTACGCCCTCTTCATCGATCGGCAAATCTGTGATCGTTCTGGCATTGACGTATTGCTGTGATGATCGGGAAACACGCTGGTGGCTTTGTGAGGATGAAGGCGTGTTATATGCCTGAGCGGCTGCATTATAATCCAGCTGTGCATTTGTAAATCGCCTGGATGGCGGAGGAACGATGGCTTCTCCGGCATTTCCGCCAGCTGGATAACCTTGCGATAATAGGTATCCTGGCGGGACCTGAGGCTGATATCCTATGCCCATCTGCGTCGGATGCGCTTTAGGCATTTGCATGGTTCTCTGATTATAACCATAGCTTCCTGGAATTGAGCTATCGACAGCCTGATCATATCCTCTTTGCACACCGCCGGGCATCTGCCCCGGCATCATCCCGGGCGGTACCTGTGCTACTGGCATATTGTGGGCTGTCATCATTCGGGCACCATTCATCATGCCTGCAGATGCTGTATTACCAGGCATTTGCTGCATTCCTGCATTTTGCGGCATCGCATTGGGATTTATTCCCTGAATGGGTTGCTGCTGTATGACAGGCTTTTGAAAGACGCCAGCGCCGGACCCCAGCATTGGATCCTGAGACGATACCACGACTTCATTTCCCAACGAACGCCTGCCATAGTTCGGCATTGCTTGCGGATTTCCCTGCATAGCCTGAGGATTTCCCTGCATGGCCTGGGGATTTCCCTGCATGGCCTGAGGATTTCCCTGCCAACGCGCATTTACAGGTGATGCATTCGGATTCATTGGCATTGAGCGGGGATTGGAGGCATGCGGATTGCCCGGCATCATCTGTGGATTACCTTGCATCGCACGGGGATTGGCAGGCATAGCCTGTGAATTTCCAGGCATCATGCGAGAATGCGGATTGACAACAGCGGCCTGCGGCTCCGTTGGCGCAGTCGGAGAATTGACAGAAGTGGGCGTGCGCATCAATTCTTTTTGCGTTTCCGCCAGTTGATTGCGAAGGGATTCAATTTCGGCGCGGGCTTTATCCAGTTCTTCTGTGTTTTCGACTACCTCACGGTCTGCTTTGCTCACGCCCAGCCGATGGCTGAGCGCATCGATTTCCTGAATAAAAATCTCGGCATTCGCAGGTCGTGCATTTGGATCTTTAGCCAATAAACGCTGGATGATGTAATCACGAAGCGCTTCTGGAACGGTATCTGGCAATGGTGGCGGTGGCGATTGCACCTGCATCAGAATGGTTGCCAGAAACGTCGATTCTTCAAAAGGCGGATGGCCACACAGCATTTCGTATAAAACGATACCAAGCGAGTAGAGATCGCTTCTGGCATCAAGATCCTTGCCGCGTGCCTGTTCCGGGCTCATGTATTCGGGGGTTCCAGGCGCTGTACCTGCTTTGGTTATCTTTCTTTCTTCAGAACCTTCTTCAGAATCGTCTTTGATCTTGGCAATACCAAAATCGAGCACCTTTACGATGTTTTGATTGGTAATAAAGATGTTGTCGGGCTTGAGATCGCGATGAATGATATTCAGCTTATGGGCTTCGGATAAGCTGCCTGCCACTTGTCGAACAATTGGCAATGCTTCAGCTGGGGTTAATACCCCCCTTCTGATGCGTTCGCTCAATTCTTCGCCTTTGAGCAGTTCCATCGCAATAAACAATCTGTGATCCGGGGTTTCCCCCATATCAAAGACGTTGACTGTATTGGGATGTGACAGCTGTCCAACGACCTGTGCCTCGCGGAAAAATCGGCGAACAACGCCAGGATTCATCGAGAACATGCTCGATAAAACCTTAAGCGCAACGAGGCGGTTGATCTTTAGCTGATTTGCAACATAAACCTGTGCCATGCCGCCCTGTGCCAGAAAAGAAACAATTTCATAGCGATCGGCAATCATCATTCCGTTTGGATAGACAGCGGATTCTTGTTCGTAAGTTGTGTCCATTGTGCACTCTCGGGCAACAAAACTTAACACTCGGGGTCTTCAATCCCCAGTCACTCACAAAATACGCCATTTCAATGCCAGATATGCAAAAACAGCAACTTTGCAAGTCATGATATCTTATACATGAGATCTGACAAAAGTAAAAATACTGGATATAAAAAAGCACTGTATGACCGTTACAATCCAGACCTGATCAGGAACCCTATAAGGCTTTCATATTTGTAGCCCCCTGCAATGCCGGAGATGGTATCATTTTAGCCAACGCTATCCACAAAGTTTCAACACAGCCAAAATCAACACAATCACCGTAAAGCGCTAACAAAAAAGGCGCATCCGAAGATGCGCCTTAGAATCTGTCAGCTTTAGACTATTTCTGAATCTGGAACGGATAATTGTTGATCGGTGTGTCTTTTCCGGTCGCTCTGAATTTGAGTCCATTGACAACCTTGAGCACACAGGTTCCAGTCGCCGAATTTGCGAATTCAGGACTCATCACGCGGGCATTACTCACGCGACCGTCACCCTTGATCACAAATGATACCTTCATCTGGCCCGATGTTGGAGACGTACGCGCACATGTTCTGACCTGAGCGAAAGACCCACGGATGGTAGACAGAATCTCATCTCTCCCGAGCTCATTGCCACCACCGGATGCCTTTGTATCTGTTTTCTTATCCGCAGTCTTGGTGTCAGTTTTGGTATCCGTTTTGGTTTCGGTTTTCTTCGTCGTTGTATCCGTCTTTTTGGTATCTTTTGCCGAAGCTGTTTTGGTGTCGGTCTTCTTGGTATCTTTTTTCTTCTCGGCTTCTGCCTTTTCTGCAGCAGCTTTTTCTTCTTCAGCTTTCTTTTCGGCTTCAGCTTTTTCAGCTGCAGCTCTTTCTTCTTCAGCTTTCTTTTCGGCTTCAGCCTTTTCTGCGGCTTCCTTTTCGGCTGCAGCTTTTTCTTCTGCAGCTTTCTTTTCGGCTTCAGCTTTTTCGGCTTCTGTTGGTCCGGATGGGGCTACACCAAGATCATTGGCTGCAGCGAGTTTACTTTCATCCAACTGTGCCTGCTGGACGTTGTCCTGGTTGTTACCGCTGCTGAGTACGATAATCGTCGTGACGAACAATGCAACGATTACAACGCCGGCAACGACCAATCCGATAATCAGCGGCGTATTATCTTTTTTGGTGCCTAATGGCAAAACCGTTCCCATCGGCACGCTGCTTCCGCCAAAGGTATCGATGGGCTGATTGGTACGACGTCTGGGCGCCGGGCTGGATGAAGCCAATGCTTTTACATCGATTAATCCTGCGTTTCCTGCTGGTGCAGCACCTGGACTTGGTGCGGCCGGAGCACTGACAGCCTGGAGACTGCTCAGACTGAACAAAACCGAATTCTCGCTGCGCTGACCAACCAAATCGTTGGCACTTGGCATCGAACCCAAGTCCGATCCAAAGGCACTGGAATCCGCCGTATTTTCATCCATCCCCATAATTCCGCCACTGGAACCACCAAAGGGGCTGTAATTGCTGTCGCCTTCTGCGGCAGTCTTTTTGAACTCTTCCAGATCGATGGCAGCGGTTTCTTCTCCTGGTAAATTCTCGAGCTCATCGTATGCACTCGCCGTTCCAAAACCAGCGGCAACGCGGGTCGCTTCATCATCTGATACAGTTTCTGCCTGCACCGGTGATTTCAAATAATCCAGCTCTGAAACAGCTTCAAGTGCCATCCAGTCCGAAAGGCCATCGCGCCAGACATAGGAATCAAGCGCAATTTGACCATTCTGGAAACTTAATTCGAGCTCTTGTGTCGAAAGTGGGCCAACGGATTCTTCATTTACTGCGTAGTACCACTTTGGCTCAAGCGATGCTGGATCTATCATCGATCCATCGACATAAGTCTTTGCAGAACAAGTCGGACATTTGATGTTACATCCCCCCTGAGATACCTGCATATCCGACAGCCAATGCTGTGCACCGCAACTTTTGCAAATTATCTTCATGAAATCTACTCCCTGGCCAGTTCCTTTTCAAACCTTACACAGATGTTCGAACTAAGGTCGCATCGATGTTTCCTGTGCATTCGATTCCATCCGGTCTACAAAACTCCGTTCCAGATTCAGAACACTTTCAAATTTTGCCTCAGCTCTGGCACGCTCAAACATCCCTTGCGGATCGCGAAATGCGCCATCGATCAGCATATCGTCAAAATTATACAGCCGCTCTTCAACCGTTCCGTCTGACGATGCACCATCCTGCGCCAACGCAAAGCCCGGCAACAAAACTGCTATGCTGACAAAAATCGCTGTTATCCATCGGCAATTCATTGTGATTTCCTCCGGGAACCTGTGTACTGCATACACATTCCTACATCCCCAACCATTCCTATACCAGTACCGCATTCAATGGTCAAACTTTCCATATAAAACAATTTTTATTTGCTCTGTAACTGTTTCGCTCTGTGCTTGTTTTACGGCTTTACCAGTACAACCGTGATGTTATCGTGTCCCCCGTGATTCCTTGCGCCTTCGATCAATATTTTTACGGCTTCTTCCAAACTTGCGTTTTCTGTCACCACCTTAAGAATCTCATCATCCGTCAGCTCGTTTGTCAAACCATCGCTGCACAGAACATAAATATCTCCGGGCATTATCAGAATTGAGAATAAATCCGGCGCGATTTCCGGTCGCGTGCCCATTGCCTGGGTAATAATGTTTTTATGCGGATAATTGTCGATCTCTTCCTGTGTCTTTAAAACACCGCGATCGATCAATTCCTGCCACAGCGAGTGATCATGGGAGATTTGTTCAATTCTGCCATGGCGAATACGGTAAGCGCGGGAATCGCCGAGATTGATAATATCTGCATATTTGCCGCGTAAAACCAGCGCGACCGCAGTCGTTCCCATGCCACGACGCGCAGGATTGGCTATCGAATCTTTCAGAATCCGGCGATTTGCCTCAAAAAACGAAGCCGCAATAAACATCGTGCGCGACATCGGCAAAACACTGTCTGTCAATCCCCAAATCGGCAGCGACGCAAATTCGTCCATCGTTTCGACGGCCATTGCACTCGCCACTTCGCCTGCTGCATGGCCACCCATGCCATCTGCGACCAGATAAACCTGCGAATCCTCACGAATCAGATAGCTGTCTTCGTTATTCTCACGCACCACACCAACATCTGTCCCGCCTGCAACGATCGGTTCGGCCATACACAATGCCGGCATCAAAGACAAAATACATCCACATAACCAACGCATGAATTTCTCCATTTTTCGCGGCATCGTCCCATTATCCACGGGCACGCCGAAAGAAGCGCGAACTTCGCGACTCTACCTGTATCTTACGGCTCTTTGTTATTTGCGAATTACACATTTTACATTTCCCCCATTTTTATTATAACACGCTTATGGCCATTATGGCTACATCACGCATTGCTAAGGAGTTATCATGCGCACGATTGAATTACAGGATATGATGCGAGGTTCCGAATTCATCAACGTCAAAAGCTGCATAGAGTCGGGTGGTCTGGTTTGTGTACCATGCCGCACCAGCTATCGTATCATCGCCGATCTCACCAATCCCCAGGCCGTCAACAATTTGTTATTCTCAAAGCATCGAACGGCCAAAGCGCCATCACTCGTGTTCATACCCAACTACGAGGCCCTCAAATCGGTTGCCTCTGCCATTCCCTCAAAGGCCAAAAAACTCGCCAAAACGCTGTGGCCCGGCGAACTCACCATTCGATTTGAACCGAACGAAGAAACCATCCCGGCTGCGATTCTCAAGCCGCTCACCAAGGCCGGCGGCAAGCTGGGCGTTCGCGTGCCTTCCGAACCCTGGTTGCTTCGCCTGCTCAAAGATCTCGACCGTCCTCTGCTCGTATCCAGCGCCAATCGCGAAAAGAAACACGGCGCATCCAGTCCCGCGCTCATTCAGAAAAATTTCATCAAACACGTGAGCATCTTTGTCAACGCCGGCGACATCCCACAATCTCAGCCTTCAACCGTTATCGACTTCGACAACGGCGAACCCTTTATTAAACGTGAAGGCTCCATCACGCAAAGCCAAATCGATGTCGCGCTGATGATGGCCGATTAATTCTTTGTTTTTTTGTCGCGCCGCTATGGGGCCTGCGGCTCCATACGCGTCGCCTGTGCGTCTATTCGGCTGCGCCGAATACGCCGCACACATCATGATTTGTTCAAGGAAGAACCCGATGCCTCAACATATCTGCCGTATTTTTGTTCTCTTCATCGTGTGCGCGTTATGCCTGTCGTGTGCATCCACAAATTCTTCGAAATCATCTGCCAAAGCAGCCAATTCCGGCGTTTCGCAGCAACGCGATCCGTCGCGGATACATGGCGACGAAAAGCTTGATCTGGCCTATCAGCAATGGGCGGACAAAGGCTATCCCGTGCATCCCGACAGCAGCAAATATGAACTCGATGGCAAAGCGACCTGGTATGGCCCGGGACTAAACGGCAACAAAACGGCTAGCGGCGAGGTCTTCGATATGTACGGCATGACAGCCGCACATAAAAAACTGCCATTTGGTACCATTGTTGTGGTCACCAATCAGAAAAATAACAAAAGCGTCGTCGTGCGCATCAACGATCGTGGGCCATTTGTTTCGGGACGAATCATCGATTTGTCGTATGGTGCGGCCTATTTGGTCGATATGGTGCGGGATGGCGTCGTTCCCGTCAAAGTCGAGATAATCTCGACAAATAAATAGGCTATATTTAACCCGTGTGGATATAGCTTTCGCACCCGATGTCGGGTAGGTCAGGCTTATAGCTTGTGGGTTATAGCTTGTAGTTGTCTAAGGCGCACTATAAGCCATAAGCTATAAGCTAAAAGTCGTGAAGCAAATGACTCTGCATTTTCATATCCATGTTCGTTATACAGAGCCAAAAAATAGGCACCCCGGCGTATGCCGCAGGCATAGACGGGAAGCGACGCGTATTTCGCTTGCGAAATAGCGGCGCCACAATAAAAAAATCACGATTTTTTCAGCGTCGGTAATTTGGGAATTGGGGACACGCCGGTTGCGTTATTCGTTGGTGCAACTGGATTTGCGGCTGGTTGCACGATGGCTGGTTTGGATGCGGGCTGCGCAGATGCGGGACGGGCGATGACAATCGCAGGTTTGGATGCGCCGACGATTGCCGGTTTTCGGGCGACACCTGCGGGAGAGGGTTCAGCCGGTTTGGATGCGGGTTGTACGATCGCCGGTTTTGCTGCGGGTTGTACGATCGCTGGTTTCGCCGCAGGTTGTACGATCGCCGGTTTTGCTGCGGGTTGAACGATCGCGGGTTTGGCTGCGGGCTGAACAATCGCGGGTTTCGCCGCCACGATCGCCGGATTGGAAGCGGGTTGTACGATCGCCGGTTTTGCTGCGGGCTGTACGATCGCCGGTTTTGCTGCGGGCTGTACGATCGCCGGTTTTGCTGCGGGTTTCGCCACCACAATTGCTGGATTGGAAGCGGGTTTCGCCGCCACGATTGCCGGATTGGATGCGGGTTTCGCCGCCACGATTGCCGGATTGGATGCGGGTTTCGCCACCACAATTGTCGGATTGGAAGCGGGTTTCGCCACCACAATTGCCGGATTGGATGCGCCAACAATTGCAGGTTTTCGGGCGGTATTAGAGGCAGCGGCCATATCCGATTGACGATGTGCTGCAATTTCGGCGGCATTCGGCGTTTTGCCGGGGATCGGTGCAGCGGGTGCGGCTTTGGGCGAACCAAGGCCAAGTGCGGCCAGAAAATCTTCGGCTTCATCGGCAACTGCCTGAACTTTCGCCTGATTTTCGGGTGATGTGGGCGCAGATTCCGCTTTCTTACCCGATTTGGCCTCGATTTCGGCTGCGGTTGCTGCCTGACGGCGCATTTTATCTTTTTGACGCCGATAGGTGCCGTCTTCGATTTCGCGCAGTGTGCGGTTCCAATACGTCGAATAGCTTGTAAATTTTTGCACTTGCGTGCGCATCTTAAACTTTATCGCCGTATTTTTAATTTTCAGTTGTTCCAGTTCGCGAATCAGACGCGCCACTTCCATGCGCAGCGTTGCTGGAGGCACTTTCTCGATGCCGATAAAATACTGCTCGTAACGCACGCGAAGAATCTCCATTTTGCGTGCGACTTCCTCGACTTTTGCCTCTATCTCTTCGGGAGAAACCCGATTGCTGTCGACTACTTTGGCCATGGAAAGACCTCATTTCTTCTGTTCAGATCAGAAATATACACCAAAAGATCCCGAAAAAATCTCACTGGTATAATCGTCGAAATGGTGCTGATAAGCAAGGTCTAATCCGAATCTTCCGCTATCATCCCGATAGCCAAGGCCACAGGAAATCACGTGATGGTCTTCGCCTTCATAACGATATCCGGCGCGAATGGGCACCAGGCGTTTGAGCACATATTCGACGCCGACTGCATAACCGCCGGTTTTGGCGATATCATCGGCGCTGATATCAAAGGACACATCGAACATCACGTTAAAACCATAGTCGATGCTGCCTGCCGAGATGCCTGCGGTGATCATGCGAGGCATGTAGGCTTTGTAATCGCCAACGATGAGATTTTGTGCAGAAAATCCGATGGCCAGCCAGGATATCGGGCGCACGACGAGACCGGCGTCCATGGTAAACTGCGACAAAACCTTTTTGTCATGCCGCTTGATATAGGAATAAACGCCGGTGACGCCGAGACTGATCAAATTGTCGGCAAGCGGAACTGCCAGACCAAGTCTCGTCGAAATCAGATGCTGTGATCCTGCGCCGTACTCATAAACAAAGCCGATGCCTGCGCCGACGTATTGATTGCTTTTCATATCGACGACATTGACTTCGACACCGTGTCCGCCAACGCTGTGATCGTATATATATCCCGCATCGACAGAATACATCGTGGCGGATGTGATCGCTGCCGGATTGTGCCATACGGCCGATGTGCCTGCGCCTGACGAAACCATCGCATTGGCTACACCAAGGCTGCGAGTCGTCGTCAGTGAATCACGTGCTGTAAGCGCATCTCCTCGGGCTACGGTATTCAGATTTTCGGCATACGATGCAGACAAAAACAAAAAACTCGAAACTGCAGCAGCCACAAGATAAATTAATCGATGCATGCTAACTCCATTTATTTATGGCATTGCTCAATCCTTGCGATGCCAGAATGTAACTGCTCATTTCCCTCAATCGATATGCTGCTATTGGGAACGATGCAATGCACCGACTGAACAGTTACGCCAAAATGGAGTTTATCGTGCTTTCGCAATAAGGCGAATTTTGAGGCTTTTGAATCTACATGCGTTTGGTGCAGATCAGCTTCAAACCCTGGATGCCATTTTTCTGATTTCCCTCAATGCCGGTAACGACATAACCTTCGGGGCATTCCAGACGGAACGAATCACCGGTTTCAGAACCCGCACCCTGTGTTACTGTGCGATTGGGAGGAATCGGAACGATCTGCTGTAAAGTGCCGACATCCTGTCGCGTTAGCTCTTTGTTGTCGAGATAGACGGCGACACTCAGACTATCCTGTTTGGACTTGATCGAACTATTTTCGCCCAATGTTACCGAATATCGGCCATCGACGACAGACACATAGTGTTTTTCGGTTGCAATGGCTTTTTTGGATTTGCTGTCGCTATAGATGCGGAATTCAAGCGGTAGCACACCAGAAATGGGCGCTGCATCCTGATCGACCAGTTCGCCGCTAAAGTCAATCACAGTCTGAGCTGAATCCTGTGCCGCTGCAATGCACGGCATGCCTAACAATAAACAGCAAAATATGAGTTTTTTCATCATTATCACTCAATTATTTGAAGCCGGTAAACGTGCGGGGCATTGCGCATTCCGCGCAAACACCCCGCTAAAACATTCCGGTTATTCAAAACCTATTTTTTCATCGCTTTTTCTTTATTGGCGATGTGCGTATTTAATGTGAAAACATCGTTCTCAGAATTGGGTAATTTCTTTAGACGTTCAACAACTGCACGTGCTTTGTCCAGTTGGTTCTCCGAAATCAAACGTGGCGCATCGCGCTTTAACAGTTTGAGATATTCTTCGGTCCATTTGGTAATCAGCTTGTCGGCATCTTCTCTGAAAATACTGCTTCTGTCGATTTGCTTGAGATACTGAATGTCGCGCTCATAATCGTCGTAGCTGTTTGTGCTGCCGATATTATGCCGTTCTCGCAGTTTTATCATTTCGCGGTTGATATCTTCTTCCTGCATGATCCATTTGCGATAGAAATCCAGTAACGATTTATCTTTCAGGATCGTATTGTCTTTATCCAAATCTCCTGCTGCATTAAAATTCTCAATTGCCTCGCTGAAATTTTTGCTGGCGTAAGCATTGATGCCGTTATTGATCTCCATTTCGATCTTTTTAACCACGGCATTTTGCGCATCGAGATTTTTCTGTGCATTCGAAGAGCTGATGCTGCTGACCAGGAGCACACAAATGGCGATGACTGTGAGCGCGATCATGGCAAAGAGCACGATGTTGGCCCAAAGCGGTGGTGTATTCACCGACTTGAGGCTGTTCGCGCTCATGGACATCATATAAGGGCTCGACATCTGGGGTGCAGAATTCCACGAAGGTGCGGCGAGACCGCCACCTTGACGCTCGAGCATTGCCTCCATTTTTTCCATGCTGGGCTGAGGCGTAGCTGTTGTTGGACCGGATTCCAGCTCCGGTTCTTCGGCGATTTGAGGCGCGCTGGACAGCGGCTTATTTTCATTTGGTGCTTTTCGCGTTCCCTTCTGATTGGGATGATATTCAATCTTTGGCTCGCCTTTCCACAGCACATCGGGATCACCGCCATACTGTTCAAATCTGAAGCGAATGCTGCCAATTTCGATGGTATCGTTGTTGCGCAACTGACCCACGCGAATGCGGTAGCCATTGAGAATGGTGCCGTTGCCACTGTTCAAATCGCGAATGCGGAAACCTTCCGGAAACTTCTCGATTTCCACATGATGACGGCTCATCGAAATGTCCGAGATTGCGATATTGCATTCGGGATGCCGGCCGATGGTTGTTTTTTCGCGCACCAGGATGTATTCGCGCTGACTGGCTTTTCCGGATTCAACGATCAACTTGCCGCTCAGAGGCTCGAAATCCATTGCCCCCATGTTGATCTGTGTTTTTTCACTGTTGATATCGAGCTCGTCCTGCATTGGCGCGTCGAGCATCATCGTCTTTTCGCCGGCGTCCTCGGGATTGTCATCGTCCTCCCACATGAGCTCGTCATCACCACCAGATGCTGCAGGTGCTGCAGGAGCTGCAGGCGCTGCATTCTGAGGTGCGGCGGCTGCACCGCCGAAACTGGCCAATACCGAAGGCGGAACGCCTCCCGAAGATTTCTGTAATTCTTCGAGCCCTCTTTGCAGCTGCTCAAATGTCGGCTGAGCGATGGCCTCTGTGGCACCGCCTTCTTCCTCGTCATCTTCGAAATCGTCAAATTGTGGTTCTGGAATCGATAGATCGGACAGATCTGGCGCAGGCGCAGAAGATGCAGGAATGACTGGAGACGGAGATTGCTGTTGTACGCCCTGTGCTAACTGTGGCGCGGGAGCTGGTGAAGGTGCTTGCGCATACGTTGGTACTGGTGCAGCTGCTACAGGCGCAGGCGCAACCGGTGCAACTGGCGCTGGCGCAGCCTGAGCAACTGGCGCAGAAACCGGTGCATTCAAAGACGGCAGACCATTTGTTGCCGGTGCCAATGATGGTTTTGAGCCAAAAGCAGGAACGACAACCGGTGCTTTCTTTTTATCGCCCAAAACCGGAGAAATCGGGCTGGAAATCCTAGGCAATCCTCCGCTCGACGGAGATAATGGTGCCTGCACTGGCTGTGGCGATGCTGCTGGTGCTGCAGATGCTGCTGGTGAAAATGCATTTGCGGATGATTGCTGGGCAGCGCCTGTCCCGGCTGGTTGGGCAGATACCGGCGCATTCATTTTTGCCTGCTGCCCCAGTGTCGGAAGCCGCATCGCCATTGATCCTCTTACGCTACCAGTTAATCGCGGCAGTTTCGATGCGCCTCCCACAGGCAACTTGTTGTTGTCTTTGTTCTGAGTATTGTCAGCCATGTTTTTAATGCCCTGGAACCTCTGAATTCACATAAATGCCCTGCCAGTTGCCGAAATTTTCATTCCCCCCCAAAAATTATCGGCTGCAGGTGACAAAAATACACGTCACGCTCTTATACATCTAATTGATTCGTTTGTCACATGCAACATTTAGAGGCAATCGATATCTGGGTAATTGTTCAGCCTATTCCAATAACGCCGCAGGCGTTCGATATTGAACCCCGCTGGGGTTCAATAGATTGAGGTCATGCTCTGATCCCCCGGTAGTCGCCTACGGCTCCAACCGGGGGCTATTGATAAAGAACGCCTCCGGCGTTCTTTACACTTTTTTTAATGCGGCAGCCCGGTGAACATTTACCATCTAATCCCAAAACCATCGCAATTCATTTTAATACGGTCGCATTCTATGGTATTCTGCTTCGGGCAAGTTGCTTCTTCTATGGGACTTCCAATTCAACAATCACTCAGGTTAGCGCATGGATACCACACTCAAAGAATCCGACCAGATAGATATTGTACGGCGTGCAGTAATCAGCCGCGGATGCAGCGTCACGATTGGCGATATCGTCTCCGAAACTGGTCTCGACACCGAAACTGCCAAATCCTGTCTCAATAAGCTCATCAGCACACACGAAGGCGTGATGCGGGTGAGTGAGTCGGGCGAATTGCTTTATGTATTTTCAAACGGTTGCATCCTGCGGGATGAACGCTCGTGGTGGGAACGCAACAAAAAGCAGATTTACAGAGGTGTCAAGGCCGTTTTTAAGGTCATCATCTTCTTGTTCCTGCTCATCTATTTCATCATTTATATGTGCATTCTTATTGCCTTGCTCAGCCAGAACCGCAACAGCCGCAGCAGCGGCGATGGATTCAGCACAGCCATCTGGTTCTTCTGGGGTGGCGGCGGACGCCGATATGACGATGTTTCCAGCGGCAAAAAGAAAGAGCCGATTTATACGCGTGTCTATAACTTTATGTTTGGCCCCGAAGAGCCCGAAAAAGACCCGCTCGCTTTACAATCCAAATGCGCACAGCTCATTCGTGCCCGCAATGGCGTCATCACGGTCGAAGACTGGATGATGGTTTCCGGGCAAACTCGCGAAAAATGTGAGAGCGATCTCGCCCGTTATACCGCTGAATTCGATGGCGATGCTCAAATCCTTGAAAATGGTACGCTCGTCTACGTTTTCCCCGATGTCATGAAATCCATGAAATCCGGAAAACGCGAAAGAATGCCGAAACCCGCATGGGAAAACCTCGAAGCCCCGCGAAAACTCTCGGGTAATTCCGGTGGCGGAAACGCAATGGTCATCGGCCTTAACCTCTTTAATCTCATCATGGCCTGGGCTTGCACCAGTATCATCCCGCAAATACTCGCCGACGAGGCCATGAAAACCGGACAAGCGGTATCGGTCATGGGCGACAGCACGTTCCTCTGGCTCGGACTCATTCCGCTCATCTTCAGCATTCTCATCTTTGCTGTTCCAATTTGTCGTATTCCCGGCAATATCAAAGAAAATCGCCGCCGCCGCAAAGAAGCCGTCCGAAAATCGCTGCTCAGTGCTATCTTTGATGAAAGACACGGTGCAATCACAAAAGTCAACCGCACCAACGCCATCTCTGCCATGAACATGCGATTGCAAAAACAAGGGCTCAAAATCGCCACAGACGACGAATTTAACGAAGCCATGGCTGATATCTGCAACGAACTCGGCGCGACCTTCACCCCAGGCGATTTCAATGCCACCTATAGTTTTCCCGATATAGAAATGCGCCTCGCCGAAGCCGACAGGAAACGCCAGCAGCTCGATCTCAAATCCCAGGACGTCGGACGCGTCATTTTCTCAACCGACAACAACGAATACGACGACATCGAAGCCGACAATGCCAAACACGAACTCGAAGATTTCGACCGCATTCTTTCTGGCAGCCGCGCATCCAGTCAGCCGCGCAATCAAAGCCGCCTCGACGACGAAGAACAGTCTTCGTCCCGCGCCAATCGCGCCAATTACAGCAGCTATTGATCCTTTTTTTCATGTTTGCCCGTGCTATCTGCCTGCGGCAGATACGCCGGGCTTTATCGCTATTTGCCTTCGGCAAATACGCGCTAAATTATCCTGTTTCATTCACCTAAAGAGACGTTCCTGCGAACGTCTCTACCCATATTGGGGATAATCCAAACATCCCCCTTTGCCCAACCTTTGCCCATGCCCATCAAACCTTCATTCGACGAATTTCTGAAAACCGTATTCGGCGCAGATCTCGATAACTTTCTCAATCACGCGCCAACCAGCGATTTTATCCGCGTGAACAAATTGCGAGCGTCAACTGACAATGTCGCTGCAGTATTATCACAATATGGCTTTAAAACCGAGCCTGTCGCCGGATTGGATGATGCTTTGCGCATCCTTGAAAAACCTTACGATCCAACGCTTTGTCTGCATCATTTTGCCGGATGGTTCGTCAAACAAAGTCTTGGTTCTCAGATTCCTGTGCGATTTCTCGATGCCCGTCCCGGACAAAACATCATCGATTTATGTGCGGCACCGGGATCAAAAACGACGCAAATTGCGAACGACATGCACAATCAGGGATGTCTCATTGCCAACGATTTGGCTGGAAAACGGATTACACCTCTGGCTGCGCGTCTCGATTCTGCTGTCGTCACGCATACCGTCATCTATAATCAGGCAGCCGAGCGTCTCACTCGCATTTTGCCACCTATATTCGATCGCGTACTCGCCGACGTGCCCTGCTCTGGCCTGGGCTGTCTTGATACGCTGGCCGAAAACCGCGATCGCTACAACACCATGCGCTCGCAGGACGGCCAATATCAACTGCAATATCGCATTCTGCTCACGGGATGCCGGCTACTGCGCGTCGGCGGCCGCATCGTTTATTCGACATGTTCACTCAATCCCGACGAAAACGAAGCCGTCGTCCACGAACTCATTTCGCGCTACCCCCTCAAATTGCTCGATATTCCCGATATTGCCGGCGTGCAGTTCCGTCCTGGAATCACCGATTATGACGGCAGATCTTTCGATTCGACGCTCTCGAAAGCGCGACGCGTTACCCCATGGGAAAACGATACGCAGGGATTTTTTGTCGCCGTACTCGAAAAAACCGACGAACTCCCAGACCGCCTCAAACACGAAGATCCCCAGGCACCATCTATCGAAACCAAATCGGCCGACGATCCCGATATCGCCCCCGTGCTCGAAAATATCGAACGATACTACGGCATTGCGCCACAGCAGTTTTCCAGCTATCGCTTCCATCGCCCGTCCAACCGCGATGTGATCTATTGCCTCGATCAGCACTGGAAATCGGTAGTGAGTGGATTTCAGCGTGCCGGTCTTGGACTGGCCAAACGCCGTGGCGGCATCTGGCGGCTCAGTCACTCAATGATTCAGCAAATGGGACCGTATATCACCAAAAACGTCGTCCATCTTTCGGAATCACAGATGGCAGAAATCGCGACAACCGGCGAAGTCTTCGTCGGCAGCGATCAAATAGAATCACCATATCCCGTTATCGATTTCGAACCACTTGGCCGTCTGGCAACGACATACGATCTCGGCGACGGCCGCATCCGCTGGAAACGTCCCTGCAACTATCGATGGTATCGGTAATTGCCATATACCAAGATATATCATCCGTGGATAATGCAAATGCTTCTCCAAAGAACGCCGCACTTTTAGAATACACACCCCTGACGCACCCACTCTGGGTCGTGTCGTTCTTTATGGCATCTCGCTGTCCTAACATCCAAACTCAAAGCTCCAAGCTCAAAGCTCTAAGCTCTATCCAGATACATCAGACAATCCAAATCTGCGATCTGTGCCAGCGGTATAGGAAACGGCATACTATCAACGCCTTCTTTTCCCCGAATCCGATAAAGAATAGGCAGCGGTGCCCCCGGTTTGCATGTATCATCGGGCTCACCATATAAATCAATATAGTGGATTAAATCTTCGTCTTTTTGATCGTCAGGCGGATTAAACCGATACTGGATTCGAAATCTCGGTATGCCGTGATATACAAACGAACATCCACGATTTTCTTTGACAACTATCTTCCTGCCAGGATCTGATACAAGGTTTCCATAAGTATAGCCACTGAATATTTTCGTACCCTCTTCTATATATGTATTATCTGCCGGCACATATTCCACAGACACAATTGTAGCAATCGTTTTCCGACCACGCGAAAGCAAATCATCATATCGGTTCCGTATAAAAGACCCATCTTTTTTGTTCCCAACATCATTCAGCCAGCTGCGCGCAGACGGTTTAATTGTCGCACGACCCACAGGCTGTGGAGATGGCACCACCATCAATATAATAACAGCAATAATCAAATGAGAAATCACGAACAAGGACACAGGATAGAAAGCTCCGATTTTTCCCTTACCATTCATCTCAACGAGAACAGCCACAAGTATCACAACGAGCAACAAAAGCAATATCAGGAATATACACAGCCATCCTCTGCGAACGCTCCTCGGTTCTATAATCGTATGTTTTAACAGGAGTGTCTGATCTGGAAGTTCATTAACCGCCATATTTTTGTCGGTATCTATCAGGCTTTTTATATGATGTATATACGCCCCCTCCGTCGATATATTTGCATCATAACAATTAGCGACATTCTTATAGCAATCCGGTATGGTTCGTGGCGTTTTTTCGCTCAGAGACTGCCATAAATCCATATTACCCGGCTGGCAGTATTCATATACATTTTTCAATCTGTCTTCGAATATGTCCTTGTTCATATCCTGTGCATGCCATTTAATATGCACAGAATATGAATAATGATCCTCAGAAAACGCCTGCCATATATCCATCAACTCAGAGATGTCGCTCAAACGGTTGGCGACCTTGAGATCAAGCATACGACGCAAAGTCTGTACAACAGCATGAGGCAAATTCTGTAATTCAGGCTCAAAGACCAGGTAGAAATCTTCCGATACCATATCTGCCGGAGATTTGCCCGACAACAGATATACAATTACAGCTGCGAGTGCATAGATATCGCTCGCCGGCACCGGATTTCCCATCAACTGCTCGGGCGGCATATAACCGAAAGTCCCGGCGATCGTCGATCCGCCGCTTTGAACCTGCGGATTTGCAACTGCTCCAAAATCGATCAGCCAGACTTTGTACCGATCCCCCTCCATCGGTTCCAGCAATATATTCGACGGTTTGATATCCCGGTGGATCACCGGCGGCGTACACGACTGGAGCTGTTTCAATATATTCAAAATCTGAAGAATGATATCGTATACGCTGTGCAAACTGAATCGGATCCCGGCATTCAGCATTTCTGCAAGCGAACGTCCCGGGATATATTCCTGAACAATATAGGAACAGGGCGGTTCATCATCGAGTCGATCCACTGCTTCAAAAAATCTGGCCACGCCATCGATATGCAAATGGCTCAGAACATCTGCTTCGCGATGAAAGAGTTCGTATTCCTTCCAGTTTTTTACCGACTCGATATTCAGACGCTTAATAGCTACCCGTTGACCATCAGTCTCACGATGAGCCAAATAAACGCTGCCTTGCGCGCCATGACCAATCTCACGCTCTATGCGATAGCCTGAGATACCTTTGCATGGCACATCAGGCGCAGAAGGTAGCTGCGTTTGGCCGATATTGTCAGTTTGTTGTTTTTCCATACTCAGCATTCAAATAAGCATCACGCTGTGAGCGCCAGTCGGCAGATTCCGCCCACATCCGTTCGACAATATGATACGGATTCACCTGCGATTCGATGGATTTTCGCACGCGATCATTGCCAAACAACAGATCGATGGCCAGACGATCCGACACAAATTCGTAAGTCTCGGTTCGCCATGCGAATTCGGGATGCAGCGCATGCATGACGCTCAAAATGGCAATTCCCGTAAGCAATGGCTTAAAAGTGTTGCGATCAGTCACATGCATCTGGAAACCGTGACAAAGTTTCAGAGCCTGTTTTTGGAACATCGGCTTAAAATCGAGCGGTCGGAAGATTACACCTGGCAAATCGAGCAATTTTAAGGCTTCAAATGAAGCTTTCACGTTGACCCAGGGCGCACCAAAAATCTCGAACGGCCGCGTCGTTCCACGGCCTTCCGACATATTTGTGCCCTCAATCAGACACATGCCAGGATATACAATCGCTGTATCCAGCGTCGGCATGTTCGGTGACGGCATGGCCCAGATACAGCCTGTCTGATCGAAATACATCCGGCGACTGTAGTTCTGCATCCAGCAAATATGCAAATGATCAAGATTCGGCGTATTTTCTGTGCTGCACCACATCGTGAGCATCTCGCCAATTGTCATTCCATGGCGCGTCATACTGGATCGCATGCCCACAAACGATCGATAATCAGAATGAACCAAATTACCTTCCAGATCGACACAGTTGATTGGATTGGGACGATCGATCACATGCACGTGAATGCTGCGTTTCAATGCAGCCTGCGTCAGAAACAGCGCTGTATATGCGAATGTATAATAGCGTGCCCCCACATCCTGAACATCGATCACGATATCATCCAGATCGTCGAGCAAAGCATCGTCCGGGGCCAACGATTCCAATTTGTGCCCATAAAGACTCACGATATCCTGATTGACGATATCATCGTGGCAGTGATCGACGCCTTCCATGTCCTGTGCAGCACCCCAAAGTCCATGCTCTGGTGAAAAAATGCGTACTGGCTCTATGCCCTCATGTTTCATCGCCAACAGCAAGTGTTCACCTTGATTCAAAATGCTTGCAGCGTGAGCGAGAACGCCGATACGTTTGTTTTTTAAATGTTCGATAAGTGGCTCAATATTGATTTGTACGCGCATAATGCTCCCTTTGTGCATCCGTGCTTCTCTGTGTCAGCACCGCATCAATTATTATAAAGCAGATATCGTTGATGCAGAAAAAAAAAGGCTCTGTATAACAAGCGTGGATATGAAAATACACAGATACATGCTTCGTGGCTTAGATCTTTGAGCTTAGCGCTTCGAGTGGGCTTCAGACGCCTCCAGGCTCCAAGCTCTGAGCTCTATTGTGCTGGCCATAGATAATGACAGTATAACGTCTCGCCGTTTACGGAGAAAGGGGTTGGCGCACGGTGTACGCAAAATCGTGAAACGAAGAACGACGTAGGCGTTCTGGCGAGTAGCCCCCAGTTGGAGCGTAGCGACTACTGGGGGATCATGGGCATATCCCCCTTTTTCCCAAATTTGCCTGCCCAATGGGCAGGCAAATTTGGGAGAGAAATGCGGAGAAATTCGCTTTCCCCCGGTTGCTAATGCAACCGGGGGCTACTCGCCCAAAGCCCTACGGGCTTTATATAAGGCGTTATCTGCGAACTTTGCGTTCACCAAGGGGGTTGGTGGAGAGCTCAGACCACTCTAGAATTGCTTGACATTATCGTACGTTCAAAAAACAGATGGATGCTTAAGATGAAAGCCCTTGTATGGTTCACCTGCGGCGTTCTCAGGCACTGGCCGAATCGTTACTGCCATCCCAAATCTCAACCGAAATAGTGGCATGAATTCTGCAACAGGCAATATACCATAGCCGCTGTACAGCGCGCGTGTTGATAAAGCCATAAAACACGCTTCAGCAGTCGCAGCCAAATGCTTTCTCACGGAGGTCATTATGTTAAATCACAGATTCATGGCAGCAAGCTTATTTGCAGCACTCGCGCTATCCCCTCTGAATGCTTTTGCAGTATGCGATTGTCCGTATGGCGAATGGAATTGCTATTGCGACGATTACGCAGACAATACGCCGGAAACGACCGTCATCGTGAATGAAGGCAGCGGCAACACGACAGTTGTTCAAGTACAGCCTGTTGTCGTCATTGAGCGACCAGTTGTATATGGGGATGATACGGTTTATAATACGCCCAATGGGCCAGTATTTAGCCGTGGAACGCCAGAGTCCAATACAGCATATCAAATTCAGAGAACACTGGGAGAGATCCAGCCAAGATTCAGCATAGGGCTTCGGGGTGTTGGTATGACCCAGAATGATATCGTGCTGAAATCGGGCGAACGCGTTGAAACGACGGTACTTGGCGGTGGCGGGTACTACTTGTTTATCAAACTCGTTCGCTATATATCCATAGACATATATAACGATTATATATTTGGCAGCTATAAGAATCATTCCGGAACCTTTATGAAAGCGCCGTTCTCATTTGGGCTTCGTGGGCACTTCCTGGATTTTGGAAGGTTGGATGTATACATTGCGGCCGCTGTCACAGGAACATGGGTTTCACTCTTTAGCGGTGGTAACCTGGATAGCGATGACCTAAGAACCCGAATGGATGTCACTTCAGATTATATGCTGTTTGGCGGCCAGTTCGGTGGCGGCATCAACTATACTTTCGGCGGGCCTGATGGCCACGCAGGACTTTTGCTGGGCGTTGACGTACGGTATTATATCGAGCAATCTCACGAAGATACCGTATTTGGCAAAGTCAATGGCGATAAACCCTCTCAAGGTGTAGCATTTAGCCTGTGCATTGGAGCTGCATTTTATTAAACGCCGCGTATCCCGAAGGGATAGCGGCGTACAGTGAGCGTATTGGCCAAAGGCCAATAGCAAGCAGAGACGCGCGATTCGCGCGTCTCCAAACACATCTGCAACACTCTGAATCCGTTATTTCAACAGCTTATACAGAAGGCGGCCTGATTCCGGATATATATGTGGCTCAACATGGCATAAAGATGTTTCATCAATACCATACACCGATGAGGACAAACGGCTATTACGTGAAATATACTCACTGACACAGCAACCATCCGCCACGACAAATGCCCATCTACTCGTCTACACAACGAGAATCCAAAGGATGCCCGTAGAATATATCATTCTTGCACTTTTTACCAGATGGACACGCCTCTGCGGTCACAGCATCATCCGTACATACGAATCGATGCGTTTCATCCTGACAACGAATCCAGAAATCTTCAGAATCACAGGGGTCTCCAATCTGATAAACTGGTGGCACACCGCAAAGATTAGTCTCTTCGTCACACTGAGCTTCGCAATACCGTCGTTCATCATTTATAATATATTTATCTCCTGCAGCGACGCAGCTCTTTTTAATCTCTTCGTCCGTTTCGTAACTCATCTCCTTATTATGTCTGTAGCATATCGTGCTATCTTTATAACTTTCTGGATCACATGACAGATAACAAGCAACTTTTCCATTAAGTTCTGTGCATACCTCACACTTGCTCGTTTTTACAGTCCCGTCAAAATCACAAAACAATAAGACATCACCATCACAGGTGTTCGGGTAATACTCAGGAGCTGAAGCATCACTGCTACAAGCTTTTTCCAAATCTTCATATACCTTACACATGTTAGTCTCGCGAATACAGATTCCAGGACATTCTTTAAACCGTAATGTATCCTTCCAGTCCCAATTATAAACGTCTGAGAAATTATTATTTTTCACACAATACAGTTCAATATAAAACTGAGAATTAGCAGGACTATCATAACTTTGATTAAAGCTTGAGCTATAATAATTATTTGCGCACTGAATCTTCATTGCATTTGCATTATATTCTTCTTCCGTACACATATCTAGGCAATAAGCCCAATAATCACCGTCATATACGCATGTACGTTGATAAGCGCCGCAATCAATGGCTCTGTATTTACCACTTTTACACTCATACAACACATTATCTTTACAAAAAGATCCGCTGGTTACACATTCATCGCCTTCATTTATAGTATCTTTACATACATTCTTGATGAACCCAAAATCACAATGTTCTCTGCAATACCAATGTTCTTTAACATCCATATGAAAAAGGCAATCATTTCCCTCGATACATGGGACATATTCAAAGCCACAGGTACCGCCGCTATCTTCACAATTCACCTTGTTAAATGTATGATCATCTCTGCATTCGTATACGGTTTGGCCATCACATGTGGAAAATAACTTGCTACAGTAATCTCCGATTTGTGCATTGTCTTCATCAAAACAATTATTATTTTTATCACACCCCCGGTAACAGCTGGATGGACAATCTTCAGGCTGAAATACCTTACAAGTACCATCGGGATTACAGCCATTGTCGCATGTCTCTGGGCACTCAGCTTCTTTACAGGAACCATCGGGATTACAGCCATTGTCGCATGTCTCTGGACACTCAGCTTCTTTACAGAAACCATCGGGATTACAGCCATTGTCGCATGTCTCTGGGCACTCAGCTTCTTTACAGGAACCATCTGCATTACAGCCATTGTCGCATGTCTCTGGACACTCAGCTTCTTTACAGGAACCATCTGCATTACAGCCATTTATGCATGTCTCTGGGCACTCAGCTTCTTTACAGGAACCATCTGAATTACAGCCATTTGCGCATGACTCTGGGCACTTAGCTTCTTTACAGGAACCATCTGAATTACAGCCATTTGTGCATGTCATCGGGCAAACAGATGGCGTTTTATCGTCTTTAGTTTTGTTTGATTCGTTATCGTTACATCCGATAATGATAAACGACAAAGCAACCACAAGTATCCAGTCTGCTTTTTTCACGGTATATCTCCTTATGATAACGAAGGTAAAATCAGCCCAAAACGATCGCTCAAAAGTGCTCAGTCGTGTCTGAAGAAAATCTGATAGAACCTAGACATTCCTTCAGGCGCCTCTGAGACTGCATCTTCCGACTTTTTCAGCATAACAAGTCCATTTCTACGCTAGGGTTGCGATGAGCCACCCCATTCAATTCAATAGTATAGCAACTCAACAAAAAAAAGGCGAGGATTAATGGGATAATCCGTAACTGTTCTGCCCTGTCTGATTTAAAGCATCATGTCGTGTCATGTGCTTACCAGGTTGGATATTTCGTAGACATAAAGCAGGAGGCATGCGACAGATGCTGGTCAAATAGTTCCCTCATTCCTCGTTCCAAATCCCTCACCAATAACATGATTAATCAAACAGGGCTACCGCATTCAAATTTTCTGGGGCTTTGCCACAGACCCCACAAAAGGTCTAAATTTCTCAGTTCGCAATATCAAATCCGCTACGTCTCTCGCGATCTCCCACAATTGTCACTTCGTGACGTTCCTCCTTCCCAGAAATGGCGAGGGGAAAATGATGGTGGCATTTGATTTGCGCACTAGGCTCTACATTCACACCATTCACCGGATGGCGCTCATGCCGGCTCCCCATTTCGACAAAGCTATACTGTTTAAGCGGGTTTACTGTGGAGTAGGCAATCTCTAAGCCATGTTTAAAAGCGGTAATTCTGGTTAATCAAACGAACAATATGGACATAGGTTGTATCTATATGGTAGAAACATTTACTTTTGTATGACTAATGCATTGAGAGTCGTACATAAATGATTGAACATTCCGAGGGATTATTATGAAGAAACACATCGTTCTTTTTATTTTCGCAATGCTCTTTTTGACGGCTTGTGCAGGCTCTGACAAATCTGCCGAAAATGCAGTTCAACCCCAACCTGCGGGGCCTAAACTTTCGGAAGCAGAGCAGCTAGCGAAATCTGTACAGTTTACCGATGAAGGCATCAAAAAGCTGTTTAAATCGGACAGCGAAATGACACCGGTGGAATACGAGGCATATCTGCTGTCGTATCAGAGATGTCAGCTAGAGGATGGCAAGTTTAAGAGTGATAAATGTCCACCGCAGAGCATTGCTTACGAAGTCAGCAAACGCCAACTTGATCAGGAAGAAAAGAATAAGATTTCACTCAAACTGCTTTCTTCGAATTATGAGACCATTCGTCTGGCTGCTGCCCGTGGCATTCAGGCACACCCAAATGATACGGATTTCCATAAAAAAGTGTTTGAATTTGCCAAAAAAGAAAAGAGTATCCACGTACTCACGAACATGACACAGGGATTCGGATTTTCAATTCCCAAAGACGAAGAAATGCTGACATTCATTAAAGATCACGTCAGTGACGAAAATGTGAGAATGCGCGAAATCGTCGCGAATTATCTGGCCGACAGTGAAGTGATTGGACAGCATCCGGAAGTGATTGAGCCACTGATGAATTTATGTACCAAAGATCCCTCGACATCGGTGAGTTTTTATGCTTGTCAGGGCGTCGGTCGAATTCATGACGATAGCTTGATCCCTGCACTTGAGGAAGTGCTGAATGATCCCGAACAATACGCCAGACATGATCATGTCACCCGTGCGCTTGTCGAGATGTGGCTGAATTTCCCAAGATATGAATTTACCAGCAAAGATGCCTATACGGCTTATATGAACTATCTTAAGAAGAAACCGCGCACGCAGTCAGTACCTGCCGCAGAAAGCTTACGCATCAATCAACTGGTCGATACCGGTGACGATTATAAAAATTGGCAAAAAGAAGCGAAATATTTCAAACTTAAAGACATGATTTCGGTTTATTCCGATATCGCCAAAGACGATAATGCCAGCATTTCTGCCCGCAAGGTCGCAATCGAAATGATTGCGGACTGGGGTTCTGTCAAGGATCTCAAAGCATTGTCAAAATCGATAAATGCCAGCAAAGTCGATGGGATCGAAGCGGTTCAGGAATTATTGAACGAAAGTATTGAGAATAAAAAGTAAGAGATAAATTCGCCCGTCTGTTTGCCAGACTGCAAACAGCGGGCAATGATATTTATTGGGGGCAGCGATCTACACTCTTCTTCCCATTGATGAGATATTACAGCGTATTGCTTCTGGCGTTATTGAGCTCTTTTTCATAGAGCGTTTTCAGATATGTGGGGCCTTCTTTCCAGATTTCGGTTTCGAGATCAAACAAAGCCTCATAGGTATTGGATTTGGCGAAATCTAGCAGCGCCTGTTCGAATAATATATGATTGTCTCTTGCATAAGACATCAGCATACAGCGCATAACTGTGATGGCGGTCGTTTCTTTTAGCGCATCTGTGACAATAAAACTAGAATTCGTCATAACGCATGCTCTTTACAAAAGACAAACATTCAATTGCTTGTATGGTTTTAAAACAGAATTGATCCTGCAGATGATTGGGCTCAAGGATTTCAATGGTTCTTCGGTCTGTGTCAGGCTGACCCGGGATGCCGTATGCTCCTGCGACATAATTATTTAGGGTCGTAGCAGTTTTATCATTTGCGATTTTGCCGCCAATGATATCTACGGTATGATATTTTTTGCGCAGTTCACGAAACAGATCATCGTTTCGGTTACAAGCGACATAATGCAGCCATTCTTCGTCTGCCTCATCGAAATGATGAATGAATATATTTGGATCTGAATGATATTTAAAAACGGAGACGACCCCATCTTCGAGGCGAAAATCCTGCGGTATCAGCTTTCGGCGTTTTGCCTTTCGAATGGAAGCAGGGACAAATGCACGAGCCTGCTCAACGGAAGAGGTTAGGTAAAAACCGATTCCAAAATCGAGCCCAGGATTACACTGTGACATATCAATATTGGAGACTTCGGTGTAACTTCCGTGATATAGAATAACGCCATCATTCAGGTGGATCATACTTCCACTCCATTACATTTCAAGATCTCTTCAACTTCATTCAAGGCATGATTGTAGCTGCTGACATGGAGCAGATCGTAACATTCCGCGATAAAGCCAAGCAAATCATACTGTGCAAAAATAGCAGCGCATTCCGAAGGTGTTTTATGCCATTTGACCTGGGCTTTGCGAAATACCCAACATTGCATGTCGGCAATACCCGCTTGATCCTGATTTGTGATAATTATATTATCCATTTGGTTTTCTATTTGAGTTGGTCTTTATTATAATAAATGTCAGCGGAATATTGTCAACGCATCCGCGCAATTGGCATTATAGCAATTTTGAGAGGAGAAGGCGAATAATTTGGGGCGATAAACAAAATGCGGCGTATCCCGCAGGGATAGCCGCATTGGCGTGCCGTATGCGCAGCGCGCATAGGCACGCCCAAAATATACAAACGCCCGCGTATTGCAAATAGCGGGCGTCGGAGAGCTGTAGGGGCGACCGGTAGAGACGTGCGGCCCGCACGTCTGTACAGTCGCCCCAAAGCGAGCAAATATATAATAAAATATATTAACCGGTCACCTTCTTGTTGAAGGCTTCGATCATCTTATCCCATTCGGGAACGTAGCTGCGCATGGTCTTCCAGAAGCACTGGCATTCGCGGGCTTTGAAGGCTTCGATATCGATGCCCTGCTGCTCGCACCAGGTGAAGTAACCGAGG
>JAEEGL010232352.1_pt1 | contig 49995 bp, 44 predicted proteins | sample 9134231 | NCBI WGS metagenome assembly JAEEGL01 (sample SAMN16246548, study PRJNA631951) | gut metagenome | biome: gut microbiome; feature: rumen; material: fiber-attached | host: Bos | place: Iran: Karaj | collected 2018-10 | reverse complement strand
TCGTCCTCGGATTCGGAATCCTCGGAGGTCTTCAGCACTATGGCCTTGATCCCTCTGGACCTGACGTTCTTGTACGCCGAAAGCGCGGTCTTCTTGACCCTGCCTTTCTTCGTGCAGAACACTATGAACCTGTCGTCGGGGAAGTCGGCGGTGCAGACGGTGCTGACTACGGTCTCCCCCTCCTCCAGATCGGGGATCAGATTGACCAGGGGCTTGCCCTTGGACTGCCTGCTGCCCTCCGGGACGCGGTATCCCTTGAGCCAGTGCATGCGGCCGCGGTCGGTTATGAACAGGATGTAGTCGTGGGAGGACATGACGAACATGGAGTCCACGTGGTCCTCCTCCTTGGTCTGCATCCCGGTCAGGCCGGTGCCGCCGCGCCTCTGCTGCCTGTAGGTGCTCAGCGGGATTCTCTTGACGTAATCGTCGCGGGAGATGGTGATGACCACCTTCTGCCTCGGGATGAGGTCCTCCTCGTCGCTGTCCAGCGGATTCGGGTCTATGACGGTGCGGCGCTCGTCTCCGTATGCGTCCTTCATCTCCTTCAGCTCGCCCTTGATTATGGCGTCTATCCTGGATTCGTTGGCCAGTATGTCGCGCAGATCGGCCATCTTCAGCCCCAGATCCACGTATTCGGCCCTTATGGAGTCCAGCTCCAGGCCGGTGAGCTTCTGGAGCCTCATGTCTAGGATCGCCTTCGCCTGCTCCTCGTCTATGGAGAGCAGGGTCTGCAGCCCGGCGTTGGCCTCCTCGGCGCTGTCCGACGACCTGATCAGCGCGATGGTCGCGTCCAGCATGTTGATGGCCGCCATCAGGCCCTCGAGGATGTGGTATCTCTTGGCCGCCTGCTTCAGATCGTACTCGGTTCTGCGGCGGACCACCGACTTCCTGTGGGAGATGTACTGGAGTATCAGCTCCTTCAGGGAGAGGACGGACGGCTTGTTGCCCACCAGGGCGATGTTGATGATCCCGTACGTGATCTCCATATTGGTCTTCTTGAACAGATTCTCCAGCACCACCGCAGACAGGGCGTCCTTGTGCAGCTCCACCACTATCCTCATGCCGTGCCTGTCGGATTCGTCGCGCAGATCGGTGATCCCTTCGATCTCCTTGGTCTTGACGCGGTCCGCGATCTGCTCGATCAGCGCCGATTTGTTCACCTGGTAGGGTATCTCGTCGACGATGATGCGCTCCTTGCTGTTCCCCATGTCTTCGACGTGGGTGTTGGCCCTGACCTTCATCCTGCCGCGGCCGGTCTCGTAGGCGGAGCGGATCCCGCCGATGCCGTAGATGGTGCCTCCGGTGGGGAAATCCGGGCCCTTGATGAACTGCATGAGGTCGTCCAGAGACGCTTCCCTGTTGTCTATGGTATATGATATGGCGTCGCAGACCTCGCCGAGGTTGTGGGGCGGCATCTTGGTCGCCATTCCCACGGCTATCCCGTCCGACCCGTTCACCAGTAGGTTGGGGAACTTTGAAGGCAGCACCGAGGGCTCCTTGAGCGAGCCGTCGTAGTTGTCGACCATGTCCACCGTCTCCTTGTCGATGTCGGCGAGGAGATCGCTGGCCATCTTGGACATCCTGGCTTCGGTGTAACGCATGGCGGCCGCGGAATCCCCGTCGACCGATCCGAAGTTGCCCTGGCCGTCTACCAGGGGGTATCTCAGGGAGAAGGGCTGCGCCATCCTCACCATCGCTTCGTAGGCCGCGGAATCCCCGTGGGGATGGTACTTACCGAGGACCTCTCCCACCACGGTCGCGGACTTCTTGTGCGGGCGGTTGTACGTCAGGCCCAGGTTGTCCATGGCGAACAGGATCTTCCTATGCACCGGCTTCAGGCCGTCGCGCACGTCGGGGAGAGCCCTCCCCACTATGACGCTCATTGAGTAGTCGATGTAGGAGCGCTGCATCTCCTTCTCGACGGACTGGATTATGACTTTTTTCTCGCCGTCCATTATATCACACATCCAGGTTCATGACTTCGTGGGCATGCTCCACTATGAATTCCCTCCTGGGCTCCACGTCGTCCCCCATGAGGACCGAGAACAGCTGGTCGGCGATCATGCTGTCCTCCACGGTGACCTTCTTCATCAGCCTGGTGTCGGGATCCATGGTGGTGTCCCAGAGCTGCTGGGGATTCATCTCTCCCAGACCTTTGTACCTCGACACGTTGCATCCGGGGCCCAGCTCGGCCATGGCGGCGGACATCTCGTCGTCGTTGTATGCGTAGATCTGTTTCTTGCCTTTGTACACCCTGTACAGCGGCGGCATGGCGATATATACGTGGCCGCCGTCTATCAGAGGCCTCATCTGCCTGTAGAACAGCGTCAGGAGAAGCGTGCATATGTGCGCTCCGTCCACATCCGCATCGGTCATAATGACGACGTTGTGGTAGCGTATCTTGGAGACGTCGAAATCCTTCCCTATGCCGCCTCCGATGGCTATGGCGAGGTTCTTGATCTCTTCGTGGTCCAGGAGCCTGTCCGGCCTGGTCTTCTCGACGTTGAGGATCTTCCCTCTGATGGGGAGTATGGCCTGGAACGCGCGGTCCCTGCCCTGCTTGGCGCTCCCGCCTGCGGAGTCCCCCTCCACGATGTACAGCTCGCACTTGGACGGATCCCTTTCCGAGCAGTCGGCGAGCTTCCCGGGGAGGCTGGTGGTCTCCAGCACGCTCTTCCTTCTGGTGGCGTCCCTGGCTTTCCTGGCGGCCTCCCTGCCCTCGTAAGCGGATATGGCCTTCTTGAGCACGATCTGGGCCACGGAAGGGTTCTCCAGGAGGTATTCGCTCAGCTTCTCGTTCATCAGGCCCGAAACCGCGCCTTGGGCGACGCTGCTCCCCAGCTTGGCTTTGGTCTGGCCCTCGAACTGGGGCTCGGCCATCTTGATGCTGACGATCGCCGTGAGGCCCTCGCGGACGTCCGACCCTTCGAGGGTTATGTCCTTGAGGATTCCGTTGGTCTTGCCGTAATCGTTGATGCACTTCGTCAGGGCGGTCCTGAACCCGGTGAGATGGGTGCCTCCTTCTGGCGTGTAGATTGTGTTCACGAAAGAGTCGATCTCCTCGTTGTATCCGTCGGTGTATTGCAAGGCAATGTCGATGTTGACTCCGTTCCTTTCGCCGGTGAAGCGCATCGGAGCCGGGTGTATCGGCGTCTTGGACCTGTTGAGGTACTGGACGAACTCGGAGACCCCGCCGTCGTAATGGAACCTCTCCTTCCTGCCGGTGCGCTTGTCCTCGAAGTTTACCGTGGCCTCGCTGTTGAGGAACGCCTGGTTGCGGAACCTGTTCTGAAGCGTTGTGTAATCGAATTCTACGGTCTCGAACATCTCTGCGTCCGGCCAGAACGTGATCTATGTGCCGTGCATGTCCGAATCGCCGATGACCTCCACAGGGCCGTCGGGGATGCCTATCTTGTACGACTGCCTGAAGACCTTCCCTTCGCGGCACACAGTCGCGATCAGCCTGGAAGACAGCGCGTTCACGACGGAGACTCCGACCCCGTGCAGCCCTCCAGAGACCTTGTAGCTGTTCTGGTCGAACTTGCCGCCGGCATGCAGGTCGGTGAGGCACAGCTCCAGCGCGGATTTGCCTTCTTTGTGGTTGATTCCGGTGGGGATTCCCCTGCCGTCGTCCGTCACGGTGATGGACCCGTCTTCATTGATGGCGACATCCACTTCGGTGGCAAACCCGGCCATGACTTCGTCTATGCCGTTGTCCACGACCTCATAGACCATATGGTGGAGACCGCGGGAATCCGTGGAGCCTATGTACATCCCCGGCCTTTTCCTGACCGCTTCCAACCCCTTCAGCGCGACTATGCTGTCCGCATTGTATTCTTCGGGGGCGCCTTCGACGCTTTCATCGCCCATTGTATCCTTCTTCCGTAAGCAACTATAATATAATAATAATGCGCGCACGCGCACGCGAAATTATAGCCACACACCGCCGCCAGAGTCTGCCGGAGGGGGAAATCCCCGGATCCTCTGGCCGTCCATCAGGCATAGTATTATTTCGCGTCCGCCATTCCATCGGCAATGAGCACCATCATGGAAGAAGCCCGCAGGGGCGAGATCACGCCTCTGATGAGAAAGATCGCGGAAAACGAGGGAGTCAGCGCCGAGTTCATCAGAAACGGCATAGCGGCGGGACGCATCTGCGCGCCGCACAATCCCGTGCACGACGCGAAACCGGCCGCTATCGGCGAAGGGCTGCCCATCAAAGTGAACGTGAACCTCGGGACGTCCCGCGACATGGTGGATCTCGGCGCCGAACTGGAGAAGCTGAGGATCGCGATCAGATACGGGGCCGATGCCGTGATGGACCTCAGCACCGGAGGCGACATCGACGCCATAAGAAGGAAGATCATCTCCGAATGCCCCGTCATGATGGGGTCTGTCCCCATATATCAGACCGGGGTGATGGCCGCCAGGAGGAAAGCCATAGTCGAGATGACCGAGGACGACATCTTCGGCGGCATCGAGAAGCACGCCAAGGACGGGATGGATTTCATGACCGTCCACTGCGGGATAACCAAGGAAAGCGTCGGCTGGCTGAGCAAGAGCGGCAGGATAACCGACGTCGTCTCCAGGGGAGGGTCGTTCCTCACCGCCTGGATCCTGCACAACGGAGAGGAGAACCCCCTCTACAAGAATTTCGATTACCTTCTCGAGCTCGCAAAGAAATACGAGTTCACGCTGTCCCTCGGGGACGGATTCAGGCCCGGATGCATAGACGACGCCTCCGACCAGGCGCAGATATCCGAGCTGATGACCCTCGGGCATCTCGTGGAGAGGGCGAGAGCGGCCGGAGTGCAGAGCATGGTGGAAGGTCCGGGGCACGTTCCGCTGGACCAGGTGGCCATGAACATGCGCCTGGAAAAGAGGATGTGCCATGACGCCCCGTTCTACGTCCTGGGGCCGCTTGTCACCGACATAGCCCCGGGATACGACCATATAGTAGGCGCGATAGGCGGAGCCGTGGCGGCCCAGAACGGAGCGGATTTCCTGTGCTATCTCACGCCCGCGGAGCACCTGTCCCTGCCGGACGCCGACGACGTGAAGGAAGGGGTGATAGCCTCGAAGATCGCGGCCCACGTAGGGGATCTCTGCAGGGGAATAGGCAGAGAACGCGACACCAGGATGGCGAAGGCTAGGAAAGCCCTGGACTGGAACGCCATGTTCGGCATATGCATCGACGAGGAGAAGGCCAGGAGATACAGATGCCGCGGCTGCACCGAAGAAAGCGAGGGATGCTCCATGTGCGGCGACATCTGCGCCATAAAAATCGTCGATACCTACATGAAGAAGGACAGGAACTGAAAGAGCCGGAAAATGATGGAGCCACTGGAGGGGATCGAACCCCCGGCCTGCGGTTTACGAAACCGCCGCTATACCCCTAAGCCACAGTGGCGTCGGCTACTGGAACGAATGATACTATAAAAACCGTGTTGCGAGGCGTTCAGCGGCGGTATGCCGGGAACATATCCCTGAATACCACCGCGTCCTCCTCTATCAGCGGCGACTCGCAGATGAAGGTGCATTCCTGCTTCGAATCCTGCAGGACGTCCGCCAGCATCTGAAGATCTGGATCCTTGGATTCCAGCGGAAGATGCGATATCTCGCCTTTGTCGCCGTATTTTATGCAGCTTATGTGGAAATGCGCTATATCCCCGCACAGAGGGAAGAATTCCTCTATCAGATCGCGCATGTCGGCCTCTGTCTTCAGCCGTCCGCGGCCGCGGGCATGCACATGCGCCACATCCAGCACCGGCCTGACCCCGTCGACGGAATCCATGACCTTCGCGATTTCCTCCAGGGTCCCGAACTGGCCCAGCTTCCCCATGGTCTCCACGCCGAGGATGACGTCTTTTATGCCTTCGTCGTCGAGGACGTCCTTGCACTTGGAGAGCCCCTCTATAACCGATGGAAGGGCTGTTTCCGGCGATTTCCCGTACGAAGCCGCGTGTATCACTATCAGATACGCCCCCAGATGGTGGGCAGCCCTGGCTGTGCTTGTGACATATTCCACGCTCTTCTCCCTGGTCTCCGGATTCTCGGAGTTGAAACTGATGAAATACGGCGCATGGCAGCTGAGCCTTATGTCCAGCTCCCTGGCTTTTGCTCCGATCTCATCCGCGCGTTCGGGTCTGATGCGGGCCCCGCGGACGAATTCCACCTCCAAAGCGTCCAACCCTATGCTTCTGGTGTATTCCAGCGACTTCTCCGGCGTCTTCCCTGCCGACGGATATCCTGCGGGACCGAATCTCATGCGCCGCCGTTATGCCGTATCCGTATAAAATAAGGAACAGGGACTTCCGGTCTGCCGGAGGAACCTCGCATAGGAAGTAACAGCAGCTTCCAGAAAAATCAGAAGTTCAACTTCATTTTTTTCTGAGATATAATTCTCTCTTCGATTAGAAAACAGAATCCCGCTCATATGGACGTCACCGGCAGCGCATAAACGCCGTCTTTCAGCGGATATGCCTTCTCCGTCATGCAGATCAGACAGGACGGCCCCACGCCGTAATTCGAATGCTCCAGCCTGGAGAAAGCTTTGACGTCGGCCGAATCGTAGGTCATTCCCGCCTTGCATTCGATCAATGTCATCTTCCCCTCCCTCACCATCACCAGATCGATTTCGTTGCCGTTCTTGTCCCGGTAATAGTAGAAGCCCGCATCCTCGGCGTTGTTGGAATATGACTTCATGATTTCGTTGACAATGAACGTCTCCGCCATCGGGCCGCCGAGATACCCTGCCCTCAGAGTCTCCGGATCATATATCCTGGCGAGATAGCAGGCCAGGCCTGTGTCGCAGAAATACAGTTTGGGGCGTTTGACAGCCCCTTTCACCATCGACCTGTCGCTGTAGGCCGGAAGAAGATGTATTATTCCGCCGGCGCGGAGAGCGCTCAGCCACGATTCGGCCGTCGGCTTCGATATGCCCACGGCCTTGCATACGGTCTCGTACACCAGCTCCTGGCCCGTCAGAGAGGCCACCACCCCGAGGAACGCGTAGAACTTCTCCTTGTCCTTCAGATTGATGATCTCGCTCACATCCCTCGCGATGTAGGTATCCACGTAATCCGAATAGAACTTGGACGCCTTCAGATCGGGCTTCTGATGCAGCTCCGGATAGGAACCCCTGTGGATCATCGCGAACATATCGCGGACATCCGTCTTCAGAACCGCCGATCTGCGGATGTTCTCCTCGAAATCGACCCTGAACGGCACCTCCTCCCTGCCGGCGATCTCGCTCAGGCTCAGAGGGGACATGCGCATGACGGATACCCTCCCGGCCATGGGTTCCGATACGCCTTCCATCAGCCTGTAGATCTGGCTTCCGGTCAGTATGTACATGCCTTCGTTATGTCCGGAATCGAATCTCGCCTTGTCGACGGCCGCTTCTATGGCGCCGAACAATCCTTTGGCATACTGAGCCTCGTCTATGATCAGCGGAGCCGGATGCACCCTCAGAAACATGTCCGGATCCTCCCTGGCCAGCGTCCTCTCGCTGCGGTCCGCCAGGGTCACGTAATCGAAGCCGAACTCCTTAGATATCAGCTCGCACAGAGTGGTTTTCCCGGTCTGACGCGCTCCCGTTATGAGAACCACGGGTTTGAGAGGGATGTCATGCTCGATATGCGGCAATATCGTGCGGGCGATCATGGCTGAGAAAGAGAGCTATGAGTATAAGAAAAATCCGAAGTACAACTTCATTTTTTTCTGAAATTGAAATCCGGCCGCGGGGACAGATAGAAAACGATTGCATCAGACGGTCCGCTCATCCTGATCCGACGGATAGCAGGAGCATTTCGGCGGCGGGGATCCGGTCTGCTCCGAATATGCCCTGTCCAGAAGCCCGGTTCTCCTGAAGACGCCGCACAGACTGCACATCTCCACGGAAGGATCCACGCCCTCGGCGGCGATCCTGCGGGCTGATTCCCTGAGGGCATCCATGAAAGCGGCATAGGCGGGATCCTCCAGGTCGAACTCCGGCCTGGCGCCCCTTTTCCGCCTGATGTACTGGGACACCGCCGCGTCCGTCATGCCGAATTTCCTGGCGACGTCGGCCTGGCTCATGCCGTGGGTCCCGACGAGCTCCGCGGCCATCTCGCGGCGTATCATCGGCAGGGCGTGCCATACGATCAGTTCGCACGGTATCTTCATCGCCGGAGTGACCTTCCAACCGATATTTAACACCGTTCAGGCGCCGGGATTGAATTTGATGTAGGATTCCGAGACGCTCCAGTCGTCGTCCTCGCGCTGCCTTTCGGTCTCCAGGCTGACGCCGGATATCTCCGCGACGCCCTTCAGGATGCTCATGGCGCGGCTCGAGCCCTCGAAATCCTCGACTTTCACGCCGGTGGGGCAGACTTTGCCTTTGAACGAGCCCACCGGACGGGTCCCGCTGAATATTATGCATCTGCCGGTGGGGACCTGCTCCTTCATCAGAGCCCTGAGATAGATGTGCAGATTGTCCTGGGTGTTCAGGAGGAACTGGTCCGTGAACGGCTCGGGCCTCTTCCCCACGTCCTCCGAGAGCATCCACCTCAGAGCGGGATCCCCTTCCAGGAAGAACCCTTTCCTGAGGAACCCTTCGTCCTCCAGGCTTCTGAGCACCGCCCTGACCGTCGGCATCCTCGCCGACAGGAACGACGACAGCTCCTCGGCCGAGAAGACCCCGAAGAAACCGAAATGCATCTTGGCGATCTCTTTCGCCGCGTCGAACTGGCTCATGCCGCTGTTGGGGACCAGGTTGTACATGGAATCCCCGTCCTGATACAGGACCGACGATTTGGACAGGTAATTCAGGGCTTCCGACGTGATGTCGACGGAATACTGCGAACGGTCCGCTATCTCCCTCTTGGAGACGGGCTGCCGGTCTTTGATCAGCCTGAGCAGATCCAGGGCGGGGCCTTCGATCTTGGCGGCCTTCTCCGCGCGGAAGACCGGGGCGTACCTGAGGGTGGTGAATCCCTGGTAGGGCGGCGAAAGCGTCATCTTGACGACGTTCCCCCTCTCCAGAAGCCTCTTCATGCCGGTTTTGTCCTCGACGCGCGGCGTGAGCTCCTGGTCGTTGCGTATGTATCCACGGGAATCCATCGCCTCCGCGGCGGAGCGGAACCTGTCGCCCTTGGCGATGCGCTGCCTGCGGAAGATGTAGCTGAGCATCTCCTGCATGGTCATGGTCCACGGGACGAAATCCCCCGCGGCCCAGAATCCGTTTATGAAGCTGTATCCCGCCTCTCCGAGGGCGGAGCGCATGGCATCATCCAGATCGGCGGCGTCGACGCCCAGGATCTCCCTTATGCGGAGGATGCCGAAGCCTTTCATGCGGAAGAATCCCATCATGCGGTCCAGCGCCTCCAGGGTCTCCGGGAGAAGATCGGGGGAGTTCAGGTCCATGGCGCGGATCTCCACGCATCCGGACATCTCCCACATCTCCACCGCCCCGCATACGCTGTTGCCCCTGACGATCGGATACACCCACCTGTCCCCGTAGCGGGAGGCTATCTCCGCCCATTTCGACCCTATGTCGGGATCGGAAAGGGCGATCACCTTGAGCGGGAGGTCGGCGGCCGGCATCCTCTCCAGATTGGGTATCTCGTCGGACATGATCACCATCTGGGACTGGCCCTCGCCGACGGTTATGGTCTCCGCCCCCAGCTCGGGGAGCATCGCTTCGATGGCATCCAGAGGCACGTCCACCAGATACCTAAGTGAACTGACCGGGATGGGGCCGTAGGCCTTCACCGCCCTCCTCAGAAGATCCCTGGTGGGATCCCCTGAGACTTCCGACGGATGGTATACGGCATAGACGTTCTCCGTGCCCCAGTCCTCCCTCTCGTCGAAGTCGCGGATTATGAGCAGAGAACGGTCCAGACGCATGACGGCGTCCTTCACCTCCCCTTTGTCCGCGCCCAAGGCTGCGGAGAGCTGCCTCATGGTCGCCCTCCCCATGCCGTCTATCATGTTCAGGACGGCCAGATCCCCGGGCTGGATCTCCTCGCGCCTCAGGGCGGCGTATTTGTCGCCCTCCTCCTTCAGCACGTATCTCACCCTCCCGCGGACGAACCTCCCCAGCAGGAGCTCCCCGGACTTCCTCATGGAATACCATTCGTTCAGGTCGAAATCCTTCACCCTGTTGTAGACGTCCATCTCGCTCCCGGCGCTGCCGTAGAACTCGAAATACGAGCGTATGTCCGGGAAATCGCTCCCTTTGGAGAGCCTGTAGCGCTCGACCGTCTCGTAGTCGAACACGTTCTTCTTGCCGGAGCGGAGCCTCATGTGGTCCAGCTTCAGCATGTACTGGTCGTTCTCGGAGATCAGGAAGCGCCCTTTGGAGACCTCGCCCGAAGCCGCGAGGGATTCCAGCGATGCGGATGCCTCGTCGTCCGGGAGGGAAAGCGCGAACGCCGCCTCCTGCACTGTGGCCGGCGAGAAGCAGTCCAGATACCTCAGGATGATGCGGTCGACGGCGGCCTTGGGCTCGGCCGGGGGATAGTCGGCGAGGGCGAAAGTCCATTTCCCGCGGCCGTCGACGTCGATGCGCCTGACCCTGTACATGGACTCCAGCTTCCTCAGGCTCCTCAGGACCGCGTCGTCGCTGGCCTCCAGAGCCTCGGCGATCTCCGATATGGTCGATCCCTCTCCGACCCTGGCCAGAACGTCTTCGTCCATGTCCGTGAGGCGGCGGTCCTTGCGGGTGGCGGCGGCATAATACGGGATCTCCGGCGCCGCCATGATGTGGACGTCGTCCATGTAGACGGTGCCTATGGCGCCTTCCCTGAGAAGATCCCTGACCCACCCGTCCACGGTTTTCTTGTCCTCGTCGGTGTAAGTGTAGATGTTGCGCCCGCGCTCGCGGATGGCCTGGAGAGGGCCGGTCCTCATCAGAAGCTTGGGGATGTCCTCCTTGCAGGAGATGCGGGGCGCTTTCTGCGCGAAATACGGGATGATCTGGTCCTCGGTGAACTCGAACTCGCTCACCGAATCCCCCAGCGCGCGGTACAGGACTTTGCGGTGCAGCTCTCTGAGAAGCGCGGAGCGGTCCTCCATCAGGACTATGTCTGAGAACCCGGAGAGGATGGCGGAATGCGCGAACGGGGACGGCGTGCCGCCGTAATGGATGAGTCTCAGGCCCATCCTTCCGGAATCCAGGAGGTTCAGGACGTATTCCGCGTTCCTGATGTCCATATCGTCCTCCATGACCTCCCTGTATGTCTCCTCGATGACCGGGACGTCCTCCATGTCGCCCAGCATCTCGAGCAGATAGCTTGATCTGACCTGCTGCCTGTTGACGGATATGGGCTTCCCCCTGTAATTCCTGAGTATCATGAAGCTGCGGGCGGCGGTGTGCCTGAACCTCAGCTTGAAGATCTCCGAATCCTTGAGCGACTTCCTCAGAACCTGCTCCAGCTCGGACGACCTTATCATCCCCGGGATCAGGGACATATCGAATCTCCTGGGGCATCCGAGCATGAAGCTGTCGTCGGATATCGTCACCGATACGTTCGCCCCGATCATGGCGGTCATCCTGTATGCGTATGCGCGGGACAGGGCGTCGTTCACCCTGCGGCCGAACGGGAAATGGAAGACCAGCTTCTGGTTGCCGGAAGGATCGATGTATTCCTCTACGGCAAGATTGTCGCAGTCGGGGATGAATCCCGCTACGGCCTCCTGCTCCCTGAAATATGAGAGGATCGAGCGCGCGGAGCCGGCGTTGACGTCGAATTCCTCGGAGATCGCGTTCACAGCCTTGGAATCCGGGTCCTTTATGCGGGACGCCATCTCCTTCCTGAACTCCGCGATGTCCATGGAGAGGTCGAAGCTGCGGGGAAGCATCTCCCCCGCCCAGGAAGGCACGGTGGGCTTCCTTCCGTTGGCCTCTTTGACGTAGGCGGTCATGCCCTTGGAGCGGACGAACTCGAACGAGCGCCCTCCCAGGACGAAGACGTCCCTGGGGGACAGCCTCTCGACGAACTTCTCGGACAGCTCCCCGGCCATCGTCCCGTGGCTGGTGATCACGCGGTAATTGGCCTCCTCCGGGATCGTCCCCAGATTCATGAAATAGATCATGCGGGAGCCTTTCTTCTTCCCGAACTGCCCCTCGGCTTCGTCGTACCATATCTTGGAATAGACGCCTTCGAAATCGTCCTTGCTCCCCAGATACCTCAGGACGCTGTCGAATTTCTCGCGGGGGAGGCTCCGGTAGCAGTACGAGCCTCTTACCAGGCTGTAGGCCTCGTCCGCCTCCCACCTCTTGTCCAGGCTCATGCCGACGACCGTCTGGGACAGCACGTCCAAACAGTTCTCGGGTATCCCGACGCGGTCGACGTCGCTGCGGTGGGCGGCGCGGCACAGCACGGCGCACTCCACCAGATCGTCCGGATCGAACACCAAAAGACGGCCCTTCGCGATCTTCCCGAAGCTGTGGCCGCTCCTCCCTATCCTCTGCAGCCCTTTCGCCACTGATTTCGGGGATCCTATCTGGCACACCAGATCCACTGATCCGATGTCTATCCCGAGCTCCAGGGACGTCGAAGAGACCACGCATTTGATCTCCCCGCGCTTGAGGCGGTCCTCGACGTCCAGCCTGATCTCCTTGCCCAGCGAGCTGTGGTGGACCTCGATGTTATCCAGGCCCCTCTCTTTCAGCTTGTATACGACGCTCTCCGCCCCCGAACGGGTGTTGGTGAACACCAATGTCGTCTCGTGCTGGTCTATCAGCTCCTTCAGGGTATCGTACATCATCGAATTGACTATGTCCGACGAAAGCGCGGTCATGTCGTTGGCGGGGCAGATGACCTTGAGATCGAGCTCCTTCTTAGAGCCCGATTCTATCAGGACGGCATCCCTGGATGTCCCGTCGGGATTGCATCCCACCAGATATCCGGCGATCTCCTCTATCGGAGCCAGGGTGGCGGACAGCCCGATGCGGGTGAACTCGCCGTCGCAATGGGCTCTCAGGCGCTCCAGGGTGAGGGAGAGGAACGCCCCCCTCTTGGAATCGCATATGTCATGGATCTCGTCCAGGATGACCCATTCCACTTTCTTGAAGGATTCCCTGAATTTCGGCGCGGCGAGGATCAGCGCCATGCTCTCCGGCGTGGTGATGAGGATGTGCGGGGGATGGCGGACCATCTTCTGCCTGTCGGCCTGGCTGGTATCACCGGATCTGACCGCCACCCTGATGTCCGGCACGTTCATGCCGTGGGCGGCCGCGACCTCCCTCATCTCCGCCAGAGGCGTGTTCAGATTGCGGTTGACGTCGTTCGCGAGGGCCTTGAGCGGGGAGATATAGATGCAGTACACGCGCTCCTCGAGAGTCCCCTCCCTGGCGTAGCGGGTGAGCTCGTTGATTATGCTTGTGAAAGCCGTGAGCGTCTTCCCCGATCCCGTCGGGGACGAGACCAGAACGCTGCGGCGCTGATGGATGACCGGTATCGCCTTTGCCTGGGGTATCGTGAGGTCATCGAACTTCTCGTTGAACCATGTGGAGATCAGAGGCTCCATCATCCCCATGACCTCACCCTTGGTATAGGCCTTATCAATTCTCTCGATCATCCGACCACAATCGTATAGCCCATGATTGGACGCAATATAAACATTATTGACCTATACACAATTAGCCGAAATCTCCCGAAAACGTATTAGGCTTCCATGCAGTGCACTATGGCATGAGACAGTTGGCGGTTCCCGTGGCGGCCATGGCGATCATAATTCTGGCCGCGTTCCTGCCGTTCGCATCGTACGCGGATGACGGCGGCGAAAGCGCCAGTTTCATTCAGGGATACGTCTCCAGCGACATCAAAGGGGAGAACACCTTCCTCAAAAACGCCGTGATAACCGCGGTGGGAATCGACGGGACCATATACAGGGCCTCGACCGATTCCAAAGGCTACTTCAGCCTCCCCTGCCCGGAAGGCCAATATTCCGTGGCAGTCGAATGCAACGGATTCGAGCACGTCGACTTCGGGAATGTGACCGCCGGAGTGTTGAAGCCCCCACTCTACGTCAAACTCGATATGAAAGACAGCAAAGCGATCTGGGGCCTGGACACGCCCCATGCGCTGCAGGCCCTCGGCATGGCCGTCCTCCTTTCCATCATAGGGGTCGGAGCCGCCGTTTTCATCATCTGCAGGAAAAAGAGATCCGATGCCGCCGCCGGCGGGTCCGATCAGGAAGAATACACCCCCGACGAGAACCAGGACGGCATCGGTTACGGCGACGAGAACGGGGACGACTACGTGAAGGATGAGATCAGCGATTCCTGACCAGGGATTCGGATACCTTCCTGTAGAGGCTGTTGCCTTCCGCGTCCATGGCGACGATGAGAGGCCCGAACCTGTCGGCCTCGAAGCGCCACATCGCCTCTGCCATGCCCAGATCCAGCCATTCCGCGCCGGAGCATCTTCTGAGGCCTTCGGCATATGATATCGCAGCGCCCCCGGTGGCGGCCAGATACACGCAGCCGACTTCCTTCATGGCTTCCGCGACCCCGTCAGACATCCCGCCTTTGCCTATTATGGCGCGGAGGCGGAACCTGCGGATCATCTCCGGCTCCAGCGAATTCATCCTCGCGGACGTCGTGGGGCCGGCGGCCAGGACCTTCCATTCCCCGGCATCGTTCCGGGCCATTATCGGCCCGCAATGAAACAGGGTGGCGCCTTCCAGGCCCTGGGGCAGAGGCTTCCCTTCCTCCGCGTATTCCAGGGCGCGGATGTGCATCTCGTCGCGGCCGGTGATTATGGATCCGAACAGGTACACGGTGTCTCCGAGCTTCAGGGATCTGGCGTCCGCCTCCGTCAGCGGCGCGGTGAACGATCTCACAGGACCGCCCCCTGCGCATATTCGACGCCGCTTTCCGTTATCCTGGCGGTGGCGCGGCGGGTCGCCCAGCATCCGATGTTGACGGCGACGGGCAGGCTGGCCGTGTGGCAGTACGCCTTCCTGATTTTAACCGCGAACGAAGTCGTCGATCCCCCCAGACCCATCGGGCCGAGGCCGGAGGAATTGAGGTCCATGAAGAGCTCCTCCTCCAGCCTGGCCAGGTCGGGGTCCGGATTCTCCGAATCTATCGGTGCGAGGAGAGCCTCTTTGGCCATCTCCACGCATCTGTCGGATGTCCCTCCTATCCCTACGCCGACGATGGTCGGGGGGCAGGGCCTTCCGCCCGCGTCGAGGACGGCGCCGACCACGAATCTCTTCACACCTTCGATCCCGTCGGAAGGGTTGAGCATGGCCAGGCGGGTCATGTTCTCGGAGCCCGCGCCTTTGGGCAGGACGGAGATCTCCGTGAACTCGTCGTCCGTGGGCATGTAATGGATTATAGGCATGCCCGGCCCCAGATTGTTCCCGCTGTTCACGCGGGTGAGCGGATCGACGGCGTTGGGCCTGAGGGGTATCGACTCCGTCGCCCTCTCCACGCCTTTGGCGATGTCCTTGGCTATGGAGGAATCGAACCTCCCCCTGACGTAGAACACCGGGATCCCCGTGTCCTGGCACATGGGCAGCCCCAGATGCTCGGCTTTCTTCGCGTTCTCCATTATCGCGCCGAGCTGGATGCCGGCTATCTCCCCGGTCTCCCAGCCGGCCGCCGCTTCGAGTGCCCAGCCGATGTCCGTCGGGAGCTTTGTGTTGGCCAGGCGGAGGAGGTTGACTACAACGTCCTCCACCGGCTCAGGAAGTCTCATCATGCCCCTCCGATAGGCCGGCGCCGTTAAAAACTGTGCTCAGGGAACCAGGTAAAGTACGTCGTCTATGGATACGACCGATACCGTCTCCGGGGCCTCGTACCCTTCGGGAACCTTGAGATCCACCGAGGAATACGTGTCGGGATGGAGTATCTGTATCTCCCCGGCGGAGCGGCTTATCACCGTGGCATCCTTGAGGTTCCCGGCCTTCTCGTAGAGCTTCAGGGACGGGAGATCGGCCTTCCTGACCGCCCTCTCCCTGAAATCGAAGAGGTCCAGGGCGCGGCCGCCGTAGGATGATATGCGCAGGAGCTTGCAATACCTCCCGCCGGATATCACCACGTCGCCGGCATGGTACTCCGGGAGGCGCACGAGATAGGTCAGACGGTACATGTCCTGCCCGTCGGCGGTCTGGCCCACCAGCTTCGGGGATTCCTTGGTCTCGGCGCAATATGCCTCCCCGAGCTCTTTCATAAGTGATTTCCCCAGGGAAATGGACGACAGATAGACGTCCACCCCTCCCGCGACGATCTCCATCTTTGTTATGAAGAGCTGCTTGTTGGTCTCCGCCTGCCTGGCCACGGACTTCTCCACCGCCGCCAGGACCTCCTCCCTCAGCTCCGGGCTGAGCTCCCTGGAACCGGCCCTTATCTGGAGTATGGACGTGTAATAGCTGCCGAGCTTCCTGGAGCAGGGCTTGCACACGCCTTTTTTGATGCGCACTATCACTGATGCCGTGTCCGTAGCGCTGTAGCCCATGATGTCGAGCACGGACTGCAGCGTGACCTCGTAGACATAGGGGTCCTTCCTGGTGACCATTATGTCCCCGTCGACGACCTCCGCGCCGTCGATGATCCTTATGGCGTCCTGCGCCGCCTTGGCGACGGCGTCCTCGACCTCCATCCTGCGCCACTTCTCGTTGAAGCAGAACTCGCCGCAGTTCGCGCAGACCTTCAGGTCCACGTGATGGGGCATGGTCGAAAGCTTCCTCCCGTCGAGCCAGCAGGTCACGCACATGCCTTCGATGGATTCCGCGCAGTCGCGCCCGCATTTCACGCAGAAATTCACATCATCACGACCATCAGATATTTCACGCCGCATATCTCGAACGCCTGGTCCGGAGAGGCGTATCCTTCCCTGACCGCCACGCCGACGGCGCGGTTGCCGATGAGATTCATGGATCCGGCCGATCTCATCCATTCGGCCAGCTGCTCCTCGCTGACGGCTGCTCCGCTGTAGAACTCTTCGGTGACCTCGATCCTGCGCCCGCCGCCCTCGAGGGACTCCCCCAGAAGCTCGTCGTCACACGCCGCGAGGATCATGTCCCCGCCCATCCTATGCATCCTTGCGTACATGCTGTCCCCTCAGGCAATCTTGAATTCCTTTGTCCCGAATATCTCCCCGCCGTCGTGTAGCTGCTTGACTATCTTCTCCACCTCGCCGGGCGACATCCCCTCGTGGCCGCACTTGACGACTATGTCCTCCAGGACTATCCCGGATTCGCCAGCGGCCTTGATTATGCGCTTGACAATGCTCCTCTTGTCCAGTTTGACCTTGTTCTTGTCGGTATCCACTATCCCCATGTCGAAAGACCCGTCTTCGGTCCCGGCGATGCCCCTCAAGTAGTGCTCCACGAGCTCCACGGCGCGGTTGGCGTCCAGATCGGTGACCTTGTCGCTGAGCCTCATCTTGGCGGAAGCCTCCGAAAGGCGCACGAAAGCCTCCAGCTGCCTGGCGGTTATCGGGACGGAATCCTCCTTGGCCGTCTTCCTGATCTGGAGATAGCTGTCCCTGATGATGTTGTAGGCGTCTTCGGTCATTATCGGCACGATGCGCTTGGAATATGCGACATATTTCCTCAGGATCTCGACGTCGTAGATCGGCTTGATGTTGTTGGTCCTCTCTATGATGCCGGGGATGTCGACCCCCTCTATATGGGAGTCCTCGGAAATCTGGCGGGCCTGGCCGCGCTGGTGGGCGGACAGGATGTGCTCGGTGATCTTCTTGTCCCTGGAGACTTCGGGCTTGTCCCTCAGGACGAATATGAGATCGAAACGGGACATCAGAGCCGGAGGCAAGTTAATCTGGTCGTATATGGACGCGCCTTCGTCGAACCTCCCGAATTTCGGGTTGGCGGCAGCCAGCATCGAGCATCTGCATTGCAAGGTCGCCGTTATCCCCGCCTTCGCGACGGAGATCTTCTGGGACTCCATGGCCTCGTGCAGGGACGAACGGTCCTGGTCGGTCATCTTGTCCAGTTCGTCGATGCATGCCAGACCTTTGTCCGCCAGGACCAGCGCGCCTGCCTCCAGGGTCCATCTGCCGTCTCCGAAGTCGTCCCTCACCGCGGCCGCGGTCAGGCCAGCCGCCGAAGCGGATTTCCCCGACGCATAGATCCCTCTCGGGGCGAGCATGCTCATGTATCTGAGAAGCTGGGATTTCGCGACTCCGGGGTCCCCTATCAGCAGGATGTGCATGTCCCCTCTGATGACCGTCCCGTCGTCCAATGTCTTGTGGGATCCGCCGAACAGCTGCAGAGCGATGGCCCCCTTGACCTCCTCCAGGCCGTTGATGGTCGGGGATATGGACTGGACGATGTTGTTGAAGAGATCCCTGTCCCTGGACATCTCCATTATCCGCTCCTCGTCCTCCGCCGTTATCTGTATCTCGTCGTATTCGTGCTGCTCGAACTCCACTGTGAGAACGTCGAGGAAGGTGTCGAAGACAGTGGTCTTGTCCCTGTCGGATTTCTCGACGGCCCTCAGGATTCCCACCAACGTGATGCGGTTCCCGGCGGTGACCTGGCCGGCGATGTCGTCCTCGACATACCCCGTTATCCTTTCGGGCTGGGCGCCGCCTCTGAGGCCCTCCGGGCTCTCCTGGATCTCTATCTTCTGCGTATCCGTATAGACGGACGCATTCTGGTCCAATACGAACCTGACCGCCTGCTTGTTGCATCCCCCCTCCGGGTTGGAGCACATCACAGGCTCCCTCAGAATCATCCCGGTCTCCTCGACCCAGGTCTCCGCGCCGCATCTGGCGCATCTGAACAGAGCATGGGTGAGACGGGGCTTCACCGCGGTGACCTTCCTGGCAAGGCCTTCGACGGCCACCAGTTTGAGGAGATGCTCCGACCTCAGGTTCCTTATCTCGACGGTGGCGTCGCGGGGAAGGTTGCGTATCCTGACGTTGATGACGTCTCCGGGGCGGTTGACGTTGGGCACCAAAGACATGACGGTCTTCCTGGCCAGACCCAAGCATCTGTCAGGATAATCGAGTATGAACATGGCGAAATCTACGTTGTATGCGTTGATATCGGCGTAATCGACGCTGAGGCTCTTCGGCTCGGGATATTTGTTGGCTATCTCCGCGATGGCGAGGCGGTATTCGTCCATGGAGAAGACCTCAGACCATGCCATCTCGATCTCGCTGTCCTGGAAATTGATGGCCATGCTCAGGCCTCCTGGGAACGGCATTCCTCGTCCGCCCACCATATCCATCCGCCGCGGTCCATGGAGATCTCCCCTTTGATGCGGCCTGCCCTGCGGTATTTGGAAAGGGTCTTGGCCAGATCGTCGGGACATCTGTAGCTGAACAGATGCTCGAGCCTGTCGGTGGCTTCTCTGGTCGTCAGCCTGTCGTCTCCCAGAGCTTCCCATATCATACCCAAAAGGTCGTCCCCCGCCATATGTCAGGTCATTATCTAAAAGACGTATAAAGATAAGTCATGCAGGTACGCATCAGGGGATCGGTCAGGCCGGCCATTCCTCTTCTGTTCAGACTGCGGCCCCGAATTCAAAGAAAATGCTGGGATCGGCGCCGGAACGCCTTGCCCAGAATTGAACTCGTTGAAAGAACGCCGGCAGGCCGCTGATGCGTTCGGCATTGCCGACGGAAACCAGGAAATAGCTCGCAGCGACGCCGACAGAATCGCCCTTACCGAGTCGGAATATCTGTCAGGAACGTGGAAGCGCCTGATGGCCTCGTCCGCCGAGACCCCGTGGTCGGCCATGAAGCCCCGGACCATGCCGGCGATGGCCTCCACCGCTGCCTTGTGCTCCATATCGGCGCCGATTTCGATGCCCTTCTCCATCCCCTCTTTCAGGCCCTCTTCCCTCTCCTCTGCGATAGCTTCCTGCCACATGTTCATAGATTCCATCTCCTTCAATGACAAATTGTCTATTTTCATATTAAATTCTTCGTGGAATGCGTTTGACCTTTCCTCAGCGCTCTATCCGGGGGCGTATCTGAGGTTCATGAGCCTGAAGAAGCGGTTTTCAATCGGTTCATCGGCCCTGCCCAGGAAAACGAAGACCGTTTCGACGGGCCCCACGGCAGTAATTTCGTCCTCGTTCTCGCTCTGGACCCCGAAGAGACCTTTTTCGGGGATCCTGCCTATGGTGTTCGCGCGGGACCTGAGGGGGCGTATGATTATCCAGACGCTGTATATCCTGCGGATCCCCCTGTATCCTACGACCGCCCCTTTCTGGCGGTCCATTATGCCGTGGGTATATACCGCCGCGCGGTCGCGGAGATTGTACGGGACCCTGCGGCTCGCCTGCCCCTCTATGTTCAGGTACACCTCTTTCACCCCGTCCTTGCACGGGAGCCTCAGGAGGAAAAGGGAGTCCAGCGTGTGGTCGCTCCCGAATTCGACCACGGTATCCAGGCCTTTTATCGTCTTCCCGTCGGCTTCGTACTCGAAAGCCGAAGCCACCTGGTCATAGGTGAGGCCTTCGGCCTCCCTGACGACCGCCATCACCAGCGGGACCATGAACCGCGGGTCGTGGAACCCGGCTTTCATCCCGTGGTCGGTGCTTTCGAAGGAATTCCCCATGCCGATCATATTCACCGGGCAGGACTCGCCCCGGGGGAGGATAAAAGCTAGCCGTGCGGTCACATTGCATCCCGCATATCCTGACGGAATCCTGACGAGTGGCTGGTCTCGGAACTGAAGCGACAGTTCCGAAAGCTGATGCCGTTCAGCGGCGATGCTTCAGAATAATTGTAAAAACATATAATGCGGACAGCAAATGGGCTTGCGTGTACAGGTCCGGGGAAAGCGCAGGCGCATTGGCGGCTCTGGCCGCGGGCATAATATGGGGATTTTTGGGCCCATTCGTGCGCGGATGCGCTTCCATCGGCATCACTCCTATGCAGATGACCTGCCTGCGCTATGTGATCGTTGCGCTCATCCTGGCCCCTATCATGTGGCACAGATTCCGCGGGAAGCCCCTTCCCAGCCGGAAATCCGCCGCCTTTCTGATAGTCATGGCCGTGATAGGCATATCCGCGAATTCCACGCTGTATTTCGAGTCGATGACGCGGATTTCGCTGTCGATGTCGACGGTGCTTCAGTATCTGGCTCCGTTCATCGTCGTGGCCCTGTCAGTCCCCCTTTTCGGCGAAAAGCTCACTAAAACCAAGGTCTCCGCGATCATCGTGGCGTTCACCGGATGCGTCCTGTGTGCCAACCTCATCTCTGACCCGGGATCGATGGACCCCATAGGGATCGCCTGCGGCGCCGTATCCGGGTTCTGCTTCGCCGCATACACGATATGCTCCAAAGAGCTCTCTGGGAACGGCGTGACCGCCGCGGAGATTCTGTTCTACGGGTCCATCATCGCAATAGCGAGCCTGGCGCCGTTCTGCGGCCTCCCGTCCGCCGTTTCCGCCATGTCCGCGGACCTCTGGAATCTGGCTCTGATAGCCGCGCTCGGAATTTTCATGACCCTGCTGCCTTTCGCGCTGTTCAACTGGTCGCTGAAGAAGATCGAAGCCGGAAAGACGTCTGTGATAACGTTCGCGGAGCCTCTGACGGCGACCGTCCTCGGCCTGCTTCTCTACGGCGAGCGGATCACGCCCGAGACCGCGATAGGGCTGGCTATGATCCTGATCGCGCTGGCCCTGATCGGCAGGGAAAAATCCGGAATAATCGTCGGCCGCCGATGACCGAGCGTATGTACTCATTCTGGATGGCCACTACCTCGGCGCTGTCCTTGGCTTTCGAATAATCATCCAGCATGGCACCGTTCAGCCTCATGAATTCCGGGGCCCAGTTGAATCTGCCCAGGAACGAATCCGCCTGCTCTTTTTCGCCGAGGATATACAGCGCCGCCATGACGGCCTCGGCGCTGTTGAGCTCCATGGGCCTCCCCCAATTGATCGGATTGGACGCGAGAAGATAGGGCAGCGCGCGCTCCTCCGCCTTTTTCAGGCGCGGAAACTCGTCTATGTTGGTCCAGGTCAGGTCCATCACCACCAGGCCGCGGCGGGCATGGGGCAGGTCAGCAGGCGACATCGCCTTCTCCGCGAAGGGGGACAGCACTATGGAACCCGGCGGTATGGCCCCGAGCGTCTTGGCCTCCTTCCCCAGACCGAACTTCAGCATCCGCTTGGCGGTGCATTTCTTGGGGTCGCACTGGCACTTATCGTAGATTATTACGGGTATCATCGGCTCAGCTGGGCCTTCAGGGCGTTTGGATCGGCCATGTTGGACTTTACCCAAGCCCTTACCTCTTCCATCGACTTCAGGTACTCGTCGTAAAGCTCGGCATCATCGGTGGCGGCGAAATCGGGCCTGGTCCTCATCTCGACCAGCATCTGCCTGCCTTGCCAGGGGGTTCTGGGGGCCCATTCGTCGTAAGTGGCCTTCTCCATGTATACCACGGCATCGTATTCCTGGTCCTTCCGGAGATGGTCCTCATCCCTGAAGTCCTTGGATACCTGCCTCCTGATGTCCACCCCGTTCTGATACAGGACTGAGATCATCTCGCAGTCGATCATATCCTTCTCGGGGCCGGCGCTGTAGACCTCGTACAGATCCGGGAACATCTCCGAAGCGAAATGCTCCGCGATCTGGGAGACGAAATCGTTCTTCTGGTCTACGAAAAGCACGCGCACCTTGGTTTGGACCTGCTTTTTTGACATGGTACCGCCTGCCGCTCCGATGCATCGGACCATAGATAACGGTTGGCCTGTGCAGGCTCTGTCTGCCGCTCCGGAACAGGAAACGATTAATTGAAGATCCGACAGTGGGCAGCCCATGGGTATCGCGGAGGCTGTCGGGCGCTTCATGGCCGTCATAGTCCTGGCGGCGGCCCTGCTGGCTTTCCTGGTGCCGGACACCGGCCTGTGGATAAGCACCGGCTGGATAGACTACCTGCTGATGGCGGTGATGTTCGGCATGGGTCTGACCATCAGGCTTGCCGATTTCAAAGTGGTCTTCACCCGCCCGAAAGACGTGGTCATAGGGTGCATAGCCCAGTTCACCATTATGCCTGTCGCCGCATACGCGCTGTCCGCGGCCTTCGGGCTGGAAGCGGGGCTGATGGCCGGCGTGATCCTCGTGGGATGCTGCCCCGGCGGGACCGCGAGCAACGTCATCAGCTACTTCGCGAAGGGAGACGTCGCCCTTTCCGTGGGGATGACCGCCGTGAACACTCTTCTGGCCCCTCTGGTGACCCCTTTCCTCGTGTTCCTGGCTCTGAACGAGACCGTCGACGTGGACACTGCCGGCATGTTCCTGTCCATGGTCAAGGTGGTCCTGGCGCCACTGGTGCTGGGCTTCGCGATAACTTACCTCCGCCCCGATGCCACCGAAGCGGCGTCCGGCGTGCTTCCGCTGATCTCCGTGGCGGCCATCACCCTCATCGTGATGTGCGTTATCTCCCATTCCGTAGACCGCCTAATGACCTGCGGGCTGACGGTGTTCGCCGTGGTGGCCCTCCACAACCTCATAGGGTACGCCGCAGGCTACGGAGTCTCCGTCCTCGCGAAGATGGACAGGACCAGAAGGAAGACGCTCGCCATAGAGGTCGGGATGCAGAACTCCGGTCTGGCGACTTCCCTCGCGGCAACCTCGTTCCCTTCGCTGGCGATGGCCACGGTGCCCGGAGCCATATTCAGCGTCTGGCACAACATCTCCGGTGCCGTATTGGCAGGATACTTCTCGAGAAAATCGGAAAAAGAAGATCGGACTGAGTAAATTCAATGGGGACATCCTCTTGTTTTTGGAATACCTCCCGGCTGCGGCCGGTTCATCCGGATCGGAAACGGATCGCACTTTTATTCTCCAATAGGTCTATGAATGCGGCCGCGAACAGGGGATAATGCTCGATGCCTTCCCCGTCCACCTGTATGTTCCCGTCCTCGAAGATCATCCTGCGGTCTATCGGAAACACATCTTTCACCTTGCGGATGGACGGAGCGGAACGGTCCTTCCCCGATTTCACTTCTATGACGGCCGATTCGCCGCCCAAATCTATGACGAAATCCAGCTCCATCTGGTTCTTTCCGCTGCTTTTGCGGTAAAAATAAGGTTTGAACCCGCATTTGGATATGCATTCGGCGACCTCGTTCTCCATGACGGCCCCCATGTTGAAGCCTATCGCCCCGTCATGGACCGCCCTTGCGGCGCTCGTTCCCATCATCCTGATGAGAATGCCTGTGTCGGACATGTAGACCCTGAAGGAATCGTCTATGCGCCTGAACGGCAGCGTCGGAGCCTCCACTGAATAGCAGAAGTTCCCGTATCCGGCGGACTCCACCCAAAGGAGATTCTCCAGATACTTGTCTGCGGACGCACGGGACCCGGATGCCTTGTCTATGCGGGAATACTGGAATTTCTTGTTGCTGAAACCCAGCTGCTCGGGTATCGATTCGAAGCACCTCTGCGTCTTGCGCGAATTTATGGGATCGTTGTAGCGATCGATGTCATTGACTATGCCTCCCACGATCTTATCCAGCTCCGACCCGGACTCCGAATACGAGCCCTTCTCTGCGAATTCGCTCACAGACGCGGGCATTCCTCCGACAATCATGAAATCGCGGAAATGTCTGGATAGGACCTCGTATTCGGCCTGATCCAGGGCGGTCTTCGATGCCATCTTCGTCTTCACCTGGTCCAGTACGTCCTGGGGGAATCCTACGGCCCACAGATACTCCTCGAAATCCATCGATCTCAAGGTGATGACCCTCTCATATCCCATCGGCATCAGCGGGCCTCTGTCAGATCCCTTCCTGGCATTCGTGTTGGTGACCCCCAGCAGAGATCCGGAAGCTATTACGTCGAAACGCCCATCCAGGGCGAAATATTTCAGCGATGACCGGGCGCGCGGGCATTCCTGTATCTCGTCCAAGACGATTATAGTGGAGTAAGGGACGAATTCGGCCCCGTCCATGCGTATGGACAGCTCCCTGACGATGGAATCGACAGAGATTCCGTTTTCGAAAGCAGCCATGAGCTCCGGATTTCTGTTGAAATCGATGAAGACCTTGTGCGCATAGTTCTCCGAAGCGAACTTGTCGATGATGTATGTCTTTCCGACCTGCCTCTGGCCTTTGACGGTCAGGCACTCCTTCCCTTTTTCGGCCTTCCATCTGACAAGTTCGCCGTAAATCTTGCGCCTCATGCATGCATCATTGCCTTGCTGATATTAAATTCCGTGTAATTCATGTTGACATGAATTCTACGGCCGTAAAATTCAGATCGACATGAATTCAACAGAACATGCCGATTCAACCGGCCTTAGCAAGATTGAGAATAACCAAGACGGTGGCCGCAGTGCCAGGAGACTGTCGGAGAAGATCCCGAGTATCGCCGCGGCTATGAAGCCAAGAATCAGGAATGCCAGGAAAATCGCCGCCTCCTTGAACCTGTCCGACATAAAGCGGGAGGACAGCGCGATCACGGGAAAGGCGCCGTCCAGGACGAACTCACTCCCCCATATCAGAACAATCATCACCGCCGCTGCGGGAGCGACCGACTGGCTGGCCGTTCTCGGACCGCCGATCCGGCATGGATCACGTCCCGATCCCGGCGCAACCATTATTTGCCCGCCGCGCCATCGCCGGATGCCACGGTGATGATCGTTTTTTTCGTGCTGATCGTGATGATAGACGGGCGAGCTGAGTGGCATCCTCACTGGGGCTTCATCAGACCTTTCCTGTACGCTTTCGGCACCAGTTCGGCCGGAACTCCCACTCCTGCGGACGCGAAGAGAGCATCGACGTCCTCTCCGGAAGGCTCCACGCATATCCTCCCGGACATGGACGACATCAGGGACTGCGCGATCCCCATTGCCTCGGCCAGGTCATACCCTGCATCTGACATGCGGGAAGAGACCGATTTGCGCGCCGCGGATGCCGCGATCCGGCACATGATCTCCCCGCGCGCTTCGCTGGAATCCGCGCTGAAACCCAGGCTTCCGCATCTGAAAGGAGCTTCCGCCAGCAGCCCGGACCTGTACGCATCGGCGACGACCTCCGGGCTCCCGCCCTTGTTGGACACCAGCACGGTGAATTCGGGGGAAGGGACGCCGTATCCGCCCGTCTCCGAGCATATGTAAGCGTAAGCTTTCCTGCCGAACAGATCGGCTTTCTTCTTGACGGCGAAGAATTCCCTGCCGCCGATCTCGAATATGCATTCCTTGTCTTCGACATGCTTCAGAGCTTTCTGGCAGAGATCCTTGTAGGGATACCCTTTTTTGGCGGGCATCTTAGCTATGAATGTCATGGCAGACTCGGGCCCGAACTTTTTGAAGAGCTTCTCGGACATGTATGCCTCTCCGAGCACGGCCACCCCCAGAGACGGCGCGCCGTCGGCCCATGAGGCAGGGTCCAGGACAGCCTCGCATCCTACCGGTCCCCCGTGTATACCGTCGAATTCGATCATGACGTTCGGGCCGCCATAGGCCGATGCATCCACGAAGAACGGAACCTTCCCGAAGCGGAATTCGCCGCCGAACCCCGAGCAAGACGCATCGGAGCCCGTTTTGGAAAGGAATTCGCCCCCCAGATCCGCGCCCGGGAAAACATCGGAAAGGAACGACCTTCCGAGGAACGCCTTGGGAGACATCCCGGTGCAGCCGACGGCATCCATCACCGAGCGGATCAGGATCCCTTCGTAAACGGAATCGTCTGGAAACGCGCTCCTGAGACGGGAGAGGAACCCGGACATCCTCATCGACTCCAGCGCGAGATATGCGTCCCCGAATATCCTGTGGACCGCTTCCTGCTGGGCAGGCTGCGGAGAATAGTTCTGGGGCGGGGCTTCGATCGTTATCGGGCTCTGCGGCCTGTCCTCTGCGCCCTCATAATCTTTGGGATCGAAGAACTCGTCCTTGTCCGCATCGTAGCCGATCAAGCCGCGGGTCGGGGACGTGAATACGCCCCTCCTTTTCGATGCGCTCAAGCTCACGATCTTGCCGAGCTTCTCCCTCTGGACCTGTTTGGAATGGTATTTGCTGTCCTTGTCGTATACGACGTCGATCAGAGACGCGCTCCCGGAGCGGACGGAGCCGTCATCGTTCCTTACGAGTTTCTGAACTTTTATGAATGCCATGACCGGAAATGGGATTGCGACATAATACATTTATCTCTATAGTGTTACTTTGACAGGCAACAGAGCTCCACATAAACAAGTGCTTGATGGATAGACTATAGTCTCAAATGCATTACCGCGGAGCTTAATCTGTCCGCCGGCATTAGTCTGACAGCGAATAGCCGTATTCGGATCGATTCTGATCCATCCAGATGATGGCAAGGACAATCCGGGAGAACCTCTCTTGAACTATAGTCTTCCGTATTGTTCCCTATAGTCGTCCGGAACCTTCGCCCTTTGTATTTCCTTCCCGGACGGGAAATCTTCTCGAGAGCGCCGCCCAACGAATAATAACGGAATCCGTAGTCGTCATACATCAGCGGATCGGCCAGGGACATGTCCGGCCTTCCTTTTTCATCGAGAATGTCGTCCGAAGCATGGATGCAAAGTATCTCGCCGAAGATCTGGGTGTGGCTCCCCACATCGGAAGTCGAAATCACCATGCATTCCAGCGTCACCTTCAGCTGCTCAATGACAGGAGCGTCGACTTTCTCTCCCTTAACGGCGGTGAACCCTATCACCGACAGCTTGTCCGCATCATACCCCGATTCTATTCCGAGATAATCGGCCTCTGCGATCTGGCTCCTGCTCGGGAACCCCAGCGTGAAACACCCTCTTTCCAGGATGCTCCTGCGGGTCTTCCTCTTGGCGGTCGAGTTTATCCCGATCATCACGGTCTCTGGGACATGGCTGCACATGCCGACGAATCCCAGCGCGCAGGCGTCTGCCCTGCCGTCTGAACCGTACGCGGCCGCTATCCCGACGGGCATCGGATACACGAGCGCTTTCGGAGGAAGCATCATGATTGCGAACCGCGGACTGGATAGATAAATCAGGATGATGATTTTATTGATTAAAAATATACATTGTTGAATTATAAACTACAAAATTTATATATCAAATCATAATTCCTACCGAAATAGTAGGTTAATAATATGCCCGATGACAGATACGAACTGAACAAGGAGCTGGCACAGATGCTGAAAGGAGGAGTGATCATGGATGTGACCACCCCCGAACAGGCCCGCATCGCCGAGAAAGCCGGGGCGGCCGCCGTAATGGCGCTCGAGCGCATACCCGCCGACATCCGTGCGGCCGGAGGCGTGTCCCGCATGAGCGATCCGAAGATGATCAAAGGCATCCAGGAGACCGTGTCCATCCCAGTCATGGCCAAAGTCAGGATAGGGCATTTCGTCGAGGCCCAGATTCTCGAGGCCCTGGAGATAGACTACATCGACGAGAGCGAGGTGCTCACGCCGGCCGATGACGTGTATCACATAGACAAGACCCGGTTCAGAGTGCCGTTTGTCTGCGGAGCCAGAGACCTGGGGGAGGCCCTCAGAAGAATCTCGGAGGGGGCATCCATGATAAGGACCAAAGGAGAGCCGGGGACGGGTGACATCGTCCAGGCGGTCAGCCACATGCGCGCGATGAACTCCGCCATACGCGACATCCAGAACAGACGCCCCGACGAGCTGTACGAAACCGCCAAAAAGCTCCAGGTCCCGGTCGAGCTGGTCAGGCGCGTGCATGACGAGGGAAAGCTTCCCGTAGTGAACTTCGCCGCGGGAGGCGTCGCCACTCCGGCGGACGCGGCCCTCATGATGCATCTGGGCGCGGAGGGCGTGTTCGTAGGCTCCGGGATATTCGCATCCGGAAATCCTGAGAAGAGAGCGGCCGCGATAGTCCAGGCGGTCACCAACTATAACGACCCGGCCAAGCTCGCCGAACTCTCGTACGACCTTGGGAAGGCTATGGTCGGCATCAACTCCGAGGAGATCAGGACCATAATGGCGGAGCGCGGGCAATGATCGGCATTCTGGCGCTCCAGGGGGCCTTCGCGGAGCACGAGCGCTGCCTCGACCGCCTGGGATACAGTTTCGCCGAGATACGCCAGAAATCCCATCTGGACCGTGATCTGGATGCCCTCATAATACCGGGCGGGGAAAGCACCGTGATGGGGAAGCTCCTCCGCGATCTGGACATGGAAAAGGCGCTCCGGGACATGATACTCGGCGGCCTCCCGGTCTTCGGGACCTGCGCCGGCCTCATCCTCCTCTCCAAGAAAGTGGAGGGCGGGGCCCCTGCCCTAGGCACGATGGACATCCGGGCGGTCCGCAACGCATACGGGCGGCAGCTGGGAAGCTTCAGCGCCCGCGGGAGCTTCGCCGGGAAGGACATCCCTATGAGGTTCATCCGCGCCCCTTACATCGGGTCCGCCGGCCCGGAAGTGGAGATACTGTCCGAAGTGGACGGCAGAATCGTCGCTGCCAGCCAAGGGAACCAGCTGGCCACGGCATTCCATCCCGAGCTGACGGAAGACCTGACGGTCCACCGGCACTTCCTCGAAAAAATGGCAGGCCTGTCTCCTGACAGACCTCAGCGAATCGAAGGCCAATCGCACAGGACAAGTATGACCGCCGGCATCCTGTGCTCATGAAGGTAAAGCTCGATGTGCAGCTTGACCCTACCCTAGGCTGCGGCCAGGCCCACAGGTGGAGAAAGGAAGCGGACGGCTCCTGGAAAGGCGTCCTCGGCGGCGGCATAGTCACTCTGAAGCAGGAGGAAGACGGCATCTCCGTCGAAGGCTGCTCCGAAAAGCGCATCCTGGACTACATGAGGGCCGACGACGATGTAGACGCCATACTTGCCGACATATCCCGCAGAGACCCTTACGCTGCGGACCTGATATCCCGCTGCCCCGGCATGCGCATCCTCAGGCAGGACCGCTGGGAATGCCTTGCCACCTATCTTCTGGCCACCAACGCCAACGTGGCGCGCATAGGGAAGATGGTCGAATCGGTCTGCGACGAGTTCGGGACCGATCTGGGCGGGAGATCCTCTTTCCCTTCGCCCAAACAGATCCTGGACGGCAGGGACAGGATATGCGCCTGCAGGCTGGGTTTCAGGGAGCAGAGGCTCATCGAACTTGCCGAGCGCGTCGAAAACGGAGACATAGACCCGGATGCGATTGCAGAGCTCGATTACGGAAGATGCTGCGAAACTTTGATCGGCATAAACGGGGTGGGACCCAAAGTCGCCGACTGCGTCGCTCTGTTCGCATACGGCCATCTGGAGGCCTTCCCCATAGACGCTCGCATCTCCAAAGTCATGGAAATCAAATATGGAGTGACGGGAAGCTACAGGAAGGTCGCCGACGAAGGCAGGAGGATTTTCGGCCCCTACGCCGGGTACGCGCAGGAATTCCTGTACCACAGCCAATTCATCCGAGGGGGAAATCCCTCCTGCCGGAAGGTGCCCCCGAACAAATATGAAATAAACGCCGCCCGATTCGCATGCATGCCCTCATTGCAGATTGCTTTGGACCTCATGCAGCTCAGCAGAGCCGTGCCCATCGCGCACGAAGCGGTGGACGGGGGAGCGGACTGGGTTGAAGTCGGCACCCCTCTGATCAAGAGCGAAGGCGCGGAAGCCGTGCGCACGCTCCGCAGGGAATTCCCCGGCAGAAAGCTCATCGCAGACACCAAAACCATGGACGTCGGAGCCTTCGAAGTCGAGATCATGGCCAAAGCCGGGGCCGACATCGTGACGGTCCTGGGATTGGCGGAGGATTCCACCATCGACGAAGCCGTCAAAGCGGGCAGGAAGTACGGCGCGGAGATAATGGTAGACATGATAAACGTCCCCGACAAAGTTTCCCGCGCCAAGGAAGTGGAGAAGCTCGGAGTAGCCTACATATGCCTCCACATGGGGATCGACACCCAGATGAAAGGCGAGGAGCCGCCCATAGACATCCTCAGGAAGATTGTGGAGGAAGTCTCCGTGCCTGTGGCCGTCGCCGGAGGGATAACCGCGGAGAACGCCGGCCTCTACGCTGAGGCGGGAGCCTCCGACATCATCGTCGGAGGGGCGATCATCAAGACCGAGAACATCAAGGCGGCCGCGGAGAACGTCAAGAAAGCGATCGCCGGCGCCAAGATCAGGACGGATCTGGCCAAAAAATACTCCGAGGACGACCTTTTCGAGGCTTTCTCGAGGGTGTCCACCTGCAACATCTCGGACGCATTCCACAAGCAGGGGGTCATGTTCGGCATAGTCCCGCAGTCCCTGAAGCACAGGCAGAGGATGGTCGGCCGCGCTCTGACCGTCCAGACTACGAACGGCGACTGGGCGAAGCCTGTGGAAGCCATAGACCGCGTCAAGAAAGGCGATATCCTCGTGGTCGACGTGGGAGGGGCCCCCGTCGCCGTCTGGGGAGAGCTGGCGACATGCTCAGCCATGGTCATGGGAGCGGCAGGGATCGTCATCGACGGCGCCATAAGGGACATCGACGACATCCGCGACCTGGGATTCCCGGCGTTCTCGCGCACTGTCGCGCCCTGCGCAGGGGAGCCGAAGGGATACGGCGGGATCGGCATAGAGATCACCGTCGGAGGGCAGAGGGTCCGCAGCGGGGACTGGATCGTCGGGGACGAATCCGGATTGGTGGTGATCCCCAAGGAATCTGCGGTAGAAGTAGCGAACCGCGCCTTGGACGTCCATGAGAGAGAGAACAGGACCAGGGAGGAGATCCGCAGAGGCTCGACCCTGTCCAAAGTCAACGAGCTCGCCAAGTGGGAGCCCGTAAACTGATTTTCCAATGGAAATGAAGGGGTTCCGAACGGTCTGTCCGGAATCCCGCTTTCCGTTCAGTATTGGCGGTATGTTCCGTTGAGCTCGCGGTCGAGCTCGCGGAGCTTCTCGATCCTGGCCTCGGTGGTCGGGTGCGTCCTGAAAAGATTGGCGAACCCGGACAGCTTCTTGAGGCCATGGGGGCTGGAGATCCAGATGCACTCGTAAGAGTCGCTGGAATAGTTGTTGGAAGGCGCGCTGCATCCGGTCTCGAGCTTGTTGAGCGCGGAAGCGAGGGCCATCGGCCTTCCGGTGAGCCTCCCGCCGGATTCGTCCGCAAGGAACTCGCGGTTCCTGGAGACACCGAGCTGGACTAAGGACGCCGCCAGAGGGACGGTGAGATTGATCAGGATCATGATGAGTATGCCGCCTCCGTTCCTGTTGTTTCCGCTGAACAGCGCGGAATAGACGCCCATGCGGGTGACGAACGCGACCAGGGATGCCAGGGTGGATGCCGCGGACATCACCAGTATATCGCGGTTCTTGACGTGGGACAGCTCGTGGGCCATGACCCCTTCCAGCTCCTCGTCCGTGAGGAGGTTGAGGATCGGCCTGGTGGCGACTACCGCCGCGTCCTTGGGGCTGCGGCCGGTCGCGAATGCGTTGGGCATGGGAACCTCGGAGATCCCGACCTCTGGCATGGGAAGGCCGGCCTTGCCTGCGAGATTCTTGACTATCCCGTACAGCCTGGGCTCCTCCGCTTCGGTGACGAGATGCACCTTATTCGCGGCGAGAGCCATCTTCTTTGAGCCGAAGAGCGAGAACAGGTTCATCGCTATGGAGATGGCGAGCATCACCCACATCCCGATCCACATGTTCCCGAAGTAATACCCTACCGCCATCCCGATGACGACCAGCAGACCGGTCATCACCGCGAACATAAGGGCAGTCCTCGCGTGCCACATCGCTTTCATGCCATCACCTTCTGCTTTTCGATATATAAACTATTACCCGGATCGTTCGGAATACTCGCATCCCACATAGAAATCCTTCACCTCCGCCAGGCCGAGGACCACCCTCAGATTGGTCATGCCTTCCCTGGATGTGCTGTGGTTGAGACGGAGCTCCTGCACCCCGTGGGACTGGAAAGAGGCGGCATACCCCTCGGCGACGGCTTTCTTCTTCTTGGTGAGGTTCACCGAGCCGATGAACGTCCTGACTTTGCCGCCGAAATGCGATTCCGCCTCGGTTATCGGCACTTCGGGCCCTGCGGCTCCGAATCCGCTGATCACAGTGAGCCTTTTGGCTTCGTCCAGAACGATGTTCGCTTCCCTGTACCCGCCGGAAACGTCGAAATAGGGGGATCTGAAGACCCCCGGGATCGGCTCTATCCAGCCTTCGTCGAAATGCAGCGACGCCATGCCCCTGCATGCGTCGGGTATGCCGACAGATCCGGAGAACAGCCCTCCTTTTCCGGCGTACATCCCCGGCAGGGCATAGATGTCCACCGGCTCCGTCCTCTCCTTGAGGAGACCGTCCAGCCCGCGGGAATTGTCAGGGTTGTCCTGGGATATCACCACCGCGTCGATGGAATCCGGGTCCACGGAGAGATTGACCAGATTGTGGTACAGATACCTCCCGCGGAGGCCTACATCAAAAAGGAGCCTTCTGCCCCCCGATTCTATCAGGAAAGCCGAGCCTTTGGCGCCTATGAGGGGGGTGTTCTGCTATGATCCTTCGTCGTAAACGCACGTTATCTTGTATGACATCTTATGCCTCCTCGGCGCTTGTAAAGGGAATCCGGTATGTCCCCGCATATCCTGTGGATGCTTTCCGCGGATACCTGGCCGTTGGCCAGCCATGCGGAGACTTTCTTGGGGACCGTGTTTACCGACATAATCGCCCCGGGCTTCTCCGGATCGTCGATGTAATCGGTCTCGATCATGAAGCGGTCGGTTCCCTTGGCGATTGCCTCCCTGACGTTGGATTTCGAAGCCGGGATCGAAGGCATCACGCCGTGGGTCTCCGCGTCGGTTACCCAGGGAGGGGACGAATGCTTCACCACCATCCCCCTGTCCAGGCCTGCCTTGTCAGCAAACTCCGCCAGGGAGCGGTCGGTGTCCCCGTCGGATTCGCAGTGGATGATCACTGGGCAGCGGTTTTCCTTGGCGATCTCCATCCCGAGCAGCAGGACCCTGTCGGAAGCCTCCCTGATCTCCGCCGGAACCGGGAAATGCGGCCTTCCGATCTCGCCTATGGCGACGGCTTTGCCTTCGGCGACATCCTTTCCGGCGTCTTCCATCCCCTTGGACATGATCTCCTCGGCCTTTTCCAGCCCGTACCGCTCCGCAAGAGACAGCATCAGGACAGGATAGGGGCCCACAGCGATGTTTATCTCCAGATCGGTGGCCTCCCTCGCCTTCTCCGCCAGGGAGTATGTGATGCCGTAGGACCTTGCGAAATCCTTTCCCTCCGCGATCCGGACCTCCTTGTATGGAAGGGTGACGAGCGTGAGTCCGGTCCCCCCTGCGGCCTGGTATTCCCTGAGCGCATCGACGTTGCGCCCCGAGGGGCTCATATGGATATGGTTGTCGTAAACTGGGACCTTCTCGCCCATGGTGAGGAAACTGACGCACACATATTTTAGATGAATAGTATATCCTACGGCCGCTATGGATGCGAACGGGCGTTTCTTGTACAAAGCTTTCAAGAGATACTACCGCAGCAACGTGGCGATCCTCCCGGACAGGTTCACCAGAAGGGAATTCGGATTCATGTTCTTCGACAAGAGCTACGTCCAGAGGCACCTCTCTTTCAGAAGCCCGGAGGAGATGGCGGCGTTCATGTCCCGCCAGGTCCCGTCCCACAGCTACTATTCCACCTCGTACTACCGCAGACCGGACGCGCCCACCATGGACGAGAAGAGCTGGATGGGCGCCGAGCTCATATTCGACCTGGACGCGGACCATCTTGAGGGCGCCGAGAACATGACCTACTCCGAGATGATGGCGCAGATCAGATCGGAGATGATAGGGCTGGTGGACAGCTTCCTGCTGGGAGACCTCGGCTTCTCCGAGGACCAGATACACATAACGTTCTCCGGCGGCAGAGGATACCACGCCCACGTCAGAACACCGGACATAATGGGTCTGGGGACCAACGAAAGGAGGGAGATCGTGGATTACATCACCTGCTCGGGGCTGAACATAGACTGGGTGTTCCCGTACCATTCCGTCGCGACCTCGTCGATGTCCACCTCCGCCGGCACCTACGTCAACGTATCCAAAGACAGGCTCCTCCCGCCCAAGGAATGCGGAGGATGGCGCAGGAAAATGAGGAAAGCCCTGGAGAAGGTGGTGGACGACTTCCTTTCCATGGATCCCAAAGACATCAAGAAAGCCTATCCCAGCATCAGAGGGAGCGGCATCCCCACGATCCAGAAGGCCAAGGACGAGCTGTCCAAAAGCGCCAGGATAATGTTCGAGAAGGATTCGATGGCGTTCCTGTCCAAGCCTGCGCAGGATATCCTCGTCAAAATAATGAAGGAAGACGTGGCGCACACCCTTTCCGGGGAGGTCGACGAGCCTGTCACGGCCGACATCAAGAGGCTGATACGCCTCCCGGGGTCGATACACGGGAAGAGCGGGCTCAGAGTGACGCCGCTCACCCGCGACGAGCTGACGGATTTCGACCCTCTCCAGAGCGCGGTCCCGGCGGATTACACCGACGATCCTGTGAAAGTGACCATGAGGAAGAGCGTCAGAATGAACATGAAAGGCCAGGATTTCTCGCTGGAAGGCGAGACGGAAGTGCCTGAATTCCTCGCGGTTTTCCTGGTGGGAAGGAAACTGGCCGACATAGGATTCGCATCGGAGAACGCCGGAAAGGAGAAGCTGTTCCGACGGTCATCCCGAGAATTTCTCTCTGAGACGGCGCTTGAGCTCGGTTATGGAGCTGACGTCGCAGGGATCCACCTTCAGGATCGATGCGAGATAAAGGGAATTGTTGTCGCCGAGCATTATCATATAGATGGATTCCTCCAGGGGAGTCCTGCCTTTGGCGCGTATGCGGACCATATCCACGCCTCTGCTGGAGACCAGCCCCACGGTGGCATCCAGTATCTTGGGGAGATTGTCCTCGTATCCCCCTTCGATGATGATCGGACAGAACGCCCTGCGCTGGGGATCCTCGCACCATCCGACGATCTCGTTGTGGTCGAACTCCGGAAGCGGGCCGGAAAAAGCCACCAGCTTGGAGTTCTCGTTCAGCTGGTTCTTCCATCTGACCGCGGCTCCCATGAGATCCGGTGTGCCGTAGATGACCGGGAACCTGCCGCCCAGAGACCTGGCTATCTCCCATGCGATGCCGTTCTCGGATTCGATCTCCGCTTTGTACTCCCTCAGGCGGGGAACCATCTCTTCGATCTGGGCGCGGAAAGCCGGGCCTCCGGCATCCTCGATTATGGCTCCGGTTATCCCGAGGAACCATCCCACGGCGCTGCGGGGCTGCATGCTGTCGCCTCCGATCCTGGCTATGGGGGATCCGTCCGCCTCCGCGAGATCTCCGAGCATCCCTCCGCGGGTGACCGCCACCACGTCTATGCCGCGGGCGCGGGCCATCTTGTACATCTCCACCGTCTCGAAGGTGTTCCCGGAATAGCTGCAGACAACCAGAAGGCAGTTTCCGTCGGCCCAGTCGGGCAGGGCGAAGGGCTTCAGCGTGACTATCGGGATCCCGGACGCGTAATAAGTGGAATCCTTGTACACCCTCCCGCCGATGGACGACGCTCCCATTCCGAACACAAGGATGCGGGAATATCTTCTTCCGATTCCTGTGGGGACCTTTATGGCCTCGGCTATGTCATCGACGAACCCGGAAATCTCCTTTGCCATGCGATTCAGCGATTCGGTCTCGAAAGCTTTCATATGATCCCCTGCCTGCCCCGATGCCGCTAAGAAATGTCCCGACGGCATCCCGGACGCATCTTGGACGTCACAAACAATCACATTCGATATAAAATGAATTGCAGAGAAAGCCCTCGGGGGCGCCGGAGCCGTCCGATGCCTTCCGCCCCCGGCGGATCGGGCTTTCCCGCGCGCGCCCCAATTTATTATAGAAATAATGGAGCCTACCTAAACCTTTATTTATATCACTGGGTTCATGGCATCCAAGGTAATCGAAATGAAAGCATACAGCATATCAGGCAGTTATGAGGATGTCAGGTACGTCAGCCAGCCTTTCTGCATCGAAATGGCCGCTGAGGACGAGGAATCCGTGAAGGAAAAGGTCCTTTCCACCATCGGAAGCAAGCACAAGCTCAAGAGGACCCAGATCTCCATCACCGAGGTCAAAGAGCTCTCCGCCGACGAAGTCACCAACCACATCGTCAAGTACCAGATCGGTGAGTGAACGTGGAAGACGCTGAGCTCCGCCAGGCGATTTCCGTCGCGGAATCGTACAGACAGAGGGTGGAAGCCCTTTCCCGCCAGGTTCAGGTGCTCCGCGTATCCCTCAACGAAGTCTCATTGGCTTCCGACGCCCTGAAAGCATTCAAGAACGCGAAAGACGGAGACGAGATCATGGTCCCGATAGGCGCAACATCCTTCATAACGGTGAAAGTCACCCCCAACAGGAATGTCGTCGTGGACATCGGATCCGACATCTCCGTGGAGAAGGACGTGGATTCCGCCATCGGATACATGGATGCGAACAACGCGGAAATCTCCGAGGCGCTGAAGAAAACTATGGAAGCCCTAGGCAGCTCCCAGGAAGCCCTAAACAATCTTACCGCCGCTATCCAGAACGAGTACGACGCCAGGAAGCAGCAGCAGGTCCAGTGAACAGAGGTGCGGTCATGTTCGAGTCCCTCAAAGCAAAGATGAAAAGCCTCTTCTCCAAGGCGGAGAAGAAATTAGACAAAGACAAAGTCTACAAAGACGGACCCGAACTCCCCGGCCCAGGGCCGGACAAGAAAGACGAGCCGAAGACCGACACCCAGAAGACCGTGCCGATCGAGCCCCCGGAAGCCCCTGCAGAGCCTCCGAAGACCGGGACGGTTCCGGAGACAGAAAAGGTTCCGGAAGTAAAGACTGAACCTGTCAAAGAGCCCGAGAAACCCGAGCAGCATAAGCACAGCTGGTTCCAGAGGGACAAACGTGAGGAACCTCCGAAGACCCCTTCCGAGCCCCCGAAGACCGGGACGGTTCCGGAGACAGAAAAGGTTCCGGAAGTGAAGACGGAACCGGCCGAAAAAACGGAAAAGAAGGAGATACCTTCCGAACCCAAAGCCGAAGAGCCCGAAGCCCCCAAGAAACTCTCGAGGAAAGAGGAGCTGAAGCTGAAGAAGCAGCAGGGCAAGTCCGGGAAAGGCTCCAAACTCCTCAGCGACGATTTCCTCGCGAAAAAGATCAAAGAGGATCCTCTCGACGAGATCCTCGAGGAGCTCGAGATCATCCTTCTCGAGGCGGATGTGGCTTATCCCGTCGCAGAGAAGATCAAGGCAGGAGTCAGGGAAAACCTCGTCGGCAAGAAATACGACCGCTCCCACTCTCTGGAGGAGGTCGTTGAGCTTTCGGTGAAGGACGCGGTCAGAGACGTCCTGGAGATAAACGAATTCGACTTCGACGAGTGGCTCGAGGGACGCCAAAAGCCTACCGTAATCATGTTCGTCGGAATAAACGGCACCGGAAAGACCACCGCCATCGCCAAACTGGTGAACCGCGTACAGAAACAGGGGAAAACCGTTGTTCTTGCGGCATGCGACACCTTTAGAGCTGGCGCGATCGAGCAGCTCAGCATCCATGCGGAAAAGCTTGGGTGCAAGATCGTCAAGCAGGATCATGGAGCGGATCCGGCCGCGGTTGCCTTCGATGCCATCGAGCACGCCAAATCGAGGAGAAAAGACATCGTCTTCATCGACACCGCCGGGAGGATGCAGACCAACAGCAACCTCATCGAGGAGATGAAGAAGATCGTCAGGGTAGCCAAACCCGATCTGAAAGTGTTCGTAGGGGATTCCCTCGCAGGAAACGACGCCATCGAGCAGGCGAAAGTCTTCGACGACGCTGTCGGCATCGACGCGGTCATCCTGACGAAGATAGACACCGACGCTAAGGGAGGGGCTGCGCTTTCCATAGCCCATACCATCGGCAAGCCCATAGCGTTCGTCTGCAACGGCCAGGAATACGAAGATATCATCAAATTCAATACGGATTGGATGATAGAAAGGATGTTCGAGGAGTGATCCCCCTCTTTTTCATTCCTTCCCTTCCAGACAGAGGGAATAGAACAGCGCGGCAAACACTTTGCAGTCGGTCATGAGATTGCTTATGACCACATGCTCGTTGGGACCGTGGAGAGTGCCGCCGCCGCATTGCCATACGTAAGCGTCGAAGCCTGCCAGCCTGAAGAAATTGGCGCAGGTGGCTCCTCCTGTGCCGGATGGTACGGGCTTCGATCCCGTCACATATTCCACCGCATCGGAAAGGGCTCTGAATCCCGGCGAATCAAGAGATGACACCGGCCCGGAGACATTCCTCTGCATCTCGGAGACTGTTATTCTTGCTCCAGTCATTGCCTCATGCTTTTCGGCCGCCTCCCTGCAGACATCCATCACGTCGTCGATGTCATATGTGGGAAGAAGGCGGACATCCATGCAGAAACTGTGGAATCCGGGGATCGTATTGACGTTGTCGACGGTGGAAGAGCTCTTCGTCGGCTCGAAAGTAGAGAAAGGAGGGGAAAACAGCTCGTTCCTCTCGGAGAATCTGCTTTCCAGAGTTCCTATCAGATCGGAGAGAAAACCTGCTGACACGCGGAAAGCGTTGATGCCTTTATGCGGCGTGGAACCATGGACGGAACGCCCTATTATATCGAATTCGATCCACAGCAGACTCTTCTCTGACAGCCATATCCTCGATCCGCCGGGAGATCCCCAGTCCGGGACTATTATGACGTCATCAGAGGAGAAATACCCGCGGTCGATGAGATATCCGATGCCCATCAGGCTGGTGGTCTCCTCGTCCGCGACATAGGCTAGGCCGATGGACATGCCCTCCAATTCCTCTCCCAGGTAAGGGAGCGCCGCGAACAGGGATGAGATCACCGCCTGGCCGTTGTCTTCGGTCCCCCTGCCGTATATGCAGCCGTCTTTGAGGACAGGCTCGAAAGGAGGGCTGTCCCACCTGTCCGGATCACCGGCGGGAACCACGTCCATATGGGCAACTATCCATGCCGTCCCCTTCTTTTTCCCGGTTTTTCTGGCTAGGATGTTGGGCCGCATGACGGAAGGATCGAAATGGTCCGGGACTTCTATCCTCTTCACGTCATCGAATCCGGAAAGTCTGGACATCAGATAATCCGCTTTCCGGCCTTCTCCGGAGCCTCCGTTCTCGGGCGCGACCGCTGGGATTCTGATCATCCCCATCATCGTTTCGATCATATCCTCCTCGGAGGAATCTATCTCCGCGAGAATGCGGTCAAGAGACTTCATACAGGGGCAATATCCATACAGGATTATAAAACGGAAAGGTTTGGGGAAAAGTCCCGGCCGATCGGCCGGATTGGACGCCGTCAGCAGCGGCGGATGATCATCGTGACTGCGTTCCCGCCGCCGAGGCAGAGGGTTCCGAGACCGACTTCCTTGTTGCGGTTGATCAGAGAATAGAGGAGAGTGGTGAGCACGCGCGATCCGGAGCATCCGATGGGATGTCCGAGGGCGACAGCCCCTCCGTTGACGTTGAATTTCTCGTCGGGAACGTTGAGCTCCTTCTTCACCGCGCAGGATGCGGATGCGAAGGCTTCGTTGTGCTCGAAGAGATCGATGTCGTCGATGGTCATCCCGGCTTTCTTGAGGACGTACCTGGTGGTCGGGATGGGAGCTTCCATGATGTATTCCGGCTTGACGCCGCGCTCGCCGTAGGCTTCTATCGTCGCCAGGGGCTTGAGGCCGTTCTCTTCCGCCCATTTCCTCGAAGCAACCACGAGAGCGGAAGCCCCGTCGCTGAGCTGGGAGGAGTTGCCTGCGGTGACGATCCCGTCTTTCTTGAAGACAGGCTTCAGCTTGCCGAGGGATTCCATGGTGGAATCGGGCCTGATTCCCTCGTCCTCTTCGAAGATTATATCGCCTTTCTTGGAAGGAATGGTAACGGGGACGATCTCGTCCTTGAACTTTCCTTCTTTGGTGGCCGCAGCCGCTTTGAGATGGGATTCCATCGAAAGCCTGTCAGCGTCCTCCCTGGTGACGTTGAACCTCTCGGCCACAATCTCCCCAGTGAATCCCATATGCTGGTTGTTGAAGATGTCCCACAGCCCGTCATGGACCATCGCGTCCACCACAGTCTGGTCGTTCATCCTGTATCCCCATCTGGCGCCGTTCATGATGTAAGGCGCTGCGGACATGTTCTCCATGCCTCCCACAGCCAGAACGTTATATTCCCCGGCTTTGATGGCATCGGCGGCGAGCATAGCCGCTTTCATCCCCGATCCGCAGACCGCGTTCACCGTGAAGGATCCGATCTCCACCGGAAGGCCTGCTCCGATGGCGGCCTGCCTGGCGGGATTCTGGCCGAGCCCGGCGCTGATGACATTGCCCATGATGCATTCTTCTATGTCTCCGGGCTGAAGACCGGCTCTGGAAACGGCTTCTTTGACTGCGATAGCTCCCAGATCGGTAGCTTTGATTCCTGCGAGAGTTTTGCCGTATTTTCCTATGGGCGTCCTTGCCGCGCTGAGTATGACTGCTTCGTCCATGAAATGTCCCTTGAGAATCCATAGGGCATCCGTATAAAACACTGTCGATTATCGATTACGTCCATTGACGAATTCAACAGGCTGGATCTCTCCCATCCTCTTGAGAGGCTTGGAAAGATGCCTTCTCGCGGCAGTGGGAGGCTCATACCATCCCGGGACTATCTGGCGGACGGCCGTCTCCGTCACGGGTTCGGAAGCTTTGGTATGGCATTTCCTGCATCTGAAACCGGCTCCGGAACCGGCGGATCCCATGGTCCTGCCGCATGATGGGCAGACGGGATTGGAGATCTTCCTGTGCTCCTCAACGGTGGAGATCACATGTATCTTCTCCACGTTCAGCGTGCGGGGATTCTCCCTGAGCTCCCCTACAACTTCAACCTCATCGCCGATGTCCAGCCAATCCGGGACGAACCTGAATTCCTTGGATGGCTCGTAAACCCCGCATTCCACCTTCCCGAACCTGGTTGAAATATCGAAGAACACATGCCCGCCGGGAATATGCCGGGATTTCGACGACACGGATCCGCGAATCAGGTAGGATTGGTTCGGAACCAATGATCCGGGATCGCGGATTATATGGTCGTCGGTCCCCTGGTTTGTCAGAAATATCATCCATCTTTCTATGGGCTCCGTGGATATCTCCCCGGAAGCTTTGATGAGATCCTCCTGGACATCGCCGCGGAGGCCGTACATGACCGGGCAGGGGGTAGCGGGAACCATGGCGACCTTTTCCATGCGGTCCTCCCAGCTGTTGAAAGTAGTGGGATATCCGTGCTCCACATCGCGTATCGTAAGGGGATCGAAGATGCGTTCGGTCCCCCACCTCTCCGGAGGACGATAGGTCAGAAGCTCGTATGTGCTGTCCCTGGGCCTCCAAGCCATCCCGCAGGCGCAGCCGATGAGGCCTCTCCCGCATCCTATCTCGAAAGTGATGCCCCCGATGGCTCTGATCTCGGGATCGACATCTCCGCGGGAAAGCACCGTCCTTACGCCTTTCCAGTAGAGCTTTTGGGAAGGCTTCCTGAGGGATATGAGCAGCCCCGGATCCGATTCTTCCTCGTGATGCTCCTGGATGTGGGGTATGATCCTGCGCATCATCTCCTCCGGATCGGGCTCGTCCGATGCACAGCGATCATAGCAGAATATATCGCGGCTACCTATGCGTCCGATCAGCCTCTTCCTGCCGATGCCTTTCCCGAACCTCATCGTCAGCGCTCCGTTGCCGCGTGTCTTCCATGGGACGGAAGGGTTGAGACGGACCAGACGGGGATTTCCGATGAGATCCAGCTCGGGAAATTCGCGTATGATCTCCGTCGCAAGGAATGTCGTGCAATTCCCTTTCATCGAATCGGTATCATCAACGGCAACGAACATCCTCCGGATTATAGCCAAATCCTGTTTTATACTCTCCCAAAGGAGAAGCATCCAGCAATGTGAGGGTGGAAACGAAGAATATCGATCCGTCGGCAGAGAAATCACCAGAAATGCCGTAATGACCGAGCTCAGCCGCTTTCTCCTTGCAGAAACATCTGATGGAGGCGCCGTCCGAGCAGTCGAAATCGAAAGTATATCCTTTCGGAGATTCCTCCACATTGTATGCGATGCCTCTCCTGTCGAATTCCTTCATGGGATTCCCCGAGAAGAAAACGATGAGGATCGCGACGGCGACGACTGCCGATGCAAGAATCAGATACTTATTCAACGGTGAGCACCGGAGGTTCTGATTTCCGGTCCATGAAATAAAGGAAAGGGGTGCGGTAGACAGTCATGCCCCCCACCCCTCCATTTCCACTGGAACTGCCCTGAGAAGGTATGGGGCAGCTCAGACGAAAGAGTTGATGAGGCAAAGAACGCCTACGAACGCGACTATTCCAAGAATGCAAGCGCCGATAGTGAGCCATCCTTTCATTTTGCGTGCTCCTCCTTTGGTTATGATGAGAGTAATCTGAACCTATTATTTAATATGGATTAGACTGAAGAGAATCAGGGATCAATTGCGGAAAAATTTCCATTGGAACAGGGACAACCAGAGCAGAACAGAGACAGGAACCAACAACCGTTATAAGGGACTTAGGAATACAGTGGAAAGAAAATTGGAAAAAGGTATTTCCATTGAAAAGGGTAGGGACATGGCTGAGCCGAACATTTTCACGCAATACATGCAGAAAAGGAATACCGTCGTGAGGAACAAGAAAATCCTCCAGTCATCCTACATCCCCGAGAAGCTCCCTCATAGAATGGATAAGATCAATGAAGTCGTCGAAATCATAGCTCCCGCCCTGAACAAAGACAAACCCTCTAATATTTTAATAATAGGAAAAACCGGGACAGGAAAGACTGCAGTAATGAATTTCGTCGGAAAAGAACTGAGGAAAGCCGATCCGAATCAGACAAACTGCGCATATATCTATGTGAACTGCGAAGTCGTCGACACATCGTATGGAATCTTATACAATATTTCCAACCAGATAATCACGGATCCTGCCAAGAAAATACCCTTCACCGGATGGAGCATCGACAAAGTATTCGCGGAACTGGCAGAATACATCGACAAAGAAGAGAAAGTGTTCATAATTGTCCTCGACGAGATCGACAGGTCGTTCCAGAAGAACGGCGCAGACATATTCTATTATCTCACTTCGATCAATGAGATCCTCCAGATTTCCAAAGTCTCCGTCATCGGGATTACCAACAACGCGAAATTCACTGAATTCTTGAGTCCGAGGATAAGAAGCAGATTAGGAGAGGAGAAAATCATATTCCCTCCCTACAATGTGGAGCAGCTCCAGGATATCCTCTATGAAAGAGCCAAATTCGCATTCGACGACGGTATTCTGGATGATGATGTCATACCATATTGCGCTGCATTATCTGCCCAGGAAATGGGCGATGCGAGACGCGCATTGGATCTCCTCAGAATGTCCGCGGATATAGCCGAAAGAAATGGGGATTCGAGGATAACTTCCGCCCATGTCCGTTCTGCCAAGAACAAAATCGAACTGGATGCCGTTTCCGAAGTCGTCAAAACCCTTACCATCCAGTCCAAAACAGTTCTTCTGAGCGTCATCCTCAACAAAGACGAAGACATCAATCCTATGACCACCGGGGATGTCTTCACCAAATACAAATTCATCTGCGAGGTCATCGGGCAATCCGCTCTTTCCCAGAGGAGAGTCGCAGGTCTCATTTCCGAACTGGATATGCTCGGCATAGTCCATGCGAGGGTGAAATCCTTCGGAAGGGCGGGACGCACCAGGGAGATCGAACTCAGCACTCCGAAAGAGATCGTGAATATGATAAAATCTGATGATGCTTTCAAAGATTATTGGATGTACAAGCCTCCGAAGCAGAAGACTTTCTTCTGATTCCACAGGAAATATCTGCTGATTCTTATTTCGGAATCCGTAGCTGATAGGTTTTGACGGTTCAGAACCCGGATTATTTTTTTTTAATGTTCTTTTTTCTTTGTTCTCTATGGTTCAGCTGTCCTTTCCGGCAGTTTTCCATCCCTTTCCCTTCTGTTTTTCTATGTCCCATATATTTTTTCTGAGTTCCAGTGGAAATGGAGGGGTGGGGGCCTTTCATTCTTGACCATAGTATATTTTATCCTAATTGGATATCACATCCATGAGCAGATTATCTGATTATCTCCGTAATGATTCCTTATTTGTGGCTATATACCATGTTCCGGAAGCTCCTGAAGGTTCCGAATCGCCGGATCAGAGCATCCATTGCGTTTTCAGATCCATGTTCATTCCTGCGACCGAAGGCCGCACAATCGCCGCCCGCAAAGATCAGATGGGCTGCAGAGGCTCCCACAGCGGTCTGGGCATGGGCGGAGAGGACGACCGTGCCGATCTTTCCTTTGTTTATTCCGTCGGGCTCGGGGATCGTCCCGGCGCGGGGTATTACCGCGATCCCGGAACTGCTTCCGCTTCTCTCGGATTCGTAAGAGTCTACGGCACAGGAGATGATTATTGTGTCATGGAACCTCTAGAAAAAGCCGAATCGAGAGGGGCTCCCATAGAGACCGTGGCAATTCTGACCGATAATGTCCGTATTTCCGCGCTTTCCACTCTCATAGGATATGACAGAAGTCCGGGGCCGCATGTGCATATGGTCCATGCCTTCGCCTGCGAGGAGCTTTACGCCATACCCAAAGCCGAAGGCGACGGCGGGAACGGGGATGCGTTCCTTGGCGCGACGGAGCTGTACGTCAGAAAATTCGTGCGCCCCGAGCAGATGACTTTCGCTGTCCCTTATTCTGCTTATAAAAAAATGGAAGACAATGCGGAGCGCACTTTTCTGGCCAACGGAAGGTGGGAGAAAGCTCTGGAGGATCTCGGCGGCAGGCATTCCTGCTGCATGTGATCCCCAGAGCGGTCACAGCCGGGACGGGATCATTTCTTCCTGTTCCGGTTAGTTCCCTTCTCTTCTTCTTCTCCCTCTCCTCTGGATTTCCACAGCTGGATGCCGATATCCGCCGCGAATATCGACGACAGGATTATGATCACCAGCATCGCCAGCGACGGCAGGCTGTTCGGGACGTATTCCAGATTGCTGTTCCCTTTCATCAGGAGCTTTATCGTCCCCAGCCACGGCAGCTCGAACGCCGGGACCGATACGATGTCGTCTTTGGATATCGGATGTCCTATGATACCGGAGGCCTGGTCGAAATGGATGTTGGTCTTCGGGTTGTCTCCCATCGTGAGGTATCCGCTGTTCTTCCCTATACTGGAAAGATTGATCGACACCGTCTTTTTGGACTGGGTTATACCGACGAAAGTCAGCTTTCCGGAGAGATCGGTATGATCTTTCCCGTTTTCGCTGTACCATTCGCCTTTGTAATTCGCGAGTTCCGGCGAGCTCCATTTCCCGGACGAAGAATCCCATTCGATCCACACTATTGCCCTATGGATCACCGGATTGGAATTCGCGTTCCGTTCGTATATGATGACCGAACCGTAATCCCCGAAAGTCGAGTATCCGGTCTCCGTCGCTTCCACATAGCTCTGGATGTCGCATCTGTTTTTGTCTTTCACGACGACGATATCGCCTGTATCGATGCATCCGATCTGGGATTTTTCGGGATCGTGCTGCATGCTCTGAGACATCACTACGCTGAACGGGGTGCCCATGCCCGTGTATGCTATGAGCGCCGCGTATCCGACTACTATCACCAGCAATGCCGCTCCGATAGCTATTATCGTCTTTTTGTTCTCGCTCTTCACGCTCTCCCGATGGTTTGCGGGTATAAACACATGGCGAATGTCTTACGAATTTTCTTCCGATTCCGGCTTTATATATGGAATTACATATACACCGTTATGGCAAGGCCCACCAACGACGAATATTTCATGAGCATGGCCAAGCTGGTCGCGAGCAGATCCACATGCGTCAGAAGGCAGGTGGGCGCCGTCATCGTCAAGGATAAGAGGGTGCTTTCCACCGGATACAACGGATCTCCCAAAGGCACGCGCCACTGCGAGGAGCTCGGATGCATAAGGGAGCAGCTGCATGTCCCTTCCGGAACCAGGCACGAGCTGTGCAGAGGCGTCCACGCCGAGCAGAACGCAGTAATTCAGGCGGCCTATTTCGGGACCAGCGTCAACGGTGGCACACTGTATACCACCACTTATCCCTGCTCTATGTGCGCCAAGATAATCATCAACGCAGGGATCAGAGAGATAGTGTATGATGAGGGTTATATAGACGATCTTTCCAAGCAGATACTGTCCGAGACCAACATAATCGTCCGCAGATTCGAAGCCCAATGACATTTTCTGTCTTCGGTGCATATTGCATGGGTTTTTCTTGCTGTCAGATATAAACCTTTTCTAAACTCTATATAATTGAATTGTTGGCACTAACATTAAGTATATCCCCCTGATTACGTCAATTAGGGTCGGGGAGAGTAATATGAGCCGAACTGACATACTTTCGGAAATTAAGCGGGCGGAACAGAAAGCTGACGACATCATGAACGATGCCGAGGCTTTAAGAAAAACCGCCATCGCTGACGCTCGCAGAGACTCTGTAAAAAAGATTCAGGACGCTGAGGCTGAATGCCGCAGCTCTTTCGAATCCGCTATTACCGCAGCCAAAGTGAAACTCGAGGCCGAACGCGCCAACCTTCTCAAAGATGGGAACGCAGCGGCGGCAGCGATCGATCAGAGGGCTACGGTGAAAATGCAGGAAGTAAAAGATTTTCTCTTCAAAGAATTCGAGAGGACCTTAAATGTCACTTCCTGAGCCGATGAGTAGGATTGTGATTGTGGGTACCAAATCTCACATGGACGAGGCAATCGATGCCTTGTACGATGTGGGTGCTATCCACCTGATCGATCATACTGTCGACGCGGATGAAGGTTTCACTCTCGGGGTTCCCCGTCCGTACGCATCCAAAGCATCCGAAAGGCTGCTGAAAGTGCGTGCGATGGAGAAGGATCTCGGTGTGACGAAAAAAACTCGCACCAATCCCATCCCTGAGTCTGAGATAAAGAGCCGGATATCATCTGACAGCGTCGAGCTTGCTGAGGACGAGATTTTCGCCGTCACCAGCAAGAAGAATGATCTCAATCAGAGAATCACTGAGCTGAACGCTAGCAAGAAGAATCTTGAGCTTCTTTCCAAACTCGATATCGACCTTGATTTGTACTCGGGCTACCTGAGCATATTCTCTATGGTCGGTACCGTCGCCGCCGATCCCGCTCCTCTTCTCGCCGATATACCTTGCGAAGTGTATACCAGCGGGATTTCGAAGAAGGAGGATGGCGTCGCCGCAGTTTTCGCCAGGAACGAGGATAGGGACAAAGTCCTTTCCGCGCTTGCGAACTGCGATTTCTCCGAGATTACGGTCCCCGAAGGGAAGACCGGCTCCGCATCCGCGGCGCTCGCGAACGTCGATTCCGAGCTTGCGGCTGCTCAGGCGGATCTCGAGAAAGTCGAGGGAGAGCTCAACGCGCTTCTTGAGAAACACAAAGATTTCCTCAAAGCTTCTGAGGAAGAACTATCCATAGAAGTCGAGAAAGGCGAGATCCCCGTGAGGCTCGCCGCCAGCGACTACTCTTTTGTAGCGGACGCATGGGTGCCCACCAAAAAAGCCGAGTCGGTCAAAATCGCGATCGAATCCAAGGTGGAAGGCGCCTACGTCGAGATACAGGAGAACCGCGGCAGATCGATGAAAGAGGTTGATGAGGCCGAGGACAGATTCAAAGAGGTCCCCACCAAATTCAACAACGGAAGAATAGTGAAGGAATTCCAGTACCCGACGAAGCTCATGTCGGTGCCCAAGTATCAGGAGATCGATCCTTCTGTGCTGATAGCGATTTTCCTTCCTCTGTTCTTCGGAATGATGATCGGTGATGTCGGCTATTCCATCCCGTTCATAATACTCGGTGCTTACGGACTCAAAGTCACGCACCACAAAGATTGGCGCGCTATAGCCACCGTCCTGTTCTTCGGAGGCATATGGGCATTCATCTTCGGATTCTTCTTCTACGGTGAATGTTTAGGAATGCACTTCGTAGGCGAACAGGAAGGCGTGGAATATACATGGGAATATCTGTTAGGTCTTGACCACCTTCCGAACTTCTTCAACGGGATTCTCCCTGGAGGGGAAGGTGTCCACAAACTGGGCTCTGATTGGATCGGATTCCAGCTCAAATTATCTGTCTACATCGGTATCTGCCATCTTCTTCTGGCATACTGCTGCGCAGTCTACAACAAGACCCTCCAGCACGGATTCAAGGCCGCGTTCAAAGAGAAGGGCGGATGGGTCCTCAGCTTCCTCGGCATGGTCTTCATATGCTATGCACTTGCGATGCTCCTCATCTACAAGCTTCCGCTAGACGGTCTCCTTGTCTATCTGGCAATCGGCGCCGTGCTCCTCATAATAGGCATTGTCCTCAACCTTCCCCACGAAGGAATGCAGGCGGTCATGGAGCTTCCCGGAATCGTAGGTGGGATCCTTTCCTACACTCGTATAGCCGCGATTGGAATGTCAAAAGCAGGAATGGCTCTTGCTTTCAACTATATCTGCATCGGAATGATCTATCCCGGTCTCGGTGAAGGAATACTCGGCCTGGTCGTAACGTTCGCCCTGTTCGCGTTCCTCCATCTGATGATCTGGACCCTCGGAATCCTTTCCGCAGGACTTCACTCCCTCAGGTTGCAGTTCGTCGAGCTTATGGTCAAGTTCTTCGAAGGCGGCGGAGTAGAGTACAATCCCCTTAAAATCAAACGCGTGAAAACCACTTCCGAACCCAGCAAAAACAAAGCATAAAGAGGTATCATAAATGGCAGCAGCAGAAGCAGCAGGACTCATCGCAGTTGGAGCAGGACTTGCAGTCGGACTTACCGGTCTCGGAGCAGGTATCGCGGAAGGAAATGTCGGAGCCGCCGCAGTCGGCGCCATCACCGAGGACGCAAGCCTTTTCGGTAAATCCATGATTTTCATGGTTCTTCCTGAGACCATCGTCATCTTCGGACTGGTTATTTCCATCCTTGCTATCTTCGTGATGTGAGCCCGCCAAGAGGTAATCTCATGGCAGCATTAGCAAACGTCACTCAGGAGATCCTCAAAACCGCAGAGGA
>JAEEGL011634606.1_pt1 | contig 49996 bp, 28 predicted proteins | sample 9134231 | NCBI WGS metagenome assembly JAEEGL01 (sample SAMN16246548, study PRJNA631951) | gut metagenome | biome: gut microbiome; feature: rumen; material: fiber-attached | host: Bos | place: Iran: Karaj | collected 2018-10 | reverse complement strand
GGGGACGCGGGCGTCTCGCCCGCGATAAATTTTGCGGCCACGAGCGATGAGCAATTAGCCCCAAGGGAATGTCTGAATAATGCGGATCCTTGCCGGGGACGCGGGCATCTCGCCCGCGATAAATTTTGCGGCCACGAGCAATGAGCAATTAGCCCCAAGTGCTCGTTGGCCAACTCGACGCTCGATGCTCGGCGCTCTTTGCCACAATCTCTCACGTATCGGAGCAACGCTATATCCACACTGGTTAAACACAGCTAAATTTATCCACTAGCAATTCACAACAAACACATCAACACAAATTATTATCACAGAATAAAATAAGCGTGTATCAGTAGAAATATTACTATTTCCCATTGTATCGATTTAATTCAATCCGTATAATAAATGTAACGATCTGTTGGTGCATGAAGCATCAAAGGTTCAATTGGAGGAGAGAATGAAGCAGTACTTTGGTAAATCGATCATGATATGCATTCTGTCGGCGTGCGCGCTTGCACAGTGGACGGCATGCGTGGATTACCCGGGGGTTTATGGAAAAAAAACACACTGCAACGATGGCACCTGCGTGCTGTCCGAGTGCTCAGAATCACAGAAATGTTCCGATGATTTGGTATGCCGGGACGGACTCTGCCGATTGCCCGTGGATTTGAATGTCACTTTAAACGGCAAACCTGAAGTCCACGAATCTTCAGACTCCACGGTTTCGTTCAGCATTCAGCTCCCCTCCAAACCATCCGCCCCCGTCACAGTCCATATCACTGTTTCGGACAATACGGAAATCGGTGTGAATGAGGTCGAGATCACCATTGATCCGGAAGACTGGGATAAGCCCCATACCGTAACGATTTCGGGCGTATCCGACGGCATCAGCGACGGCGACCAGATCAGCAACATCACGCTCACCACCGAATCGGAAGATCCAAATTACGACGGCCTCAAAGATGATACCATCCGGATAACCACCGTCGACGATGACACCTGCCAGGGAAGCAATTGTCCGATCACCTGTGAAGAAGGGAAAATCCCTTCAGATTGCCCGGATGACATGGTTTGCAAAGGCGGTATCTGTGAACCACCGGCCGGTTTGAACATCACACTCAATGGCAAACCCGAAGTCCATGAATCGCCGGATTCAACCTTTACATTCGATATTCAGCTTCCTTCAAAGCCATCGGCACCTGTCACGATCCATATTGCAGTTTCGGACGATACGGAAATCGGTGTCAGTGTCACCGAAATCACCATTACACCGGAAGATTGGGATCAACCGCATACCGTCACAATTTCGGGCGTATCCGATGGTATCGTTGACGGCGACCAGATAAGCGGCATTACGCTCACAACCGAATCAGAAGACCCGAATTATAACGGCATCACGGACGATACCGTCCAAATCACCACAGTTGACGATGATACCTGCGTCGGCGACGATTGTCCGATCACCTGTGAAGAAGGCAAAACCCCATCGGACTGCCCGAGTACAATGGTATGCAAAAGCGGAATCTGCCAGCTTCCGGCCACTTTAAACATCACACTTCATGGCACCCCCGAAGTCCATGAATCATCAGATTCAACGGCTACATTTGATGTGTCGTTGCCAACAAAGCCCACAGCCCCCGTCACTATCCATGTCACAGTTTCGGATGATACCGAAATCGGTGTCGATGTCACCGAAATCACCATTACACCGGAAGACTGGGACAAACCCCATACCATTACGGTTTCGGGCGTTTCCGACAACATCGTGGATGGAAACCAGATCAGCATTATCTCGCTCGAAGCAGAATCGGAAGATCCCGATTACAACGGCCTCACAAACGACACGCTCCACATCACAACGGTCGATGACAACACCGCAACACTGCAGATCGATTCAACCGCAGAAACGCTTTCAGAAAACGGCGAAACGACTACCTTTACGTTTCAGCTGACATCCCGGCCGCAGGCGCCGGTCACAGTGAATTTGTCTTCATCCAATCCATCGCTCGCGGTGAATGAGCCAACAACCATCACCATTAACCCCGAAGACTGGGACAAACCGATTACTGTAACGCTTGCAACTGTGGACGATGAGATAGCGGATGGCACACGAAATGCGCAAATCACGCTCACCACAACGTCAGCTGACCCCAACTATAATGACGTGACCGAAACTACCGCTGTTTATACGATTGCGGATGACGAGCATCCCAGCATCGTGCTTGCGGCTGCGACAACCGAACTCACCCCCGGCAACTATACGACGACCATCACGGCTGTTTTGAGCAATGAACCTACAGCCCCCGTGACCGTGACGCTTACGACAAGCGATCCAAACCTCGCCCAGCCCGAAACCGTTACCCTCGTTTTCACGCCGGATAACTGGAATACCGAACAGGTTGTCAGCGTTTCGGCAGTCGATATCTCCGCGATGGAACAGGCCGCATCCACAGCCACAATCCAGGGAAAAGGCTCCAGCGACTGCGAAAATTACAACGGCCTGGACAGCAACAAACTCGAGTTTGATATCTATGCATACGTCATGAATGAATACGGTTATCCGCCCGATATAAACCCAGAAGATAAAGAATGCATCGTCGTACAGGACACGCTGTTGCCCGGAAAATATAAACTTGAAGTCTGGGGCGCTTCGGGCGGCGATCAGGTTGGACTGAATCAGGATAGCGGCTCACATGCCGGTCTGGGCGGCTATGCCACAGGCATCCTCACGCTGACAGAAAAAGCGGACATCACAATCCACGTCGGTTCGATGGGTTCGGCCGGAACGCTGGATTATGGCGAAAATGCGAAAGGTGGCGGCTGCAATGGCGGCGGTGGCGGCACGCAGTCGAAATCGACCGGCGCAAATGGATTTGGCGGCGGCGGAAGCAGCGACATTCGCATCGGCGGCGATACCTATTACCATCGCGTTATCGTTGCCGGAGGCGGCGGTGGCGCAGATGACGGTACCGATGAAACCGCAGATGTCGTGGGCGGCTGGAACGACGGCAGCGGCGGCTATGGCGGCGGAATTGTTTCAGGACAAGGCTATCGCGAAGGAAAACTCTATTACGCAGCAAGTACGTCAATGTCAGGCTATCGCTTCGGAGACGGCGAACCGGCCGGTACAAAAGCCGCGACATCCGACACAGGCGGCGGCGGCGGCGGCTGGTTTGGCGGATATGCAGGCGCAGACCACAACTCCGGTGGCTCAGGCGGTTCCGGCTATGTTTACACGTCGGGTGCATACGTCGTGGAGGGCTATCTCGTCGATCCCAAATACCAGCTTACCAACGCCCAGTCGATTGCCGGAAATGCCTCTTTCGCGTCTGTTTCGGGGAGCGAGGAGGTCGGACACAAGGGTGACGGATTCGTCCGGATTACGCTGATGAAATAACAAACGCCTGGGGTTGCCGGGACATGTTATCGTCCCGGCACTGCTCGCTTTTGCCCCTGCGGGGCAATACGCTCGCCTGACGCCGCTATCCCGTCCCGGGATACGCGGCGTCTGTGTTTGATGGACATGCAATCATTGCCCGGCGTATCGCAGATAGCCGGGCTCGCAGGGCGTATGGCGCAACGCGCCATAGCCCGCGCCACACCACATTTCTATGACTTTTTCAGTGTGCGCAGACTCACGCCAAGCTGATTCATGCGAATCATGATTTTATGGCGAGTCGTTTTGCTGTCATCCCCGAACAACGCGGTACCCATCGCACCGAGATCGCTGTTGCACTTTTTGTACAGCATGCAGAGATACTGTTTCTCCAGTGTCTGCCGCAATTCGTTGAAATCGCCGACCTGCCCGGGAACGAGTGACAAGATGGGGGCGGATTCGTCGGCTGGTGCAGTATTGGCGGATGATTCGGCTGCGGGCAGCGATTTGCCGATAACCCCGAGCAGCGAGAGTGCGTAATAATGGTCGATTTCAATGATTTTGCTGGGTAATGAAGCAACGCGCATATCGAAGAGCGCCTTCAGCAGCAGCGTATCGATGACGCTTTCGAGTTCGCGTGTATTGCCGGGCCAGCCATACGACAAAAAGAGATCGCGGGTCGCGGGTTTGAAGCGCACGCAGAGCGCCCGCGCGTCGATGGCCTGGTTCGTGCCGAAATCGACGACGACCTTGTTTTGACGGCTGATTTTGGCGATGTAGGGATGCATATCGTCGCTGTCGAGAATCTTGAGAACGAGCGTTTTGATGAGTTCGGGAATTTCTTCGCGGCGTTCGCAAAGCGCGGGCAGACTGATGCGCATGGCGGGTCCCAGACGCATATAGAGATCGAAGCGAAAGCGCCCGGCACTGACTTCGGCGCTGAGATCGAGATGCGTCGCTGCAACGACTTTGACATCGACATGTTTGCGCGTTTCGTGCGACGCACCCACGCGGCGGACCATCTTATCCTGCAGGAATAACAGCAGTTTGCGCTGATTTTCGAGCGACAGATTGCCGATTTCATCCAAAAACAGGATACCGCCGTCGGCTTCTTCGACCAGCCCCGCGCGATCGTGCGTCGCACCGGAGTATGCGCCTTTGACATGTCCAAACAGCTCGCTTTCGACCAGTGTATCGGGAACAGACGAAAGATCGAGCGTGACGAGTTTGTTGCGCCCGCTGAGCGGATAGATGATGTGTTCGACGAGAGAGCTTTTGCCGGAACCGCTGGGCCCCGTAATAAACATGGTGCGCGGACCAATGCTCATGATCTCGATTTGGCGGCGGATATTCTGCACGCGCGCAGATGTTCCCCAGAAATAGCCCGATTCCACCGGTGATTCGTTGCCAATGCGCGCCACACTCTCCAGACGCGTCGCCAGAATATCAAGGCTGGCTTCGTCGTCGACAAACTGCAGGCCTTCCAAATCCTGAAGCAGCCGTGCCGCGTTTTCGGGCAACCGGCTTCGCGTCGTCATCAGAACGATGGGGAGCTCGCGAAAATGCGGGTCCTGACGCAAACGCCTGGCAATGATGAGCCCCTGCAGCGATTTGACCTGGTCTTCCTGATTGATGTTGGGCATTTCGGGAAGCCAGAGCAGTTCGCTGGGATCGAGCGCATCAAACCGAACGTCCATCAGCAATGCGTCGAGTTTTTGATGACGCTGCTGCATACGCATCAATGCTTCGATGGTTTCGCGATAGTTGCGCGCCCGCCGTAACTGGCATCCATCCCGTTTGGAGCATTCAAGACACTCAACATTCTCATCACACAGCGTAGCCCAGGTAAAACGCTCCCTGAACTGCGGGTGAGACTGCAGCCTGTCGATCGACATGAGGTTATCATCGACGACGAGAATGCGCAGACGACGGTCTATGGGCGTTTCGGGAAACGGCAAACTGGGTTCGGGAGACGCCGGCTCGGGATCTTCGGGCTGCGCAAACTGAAAGAATTCAAGCGCTGCCATCTCATCATCGGCAGGTGCAGGGCCGCTTTCGGCCTGATAAAGCTGTGTGCACTGCGCATCGAAATCATGGACGGCTTCGACGATTTGCTGCAGCACCCCAATCACTTCGCGATCAACCGTTCCGCCATCCAAAAGACTCTTCTTAAGGCCCGATTCATACGAAGCCAGATGATGACAATGATTGATAATGCTGTCGAGAAACGGCGCAAGCGCTTCGTTCCAGTTATCGTCGTGGCGCAGCCGAAAACTCCAGACCGTTGCCATCTGACAGATACCGGTTGCAGAATCAAAGAGCCGGCGCAGCAATACACGGGCCTCGGCTTCACTGAGATTCTGATCCGGAGCCGGAATATCGAGATGCTTGATGAGATCGTGGCGCACACGGCGCGCCATTTCGGTGTAAATCATATCAGATGGAATTCAATAGTTCTTCGAAATCAAAGTATCTGGCGACTTTTTCGCGCAAAACCCGATGGACATAAATCGTTTCGGCCTCGGAACCAAGCTGAAAACAATGCATCTTTTCGGCCGGAGTGAGCAATTTAATCTGTTCCTGTTCGACATCCGACAACAATGAAATGCAATAATCACAAAGATTCTGAACGGATTCCTGCCACAGCAGAAATGCTTCGGCTTTGTATTTATAAAACTCTTCGGTTTGTTTATTCCAGTTTGTATATTTCAACTCAGCCTGTGTTTTTGCAGACTTGAAAGATGTATATAACTTTCGAAGTTCGTCTTTCAGAATCGGATTCTCGGTTCTCTGACCGCAGACTGTAATATATTTCAGCGCAGTTTCGTAGGGATCACAAACGATGTGAACTTCTTTTTTTTGCGGAGCCTGAGCAGCGGCCTTCTGTTGTTCGGCAATGATTCTGGAGGCTTCATACTGCAATTTGGACAGTTTGCATCCATCGTCAAAATGGTGCGGATGCGCCTGAAGAAAGAGATCAAAATTTTTGGTAAAAACCGATGCGGGAATCTGCGATTCAGCCCACTGCAGCGAATAGAAAATATCCGAAGCCGAGAGCTGCCGCGTGGGAAACCGCGACCATACCCACTCCTGTATGGCGCGCAGAAACGCGGCGTGCGGTGATTCGGTTGCATCCGGCAATCGGTTCATACTTCATCCTCATCGTTATGAGAAACGAGGCGTCCCATACTCTTCATCTCGATGCGGGCTGCCTGATAGAGCGTATCCTGGTCGACCACGCTGTCGCTGGATGCAGCTATAAATGCCGCGCGCAGAATCGAGTTGCGGATATAGCCGCCGGTAAACTCAAAAGCTGTCGCGAGTTCACGGTAATCAATTTTACCCTTGGGAAGCCGGGCATTTCGAAGCATCGACTGCCACAGACGCGCACGATCGGCTTTGGTCGGCTTGGGGAATGATACGCGCAGCGAAAGACGGCGGGCAAAAGCCTCGTCAATACCCGCAGGGAAATTGGTCGTGAGGATGGCAACCCCGGGAAACCGCTCGATGCGCTGCAGCAGATAATTGACTTCGAGATTGGCGTATTTGTCGTTGGAATTCTTCACATCCGTGCGCTTTCCAAACAGCGAATCGCACTCATCGAACAGCAGCATGGCCTGGGCATTTTCGGCTTCGTTAAAGATCTGCGCGAGGTTCTTTTCGGTCTCACCGACGTATTTGGACATGATGCGCGACAAATCGACCTGATAGATATCGATGCCGATTTCGTTGGCGATGAGCGCCGCACACATACTTTTTCCGGTGCCCGGAGGACCGTCAAACAGCGCAGACAACCCGATATCGTGGCCGAATCTGTCGCCGAGCCCCCAGTCGTCGAGCACGCGTGCGCGATACTGATAACGATAGACGATTTCCTTGAGCTGCGTTTCGAGATCTTTGGGAACGATCAAATCCTCCCATCGATATGTCTTTTCGATGAGCGTTGCATGCTCGCTCAGACGATGGCGCATCTGGGCTTTCACCGCACCGATGATATGTCGGGAATCGACAACCGGACTCGGTTCGGATGCATAAGCCGCTTCGCGAACCGCCTGTATGATCTGCCCCGGCGTGAGATGGAAATTCTCGGCATAAGCCTGGATATCGCAGTTTTCATCGCGGATTTCGGGAGGCATGGCGCGTTCCCAAACGTCGCGGCTCGTATTGTGATCCGGCATGGTCAGACGCAGCGATTCGACATTTCGCGATTCCAGACGCGGCGGAAACGATACGCTGTTCTGGCAGGTAATCACAATCGTCTGCGGATGCCACGATAAAATGCCGTCCAGACAACGGCACACGTTCAGATGCAGCGACGCAATCTGCGCATGGAAATTGGCATCTTCTGCAGTTGTGGGCAGAATCAGGCCTTCCCAGTTGTACAGACACAAAATCGCGTTATGCAGCATGGCTTCGCGGCATGCGCAGCTCAATCCATAGCCGAAATCCTCGAACACGGCGTGGATAGACTTGATATCCACACACAGCAAATCGCGGCCAAGCAGCGCGGCAACTTCCTGTCCGAACCGGCGTTTGCCCGATCCCGACGGTCCCGTCAGATAGCAAAGCGGCAGCGGTTTTCCAGCATCAAGCAACGCCTTGATCTTGTTGATTCGGCTATACCATTCGGTGTGCTGCTTTGGCGAAAGCATCGTCGGCGTACACAGCTGATCCCGCGTGCGCAGCTCCGAATAGGATGCAATATTGGGATCGAGCATTTCGATGCCGCCAACGAATGCCTGTATGCGCTGCGGCAGCGCAAGCGGCTGCTTGTTGGGCGGCAGCCACGACGAAACCGTCCTCAGTTCGATCAGACCTTCCGCAAGCAAAAGGCTGCCCGGCGCAATCAGACTGTTCAGATACGAAGCATCCTCGTTCTTGCCAAATACTTCGATATACAGCGAAAGCGTCGGATAATCGCGCTCAAAGTGATTCTGAATAAATGCATAAAGCCGCGAAAACGACGGATCGAACGCAGGCGCAACGACCATCAGAAACAGCAGATACTGCGCATCGTCCAGATGAAACTGCTGCCGCAAAAACGCCAGCGGTGATGAGGTATCGAACCGCGTATACCTTTTGTAAAACGCATTGCGCTTTTTCTCAACAACCGCCAGCCGCTGGTTGGCCTCAATCTCGTCTGCAGTCGGATCGATACCGATTTCATCGCTGGCATGCAGCCTTGCCTCGACTTCCTGCGGATAGATCACAGCACCTGGCCGCAGCTTGTCTGCGCCGGGCAATAACCCAACGGCCTGCATCTCCCTGATTCGTGTCTCAAGCAGCGCCTTGAGCCATTCAAGCTCCAGCTGCAAATGCGATATCATCGGATTGGTCGGAATGTTTGGGGCTATCGGCGGTGAATACATAATTTGGTTCCAGGTGCATGGGATATCAAAAAGGCTCTGTATGCGTCACCGGGTGTGCCGCAGGCTCGCCCCGACAGACTCACTATCAGCCAAAGCGCATCATTTCAGCACGGTCGCCGTACAAAGCCTCAAAAAATACAGCCAAAAAAAAGACCAGTCGGCGTTGGGGTCGATTCTGGTCTTTTTTATATCCTAAAAATGGTTCGAAGTGCTTACTTATTGCTCAGCGTCGTAATCAGACCTTCGAGATTGGGCTTGGCAGCCTGATACTGAATCTGGTTCATTTCACGCGAAAGCTTTGTGATGAGCTCTTCGATTTTGGGTACATCCTCGCGATTACCGAGCTGAGCAAGCGATTTGGTCGCATACATCTGTGCGAAAGCATCGAGTTTCTTGAACTCGTCGCAAATCACATCGAAATACTGATGATCACCCGAGAAACCGAGCTCATAGATAATCTTGGTGCGGATATAGCTTGCAGAAGCTTCGTTTTTGTCTGCATTTTCGAGTTCCTTGGCGAAACACGAATAGGTATTGCTGCAGCGATCGGCAAGCTCAAATGCCGGTTTCACATCATCGATACGTTTGGAAACACCATCGTTCATGTGGGGCTGTTTGGGTGCATCGGGATCTTCGGGCACCGGAACGCTGAATTCGGCGGATTTGAGATCGTTGAAAGCGCTCCAGATGGTCTGCGTATCACCGGGTTTTGACGTGATGGCGCAATAGGTCACCATATCGGTACCGATCGATGCGCGGGCCCATGGACGCAGTTTCTTTTCGTCCTGGAATTCTTCACCCTTGAGTGCATTCACCATTTCGAGCGTCTCGGCATTTGAAATCAAATCGTTCTCGCGAAGTGCACGGAACGCATTCACGCGCTGGGAAACCTCGATATTGGTCGTGCCCGTCAGCTCGATGGCATATTTGAATTTGGACTTGTATTCGTTCGTCCAGTTGAAGATATCGGTGAAAATCTTCTTGGCGCGTTCGTTGCCCTTCACGCCGATATCGTTGAGTGCAAAGATGGTCGACTGCGCAGCGATACCAACGAGCGAAGCCCATGCAGGCCAGCCGGGATCGAGCACCGGACGAATGGCGAGCGTACCGGGAACAGGAATCGTATGGGTGTTGCCGAGGTAATCGAGCATCGGCTCAACCGCATCCGTATAGCGGAACAGCGCGAGCGCATTGGCGGTATTGTTGCGGATGGTTTCGGGGGTAAGCGTATCGGGGTGCGCTTTGACGTATTCGTTCAAATCAGAATTTTCGAGTTTGAAAGCCTTGAGCAGCACCGGCGCAACGACTTCGCGGTCGAGCGCGAGCAAAGCCTTGGTGCAGTTCGATGTGAGGGTGCGGCCCACGCCATCCTGGTGATACAGAATCTTCATCAGCGTATCGACGGCGTTTGGATCTTTCTGGGTGGCCAGCACATCACAGCTCGTTCTCAGCAGATTGAACGGCGTCTCATCAACATTTGAATTGAGAATATCGAGCGCTTTTTTCGTCAGACCATCGCTCTTGATAGCGGTGCCGATCTCGAGAATCACGCGCTTGACTTCGGGATTTGACTGTGCATCAAAGCTGCCCAGCAGCTGCGAAATCACCTCGATGTTGCCGGTCTTTTTGGCACCATAGGCTGCCTGCATCACCTGCTTGTAATCTTTGTTATTGGACGCAGCTTTCTTAAGCGCAGCATCGACTTCGGGTTTGCCATAGGCAGCCAGAGCCTGGATAACTTCGCGGTCAAAAGACGACCCCTTCATATAAAGGTCCATCAATGCGGGAACGTATGGCTCAAGATCCTGAGGATGCGTCACCATGCTGGAAATCTTAGGAATGGCCTTGTCCAGCTGTTTATGTGACTCAAGTGATTTGAGCAGACCTTCGGGCGTATTGACATCCGCCTGACTGCAGGCCGAAAAAAGTGCACAGCTTGCTGCGATCGCAAACACGCCAATATGATAACGAATCCCACGATTCTTCACTGTCATTTGTTTAACTCCATACAGGTGATACCTCAAACCCGATAAGGGCTTTGGTATCTTAGGTCTTAAAGCCCCAAAACGTCAACCATTAATATCCCAAAGATTTGGGTCGGCGGTTTCATCCGCCGAACGACGCAAATAAAATAAATAAAGACTGCGTACATCCATCATGGCATAGTTTTTCCCAAAGTATTCTGTCTTCCGGCTTATAGCTTAAAGCTTATAGCTTATAGTTTTTGATCCGGTAAAACGTTTTTGATCCGGTAAAACCCGGGCCCATGCCATAAGCCATTGTGCTTGGAGCTTGGAGCTTGGAGCTTAAGAAGGCTCTCCACCATAAGCCATAAGCCATAAGCCATAAGCCATCGACCTCTTAAGTTGGAGGACAGTGAAAAAAAAATACACGCCATTTTTGAAATCTGTTGTCGCCGCTTTTCGTGGGGTGTAAAAAAACGCTCCGTCAGGTTGATGGCGTTGCCCCCATAACGCCCGAAGCGGCGAAAGCCGCAGTTTTTAAACGGGATCGCGAGATCCCCATGTACAAGAGGTTCTATGTCAGGTCATAATAAGTGGAGTACCATCAAGCATAAAAAGGCAAAAACAGACGCAGCGCGTTCGCAGTCATGGACCAAGGTCGTCCGCGAGCTCATCGTCGCCGCTCAGGCCGGTACGGATCCCGAATTCAATGCCGCTCTCCGTCTCGCCATCCAGAAAGCCAAAGCCTGCAATATGCCCAAAGACAACATCGAACGCGCTATCAAACGCGGCTCCGGTGAAGGCGAGCAGGTCCATTATGACCAAATTGTATACGAAGGCCGTGGTGCCGGCGGCGTCGCCATCCTCATCGAAACGCTCACCGACAACAAAAATCGTACCGTCGCAAACGTCCGCTCCATGCTCTCCAAAAATGGCGGTCAGATGGGCGAAGCAGGTTCCTGCGCATGGCAGTTCAAAACCGTCGGACAGATCACGCTCGAAGGTGACAACGATGCCGACGAAGTGATGATGGCCGCACTCGATGCCGGTGCCGAAGATGTCAACGAAGACGGCACAATCCTTACCGCTCCGTCCGAAGTCGCCGCCGTCTCCAAAAAACTCGAAGAAGCCGGCTATAAAATTGACACCATGGAAATCGCCCGCGTCGCCACTACCCTCGTCACGGTCGACGAAAAAGCCGCTGCCTCCCTCCTCAAGCTGTGCGGTATCCTCGAAGACGACGACGACGTCCAGAACGTTTACACAAACGCCGATATCTCCGACGAAATCATGGAAAAACTCGACGCCTAGTCATGCCCGTCAAACGCATTCTCGGTATCGATCCGGGATCCCGGTATATGGGCTACGGTCTCATCGAACAGGATGGTTCGCGTCTGCATTACGTCGACGCGAATCGCCTCGTTCTGGGCAATGAGCCGTTCACCTGCCGACTGCTCCATATCGACCGATTCCTCTCTGAATATCTCACAAAGATGCAGCCCGACGAGGTCGCTTTCGAAGGGATATTCCACCAAAAATACGCCGATGCCGCCATAAAACTCGGACACGCCCGCGGCGTCGCCATCTGCGCATGCGCCCGATACGGCGTCCCGCTCTTCGAATATGCGCCCACAGACGTCAAAATGAGCGTCACCTCGTTCGGACACGCCGAAAAACCGCAGGTCGCACAAATGGTCCGCATTCTCCTCGGCGTCTCGCATCAATGGCCCGTCGATGCTTCAGATGCGCTCGCCATCGCCATTTGCCACGCGAATCATCCCACCGTTGTGCTGAATGCGAATGGGGCGCCGCTATGACCTGCGGTCATACGCGGACGCCGCCGGTCTATTGGCTGCGCCAATACGACCGGCCATAAATGGCCACCAACCAGTCGTTGACACAGATACCGCCGATTTACATGGCGATCCGCAATCATGGCTTTCGCCGATAACCAGCGGTGCGCAAACGGTGTGGCGTATCGAGCCAGCGGGGCGGGGCCCGGCCACGCCACCGGCGCGATAGCCACACGGGGGAAGCGGCGTATCGCGAACGCGATAGCCGCGAAGGGGGCCGCTGCCCCCTCATATACATATACAGTCGAATACATATTAATACGCATTGCCGCTTGAATTGACGCGTAAAACATTTTATATATCCCGATTGTGTGCGAAGCAGGATTTGCACGCAGTTATCATATCGCAACAGGAGACGGTGAATGAAACGTTGGTTCAAAGTAGCAATTTGCTCGATCGTTCTGGGCGCCATGCTCAATGGCTGCTTCGGCAGCTACGGTGCCACTCGCTATCTGTGGAGATGGAATGATTCGTTCGGCAACAAATGGGTAAAGACAATCATTTACTGGTTGTTCATCATTCTGCCCGCTTACGAATTGTTCATGTTCGCAGATTTCTGGGTCATCAACACCATCGAATTCTTCACGGGTTCGAATCCAATCGGCAGCAACATCACCTACGAGCCAACCGAGGATGGTTCGATGATGGCCGTTGGCGAAAATGGCTCGATGAAATTCACAGCAGTCGACGACAACCGCATGATCGTTGAACGCGACGGTGTTGTGCTGGGCGAAATTACGCTCGATCAGAACAAGCAGATGGTTATGACAAATTACGCAACGGCCGAAGTCCAGACGCTCGATCTGAGCCAGGCTCCCGCAGTTCAGTAATTTTCTCCCCGATGGATATCAGAACGGCTGCCTCGTGCAGCCGTTTTTTTTGGCTTTGCACATTGGAAAACTGCACACCAACAGTAAATGCGGCACCTTGAACCACACCCTTTTTTTCTTTTACCCTGTGGATAACTCTGTGCTATACTCAAACCCAGAAAGAATGGGTTCGCCCTCGTTCCGATTAGCGCCCCAAAGTGAGGCCGAGCAAAGCTCTCGGAACGGTCGAGCGGCGATGGCAATAACGTATTTTTTTACAATTTGGAGTTCCCTTGACTCGCAGGATTTTGATTAATGGGCGACGTGCGGAAGAATTGCGCGTTGCGATAGTTGACAACCAGACACTCGAGGATTTCGAGATAGAAACAAAGCGAAGCGGCCTTTTGCGCAACAATATTTACCGCGGAGTGGTCGCCAATATCGCCCCGAGTTTGAATGCAGCATTCGTCGATTTCGGCGATTCAAAAAACGGTTTTCTGGCATTCAACGATGTCGTCGAAAGTGTCTATTGCAAGAATGTCCCGAATGCATCCCGGATTTCTGATGTTTTAACGATTGGCCAGACGCTGATTGTTCAGGTCATCAAGGATGCCACAGGTCTGAAAGGCGCGCAGGTCACCACAAATATCAGTCTGGCCGGACGCTATCTGGTGCTGCGTCCCAAAGACGCCAAAAGCGGCGTTTCCCGCAAGGTCGATGAAGATGCTCGCGCCGATTTGACACAGAAAGTGCGCAGCCTCGATTTGCCCGAGGGCTATGGCTGTATCGTGCGCACCAACGCGATGGATCAGTCGCGCGCGATTCTGCTGCGCGATGCCAAAGTGCTCGTCCAGCTGTGGCACAAAATCGAGGCCGAATGCGCGCGCGGCAAAGGCCCTGCCCTGCTCTACAACGATCAGGATATCGTCGTTCAGGCCATGCGCGACTACTTCGATTCGACGATTAACGAAGTGCTCATCGACGACAAATCGTGTTACGAACGCGCCCTGGCTTATGTGCGCGCGACATTTGCCGGCGGCGACGAAAAACTGCGGCTTTACGATAACAAGATGCCGTTGTTTACCCGTTTTGGCATCGAAAAACAGATCGACCAGATTTATGCGCGCGAAGTGCAGCTGCCCAGCGGCGGTTTTATCGTCATCGATCCGACCGAGGCGCTCACCGCAATCGACGTGAACTCGGCCCACTCGACCAAGCGCGAAACCCAGGATTTAACCGCATATCATACGAATCTCGAAGCGGCAGTCGAAATCGGCCGTCAGCTGCGCATGCGCGATATCGGCGGTCTGATCGTCATCGACTTTATTGATATGCGTTCGGGCAAGCATCAGCGCGATGTCGAACGCGTGATGCGCAATGCGATGGCGCGCGACAAGGCGCGCAACAAAGTCGAGCGCATCAGCGCCAACGGCCTGCTCGAAATCAACCGTCAGCGCATCAGCCAGACGCTGGCCCAGCGCACACATCTGGTCTGCCCGACCTGCGGCGGCCGCGGATTCATCCCAAGTGCCGACGCCATCGGCCTGAACCTGATTCGCGAAATCGATGCCCGTGCCGTCAACGGCGAACTCGGCGGTGCCATCATCAAACTGCATCCCGATATCGCCGAACAGGTTCAGAACGTGCGGCGCCGCGATTTCGCACAGCTCGAAAATGAATACGATATCCGCATCGAAATCGTTGCATCCAAAGATATGTCGCGCGGCGAAGAGTCCATCGAATGGCTCACCAAACGCCAGGAAAGCGAGCTGCATCCCGAAGCATTGGTATCGATCGCGGCAACCGATGCCGCTTCGATTATCGATGTCGCCGAAGCCTATCAGGCTCAGGAAACCGAGTCGGACAGCTATCGTCCAAACGATTTCGAAGAGTATTCAAGCGAAGATGCGCGCCGCAGACGCGCCGCAAAACGCGCCAACCGCAAGGAACTCGCGGCTCAGCAGGAACCCGAAGCGCCCGAAGCCCCAAAACCCGAAGCGCCCAAAGCCGAAGCAAAGAAACCCGAAGCCAAAGCCAAATCCGGCGATACGCCTGCAGCTCCGGCACATTGCTACGCATCCAGCTTCATCACGCTTGCGGCACTCATCGAACTGCTTCACCGCGTTCTCATCGATTTCGACAAGAAAGCCGTCGAAGAAAAGCGCCCCAGACGCCGCTTCTCTTTCAAATCCCGCCATCACTTCAAAAAGCAGGAAGATTCTGGCATTCGCAGCGATCTGCGCTTGTTCGCAACCGATATCATCAAGGCAGTTTCTGCCATTCATGACGACGAATCGGGCGAATCCCAGAGCCTCGCAGAACGCATCGAAAATACCAAAGAATGGTTGATCGCACGCGCCCGCGATGCAGAAGCAGATTGTGAAAACAACGCCAAATCGCTGCTCGAACAAATCAGCTCACGGCATGCATTTGCCCGCGTTTCGGCACTGTTTAACATCGGTGAACACACACAGCCCGATGCGCTCACGCAGCTCCTAATCGCTCAGCGCGACGCCGTCTATTGCGATGGTAAAGTGATGACCGAACGCGCTGCCGGCGGTCAAAGAAGACGCGCTTCCCAGACGCTGAATGCCGCCAGAATTGCTGAACTCTACAAGAATCTGCGCGAACAGCTCGAAAAAATCTTTGGTGAGGATGCGACCATCGCATCATTCGATGAAGCCGCTTCCGCTGCCTCAGATGAAGCAAAAGCTGCAGATCGCGGCGTTCCCGAAACCCGCGAACCGGCGATCGAAACACCTGTCGAAAGTGCTGCAGATGACGATGCACCGGCAGCCGGAAACAACGGCATCATGCTGGCCGACGACGAAGATGTCAGCCGCCGTCACCACCGCCGTGCCCGCCGCCGTCAGGCTATCGAAGATCCCATTTCTCAGTTCCTTGGCGACAACGAACCCGTGATCACCTCAAATGTCCCCATCGCGCCGATGACCTTTATGCACGATGAGGATATACAGCTGCCGAGTGATGAGAATTTGCGCAAAGTCCGCGAAAACCAAATCGCTCAGGAAATCACCCAGGAACTGCCTGCGGTTGCCATGCGCAAATCCTCCCGCCGCGTGAGGAGATCGCGTTCAGACAGACCTGAACCCGAAACCGATAATTCGTTCAACGTTGCACACAACGTCGAAAACGTTGCACACAGCGTCGACAACGAAATCGCGCAGCTCTTTGCCGCACCGCTCGAAGTCATTCCATCGGCTGACGATTCCGACAAACAGGAAGCCGCCGGATCGCGCCGCGTTCGCAGAACGCGCCGTGAACGCATCAGCGATCCCAATGATTTCCTCGATACGCCAGAGCTCACGCTCATGCCGGCCATCGATTTAAATCAACCCGGCAGCGATCGTGCATTCTCCCGCCAGCAGGCTGAAACTGCACCGGCTGCAGCAAAATCCGAATCCAAATCGCAGTCCGATACCAAACCCTCCCGCGATGCAGACGCCAAACAGGGTGAACGCCGCGTGCGCCGTACGCGCCGCAGAGAATCCCAGGAAATTGCAGAAACGCCAGAAACCCCGGCAGTTTCTCCAATTGCCGAGGCCATCGAGAAAACACAGCCCGCCATCGACGAGGCTATGATTGCCAATATTCCTGCACCCATCGAAGTGCCGCATCCATCTTCCGAAGAGCACCGTTCGATTCGCCGCGTCCGCCGCGTCCGCGCAGCATCTTTCAACAACGAAAATGCTGCTGTCGCACAGGACCAGCCAATCGAAGCACCCGTCCAGATGCCTGCGCAGCCCAAAGCACCCGTCGCTGCGGCCCCAGTCGATGCATCGGCCGAAACCGAGGATGATTCCGCGATTTCCAACCGCCGTTCCCATCGCACCAGACGACGCACTCGCCGGTTCAGTATGGCCGAATCCCACGATGATGCAGAGTTTAATGCAGATTCACAGGATTTCGCTCAGGATTTCGAAGCACCGCAAGAACCTGCAGCCCAGCCCGAGCCCCGCGATATCCCCGAATCCGAACCATCATCCGGTCGTTCCGAGCGCCGTCCGCGCATCCGTCGCTCACATCGCGCTCGCCTCGAGGATAACTAAAAAAAAATCGCAACCCACTGTGACGCAGCCGCACCCCAATGGGGTGCGGTACGCGTGATCAGACACACCCGGAAAGCATCTCATCTGTATATATAACCGGGTGTGCCGCAGGCGCGCCCGATTAAAACAAGGTGCAATACGTGTGATCAGACACGCCTGGAAGGCGTCACATCTGTATAAATAACCGGGTGCGCCGCAGGCGCGTCCGGCAGAAACAAGATAATCTCCAGTATCAGTGTATCAGCACAATCTACATATAAAGCCCTCAAACTATGCTCACACAACAACAACTCAGCAAAGCTATTGCCACAGAACTCAATCTGGCCGAAAACGCCGTCTCGGCAGTTCTCGAACTGCTCGGAGAATCGGCAACCGTCCCATTTATCGCCCGCTATCGAAAAGAACGCACCGGCGGTCTTGACGAAGTCCAGATTCGCAACATCGAAGAACGCCAGACGTATCTCAACGAAATGGCCGAGCGCCGCGACACGATTCTGTCATCTATCGAGAGCCAGGGCAAACTCACACCCGAGCTCAAAAAGCAAATCGAAGACGCATCAACCAAGGCTGCGCTTGAAGATCTGTATCTGCCCTACAAGCCCAAACGCCGCACCCGCGCCATGATCGCCCGCGAAAAAGGTCTCGAGGGCCTGGCAACCTTTATTATGGCGCAATCGCACGACACATCCCCCGAATCGGCGGCAACTACATATATCAACGCCGAAAAGGGTGTTGAAACGGTTGGCGATGCGCTGGATGGCGCAAGCGATATCATTGCCGAAGTCGTTTCCGAAACCGCGCCAGTTCGCGACTATCTGCGCAATTATATGGTTTCATCAGGCGAAATCGTAGCCGAAGGCACCGAAAAAGCTGAATCCGAGCGCTCCAAATTCGAACAGTATTACAACTACCGCGCCCCGCTCAAAGATTGCAAGGGCCACAGATTCCTCGCCATCCGCCGTGGCGAGCGCGATGGATTCCTAAAATCCAACATCGAACTCGACGAAGATACAGCGGTGAACCACATTTCGTCGATGATGCATGTCGATTCCGCATCGCCTTCTGCACCGATTCTGGTCGATGCCTGCCGCGATGCTTTCGATCGCCTGCTCATGACGAGCATCGAATCGGATGTGCGCGTCGATCTCAAGCAGGAAGCCGATAAGGAAGCTGTCGACGTATTCGCATCGAACGTCGAAAATCTGCTGCTCGCCCCGCCGCTTGGCGCAGTGGCTGTGATCGGCATCGATCCCGGCGTCCGCACCGGCTGCAAAGTCGTCGCTCTCGACGAAACCGGAAAATTCCTCGAAAATACGACGATTTATCCGCAGACTCACAGCGAAGACGAAGCCCGAAAAGAGCTGTTGGCCTTTATCAAGCGCCATCCGGCGCGCGCCATCGCCATCGGCAACGGCACCGCAGGCCGCGAAACCGAAGCATTTGTGCGCGAACTCGTCAAATCGCTGCCCGAAGCCACCCGCCCATACGTCGTGATGGTCTCGGAATCCGGCGCCAGCATTTATTCGGCATCGGACGTCGCCCGCGACGAATTCCCCGATCTCGATCTCACCGTTCGCGGCGCCATCTCTATCGCCCGACGCCTTCAGGACCCACTCGCCGAACTCGTCAAAATCGACCCAAAATCCATCGGCGTTGGCCAGTATCAGCACGATGTCTATCAGCCCATGCTCAAGAAAAAGCTCGAAGAAGTCGTCGAAAGCTGCGTCAATCGCGTCGGCGTCGAACTCAACACCGCTTCGGCCCAGCTTCTGAGCTACGTCGCCGGCATCGGCCCCTCGATGGCCCAAAAAATCGTCACCCACCGCGAACAAAACGGCAACTTCAAATCGCGCGCACAGCTGCTCAAAGTCTCGGGTCTTGGCCCCAAAACATTCGAACAGGCCGCCGGCTTCATCCGCGTGCGCGAAAGCGATAACCCGCTCGACGCCTCAGCCGTTCACCCCGAACGATACAAACTCGTCGAAACCATCGCCAAAGACATGGGCAAAACCGTGAGCGAACTCGTCGGCAACACCGCCCTGGTCTCCAAAATCGACGTCAAAAAGTACATTTCCGACGACGTCGGAATGATGACACTCAACGACATCATCGCCGAACTCCAGAAACCAGGCCGTGATCCGCGCGCCCAGTTCGAACCGCCCAAATTCAAGGACGACGTCACGCGCATCGAAGACCTCAAAGTCGGCATGATTCTCGACGGCGTCGTCTCAAACGTCACCAACTTCGGCGCTTTCGTCGACATCGGCGTCCATCAGGACGGCCTCGTGCACATCTCGGCCCTCAGCGACAAATTCGTCAGCAACCCCGCAGATATCGTCAGCGTCGGCGATCCCGTCAAAGTCCGCGTCATCGACGTCGACCTCGCCCGCAGCCGCATCGCGCTCAGCTGCCGCCTCAGCGACGAACCCGTGCGCGGCAATGCATCCGCCACCGCCGGCAGCAAAAAACGCGACAAATCCAAGCCCTCACACAACGAGAGCAAATCGTTCGGCAACAATCCATTCGCCAGCCTAAAGCGCTAAATCCGGCGTTTTTGCACTCGATTGTTGCGCATGTTGCTTCGCTATGCGCCGCGCCCTGCGGGCTTTTGGCGCATACGCTCGCCATTTGTCGGGCTATGGCCTTGCGGCCATACGCCCTCTTGCGCCCGGCTATGTGCCATACGCCGGGCGCCGCTGCGCGGCTGTATCTGCAGCCCCCCAAAATAGCCGTTCTCAAACATGCCATTCATTGACAATGAATGCTTTTGACCATTTCCATTCATTCACAATGAAAGCTTTTGAGCATTTCCATTCAGTATAAACGAATGGATAGAAGGTGTTTACACAAGCAGAATTCAGTTAAACGCAGCGTTCCCTCCTCGCCATTTGCATAAAAGCGCGTTATGGTGATAAATTCAGGCAGTGGAGCGTGCACCACTGTCGTCATGAATGCAACCGGAGGTCTCAATGGGAAAATACCTGAATCCTGTGACTGCACTGTTTGACAGCATCATTCACAGCGAGATTTATGGCGATAAAACGGGAACCATTGAACCGCTCAACCGGTAAATCAATACCGAAGACCGATTCGTGTACGTGAGCCGCGCACGAAACAAACAAGAATAAAGATGCGACAGAATTCGATTTTATTTATATCAGCCATATTGATGATGGGGTGTGCAAAACAAACACCAGATCCTGCTGCAGCCCTGAATGAACAGACACAACCTGTCATCGTTTGCCCCAAGTTTTATACATCCTCGGAAGATACCGATACCTACAAACGCTGGGATGATGATATCGTCAACGGCGTCCGATGCAGCGACGGCAAAATCTATTGTTTTGGCGATAACCAAAAGCCCGAGCTCATTCCCAAAGTTCCGGATGGTTACGAATGCAAGCAAATTGGCGGTTATGGCGATGAAAAACGGTTTAAATATGAACCGGATGTGATGAGTCCCAAATTGATGTCAGAAGATACGGATAGCGTCACACAATATCCATTCTGCGACAATGGGAGCAGCTATCGCGAAGTGGTTAAGGTGAACTTTAGCAGTATCAATGACCAGTATGCCTGGGAATGCAAGGATAAGGAATGCATTTGCGGCGGCAAACCCTGCCGTTACGGCAGCCAGTGCTATCGGGAGCAATGTATCGAAAGCAAATACAAATGGACTTTTAACGAAAATGGAATAACCGATGATTATGAAATAGTGGAAGATGAAACGAATGATGCGTGTGAACAGGCCGCTGGCGATTGGTACAACGATTATATCTATTATCGTTCCCAAATGACCGAAGAAGATGAAGCGGACGAAAGATCGGCCCACATGTTTAAATGCGGCGAAAATTGGATAGAAAAAAAATCGAATATGACCTGTATTCCGCATCCGATGGGCGATGTCGTCAAATTCGATTTCTGCCCAGATTTGACAGATGAACAGTGGACACAATATAAAGGACTGAAAGCGCAATTCGAGGCCGATAATTCCAAAGAGAAGCAGGTCGCAGAGTTACTGGACGTAACGAGTACAGTCAGCACCCCCGATGGTCTTGGCGGCAAAACGGCTGTATGGAATATCGGGTTTGATAAATGCCTTTGCGGCAATGAGATTTGTGCAGAAGATACCGGATGTTATCAGAATCATTGTGTGGATTTGGCGAATTTACAGCCATTGCCCAATGGTTTTGTCTGGAAAACAGGACGTCCATATTGTGATAAAGATGAATGTATATGTGATAAAGATATATGTCACAACGGCCAGTGGTGTATCGAGGGTAAGTGTTTTGACCACCGCGATGTCATGAAAGTCGACGGCAAATATATACAATACGGTTTTTACAATTACTCTCGCCAGATGCAAATTAATCATTATTTTGATGAAGAAACCGCGCAGGCTTTGCCGCGGGATCATTATGTGAATCTGGATAACCTGCCCTGGCTGGATATCATCACACACCGCAGCACGGCTTTGTGCGATGATCCGGTATTACCCGAAAATCTTGACGATTATCGCTGCATCGTGGCACATACGGACAATGGCTGTGACGAAGGCATCGTAGACAGCTATGGTTTTTATGGCTGGCACTGCATAAAGGATGACGGCTGTAACTGCGGCACAAATCATTGCGGCAAACACGCACGATGCTATCACGGGCAATGTATCTATGATTCGGTTTATCTGGCGATGGCTTGTGGTGCGGATATCACCAAATGGGGGATGACAGCCAAAGCGGATGAGAATGGCTGGTGTGCATGCGCCGCATCGCTCGTACCACCAAATCTGAATGGTTACGTCTGCAAGGATTTTACAGAGGGCGAAGGCGGCGGCATGAAGTGCATGCTTGATGGTGGCTGTGTATGCGGCGATATTTCATGCAGTTATGGGGACTATTGTATTGTTCCGGGCAAATGTATAGATGAGGATACATTGTATGAGCAGATCGTCCAGATGAACGAGTGTGCAGATTATCACGCTGGCTGCGAATGCGGTAATGCTCATTGCCGTTATTTGCAGTATTGTGTATCGCCGGGAAAATGTACAAATCAAGATGAAATGCTGCAAATCGTACGACAAATCATAGATAAATCATTTAGACGAACAGAAGCGGTTGCACAGTGAGGTCTCAAGATGTATTCAACCCAACGAATCACCGAAAACGAACATGAATCTGAGTTTCATGCGCAGCATGCGAATGAAGACCATACCACCCCATCCTCACTTGCCGGTTCTTACCGGTTTATCAAAGAAATCGGCCATGGCAGCCAGGGACGCATCTATCTGGCCAAACGCCTGAGCGATGATCAGAATGTCGTCATCAAGCAGCTCAACATCGATTCGGTCAAAACCTGGAAAGAGTATACGCTGTTTAAACGCGAGGGCGATGTGCTGTCGACGTTGCAGATCGACGGTGTCGCCAGATTCTATGAGTACATGGAATGTCTCGAAGACAGGCCGCCATGTGCCTATATCGTGCAGGAATATATCCAGGGTGAAACGATACAAACGATGCTCAATCGCAGCCATCGTTTCGAAATCCACGAGGTCTATGATATCATTCTGCAGCTGCTCAACATTCTGGACCAGCTGCAAAAGCACGATCCGCCAATCATTCACCGCGATATCAAACCATCGAATGTGATGCTTGAGCCCAAAGTCGGCGGTTATAAAGCATACCTCATCGACTTTGGGGCGGTTGCAAACCCGCAGCTGCAGGGCGGCGGTTCAACGGTTGCGGGAACTTATGGTTATATGGCCCCCGAACAGCTGATGGGAACGCCATCGCCTGCCAGCGATATCTACTCGCTTGGCGCTTTGATTGTATATCTGTTATCGGGTGTATCACCGGCTGATATGCAGACAAAAGATTTCCGGCTGATGTTCGAACCAGAGCTGCAATTTCTCGAGCCTTCGGTTGTACAAATATTGCGGCAAATGCTTGAACCCGATACAAAAAAGCGTTTGGCAGATGTACAAAAGCTTAAAGATGCATTTTACAGCTTTAGCATCGGCCGGTTCGATTTGAATTCTGGCAAATCTGCGCCAAAACAGGCTGGCTCCTATGACGATAACTATATTAAAAGACTGCGTGCTGTTTCGGGGTATGGGGATCCCGGCAACATCGAACTGTGGTCGGAATTGCCTGATGAATTGCCGCGCCAGATACCCTCTGGTTATGATGATACAACGCCGGATCGAATCGTTAATGGCGGTTATACCAGCCGGCTTCGCAATTATCAGCAACCGGCTGGTGTATCCAGTTTATTTACAAATTCATCCATAAACATATTAAAATTTCTTGGGGCATTTATTGTACATCCGGTACAATTTGCCACCATGCTATTCTTCACATTAATAACAGCCACTTTTCCATTTACTCTGCCGATATACATATTAATCATCAAAAGTGATTCAGAATCTGTTGTCAATTCCAACGTCCTGGACAGATTGTTTCTGATACGGATTTTATTGTATATCACAACGTTAATTGTATTTGAATTAAAACAAATAATAGCTGTTTTGCCATTCTGGATCTGCCTGTTACTGCTGTCATTAGGCACATACATATATGTAAAAATGAATAACATATCGAGGTCACTGTTTGACCAGGATTATTTCAACTCTATCTCAACAGGAAAGGTCCCTGCAGAACAGATTCAGTCTGTGCAGGAGAGTATTGAACAAATCAAATCGCGTACACAACTGGAATACAAAATTTTTGCACCAAGGGCAGAAGACCTGATTTCGAAAGGCCGCAAGACAGTAGCGCGAATCGTGAGCATTGAATATCTCAATGGTGATAATGATCTCACGACGACGGCCACTCAGGAAGATTATTTCAAGCATCCCGATCGTTGTATGAATCCGGTTTACCATGGTCTTCCGACGTTTCGCGTATCATATATATTTAATCCTCCAGACGACGCACGAAGCGAGGATATTAAACATCATTTTGATATGCATATTGAACCCGAAGGTCATCTTAAAGTTGGTGATCCACTGCCGATTTTATATTACATCGACACCCAAAGCAGAATGGAACGCGTGACGAGTATGCCATTTCCAATTGTGCTGGACGATTACGTGTCGATCGCAGAAATTATCGACAGTTCTTCGGCCAGCCTGCCCAACCCCGATAAATCGAAATGAGTCAGGGCTACAGCATTTACTTTTTCTGGGGCTCCGCCCCAGACCCCGCCAAGGGCCTGAGGCCCTTGGAACCCACAATATTGTGTCGATTCTACCGAATGCGTACTGTCTACCATGGCCAGCAAAGATTGAAATGGGGCCCCATCCCCATTTCACCTATACCTACATTGTTGGCTGGTCTGCGTGGTGTAGGCAATATCTGGTCCAATTTAAATGCGATACTCCTGGAAATGAGTGATTGCTCCGTGCCGTTATTTCGGATAAACTGATATAATCCGTATGGTTTCTGCCTGCGGGCATTGAATCAATTTGATGATGGAGCCATTTTATGAAATCGACGAAAACATGGATGATGTTAAGTATTCTGGCCATGATTGGCGCTTGCAGCTCGGATAAAATCGAGACGGATTTTTGTCCCGACGACCCCGATAAAACTGCACCGGGTATCTGTGGATGCGGCATCCCCGATTTTAACAGCGCAGGCAAACTGAACTACAACTGCATTGAATCACAATTCAGTGATATCGATTTATGCCCGGATGATCCTGCCAAAACCGCACCAGGCATCTGCGGGTGCGGAGTGAAAGACACCGATGAAAACGGCATCGTGAAAACCGAGTGTCTGGAACAATACGGGATGCTGGATTTGTGCCCGGATGATCCCGGCAAAACCGCGCCAGGCAAGTGCGGATGCGGCAGGGATGACCACGATTCCGACGGGGATACGACGCCCGATTGTCTGGACAGCTGCCCCGAAGATATCGAAAAAACCGAACCGGGCAAATGCGGATGCGGCACTGCCGATTTTGATGAGGATGGCAACGAGGTCGAATTCTGCAGCGATGAATGTCCGGATGATCCCAATAAAACCGCACCAGGTATTTGTGGCTGCGGCAATGCTGATGACGATTCCGACGGCGATGGCACGTTCGATTGCCAGGACGCCTGCCCGCAGGATACCGGTAAAACCGAGCCGGGAGTTTGCGGATGCGGCACACCGGATGATGCAGTGAATATGGCAGACCGCGATGGCGACACGGTGATCGATTGCCTGGATGCGTGCCCCGATAATACAACCAAATCGGTGAAAGGCATCACAGACTGCGATTCGCTCGATTCCGATGGCGACGGCGTCAACGACGAAGACGAAGACTGCCCGTTCAATCCCAACATCAAATCGAAATCCCCCGAAGGCAGCGAGCCAGTCGATTGTAATTATAACGAAGACGGCGTTTTTGAGATCTGGTCGGCCACCGATTTTGAACGCCTGCAGTCCGAAATCGACAGGCGCATCAACGACGATTTACGCACAAGCGGCAGGTTTTCGTGTGAAGGTACAGGATATTACAACAGCTACTACAATGCATTCGAATCAAAAGCTATAAGTTGTATAGATGCGACACATTTGCTCGCATGCGTAAGAAATCCGTCGAATCTGATGTATTACTATCAGTCTTTGGCTGTGATCAAATGCGATGATACGACATACGATTATATCACATTGAATGCGACAAACGGTTCGGTTCCTTCTAGTGGCATTCCAACGGCGTTGAATCAGTCGTGCACGACAACTGGTTTCAAGGCTGTATGTATTGACGGCTACAGCCGTTATGCCTGCCAGTCGTATGATTATGAAAATGCAAGCGGCTACAAAACCACATCCTATGCATGCCCGGGCGGCTGCACCAATACCACTTCGGGTGATACGCCAACGGGTTCCACCTGCAAAATGTGCACGGGCACTTACGTGAATGAGGGCGGTGAAATCGATCAGTGCTGCTCCCCGGGTGAGTACCAGAGCACCCTTACCGAAGCAGGCAATTACAGAACATGCGTGGACAGCAGAGTTGTCGAAATCCAGGGCAGTGCATGCCGAAACCATGGCGAAACCGGTTTGATAAATTGCGCAGCCAATAAAGACACCATCGATCCGCTCATTCGTGCCAAGCTGATGCGCGATATCGATTTGAGTGAAGCCTACAAACCGGCAACCTATGGCGGACGCAAACTCATCACGCCCAAGCCGCTGGATCTATACAAAGTCGATTTTAACGGCAACCATCACACCATCACCGCGACCACAGATGTTTCAAAATCGAAGGCCGTTGTGATTAAACCGCTCATCAATAACATTATCGAATCGAAAGTGCACGATCTGTCACTTTCGTATGATATTGGCGGACATACCGGTGCTTCGTTTGCGAACTGGGGATATCGCTCGGTTATCGAGAATGTGAACTGGACTGGCGACGCCAACCTCTCCCCCGGCTTCTTTAATGAATTCTATGCCGTATTTGGCGGTCTGGTGGCAGGTATTGAAGAAACCGAAATTGCCAATTGCAGCGTCAAAGGCAGCATTGCTTCCAGCGATACCTACACGATTGCAGGTCTGGTTAACCGTGTTTCAAACAGCTATATACACGATTCGACGGTTGATTTGTCGCTGCTCAGCGGCAGAACTACGGTCGGAGGCGCAGTCAACAGGATGCAGGGCCCCAATATCGTCGAAAAGATGAACGTCTCCATCGATAGTTTCGAATATGATTCCGATGCTTCCGGATTTATATACAGCTGCTCATACTGCAATGTTTTGCTGGACAATATTAAAGTTGATATTGGCAGTGTTTTCCAGAACACATCCACAATCGACCCATACGATGACTACTATTTCTATGGACTAATCAATGATACAAAGAAAACGGATGTCGTCAGCAACATCGATATCCGTATCGGATCAACAGATATCGCCTCCGAGTTTAATGGCATCAGCGATGCAGCACATCTAAAAGGAAACATCAATATTACGCTTGGAGACATACGCTCCAGTGACCCTATTTATGCAGTTGGCTCCAACCTGTACGGCAGTCTGGACAATTCAAAGATCCAGATTCACCGCCTGAATACATGGTATTCGTATTTTGCGCCATCCATCTATGGTTTAGCCTGGAGGCTGGGCAGCTCTGCCAATCCTTTATCCATCAAAAACGTGGATATCCACATCGATTCCATAGAAAGCGATACCGAGAACAACGTTTTCGCCATGGCATACTACGCATGGCTGACGGAGGATTCTGCATTATCACTCCCCATTGACAATATCGAAACCAAAGGCACTGTCTATATTTCTGGGTATACTCCGGAAAGATTTTCTGGCACTCTGGATATCGGAAAGATTCGTGCAGGCAAAGATATTTATACATTGTTCAACACTCTGGGCAATTATGACCACGATTGCACCAACACCCGCATCCATGTAAAAGATGCCAAATCCGATGCAGGCAACATCTATCTGCTTGGAAAAGAGACCAAATACAGCGGAACAGTTGACCATATTTCTACATTCAATAATATCGCCGTTCAATATGATCGCGCCGAAGCCCAAAGTGTTCTGGCTCTTGATAATATCAACTCGGTGACGCACCACCTGACCGGATTGAGCGATATCGCGATTTATGCCGATGCCTACACGCATGCCGAAACGCAGTCATCTTTATTTGCCAATACGATCGATGCGAGCGCAGGCCTTTTGGAACTTACAAATATCGTATTGAATACGCGTTTGAGCGATTGCAGTGAAACAGATGAATCCGGCAAGGAAGTTTGCAATCTGTACAACGATTTGAATTATGCTGTTTCAGTCACATCCGAAGCCGAACTGGATGCGGAGTATCTGTTTGCCCGTCGGTGGGATGTCGAACAGCGCGTGGTCAATCCGATGGATGCCGAAGTCGCACCGTTTGGCGAGGGAGATAACGCATTCACCACCGAGGAAGTCGTCGAATTATTAGGCGACAAGTGGGAATTGCGGGATCTGGGCGTTCGGGATGACAGTGTCAAAGTACCCTGGCTGAAGTAGTTCGGAAATCCATAAAGCGGCGTATGCGCGCAGGCCGGCAGAGGCGCACGGCGTGCGCGTTTCTTGCCGGCCGGGCGCATAGCCGCTGGGGGTAGGCGCGTATTTGTTATGGCGCGGCGCAGAATGCGGCACGACATAACAAATAGCGCCGGAGGGGGCAACTGCCCCCGCAAAAATGTACAATTCAGACACAATCGAAACTTTTTTTATTTTTGTTTCATTGGCGCTATAATCATAAAGGTGTGTCTGGAGGCATGTCCTCCATTAGCTTTTTGGAGTTGTGATGAAAGCTGTAAACAAATGGACATTGATAAGCATACTTGCCGTGACAGGTGCGTGCAATTCGGACCCAATCGAAACGGACTTTTGCCCGGATGATCCTTATAAGACAGCCCCCGGAATATGCGGATGCGGCGTCTCGGATGTCGACGAACAAGGCAATATCAATACCAAGTGTCTGAACACCATCATTACCGAAATCGACCTTTGCCCGAACGACGACCGCAAAACGCAGCCAGGACTGTGCGGATGCGGGGAATCCGATTTTGATGCGGAAGGCAAAGTGCGCACCGACTGCACGGGAAAAGACCTGTGTCCGAACGACCCAAGCAAAACGGACCCGGGGATTTGCGGCTGCGGCGAGAGCGACGTCGATTCAGACGGTGACGGCATGGCAGATTGCAAGGACGGCTGCGCGTCAGACCCCGAGAAAACCAGACCGGGCATTTGCGGCTGCATGAAGGCAGACACGCTTGAAAGCGTGCAGGACAGCGACGGCGACACCGTGATCGACTGTCTGGACGGATGCCCGCTGAATGCGGACAAAACCGAAGAAGGCGCGTTTGGATGCGACGTTTCGGATTCGGACAACGACGGCGTAAAAGATGTCGATGACGCTTGTCCGTATAACCCGAATATCCAGACATTGCCTGAGGAAGCCGACAAATCGGCATGCAATTTTGTAGAAGAAGAGGGCAAAAAAATATTCCAGGTATGGAGCGCCGGTGATTTTAAAACGCTGCAAGCCGAAATCGATAAGAGCCTGCCGGATGCACCGCTGAATATGCTGTGCGATCCCGCGGCCATGACATCGACGATTTGCATTGATAACAACCACAAACTGGTTTGCACGCACGACAGCACAATGAATATCGACACGTACCAGCTGTCGGGGTGCACATCGTGCGCACAGGAGGTGATTCCACCCGAAACCGAAGGCGGGGAGCCGACTTACGGCGACTACAAATGCACTTTCGAATCTGCCGGAAACAACCTGGATACGATTCACCTGTATCAGCAGTGCGCCGACTCAATGCCCAAACTTTGCGCCCCCACAGATCAGCAAAGCAATCCGGCGACCCAGCTGGTATGCAGCAATGGCCTGGTGACGCAGAACACCTGTTATGGCGGCTGTGATCCTTCGACGCATCAGTGCAGACAATGCAAGGGCGAACCGACAACAAACGGCACCATCGAAAACCAATGCTGCAACGTCGGCGAATATGAAGAAAAGTGCAGCGGCGCCAAAGCCAGACGCTGTATCGGCGGGCTCGTGAAGACTGTCACCTGTATGGAATCGTGCGAATCGTCATTCGCTGGCGATGCAAATGTGCGTTGTATCCAAGCCGCTTCCGTTCCAGAACCGACATTCACAGTCAAACTGATGAACGATATCGATTTGAGCTCGGCCTATACAAAGACGATTTATGATACGTGCATCGTCAACTGGACACCGCTGAATCTGTACCGCATCACGTTTGATGGCAACGGCCATACTATTAAAGCGACGCAGAACGACCAGTCGTGCGCCATTGCGCATCCGCTGTTTGAAAACATTGTGGATTCGCGAGTGAACCATCTCACACTGGCATACGACTTAATCGGAAGGCCTTCGGGAGCGCTGGCGACCTGGGCTTATCATTCTGAAATCAACGAGGTCGCATGGAAAGCGAGCGCCAGAATCACCAATCCATTCTTTGGTGAGAAATACAATGGCTTTGGCGGACTCGTCTCGATGGCGCGTCAGACTTTGTTTAACAAAGCACAGGTCGACAGCAAAATCACCGTGGAATCCCCGAGCTATCATGCCGCAGGCTTTGTATATAAAGGTGAGGAGATAACCGTGCGGGATTCGTCGGTCAACTCCTCATTTTTCAAGTGCGGTGCACAGGATTGCAGCGGTGTATTTGATACGCTTTCGGGCACCAACCATATTCTCAATTTCACCACCGATTTCGGTCAGTATGTCTATGGCGAAGGTACGGCACACGCCAGTGGTTTTGCCAATTTAATCAGCGCCGAAACGAGAATTGACAACCTCAAACATAAGATTGAAATCGTCAACCAGACGTATGGCACCGAAGGCGATTTCTATGGCATCACCAAAGATTTGGCTGGCTATTTTAACGATCTTGAAATCAACTTTGAGAGAGTCGATATCAATGGCGTTTTTACCGGAGTTGCCACCGCAATTAACCGGATCACGGGCAAATTTGCCATAACGCTTGGTTCCATCAAGAGCAACAAATCGATTTCGGGTGTTGGCGTGATTTCGGATACCGCCGATTTGAAATCTTGTGAAATCAACGCAGGAACGCTTGAAAGCCCGGTATCGTATGGTATTGGCAGTTCAATCGCTGGCAAACTGAATCAATGCGAAATCAGTGTCGAATCGATCAAAGGCAAATCAGGCTTTGGATTGAGCGAAACTTTCACAGAATCGAGCGAACTGAATGGCTGCAAGATCGGCATCAAAACAGTCGTTGGCGAAGAGAGTGCAAGCGGTATCGGCCACATTACCGGTACGCTGAAAAGCAGCGAAATCAAGGTGGATACGGTTCAAAGCACCGGCGGCCCGGCCTACGGCATCGGCATCACTTACACACCTGCGGAGCGCGATGCTGAAGCGCTCAATTCTTTCGAAGTCGGGTCGGTATCGGGCAAACAGGCATATGGTGTTGCTCAGACGATAAAACGTATTTTGTCGAAAGATACGTACATCATTCACGAGGTCAAAGCAGAAGAGAATGCATTCGGTGTCGCCCAGAATATCGGTTCAACGCGCAATGGTGCGACCTTTACAATTGATGAAGTCACGAGCACCGGTGCAGATGTCTATGGCGTCGCACACCAGATGATTGGCGGTTCTGTCCCCGCCAAATTACCGGAATCGACCGAACCAACGACCACGGATTACAACAATTTGACGGCCGATACCATCACCATTGGTGAGCTCAGCAGTCAGGCAGGCAAAGTCTATTGTATTGCCGATATCATCCAGACAGATTTCGACGTCGTAAGCATCAATCATGTCGAAGCCGATAAAGACGTGATGGGCATTTTTGGTCCTTCGGCATATGTCAATGTGCGCGATTTATCGCTGCAGGTGAAAACGATAAAATCTGCGAACGGCAATGTATATCTGGCCGGAGACGCCTTCAATGCAACGAACAACGAAAAAGGCAACAAGTTTGACTACGTGAGAATCAATGTGGATAACGCCGAGGGTGTTCAGGTGATGCCGTTTGGTTCCATCACAGTGAACAATTCCATCCAGGCATCGATCAGCAATGTTGCGATCTATACAAACGCACGATATACGCAGCCAACCCCAATACTTGAAGATGAAACACCGGGGCCGATGCCGAATGCGATTCTGTTTGCAAATCAAATCACAGCATACTCGCCTTCGACTTTCACGTTCAACAGCATTGCGGTTTCGAGCAACTACTCCTATTGTCCCAACAACAAGTGTACAACGCCGGAACACTACAGTTTTGTTCAGACGAAACCCTCTAACCTGAACTATGGAAAACTGTTCTGGTATGATCGGGCCAAAATCGATGGCGAATTGACGCAGCTCGACCCGGATTATCCGGTAGTAACAGGGTTTAATTCAGATGATATCGAAATCATGACTGAATTCAGCGACAACTGGTTCAGGAAGCTGGTTGTTGAGAACGAGAAAGAAATCATTATCCCGTGGATCTATGATTTCTATAACAGAAAGACCAACATCTAATAAAAAAGCCGCCCAGACGGGCGGCTATTTTTGTTTTTGTTGTTCAAACGCAGAGAGATTGCTTAATGGCTATGGCTTATGGCTTATGGCTTATGGCTTATGGCTTATGGCTTATGGCTTATGGCTTATGGCTTATAGCTTATGATTGTGGTGGTGATATATTATAAGCTCCAAGCTCTAAGCTCCAAGCTCTAATATGGCTTATGGCTTGTGGTGGGAATCCAGAGTACGACTGGCTTTAGTATCACAAGCCAAAATCTATAAGCCATGACAGCACGGAGCTTTGTAAATGCTTCATCCACGATGGTTCAACACCACCGTGAATTATTCATCTGAGGCTGGTTTCTCGGGATCGTAATCGAACGATGGCACGGTCCATTTGAGACCGAGTTTATCGACGATATAGATTAACCCCGGCTGAATGAGGAATGTGGCAAAGAAGCAAATCGAAATGCCGATAATCGCGAGTTGTCCCATGGTATTCAACCCCATGTGGCGACTGGTGATCATCCCGCCGAATCCGATAAGGGTCGTGAAGGAGCTCATAAATACCGGCGGCAAAACAGCTTTGGTTGCCTGCAGCACCGAACCGCGTCCAAGCATTTGATATCGCTGCAGCAGATAGATGGAACCGTCGATACCGATACCAAGAATCACGGGCAGCATCACGATATTGAACAACCCCAGCTTGAGTCCGAATGTCACCATCGTGAACAGCGTCATGACCATACCTGACAGAACCGGCAATGTGACGAGGAGCGCCGAAACCGGATTTTTCTGCTGAATGATGGCGATGAGCAGAATAACGATGAGTGCTACCGCAGAAATCTCGATACCATCGGTCTGCACGAGTGTGAGCATATCGGCATAGACGAAAGCGCCGGTAGCAGCTGTAATCGGTTTGTCGTCAATACGGATGCTGCGGGTTTCGTCGGTGAGGATATGCGCCTGATAACCATTATAGGTCGAGGTTGCCTGATATAGCACAGCGATATTGCCAAAAGCATAATCGACGCCGGATTCGGGACGCGGCGGCAGCGGATGCTTGCCGCTTTCCTTGAACTTAAACTTGGTCCATTCGGGCAGCTGATCGACCGAAACGGGCTCGGTGACCAGATATCGCCGGAATGATCGAATTTTTTCCTTTTCGTCATCTGGCAGGAATCGAATGTTGCGATCGGAGGTGCGCTCAGCGATTCGCTGAATGGTTGCAAGGCGCTCGGCCTGCTGTGAATCGGTGCCAGGCAGATAACTGAAGATCGAAGCAAAATCTGAAATCGAATTGAGCTGGTTGCTCGGGCGCTGTGTCGGAATCGCGGTCCACAGCCACTGCGGCAAACTCCGCTGAATTGCGGCGATACATCCAATCGCGTTTGTCGATGTGCCGGAATCGAGCACTTCGGGAGCCAATTGATGGAATGCAGCCACAGTATTGGGCATCACCAGCGCAAGCTTTCGGTACAACTGCAAATTCTGAGACTTCTCGCTGCCATAATGCGCAAAGAGCGGCAGAACATCGCGGGTATCACCGAAATCGGGCATAATGCGATCGATGGCCGCGATCATGGGAAGCGATCGATGCTGTCCAAGATAGGGTAATGTCTCTTTGAACAGATCGACGATAGCGATTGTCGTTTCGGGCATCTTGGTGAAGATCTTGCGGTAGTCTTCGAAATGCAGATACTCGCGGTCGCGTTTGATATACAAATCGAGCATCGACACCTGATCGTAATCATCCATGATGGCGATGGTCGGAGACGAAGGACGCGTCGACTTGTTCACATATTTCTTCAGGGCGACCTGCGGAGAAGCAGCGACTTCACCTGGTTTTGGCGGTGCCGGACGGAACTGCAGATTGTAGTAATTCTCCTCGAACTGGATCTGCGGAACGCGCGTTAATCCAAAACCGACACAAATCATCGCAATCACACTCACGCCGATGAGAATCGGGGCAGCCCGGTGCTCCATCAGGCGCGTCGTAAATTTCTGCGTTTTGGGTTTAACCCTGGACGGCTTGAGTTTTTCGGAAACGAGCACAAAAGCGGGCATGACGGTCGCCATGGTGCAGAAAGCGAGCAAAACGCCGATACCAGCGACGAATCCAAACTGACTGAACCCCGGGAAGCTCCCGAACATCAGCGTAAAGAAAGCCGCAGCCGTAGTGAGCGCGCCAAAGAAAACCGGCGATCCCGTCTCGACCACCGATTTGCGGATGGCATCTTCGGTCGAAAGCCCATGACGCCGCTCCAGATTAAACCGGGCATACAAATGAATACCAAAGTCGATGCCCAATCCGACCAGAATCGCAAAGATAAATGCCGTGATCAGGTTCAGGAAACCGACCGTCGCAAACGTGATGCCCAGCGACCACAGCGTGCTCATAATCAACGGCACAAAGATTCTGAAAGCCGCACGAATGGACGCAAAGAATATGGCGATCAGCGCAATAATGCTCAAAACCGTGACCGAAATCGATCGCACGATATCGACGACGATGGCATTGTATTCCGACTTCATTTCGTTCAGACCACCGCCGTAATCGACGACGACATCGAGATTATCGTAATCCGCCAAATTCAATTTGGCCGCGAGTTCTTCCATGTGCCTGATTTCATTTTGAACGGACTTGAGGCTCGTCGTTGAATCGCGGAAGCGCACTTCCAAAGCAACCATCCAGCCATCTGCAATTTGATAGAACGGGAACTCCTTAACGCCGGCGAGCTCGGTTTCGCTGTAGCGATCGAGGAGTTTTTGCTTGAAGCTGTCGATGGCGCCTTCATCTTTGCTGTCGGATTCGGCTTCGCTCGCGGTTGAAGTCTTGGCGAGTCCGGGCTTGAGATCATCACAGGCAGACTCATCCGATTCGACCAGCAAACAGGCTTTGTATTCGCCCGATTGACGACGTGCTTCGGTGAGCGCTTCGTCGATTTCGTTATAGCCCTGTTCCAATTCTTCGTTCGAAGCATACAGCAAAATGTTGTGATCAAAGAACGTCTTGTCCTGATGGAATCCGACGTTGCCGACCGATTCCAGTTCCCGCAGCATCGCTACGAAATCCCGGGAATACAGCATCAGTGCATTATCACACCAGGTCTCACCGACGATGGGATCATCGCGCAGCAGATTCTCTTCGCTGCCGATATCATCCAGGCAAGCCTTGTATTTGTCCGAGGCCTTGAGTTCGGGCGAAAGCGGCTTGAGCTCCTTCACCTTGAGATAGATATCGAGCGTCTGGATACTGCCCATTCGGTCGGCAATTTTATACATATCGACAACCGACTTGGATTCGGGCGGCATCAAATCCTTGATATCGCTGCGAATATCGAAGCGGAGCACAATCGTCGCAACTGCCAGAACCGTAAGCAAAAATGCCGCACATACAAACCACACCGGATGTTTGATCACCTGGTTGATGACGACTTCGAATATGCGATGGGATCGTTTCTTCATGATTATTCCTTGCTTTCAGAATCTGCAGTCACATCAGCTTTTGAAACTTCGACCTGCGTGATGCAACGTTCATTGGCCTGGCGCACGACGAAATGCAGTCCGGATTCGTCCATCTCGTCACCGACAGTTCCCAGCCGGCCGAGTTTGTAATTCACGAGTCCGCCGACCGATTCGTATTCTGCACTTTCATCCAGATCGACGTCAAACAATTCGCCGAGTTCCGAAATATTTGTACGCGCATCCACCAGAACCCGGTGATTTTCCTTATCGAGCGGCACGATTGGGGCGTCTTCCGAATCGTATTCGTCCTGGATTTCGCCAAAGAATTCCTCGACGATATCTTCGAGCGTGATCACACCAGCGGTTCCGCCGAATTCGTCCACAACAATCGCCATGTGAATATGCTCGCGCTTGAAATCTTCGAACATATCGTCGATATGGTTGGTCTCGGGAACGAAAAAGGCCTCGCGCACAAGCGATTTAATCGTCATCTTTTCGCGGATTTCGTCGTTATTGCGCAGCTCATAGAATTTCTGAACGATATCTTTAAAGTACAGCACACCAACGATGGTATCGATGTTTCCCTCAAAAACCGGCAGCCGGCTGTACCCTTCACTCACAAAGATTTCAAGCGCCTTGTCGAGCGTTTCATCGACCGAGCACGCCGTCATATCGGTTCTCGGAATCATCACTTCACGAACGGTCGTCTCGCTGTAATCAATCGCCGAACGCATAATCCGGCCCTTGATATCTTCAAGACCTCCCTGGCGCGTCGATTCGTCGAGCATCACTTCGAGCTCTTCTTCGATACGCTCGGCATCGGCAAATTTGGCGTCATATTTGGGCAGAATCGGTATAAAGACGATCTCCAGCAAAGCAGTCAGCGGCTTCATGCACCAGTAAAACGGGCGCAATACCATCACCACCCGCGCCGCAGTACGACGATCATCCCCACGCGTAAACGCCATGGCCAGCAGCGTATGGAATACGAAGAACACGCCGCCCAGAATCAGCCAAATCATCCAGTTCTGCAAACGCAGCACCGGCATCGAAAGCAGCCAGTGTCCCAGCCAGAACACACCTACGGTGCTCAGCATATTGAGCAGGCTGATCGTCAGCATATAGCCGTTCGGAGCCGCAACAAACGGCTCCAGCTTTTTATATCCTTCCTCGACGAGATACTTGGCACGCGGCACGCCCAGCATCGACAGCACCCGCGAACTCGTCGCACTCAGAACCATCACAAACAACAAAACGACGAATAACAACAGCGCTTCTACCCACGTCGATATTTCGCCAGGTATCGTAGTGTCCAAAATTGACTCCAGAAAAAAAGACTCTGTCTTCCGACAGTGGATATGGTTTGCTTATGGCTTATCGCTTATAGCTTGTGGCTGGATTTGGATTTCTCCCGGTTCAAAGCCATAAGCCATAAGCCATAAGCCATAAGCCAGTCCGACTAAATGCTTTTGTCAGAAATCCATAACCACATTGAAGATACATAGCCCCCAAAAAACGACAGATATTGCCGTCGCATCAAAATACTCAGCTTTATTGATTATTGCAAGCAGTGATGCCAGTTTGCGGAACATGCTTTAGCAGCATCATGGCATCGCCATAGCTGTAGAATTTGTAACCGCGTTCGATGGCATCGCGATAAGCCGCCATGGTGTACTCGTAACCGGCAAATGCGCTCACAAGCACGATCAGCGTCGACCCCGGCAGATGAAAATTGGTGACCATCACATCGACCAGACCAAAGACATGCCCGGGCTTGATAAAGATATTGGTTTCGTAGCTGCCGGCCTCGACTTTGCCAAAGCGTTTGAACTGATCCTCGAGGCTTCTCACGACGGTGGTGCCGACGGCCACGATTCGACCGCCATTTGCCCGGGTTTCGGCGATCTTTTGTGCTAGCTGCGCCGAGATAGTGTAGTGCTCGGTATGCATCTTGTGTTCGTCGAGATTCTCGGTCTGAATCGGGCGAAATGTTCCCGTTCCGACATCGAGTGTGAGATGCTCAAAAGCGATGCCGCGCGCCTGGATTTGTGCAATCAGGCTGTCGGTAAAATGCAGACCTGCGGTCGGCGCAGCCACAGCACTTCCGGCATTGGCATAAACCGTCTGATATTGCTCGGTATCTGCATTTTCATAAAGCGCATCACCATGCGCCTTGCGCTGTTTGACGATATAGGGCGGAAGCGGCAATTGCCCCACTCTGTCCAGTATTTCGACGACGGGTTCATCGCCCAGAAACTCGACTTCGCAAAGCGCCTGACGATCGTTTTCATCCCGTTTTAGCCGAATTCTAACCGAATCATCGTTTACGGCGGTTAAAACCTCATCGGGGGGCAGTTTACCGGCTTTGAACAAGCACGAGAACTTGCGTCTGGGTGCTGTGATATCGTCGGTCAAAAGCACTTCGACGATGCCGCCGGTCGGTCTTTTGGCGAAAAATCTGGCCTTTTGCACCTTCACATCGTTCACGACGATGCAGTCACCGGGCCTGAGATAATCCAGAATATCCTTGAAAATGCGGTGTTCGCGATGATCGCCGTCGACGACCAGCAACCGCGCTTCGTCCCGCGGTTCATGGGGATGCGTGGCAATCTGCGACTCGGGCAAATCGAATTCGTATGTAGACTTGAGGGATAAATCGGGCATAACCAAATCTTCAATAATACGACATGCCCCGGAGGGGCATCTCATTCGTAGCAATAACCGTGGGTAAGCGCAGCGCAACCCACGGCAGAGGGGGTAGGCGCGTATTTGGTATGGCGGTGCAAGCGCGTCGCCATGCCAAATAGCGCCGTAGGGGGACACATCCCCCACATCAAAAAAAAAGCGCCCTCGAAAGAGCGCCTTTTTAAAGAACAAAAGCCTTATTTCTTTTTGAGGCTGGCGAGGACATCGCCGAAGGTGCCGAATGAAGCCTTGTCTTTGTAACCGTTGTCTTCGTGTTCGCGTTCACGGCGTGGGCCGCGCGGTGCGCGTTCGCGAGGCTGATCGTCGCTGTTTTCATCGCGGCGCGGAGCGCGTTTGCGGGGTGCAGCGGCTTCGGCTTCGGTGCGGGTCGAGAGCGTGATGCGTTTTTTGGCGACATCGACGACGATAATCTTGGCAGTGACGGAATCGCCGCGTTTGGCTTCGGTCAGGTTCTTGGTGGCTTCGCCGATTTCGCTCATTGGGAGCAGTGCGGTGAGGCGCGGTGTGAGCTTGACGAAAACGCCGAAATTCGTGACGGAATCAACGGTTCCGGTGATTTCTTCGCCAACTTTATAGGTTTCTTCGACCTTTTCCCATGGATCGCTTGCGGGAGCCTTATAGGACAACGAGATGCGGTGTTTTTCGTTGTCGATGCCGAGGACGGTCACTTCGATGCTCTGGCCGACTTTGACGAATTCGTTGGGATCGGACTGACGGCGATCGCGCGACAGTTCCGAAATGTGGACGAGGCCTTCGACGCCGCCAAGGTCAACGAAAGCGCCGAGTTTTTCGACATTACGCACGACGGTGCCGGTCACGCGTTCACCAACGGTGAGCTTCGAGGTCACGACATCGAACGGATCTTCTTCGAGGCGTTTCATCGAGAGCGACAGCTTGGTTTTGCCTTTCTTATCGGTATCGACGGAGAGGACATAGACTTTGACATCCTGGCCAACGCTGAGGATATCTTTTGGATCGGCAATGTGCTGATAGGAAATCTCGGAGACATGAACGAGGCCTTCGACGCCGCCCACATCGATGAATGCGCCGTAATTCTGGAGCGAAACGACCTTGCCATCGAGCACGGCACCCGCTTCGATCTTCGACATGATTTCTTCACGCTTGACGCGATTTTCCTCATCGATAAGCGCCGTGCGGGAGAGCACGATATCGTGGCCGCGCTTGGCGTATTTGATCACTTTGAATTCGAGCGACTGACCGACGAACGATGCGGGATCGTCGACTTTGCCCTTCTGAATCTGCGAAAGCGGGCAGAAAGCGCGCTGGCCCATCACTTCGAGCTCAAAGCCGCCCTTGTTGGTGGCCTTGACGACAGCCTTCACAGCCATGCCCGACTGATAAGCTTCTTCGAGGGCGATGTTGCCGGCTTTCATCGAACGGGAAAGCTTGATGCCGCTTTCATCGAAACCGACGATCTTGGCCTTGATGGTGTCGCCAATCACATTGGTGAGCTTGCCATCTTCGGGATTGAGGAGCTCGGCAACTGGCAATGAAGCTTCTGCTTTTGCACCAATGTTCACATAGGCAAACTCTGCCCCAATCTGCACAATGATGCCTTCGACGATCATGCCTTTTTCGAAGGATTTCTTTTCCAGCGCCTGATCGTTTTCTTCAAGCAGTTTTGAAAAATCTTCAACTTCAGCCGTCTCGGCAACAGAGGATTCCTTAACCTGCGACTCCGAGACGGAGTTCTGATTCTCATCGGCCATAACTAATTCCCAAATCGCTCCATTCAATTGCCTGCATCCGCAGGACAAAACCTTTGCCTGTTTCCAGGACTTCGAAAAAAATGCGCTGCCAGGCCCTTCCCGGCAGATTCCGCCTATTTAAGCTGGGCGAGGATTTCACCCAGTTCCCATTTCTGTGAATCGTTCAGTTTCTTCTGAAGTGCCAGCTGTGCATGCGCATAAGCATCAAGCCTCTGTTCCAGTTCCGGGCGCATCTGCCTGCGCCACACGGCGCGCTGTGTTTCGTCCAGCCCCAGCATATCCTGATTGAATTTGTTCAGGATCTGCGCGGCTTTCGCCCCATTCTTGCCGATGTAATCGCGCATCAGAACAAGGTTTTCGCCGGGATTGGCGAGGTCTTTCTGCATCAGGGATGTCAAATCGTCAAGCAGACCGAAATACGGCGCTGCTATCGCCATTTGTTCCGCACTCACTGCGGCTTCCTGATGGGACTTCGGTCCGGCACATCCCCCAAGCATTACGATACATAATGCCATCGCAAGTATCATGATGATACATCCTTTTGTCGGGTTCATTGCCGTCACATTCGCTCCACTGCACAGTGCTTTTTCATTCAGAAAAAGCCGCAGACATCTTGAACCCGATACACACAATTGTCAAGTGGGGATTTTTATGTGCGCTCGCTTTGCGACGTGCCACGACACGTCGCTACAGCTCGCCGGCGCGTCTATCCCTGCCGGGATACGCCGCGCCACCTGTTGTCCCTGAATCACCGCAAATTGCGCAGCTGCCTCACGATGTCAATCCATACTCATCATGTCCATGAATTTCCCAAATGCACTTTTGATCGTTGTGCCCGCCTTTTTTCCGTGTTCGATAAATTCTCCCCACCCGTCGTTTTCCTTCTTATCCTTATCTTTGTGATCCTCAGATAAATGGCTGTCTGCGCCACCAGCCTGGTGTGCAGCAAAACCTGAAGTATTTGCCATTCGATGGGCTGTGTTCACATTTTTCGAAGCCGAAACATCGGGTTTATGAAGGCTTTTATAGATTTCCCACAATGCATTCTGGGCTGCAATGCATCCTTTTTCTGCAGCCATTTGATACCATGTAATGGCGGTTTGAATATCCTGTGTGACGCCATCGCCGGTTTCATATTTTTGGGCGAGTTGAAATCGTGATTCAGTGTGGCCTTGTCTGGCAGCTTCGCTATACCATTTTACAGCCAGTGATTTGTTTTGTTCCGGACCATTCCCCAAATCATACATCTGCGCAAGGCAGTACTGCGCCTCGGCATGTTCCTGTTCTGCAGCTTTTGTATACCACTTCAATGCCATATTCAAATCAATTCCCACGCTGGTATGATGTTGATATAATCTGGCAAGTGCAAACTGCGCTTTCACATGACCTTGTTTTGCTGCTTTTTCGTATTCGTTTTTAGCCATGGTATACAAGCCTTCTTTTTCATTGGCAGCGCCAAGCCTGTATTGTGATTCGGCGTGTCCCTGGTCTGCCGCTTCGCGATACCACCTGATTGCGTTTTGCTCACAATAGTTTTTATCATTGGCCTGCTCAACGCCTTCACGTCTTGTATACATGTCGCCGATATGAAACTGTGCGGGCATATAGTTTTGTAATGCGGCTTTTTTATACCAATCTGCAGCCAGTTGCTTGTTCACGGCGACGCCATCGCCATTTTCGTATATCTGTCCGAGATAGCATTGTGCGACAACGTCATGATGATCAGCTGCCGCCCTATACCATTTCAAGGCTTCTCTTTTATTTCGCTCAACCCCGGTTCCTTCATCATACATCCGTGCAAGTGATCTTTCAGCCCTGGGATATCCCTGTTTTGCCGCTTTTTTGTACCATTCGGCAGCCACTTGCGCATTTTTTGCGACACCATCGCCGTTTTCATACATTACGCCAAGGTTATATTGAGCGTTCTCATTACCTTGTTCTGCAGACTTTTGGTACCATTTTGCAGCTTCCTGCTTATTCTGTGGAATGCCATTTCCTTTATCATACAACAATCCGAGGTAATACTGGGCCTGCGCATCTCCCTGTTCGGCAGCTTTGGTATACCATTTGATTGCTTCCTGTTTGTCTTGTACGATTTCATTACCTTCGTCATACAAACATCCGAGATTATATTGTGCATTTGCATGACCCTGTTCAGCCGCTTTTTTGTACCATTTGATTGCTTCCTGTTTATCTTGTACGATTCCATTACCTTCGTCATACAAACATCCGAGATTATATTGTGCATTTGCTTGACCCTGTTCGGCAGCTTTGGTATACCATTTGATTGCTTCCTGTTTATCTTGTGCAATGCCATCACCTTTATCATACAAGCATCCGAGATTAAATTGTGCAGTCGCATCTCCCTGTTCAGCGGCTTTTTTGTACCATTTGATGGCTTCCTGTTTGTCTTGGACTATGCCATCACCATTATCGTACATCCATCCGAGTTTAAATTGTGCATCTGCATGATCCTGTTCAGCGGCTTTGGTATACCATTTGGCAGCTTCCTGTATATCTTGTTTTACGCCTTCTCCATGTTGATATTTGTATCCCAAACAAAGTTGAGCTTCTGCATTTCCCTTTTCTGCAGCAAGTAAATACCACTCGGAAGCAAGTTCCTTATCCTGGTGTGTTCCCTTGCCGTAATCGTATTTTTGGCCAAGCAGATACTGAGATTTGGCATCACCGGCAAAAGCCTTCTCAACATTTTCATTGTAAATTGATAATCCTTGCTGCTTTATAATCTGTGCGCAAGCGGATGATAACTGCCCCCAGCAAATGGCAAAGACCAGGAATGCGATGCTACAAACAAGCGTTGCAATCGGAAAAAAGGCGTTTGTCTGAGAGAGCAGGGTAGAGCCAAATATGAATCCACCCAATGCACCGACAGATGCTATCACGCCCGATATTTTTTTTAAAAGATCTAATTTCCGGTATTCTTTGATGAACTGAGCCGGACGATTTTTTTTGCTAGCCGCAATTATCGGATGATGCTTGTGATTTTTATTTATAATTTTGGATAATTCCGCGCCAGTCTGTGGTCTTTCAGCCAGATCGACCGACATCATATCTTTAATCAGAGACGACAACCATTTGGGGGCAGAATCAGGAATATACTTATCGAAATCGGGGGTAATGCCTTTAAGCTGCATATCGCATGGTGCCACGCGAGAGATGAGATGCAGCATGGTTGCCCCAAGGCTGTAGATGTCGGAGGCTGGCGTCGTTTTGCCGTAGAGTTGCTCGGGAGCAACATAGCCTGCGGTACCGGCAAAAGTCATCGAAAATGTTTGCGCTGTATTGGCCACAACGCCAAAGTCGACCAGATAGACGTTCAGGTCTTTATCCACGAGCAGGTTTGACGGTTTAATATCACGATGTACAATCGGAGGTATGTGATCGCTGAGCTTCTGCAGAATTTTTGCGGTTTTTTCGAGGATTGTGATACATTCATCGATGCTGAACGTACGTCCGTTTTTCATCTGGTGTTCGAGGGATTGTGCATCGATATATTGCTCGACCAAATAGATTGCGGTATCTGTTTTGATCGTTTCGATATATCTGGGAACGCCATCTACTTTCAAATTTTTTAAAACTTCGATTTCGCGTTCGAACAGTTCGACATCTTTCCAGTCGCTGGCTTTGTTGTAGTCAAACACCTTGATCGCGACGGGATGATTTTGCGCATCCAGGGCCTTTAGCATTGTTGCCTGAGCGCCATGTCCCAATTTTTCCAGGTCGTGGTAATGTGCTAAGAGGGCTGGATGCGTTGTTTTCAAAGATTCAGATGTTTTATCAGACAACAGAGTACTAGCAGAACTGTACGATTGACCGTCAGGGATTTCTGTGGATGTCATCTGTTGCTGTTGTTGTATCATAGATTTCGTATCTGTTCCTTCGTAGCTCGATCATTTACAAACAGAATGTCTTTGAAATCTTTGCTAAAACGGAATATTGAATTCGGTATCTCTAGGCCGTGACTCTGGGCGTTTTCGTCTTTTTGGGGCAGTTTCATGATGAATTTCTGTCCGATCTGATTCCAAATCTTCCTGGAGATCCTTGGGGACTTTTATATCATGAATATATAATGAATTGCCTTTTTTGATGGGGATATTATCGAACTGAGACAGCGTACTGAGTGCATTGGTTTGTGCTTTGTCCGATAAATTCTTTTCGATTTCACTTTTGAGTTCATTTACATTGAGCGTTTCGCGGAGATAAATCGGGTTTGCGTTCAAAATGATGTTGAGCGCGCGTACTTTATCTTCGGTGTGTTGGGTGTTCCGAATGGCTCTTACCAATTTATTACATTGTTTTGAGACCTCTTCTTCTATGGATTTTACGCCCCCCAGCGGACATCCAAGAAATCTGTCTCTCACGGAGCAGGCAAGTAAAACTCTGATGCCGCTTGTATATTGATCATCATAATAAACATTTTCAAATTTTTGAATGATTTTTGCGGATCGCTTCATCGATTTTGCCTGGTGGATGATTTTCTCCTTAAACAGTATCGGCATGTGAATTTCAACAACAGTAGCCTTTGTCTGTGTTAACATGGCTTCGATAAGATACCAAGTATTTTTGGTATCGACTGTGAGATACGACTGAGTGATTTCGTCGTAGGATGATCGATGCACGTAATTGGGACGGGAAATCGTTCTGCGGCGTTCGATATTATTTTCCAGTTCATTCAGTGCAGCGGTGTTGTCAATGGCATTCTGTTTGGCTTTAATCTGGTTTGGCAAACGCACATTGATGATTTGGTGATCATCCGCATCGCTCATAAAATTGTGCCAGTCTGCCTGCATCACATTCTGCACGCGATTGCGGATGAGATCTGGTGTCATTTCTTTTACGGGCAAAGGCTTTGGTTGTTCACGTCTATTGGTGGGTGGCATGAGTAACCGGCCTGTATAGTACTCTATAAACTGATAGTATTTAAATCCATCCTCATTATAATGCCGCATCTTTGTTTTGGGGTCGTCGCTGTCCAGTACGCCATCGTTTGTAATTAGTACATTCGGATAATCAACTGATTTCCCATTCTGAACGATATAAATTCCCATGACAGCGCCGAGCGTATTTTTGTCTCCGGTTTCAATCGGCATCGGCAGATCCGCCATCAAAGAAAAGACCGGGAGTTTGATATGTGAATCGTGTGCTAAGCTGCGAATTTGTTCTGCGGTTGCTTCCAAAAATGTTTTTACCGTATTTCCGGCATATATCATTCGATAATCTTTTGCATAGTTGGACAATGTGATTTCGCCAGCGCCAGACATGTCTACTGGCGAATAGATGTGCACATAATCTGAAGAACGATAGATTTCCTTATCCAGCCAGCGAGTGACATAGCCTTTATCCATTGGGATACCGGGTGGCAATGTCGCTGTCTTGTCAGTTTCGAAGAAGGAAGTCCATTGGGATGCGTTCGAATAATCTGGTTCTGCCCAGCTGTTGCAATTGATTAAAAGCATGCATACAAAACAGATTATGGCAATATAGCTGCGCATTGCTTTCTCCTGTGATTCGAGTCTGGCGATGATTTCAGTGTTCAGCAGCTGTCATCTTGCAGCCTGCTAACCATAAAATATCTACACCATAGTCCAGAAAAAAGCCATCTAATTGTTAATTTTATGAACGCATTGCTATGCGAAGATAAAATGCTGGTTCTTTGTATTGAATCTGTTACGTAACTGGATTAGCGAGCATTTTGTTTTGATTTTAAGTTCATCAGATTGACTCCAATTTCCCTGTCTGGAGTAAGTCCTGCTCTGTTGTTGTCTCCTGTTATGGTTCCTGCAATGACGGGCTTATCGTCACGGTATTGATATATTTTCCCGGAGGCAGAAACGGAGGCTTTGGATTGAATTTTAAAGTAATGTGGACATGAAAAATCTAATTTTCCTTCGCCGATGATAAAATCAAAAGATAATTCAGATTGGATTTCTGAAGTGCCTGTAATCTGCATCATCCATTGTTTTCCAATCGCGGGTTGTTGCTTGATGACAGATTCGCGGATTCCATATGCGGCTTTGGAAATCGAAAAAAAGTATTCAGGGAACTCAACCTTTGAGAGCGGAAATATATCAAGATCGAGCGATGGATCTATGATGATCGCAAAATCATCGTGTAAAATATGACGAATGAGTTTGTTGTCTGTTGAGCTGAGAATGGGGCCGTCCATCTGGTTCCCGAGGCAGGGATCGTATGGGTCTTTGATTTCCTGAAAAGCAAGTTTAAATCGTTGTGTCAATGAGATTTGATTTGGGTCAATTTGTCTTTTGTCGATTGCACTGTCTGATATCATCCACAGACTAAGAAAACATCCGAGAATGAAAAAAACTGCGCTTGCGATGCAGAAGCTTTTTCGTTTTTTTGCGATTCCTGAGATTAGAAGGATAATAGAGATAAGTACTGAAAAAATGATAAAGATGACAAACAGCATAAATCGACCTGTTGCAAATCATTCTATAAAATGAATTATTTGCGGTGATAAAGAAACAAAAAAAAGGAACAGTAATATGATTACTATCCCTTTTTTTTTGTTAACACCATTTGTAGTAAATCTTATTTACCACGAACGATGGTTTCTGATTTGACATAGAAAATGTAGTTGGCTTCGACGGAGTCCACAACCATAACTTCATGGATATCAGCGTTTCTAGCAGCTGTGGTGATGCTGCAATCACCAGTTCTGAAGAGGCCAAGGATGGTACCACAGGTTGCACGACCTTCTTTGGTGGCTTCGGTGATGTCACCAGGATTGGCAAAATGTGGAACCGTGTAAGAACATGCAGAGCAAAGAGCCAGAGCACATGCGAAAGCACCACCAATAATCGCTTTTTTCATCATTTTCTCCTATGTTGGAATAAAACGCACAAACACCGTGTTTATGCAAGAATCGTTTTACGCGTTTATCACACTTCGCGCAACATTTCAATGATTATTTTATTTTTTAGCGATTATTGGTAACAGCTCAGCTGGGGCAGAGCCCCGGCTGAACTGTTACCACAAATATCGTTGTGGGTAAGAATTGCGTTTTGATTTTTGTTCGAATCCGCTATAATCAATCGGTTGTGCTAATGCGTTTCGTATGGCTCTGATTTTAGGATTTCATCATGTTCGTTTGTGACAAATTTGCCCGTGTTCATCTGGATGCCGATGTTTCGTCGATTCGCCCCGAAGATCGGCCAGTGTTGTCTCACATTATTCGCGCCTCGCACTTGCTCAACGCGATTTATTTGCGGCAGGTATCTCACTATAACCCGCAATTTAAGCAGGAAATTGAGGATTCGCAGTCGAAGAAGCTGATTGAGAGCTACCGTATCATGGGCGGCCCCTGGGACAGATTTGAAGATGACAAGCCGTTCTACGGCAGCATAGAGAAGCCTCTGGGGGCTGGATTTTATCCGTCGGATTTGACGCGCGAAGAATTTGAAGAGTGGATCGAGAAACATCCGGAAGACCGCGAGTCGTTCCAGAGTTTTAATACGACGATTCGGCGCACTGCAGACGGTCTGGCGGCTGTTCCCTACAGCCAGACATATCCGCTGGAACTTGAGAAAGCTGCGCATTTGCTGCGTGAGGCTTCGGCGATGACGGATAACGAGAGCCTGCGTCATTTTCTGATTACGCGGGCCGATGCACTGTTATCGAACGACTATGCTGAAAGTGATGGCGCATGGATTCACCTCGATTCGGATATTGAGGTCGTATTTGGTCCCTATGAAACTTATGAAGATCGCCTGTTTGGCTATAAAGCGACTTACGAAGCGTTTGTCGGTTATCGCAATGCTGAGGAAACCAAGCGTTTGAACCACATTGCTGAGCTCATCGAAGATATGCAACAGGCGCTGCCGATTTCTGATGAAATGAAGGGCACGCGTCAGTCTGGACAGTCCTCGCCGTTCGTCGTGATCGATTTGCTGTCGAATGCGGGGGAGGCAAGAGTTGGCGTACAGACGCTGGCTTTTGTGCTGCCCAATGATCCGGCGGTCATCGAAAAACACGGCACCAAAAAAGTGATGATGAAAAATGTCCAGGAAGCCAAATTCAATGCGATTTTGCGTCCGATTGCCGAGCGCTTTTTGTCGGCACATGCCCTGAGTCATCTCTCGTTTGAAGCATTTTTCAGACATACGATCCTGCATGAAACCGGCCATAGTCTTGGGCCCAAAGCGGTTAAGAATGCGAGCGAAACCATTATTCACAGTCTGTCGGATACGTATGCGCCAATCGAAGAATGCAAAGCTGATTCGACCTCAACGTTTCTTTCAGATTGGCTGCGAAGCCGTGGTGAGCTCAGCGACCAGCAGATCGAAGAAACGTGCGCGACCATGCTTGCCGGATTTTTCAGATCGCTGCGGTTTGGTTTGGCTCAGGCACATGCGCGTGCAAACGCCATCCAGCTGAATTATCTCATCGAACGCGGCGCGGTATTCATCGACGAAAATGGGTTTTATGATTATCGCACCGAGCCATTTATCAAGGCAATTACGGACCTCGTTTCTGACATCATGAACATCGAATACAGCGGTGATCGCAACAAGGCGAATGATTTCCTGGCCAAGTATGCGATTTTGTCGGACGATCTCTCGAACAGACTCAAGCAACTTGGCGACCTGCCGGTTGATATCGTCTGTACTTTCGAAGCTGAAAAACCTGATTTTTTCCCTGAAAAATAACTATGAACAAATCATTCTGCATCAATCTTATATTTGCCATTATGTCGCTTTTGTTCTGCGGATGTCACTCATCGAGCAAAGTCATTGCCGAGCACTTCGACAATCTGAATGAAATTGCTGAAAAAAACAGCGCTAACTGCGAACAGATGGCATCGGCACTCAATCAGTATTTGTCTGTAAACGAGGTGACTTTTCGCAAGGCTGTAGCCGATGTGAGCAACGCCGAACCTGACGAAGCTCAGCGCATTTTCTCGGCAAGTCTAAAGCTGCACGAAGCTTCCAAAGCGTGCCAGAATTCGGAAATCGAGGAATTTAAAGCGAAATTGTCGGACATCGTGCTGCAGGAAGCTGTGAATGATTAACTATCCTTCTGAATTTGATGCCATCGTCGTTGGTGGCGGACACGCAGGTTGTGAAGCCGCCTGGGCAATTGCTCAGAGCGGCTTTCGTGCATTACTCATTACGCTCGATCTCGATCGGATTGCGCAAATGAGCTGTAATCCGTCAATTGGAGGTGTTGCCAAAGGCCATTTGGTGCGCGAAATCGATGCGCTTGGCGGCATCATGGGACGAGTCGCAGACGCGGCGGCGATCCAGTATCGCACGCTCAATGCGAGCAAGGGACCTGCGGTGCAATCCACGCGGCTGCAGTGCGATACCCAGCTCTATCGCCGTGAAATGCTGCGCCGTCTCACCCATCATCCCAACATCTACCTCGTGCAGGCCAAAGTCGAAGACGTCATTCTCGAAAACAATCAGGTCACGGGCGTCGTCGTCAATGGTGATGTGTTTTACAAAGCCCGGTGCGTCGTCTTGTGCACCGGCACGTTTCTGCGCGGCTTGTGTCATATCGGCGATTACCATTTCGAAGCCGGTCGTTCGGGAGATACCGCAAGCGTGCGGTTAAGCGATAAACTGCGCGAAATGGGCATCAGACTCAAGCGGCTCAAAACCGGAACGCCGCCGCGATTGC
>JAEEGL011272427.1_pt1 | contig 50008 bp, 49 predicted proteins | sample 9134231 | NCBI WGS metagenome assembly JAEEGL01 (sample SAMN16246548, study PRJNA631951) | gut metagenome | biome: gut microbiome; feature: rumen; material: fiber-attached | host: Bos | place: Iran: Karaj | collected 2018-10 | reverse complement strand
TGTAGCCAGTTGGGTTATTTGTAGCTACGTTGAAGGTTAGATCTCTGCTATCAAATACGGCTGCGGAAGAAGTTGGTTGAAGTTCTATATTGATATTTTCTGGAACAGTAAGTTGGAGAGAAGCAGATTTTACATCAATAGAAAGATCTGCGCCTTCGGCATATGCAAAAGCACCTCCAAAAAGAGCTAATAATCCACCAAGAATTAGACCTCTCTTAACCATATACTTATTATATCACAAAGCAAAAGCGAAATGGCTAGTTTTTTGCTGTAATTTGAACTTTTAAGCTCGAAGTAATTTCAATTGTGTCACCACAAGAAATTGTCATATTTTTATATTCATTACTTCTACCATATGAACCATTTGCATACAGAATTTCATTTACGTAATGAGAGTAGGTGTTGCTACGTACAAAGAAATTGCCGCCGCCACTAATCGCTTTTACATCATATTTGCCAGCATCGATATCTTGGCAGGTTGTATATTTACCAGCACCAAACGTACGGTTTTTTGCGGCAAGTCTTTCGGCTTCTTGTTGTCTTGCGGCCGCTTCGGCTGCATTCTTTTTGGCTTGGATCTTATTGCCGATTTCTTGCAATTTTTGTTCTAGGCCAGCAATCTTATCGGAGAAGAAAGACCCATCCTTAAAGAATTCAATATCGCTTTTTGCAGTAGCATATTCATCCTCGTTAAGGCTAACCGCGATTGCATTTAGTTGGTTTTGGTAATTTGTTAGCATTTCGTTTAGGCCGTTTTCGATATCACTTTTTAAACCGTCAATTGCAGACTTTGAACTTTCATCGTTTTCTTTACGAAGTTCATCGACCTTTTCCGAGGACGGTATATCGGTCTCATTTACGATAAAGTATGATGTGATTTCTTTTAACGCATTCTTGATTTCTTCTACTTGCGTATCGTCATAAGAACGGCTAAGCCTAACTACCACTACTCCTTCACGATAAGTAGTGCCATATCCTAAATTACCGCATGTGTTGCTGACCATAAACTGGCCATATTTATTTACAGGAAGTGTACTATAGCATTCTTCTACTGTACGTTTAAATTTAAGTTCACGGAGCTCGGCATCCTTAGTGTTTTTGAACACCTCAATCGTGCCCGCATAGTCTTCGACTATGTCTGACAACCTAGAATCCTTCCAGCTACTCTTGGATGTATATTGATTATCTTTGCCGAGGATGCCATTTGGATCATTTACCTCAGAATAATGCTCGACATTTGTAATTGAAGGGATTTTTTCTGCTAATCTATCTACAATTTTGTTAGTACTGATACTTAATTTATCCGTAAAAAGCGGAATAAGCACCGCAGCTAAAATACCTGCAATCACTATGACCGAGATAATAATTGAGATAATAACTACTTTCTTTTTGCTCTTTTTTGGCTTTGGAGTTTCTACCGGTTTTTCGGCTGGCTTTTCTGCTGGCTTTTCTACTGGTTTTTCTTGCTTTTTAGTAGTCATTTCTTCTCCTTATTAATTTTGAAGTAACTTAGCGATTTTTGCACGGAGCTTGTTTTCTTCTGGGGCACCGGCGAGGGTGTCTACGCCAACACGAAGAAGACCAAGTGCCGTTGCAAACGAGTGGTCTAGTTTGTGGCCCTTTGGAAGAATCAAGTCTGGGAGATCATTTACATCAACTAGGTGGATAAGTGGGCGGCGAGGAAATGCAAGGTTTTTGTACCAATCCGAAACAGCAAGAGTTTCTTGGAGAAGAGACAAGCTTGCACCGCCACCACAAAGAAGAACTGTCTTTGGAAGGGAACCGTCAGCACCAAATTCTTCGAGTGCAACTTCCACACCGGTAAGCCAAACATTAATATTGCGAGAAAGAGCAGCTTCAACTTTTGATTTTTCACGGTCGTCTAGATCACCCGTATCAAAAGCTAGTTTCTTTTCTTCGGCTGTTTCAAAATCTACACCAAGAGCCTCTTCTACTTGGTGAGTAAAACTACGGCCACCAATCGAGAACATTCTGGTACCTTCAACGCCGCCATCTTCCACTACGGCAACATCGGTTGTGCCGCCACCAATATCCATAATAACGCCAGAAAAACTAGAGTCCACATCGTCGCCAAGACATGCGCGGCAAACTGCAAATGGCTCCACTGCCACCGTAAGGAGATCCAGATTTAACTCAGCGCATACTTTTTCGATAGCTGCAACATGAATCATTGGCGCAAATGCTGTATAAAATTGAATTGTAAGTTCGGATCCTTTGAATCCGATTGGATTACTAATCTTGTATCCGTCAATCGTGAGAGAAACGATTGCTGAATTAATAAGGCGTACTTCGATGTTTTCATTGCCAGTTTCCAGCGCAACAGTTTTTCTAGCAACTTCGCCGGATTTTTGCTGGACCTTCTTAATAATCTCATTCATTTCGGCGTCGGTGATAGGCTTGTCTTTGTCTTTTCTGGTGTAGTTTACCGTGGTAGTATTACCCTTAATAAGCTCGCCGGCTATACCAACAACGGTAGTCTCAGCGCGCTCACCAGCTTGTTTCTCAGCGTCGTTTAAAGCCTTTTCACAAGAAGCAACTACGGCAGGAATATCCGCCACAGCGCCATCATACATACTGCCCTCGATTTGTTTAGCTTTACCAATACCCAAAATTTCTAGCTTGCCTTTCTTATTTGGGCGAGCGAGAACGGCTTTGATAAATTCTGTTCCAATATCTAAACCGAGAATCGTGTTCATGGTTTTATTATAACATATTTTCCAGGCTTCAAATCTGTAAGCTGGAATTTGCCAAAGGTGGTGCGATGGAGAGCGGTGACTTTGTAGCCGAGTGCAGCAAAAGTGCGGCGAATCTGGCGATTACGTCCCTCCGAAAGAATAGCAGTATATGAGCATTTCGGAAGACCTTTGTCGGGAGCGCTCGAGGGCGCTAGCCCAAGCTTTACTCCCTCCAAAGGTTCTTCCGAAATATTCTTTATTACTGCAAATTTCGAAGGGCCATCTTCGAGCATTACTCCATAATCTGAGATCATTTGTTGGTGGAGAGGCTCCAGAGGGCGGTCTAGTTCTACTTCATAGACTTTTTCTTTATGAAACTTTGGATGTGTCATTTGGAAAGCGAAATCACCATCATTAGTAAGAAGAATTAGACCAGAAGAATCTTTGTCTAGGCGTCCAACGGTTTTTAGTTTTGTATAATCTTTTGGTAAAAGTTCATAAATAGTTGGGGCATCGCCCTGCGCGCGACGCGAGCAAACATAGCCAACAGGCTTGTTCATCGCTATATACAAGAATTCCGTATCAAACGGTACTACACTATTATTATAGCATACTTTAGAGGTTTTGTCAATGCGGGCCCCTAGAATCGCCGTCTTGCCGTCCACCGTAACTTTTCCAGCAGAAATCACGTCGTCTGCTTCACGACGTGAAAGACCAAGACGTTCGGCCAAAAATTTATTGAGCCGGAGCTGCTGGGGTTCCTTGTCCATTTAGACCTGCCTCTGCCGCTGGTACTGCCACTGGCTGTGGTGCTACACCCGCAATTGGTTGTGCTGGAACTGCAAATGGAGCTGGCGCAGCTGGTGCTACTGGTGCAGCTGGAACTGCAGCGCGATCGCCTAGCACCTCGTGGATAGTATTAACAACATCTTCAATGCCAACTTGGGATTTTACCAAATATCTGTCCGCACCTAAACGTTCGCCACGTGCGCGTTGGTCGTCTGAAGAAAGCGCAGTCATCATTACGACTTTAATATTGGCTGTTTCTGGTGTTGAGCGAAGAATATCTAGCATGTCAAAGCCAGAAATCTTTGGCATCATAACGTCAGACAAAATTAGGTCTGGCTTTTCGCGAACTGCTACAGCCAAGGCTTCTTCGCCATCGCCAGCAGTCACTACTTCGTAGCCTTCGGCGGCAACACGAATGCTATAGATTTCGCGGAGCGCCGCGTCATCTTCTACTACCATTACTTTCATTGTGTTCCTCCTTGGTTATTATTTAATATTTGTAGTTGTGGTTGCTGAGCTAATTGTTGCACCGTAGGCTGAGGTGGTGCCGGAGGGGTAGTTGGTTGAGGTGCTTGAGCCGGTTGCTGGACAGGAGCTGGTTGTGCGGCAGGTGTTGGCTGTGCGGTAGGTGCTGGTTGTGGTGCTGGGGCTGGTTTCTCGGCCGCGGCCATTTGCTTTACGGCAATCATACGTTTTTCGTATTCCTCACCAGTAATGCGTGGCAAGGAAACAAAGAATGTTGAACCCTCGCCAAAGCCAGACTCGGCCCAGACTCGTCCGCCCATAGCTTCGACACGTTGCTTTACTAGATAAAGACCTAGGCCAGTGCCACCAATCGTACGCGTGTCGGAATTGTCTGAACGATAGAACTTTTGGAAAATGTGGCCAATATCATCTGAAGAAATGCCGATGCCGGTATCAGTGACATTAATGAGCACGCGGTCACCATCGCCGCGAACATTTACATAAATCGAACCGCCCTCTGGAGTATATTTGATTGCATTGTCGATAAGGTTATCCATAATTTCGCGTAGGAAATCGATATCAACAAATCCATATACTACCTGTTCCAAACGACGATCACTAGAAGAATCTTCAGTGCCAAATTTATAAGAAAGTTTTGCCTCGCTAGCACGCATAGCATGAGCGTCCGAGATCTGTTTTACTACGCTAACCATTTCTACTGGGATGAACTTTGGTTTGATACGCCCATCATCTAGTTTGGTAGTATCAAGAAGATCTTGGAAGAGTTTGCCAAGGTGCTTTGACGCAGCCTGAGCAGCAGTAAGGTAGCCACGGGCACGCTCGTCGATCGTGGCGGTTTGAGGATTAATAGCAAGGGAAAGATATCCATCAATCGTGGCTACTGGTGTTCGCATTTCGTGCGATGCGGTAGAAATAAATTCAGTTTGTTCGCCTTCTTCGGCGAGCTCTTTTGCGATATCACGAAAAGTAATAATGCGGGCACCTTGGTCTGCCTGAAGGACGGAAATAGAAATTGGAATACGTTTGTCTGACTGACGAGTGATGAGGCAGCATGAATATGGCTCCATAGCTTGGCCGCTACGCATAGCAAGAATGAGTGGGTTTTCAGCTTCTGGGAGTTCACGACCTTCTTTTGTCTCAATTACGACTACTAAACCAAAATCTAGGCCAATAGCATTTTCGGCCATGCCACATTCGGTCATATTAACGGCAGCCGGATTGATAAAACGAATTATGCCAGCATTATCCGTGATGATTACGCCATCATGAATAGAATTTAAAGCCATTTCGGCGAGTATATTCTGGTTTGTTCCGACTTCTGGTTTTTTGCCGCGTTTAAAAAGACTCATCTTGTTATTATTTTAACACAAGCTTAATAAAATGTGCTAAAATTGATGTATGAATAAAGACGTCATTTATATTGAACCAGAAGATGATATTACTGATATCATTACAAAAATCGAAAATTCAAAAGAAAAAATTGTCGCCCTTGTTCCACCTAAAAAAGCAGGGGTATTTAGGAGTATTGTAAATATCAAGCTTATCGCAAAGGTAGGTTTTACTGCAGACAAGACTATCGTTCTTGTAACTACTGATCCGTCCATTACTAAGCTCGCTGCAGCTACCAAGATTCCTGTAACTAAGAATTTACAAACTGCACCTAGCATTCCTAATCCTATCACCGCAGACGATGATGAGACCACTTCAAAAGAAGAGTTGGTCGAAGAAGACAACGGCGAAGTAACTTCCGAAGAAGTCAAAGACGACGAAAAAGCTGAGAAAGAAGAATCCGAAGATAAAGAGGAAGCAGCTACCGACGAGAAAGATAAGGCTTCTAGCAAAGAAAAGCTAAAAGAGGCTAAGGAAAAAGGCAAAAAAGTTGCCGGTGAAGCCAAGAAGTTTTCTATTGCCTGGATCAAAGAACACAGAAACCTCACCATTGGTGCATGTATTGGCATTTTGCTTGTTGCTATTTTCTTGATCTGGGCATTTGCGATTGCTCCAGCCGCTACGATCACTGTAGGTATCCGCACTACTACTTCTAATTTCTCAAAGAACGCAACTTTCACAAAAAAGTTAGAGGAAGAGAATGTTGAAGAAGGCAAATTCCATCTAACCGAAAAGTCATCAGAAAAAGAAGCTAGCGTAGAATTCGAAGCTACCGGGGAAAAGAACGTAGGCGAGAAAGCAAAAGGTACTGTTACCGTAAAAGCATGGTTTAACGATGCTGGTGCTATTACCGTAAAGGCTGGTGATAAGTTCACTCTTGGTGAGTTTACATTTACCGCAGATGAAAACGTTGTACTCAAATGGGATGGTAATAATTACACCGTTTGCGAAAACAAGATTAACCAAAAATCTGATCCTTGTGTAGTAAAAGGCGACGTAAAGGTTACCGCAATTAACCCTGGTTCCAAGTATAATATTGCTGCTTCTGCTGCAAACTGGACTACCACTGCTAACGTAAAACAAGTTTCTTCCGCTGCAGCTATGGCTGGCGGTACCGACAAGATGGTAACTGTAGTTTCCCAAAGCGATGTCGACAAAGCAAAAGAGCAACTCAGCCTCAGCAGTGAGACCGAAAACAAAGAAGCTCTTCTCGAATCTCTAGATGATACCGATTTCCCAATCGAGTCCAGCTTCAAACAATCTGTTTCCGACGTAGTTGCAACTCCTGCAGTCGGTGAAGAAATCAAGGAGGGCGTCACTCCAAAGATCACCGTAAAGATTACTGACGTTATTTACCTTATCGACAAGACCAAGGTAGAAGAATATATCACCGCTGAAGCAAAGCTTAGCGAAAACTTCAAGATCTACGAAATGAACGACCCATTCGTAGAAAGTTTCATGGAAACTAGCGAGGGCTTCACTGGCAAGATTAAGACTTCATACGTATCAGGTCCTAAAGTTACCGAAAATGATGTAGTTGAACTCGTAAAAGGCAAAGGCCTTGGTATGGCTCAACACGATCTAAAAGATGTAGATGGTGTTTCTAAGGTAAATATCAATACCTCCTTCCCATGGGTAATGAATATCCCAAGCGATCCAAACAAGATTACTGTAATTCTAGACATGGAGAAATAATCCATGAAGATCATCGGCCTTGATGTTGGTGAAAAGCGTATTGGTGTCGCAAAAGTCGACACCTCTACCAGGATTTCTATTCCTGTAACCACCATCGAAGTAAACGGCACGGAGTGGGATGAGATCGCAAAAATCATGAGACTCCAAAACACCAATTTCTTGGTGCTTGGTATGCCACGCAGTAATGAGGGTAACGAAACCCAGCAGTCTGTATATGTACGCAACTTCGCGAAGAAGCTAATCGAAAAGATTCCTGAAGCTAGAATTAGATTCCAAGACGAAACCCTTACTTCCGTAGTTGCTGAAGAACGCCTTAAAGCTCGCAAAAAGCGTTATGAGAAAGGCGAAATTGATGCTGAGGCAGCCTCAATTATTTTGCAAGATTTTGTTGAATCGATTGCGAACGGTTCTTTTGGAGGCGTTAATTCGTCTTCCGAGGACCATAAGCTTGGGCGAGTGCCCACGAGCGTGTCCGAGGAAGATGAAGTGACACCTCTTGAAACTGTCCATAATCTTGCAAAAAAAGAGTCTGATAAAATCAAATTGAACAGCAAGAAGGCGATGAGCAAAGCCAAGAAGTTTACTCTTTTTGGCATTCCTATTATTTTAGTTATTCTTGGGCTGGGTGGCGCAACTATAGCATTGAAGATTCGTGATTTTAAACGTGCTGAGCGCGAAGCTGAATACGCCAGACAAGAAGCCAACATGAAGGCTACGACTTTTTCTTTTACCATTCGCCCTGGTGAGACTATTCTAGATATCAAAAAGCATCTCCTCGAAGTTAATCGTAATGGCGACAACACCGAAGGGGAACTTTTGCCAAACTATACTGAAGCAGAGATCGACGAAGCTTTAAATGCTAACTACGATTTCGATTTTTTAGCTGAGCGTCCAGCTGGGGCATCTCTCGAGGGTTATCTCTATGGCGAGACCCATGAGTTTTATGGAAATTCCACTGTAAAAGATATCATTACCAAATACCTTGAAGGTATGAATCAAGTTATTTCTGAAAATGGATTGAGAGAGAAATACACAGCAAAAAACCTTAGTCTTTTTGAAGGAATTACGCTTGCTTCAGTAGTACAAAAAGAATCTCCAGGCCCAGAAATGGCAACCGTTGCCCAAGTATTTTTAACTAGACTTTCTTATGGTTGGAAAATGGGCAGTGACGTAACCGTGAAATACGCTGTAGATTTGGTTGATCCAGACAGAACTACTTACAGAGACAATGCCGCTGCGCTCACAATTGATTCTTGCTATAATACACGCCTATATACCGGCCTTCCATGTGGCCCAATCTCAAATCCGGGCCTTACGGCACTACTTTCCGTAGCGGAACCATCAGATACCGCTTATCTCTATTTCTTGACAGGTGACGACGGAATGATGTATTATAGTTATACAGAGGCAGAGCACAACCGAAACGCTTACCTACATTGCCAAAACCTCTGTAACGTTTCATTATGACAAAGAAGCAAAACATATTCAAAAAGTACAAGAAATATCTTCCGTACTTTTTGACGGGTGTTATTACTATTAGTCTTGTTGCGATTGGTTCGATCGATAAACAGGCTAAGGGCGCAAACCTCAGCCTTGATGCTTTTTCTAAGGATGATTACAAGATCTCCGTAGACCAATTGTCCGGCCTTTATGTTGTTGCCGACGTTTCCAACTCACTTGGGCTCGCCAGCGCACCAGATGTAGCAAACAACTATATGATTGCAACGTCTCTTTATGACTCTGGCCAGTCTATTTCCGGTAAACTAGAAAAACCTACAATTAATAATATCGTTTCTTCTCGTGGCGTTCTAGAACACGTTGTCGGAGAAGGCGAAAGCATGGAATCTATTGCTGCTAAGTACGGTGTTTCTACCGACCAGATTCGCTGGTCTAACGGCAAGAAAACCACTGCTCTTACTGCCGGTGAAACTCTCTTCATTCCAAGTACGCCTGGTATCGTATATACAGTAAAGGCTGGCGATACAATTGATTCTATCGTGGCCAAATATGGCTCTTCTGCTGCAGAGATTATCGCATTTAACGACCTTGAAACCTCCGGCATCGCCGAAGGCATGCGTATCATTATCAAGAATGGTGCTTTGCCAGAAAAAGAGCGTCCAGAATATGTTGCTCCAGCGCCAAGAACATTCTATACCTACCTTGGTAGTACTTCTGAACGTGTTAATATTGAAGTAATTGGATACAACTACTATGGTGGTGGTCAGTGTGTGGGTTATGCACTCTGGTACAGAAACGTCAGTGGGCAGTCACCACTTGGTCCACTTCCTACAAACTGGGGCAACGCAAACGCATGGGCAAGAAATGCTATGGCAGCAGGCTATCGTGTAGACCGCAGCCCAGAAGTTGGCGCAATCTTCCAGACCAGCAGTGGTTGGTATGGTCACGTTGGTGTTGTTGTTGGTCTAAATGGCGACGGTTCTATTACCGTACAAGAAGCAAACTACAACTATCGCCCAGGTCGCATTACACGCGCAATTATTCCAGCCGATGTGGTCAGAAACTTCTATTATATTCACTAATATTTTACCAGTCTTCTACAAGAGTAAATTCTTTACCTGCAATGCTGATAATTGATTCTGGTTCGGCACCAAGTGAGGTAAGTTCGGCACGAATGCCCATCTTTTTCATGATGTCACGAAGACGGTTTACAGAGGCATAGTTATTGAGGTCTGTACGACGAGCAAACTTCTCAATCTTTTCGCCAGTAACAACAAAGACACCTTCTTCGGTTTTCTCAACTTTCCAAATGTCGGTCATCGCAGCAGGGCTCAACGAAATAGTTGGCAAAGCATCCTCCAAAGGATCATTTTGCGAACCGCTTCGCTCGCGCACGTCGTCACGTGGCTCGCTCGCTAAATCGCTCCCGTTGTCGCGAACGTTCGCAAAATTATCTTTTTGGAGGATGAGTTCGCGAAGAAGTTCGGTTAGGCCTTGGTGGGCAGCACTTGAGATGGTGAAGATCTTAGCATCCGGGTTTTTTGCGAGAATTGAAGCCATTTGCATATCAATAATCTCTTGGTCTACGCCTTCGCACTTAGTGAGAGCTACTACTTCTGGACGATCTTTTAGATCTGAATACTTATCAAGCTCATTTCTAATAGTTTGATAAGCCTCGCCAGCATCATTGTTATAAATATCTACTAAGTGGAGAAGAACCGCAGTACGGTCTACGTGGCGAAGGAAATCGTGCCCCAAGCCCTTACCCTCAGAAGCACCCTCGATAAGGCCAGGAATATCAGCGATAAGGAGATCTTTTTCATCGATAGTAGCTACACCTAGATTTGGTGTAATTGTAGTAAATGGATAATCCGCAATCTCTGGTTTTGCATTGGAGACTACAGAAAGAAAAGTAGATTTACCAGCATTTGGAAGACCAACTAGACCAACATCTGCCATAGATTTTAGCTCTAGTTCGGCTTCAAATTCTTCACCCGGTTCACCAACTTCTGCAATAATTGGAGCTTGACGAGTTGAGCTCTTGAAGTGAGCATTGCCAAAGCCGCCAGTGCCGCCATGAGCGATAATTGCAGTTTGACCATCGCGAGTAAGATCTGCGATCTTTACCTTATCTTTATAGACAACTGTACCAATTGGTACTTCTACGATTAGATCCTTACCACTACGGCCAGCAGAACGAGTACCGGAGCCATTTTTACCGTTTTCTGCAGTAAGAATCGGGGTAAATCTAAAATCAATAAGAGTATTTGTATCTTTATCCGCTTTAAAGACGATATCACCACCTTTACCGCCGTCGCCACCATCTGGGCCACCCTTTGGAATATAAATTTCACGGCGAAAAGAAACGGCGCCATTACCACCGTCACCGGCCTTTAAACTCACTTTTGCGGTATCTACAAACATATCTTTATTATAACATTTTGCTTAAGTTTTGGCAAGGGAAAAGGCCCATAACTTGGGCCTTTTATAGAAGAGGGGGTTTGTAGCCGAAGCTACTGCAGCGCGAGCGCTGTCTGCCCAGGGCATTCCAATGCATCTGTTACGATCATGAGTGCTGTCCCGAGGGTAATTCTTTTGTTACCAAGGCGAGTAATTTTTACGTACTCGCTAAGGTAATTGTCGAATTCTTCTCTATATTCAATCCTAAGATTGGAAAGGAGAATTCCGTAGTCTTTGATCTTATTGCAATATAATACCAAAAGCTCAGATTCGCATTCGCAAGAATACTTAATACCTATAGCATCGCCATAAACAGTAAGTGCTTTCTTGTAGCCTCTGCGATACTTCGCACGGATATTATTTGCTTTACGCTTCACAAAGTCTACGCCATTTATATCTACGTTGAGGTCTTTACCGTATCTACGATTAATCATGCTAATCTCATAACGGTATAATCCATCTAAAAAAGAAATTATTGACATGTATTCCATATTCTTTGTCCTTTTTTAAATAAGACCCCTCTTCTAAGGTACACCCGCTAATTTTTTGTCACGGGCTATATATCTATATTATATCACAAATTTCGCAGAATTACAAGCGTTGACAAACGTACGCTTATGCTTTATTATAAGTATAAGCTGATACGCTTCACAGGGGTTCCACTGACAAATTAGTGGAGTGTGGAGACTTACATTAAAAACAAAAACAGCGGATTAAAACAAAACAATGTGCCCCAAGGGTGGGCGCGCATCAGCGTGGGAAAGAGACTTGTCGCAAGACGTCTCTTTTTTTTTGACAAAAAAATCCCCGGCACTAGGTCGGGGAAGGGTTTTAGTCTGTGACTTTCTAATTATACTTTTCGTCCAGGTACTCAAAGTATCTAGCCGAATAGTTTGTCACTAGTATTGGATCTGCCTGTAGTTGCTTTACAAGCTTATCCTCGGGAACTCCGTTACAGAGGGTTGTACCATAGAGCACATCTGTGATGTGCATGTACTGCGCCAACTGGTCGGGGTTGTTCATTAACATCTGCTTTGAGAAATCGCTGCTTGCAATAACCGGCTCAATATCTTTTTCGTATTTTACCGCATATTGCTGCTTTTGTTCTCTCGAGAGAATTGCTGGACCATGAGCTGCGATAAAAACCGCAATAATCGTAATCGATGCAATCACTCCCATTGCAATAATAATTATCGCTGTTAAAACTTTCTGTGACTTTGGTACCTGTTGTTCTGTTTCCATCATTCTTCATTCCTCCTTTTTAATGTACAAATGCAACCTAGTTATTATACCACTACTTCAAGAAAAAGTCAATATTCTTATGCTAGGACGTCCTGTCATTTGATGGTATAATATAACCATGATTAAATTCACAATTATCACTCTGTTTCAAGAGGCGCTTGAACCATATCTCAAGACCTCAATGATGTGGAAGGCCGTAGACAAAGGTTTGGCCCAGTTTGATTTTGTGAATTTGCGCGAGTTTGGCCTTGGGCCTCACCGTTCCGTAGACGATACGCCTTATGGCGGTGGCGATGGCATGCTTCTTCGCTGCGAGCCTGTTTTTGCCGCAATCGAATCCGTAAAGGCTAAAGATCCAGATGCTAAAGTGATCCTTCCTACTCCTGTAGGCGAGATCTGGAATCAAGAAAAAGCACAGAGCTTTGCAAAGGATGCCCACTACATTATCTTGTGCCCACACTATGAGGGTTACGACGAAAGAATCCTGTCCATTGTGGACTATAAGGTTTCTCTTGGCAAATATGTGCTTACTGGCGGGGAACTACCTGCCCTTATTATCATCGATTCTGTCGTCCGTTTGATTCCTGGTGTTCTTGGCGGTGAAACTTCTGCTATCGTCGAGTCATTCTCTGATGGGGATAATTTGGAATACCCTCAATACACCAAACCATATGATTTTCGTGGAATGACAGTGCCTGATATCTTGCTCTCTGGAAATCATGGCGAAATTGCCAAATGGCGCGAAGAGCACTCGGGGAAAGCATGAATCTGTTTGCCAGCGTCGAAGAACTAAAAGGCATCGGTCCAAAGACGGCTGAGGTCCTAAAAAAAGCTGGTATTTCTACAATTCGCGATTTTTTCTATAATCTACCAAAAGATTACGAGAATTACTCGGCGCCAACTACGATCGCTGCGATGGAGCCAGGAAAAGTTGTAATTCGTGGCCGCATTACAGCGCTCACGAGCCACCGCGCCAGAACCCGTAAACTCACGATTACAGAGGGAGTTATTCGTGATAATACTGGGTTTGTAAAGGCCGTATGGTTTAACCAGGCCTACCGCGTAAAACAATTCGTTCCAGATAAAGAATACTACTTTACTGGTAGTTTCGAGTTTAGAAATGGCAGATTTTGTCTGATGTCTCCATCGGCCGCCGAGATCGACACTATCGACCGTACTTCTGGGCTTGCCCCAGTATATGTGGCCCACGGGCGAGTAAAATCGGCTGATTTTAAGAGATTAATCAACAACTCTCGTAATAGGTTTTCAGAAATACCTGATTTTTTACCTACAGTAAAGCCGGGAGTGCGCCGCGAATCGCTCTTTAAAGTGCATTTTCCAGAGTCTGAGAAATCCGTTAAAGAGGGGCGCGATTATTTAGCCTACGAAGAGCTATTTGAGCTAATCCTAGCTGCTAAGCTAAATAAGTCCGAAAACGAGAAGCTACGGGCTAGATCCATCCCACAAAATATAGAGAAAATAAAAGAATTCTTGGCAGACCTACCTTTTACTCTTACTGGCGCACAGAAGAAAGCCGCCTGGGAGATTATTCAGGATATGGAAAAAGAAATCCCAATGAACAGATTACTTCAGGGCGACGTGGGATCTGGTAAAACTATGGTGGCCGCTGTTTCTGCCTACGAAGCGATTCTTGGTGGAGCACAAGTGGCGCTTCTTGCTCCAACCGCAATTCTCGCTACTCAACATTACGAAAATCTATCTGCTCGCCTCGAAAAATACGGCATAAAAGTTGCACTTCTTACCGGCGCCACCAAGAAAAAAGCCGAGCTTAAAAAGGCGATTTCTAGCGGTGAAATTAACTTCGTAATTGGTACACACGCTTTACTCACCGACGATACCGAGTTTTCTAGCCTTGGGCTCGTAATTATCGATGAGCAGCACCGTTTTGGCGTAGAGCAAAGACAAAAATTACTACTTAAATCTCCGTCGGGGCTCGCGCCACATCTTCTCGCAATGACCGCAACTCCTATTCCACGTTCGCTCCAGCTCACAGTGTTTGGTGATCTTGATGTTTCGATTCTAAACGAGCTTCCAAAAGGCCGTCAACCGATCTTTACCGAGATTATGCCGGAGGTAGAAACCAAAGAGAATCTTTATCCAAAGATTCGCGAGACGATTGGTGTAGGGAACCAGGCTTACTGGATTTGTAAGGCCATTGATGACGATCCAAAAGCTGAGGCCACCTCTGTAAAATCTCGTACCGAAAAGCTACGCGGTTTGTTTCCAAAATACAGAATCGAGTTTTTACATGGCCGTATGAAGCCAGCCGAAAAAGATGAGATTATGGAGAAATTTGCCTCCGGCAAGATTCAAATCTTGGTCTCCACAACAGTGGTGGAGGTAGGCGTTGATGTTCCAAATGCATCCCTAATGGTGATTGAAAATGCCGAATGTTATGGCTTGGCACAACTTCATCAGCTACGTGGACGCGTAGGACGCGGCTCAGTGGCTTCTTCTTGTTATCTCCTGACTTCTGGTGACAATCGCCCATCTAGACGCCTGGTTGAGCTCGAAAATTCCACTGATGGTTTCCACCTAGCAGAGGTAGACCTAAAGCTTCGGGGACCTGGCGAAATCTATGGCGCTCTTCAGCACGGTGCACTTGACCTACGTATTGCTACACTCTCTGATACCAGACTAATTCATCGTGCCCAAACCGACGTGGCGGCTTTCTTGCAAAATCCGGAAAATATGTTAAAATATGAAGAACTAATGAATGGAATTAAACGTTATCAACAGATAACAACTTTGAATTAATATGAAAAATACTGTAAGAATCACTTCTGGGATCTATCGTGGACGCAGTATTTTGACCCCTGGCGAAGGCACCCATCCAATGGGCGAGAGGGAAAGACTCGCACTTTTCAATATGGTGATGGAAAAGGTTAATGGTGGCCGTGTCTTGGATGCTTATGCCGGCTCCGGCGCACTCGGTATTGAAGCGCTTTCCCGCGGTGCCACCTCTGTTGTTTTTATCGAAAAGAATCCAAAAGCCGCTAAAACCATTCGCGAAAACCTTAAAACTCTTGGAACAAATGCTGATATTGTTACTGGGGATGCCGCCAAATACGATTCTAAAGAAGCTTTTGACCTTATCCTCGTCGATCCACCATACGATAAATTCACTACCGATGCGCTCTCCAATCTTGCAAAAATGCTAGATGAAAAAGGTATTTTTGTATTGTCTCATCCAGGCTCCGCACCAGAGGTAGAAGGCCTCGTTTTGGTAGATTCTCGTAAATACGCTGGTGCCACTATCTCCTTATATTCTGCTAATGCATAATAATATTGCTTTTTTAGCAAAAGTGTGATATAATTAAAGAATAAGGAGTTTTATTAACTATGTATTATCAATCTGAAACCGAGAAAAAAGATCGCCGTCGTCTACTTATCGTAGCGATTGCTACTTTTGCTCTTATTTTGATTTTGATTATTGCTATTATTGCCGTAGCTACAAAGAAGTCTAACAAGCCAAAGATTGGCGAGACTAACACCCCAGCTGTCGCGCAAGTTGATTCTGAACAAGAAGGCGATCCTGAGGATAAGCCAACCATCGAGGAAACCACTACTGAGGAAAACGTAACTCTATCTACCAACGTAGTCGAGTCTACCGCTCCTGCTTCTTCCAGCATGCCAACTACTGGTCCAGAAGAAGTATTGCCACTAGCTATCGTTCTTGGCCTTGGCGCAGCTTGTGCTTCTTCCTACGCTCTTGTTAAGAAAAATGCTTAATTAGAATAAATAAAAAAGCGGGGCAAAAACCTCGCTTTTTTGTGTAAATGTGATATAATAGACTAATCACAGATATAGCCTGTCGCATATGCGCGGGTGAGTGAATTAGCCCGAGTGGTGAAATTGGTATACACGTATGCCTTAGGAGCATATGCCTCAAGCGTGCAGGTTCAAGTCCTGTCTCGGGCACCATTAGAACTTAATGCCTCCAGTGGGCATTTTTTCGTTGAGGACTTGGACCTTCGGTGCAAGTCCTGTCTCGGGCACCATTAGAACTTAATGCCTCCAGTGGGCATTTTTTTGAGGCAACGCAGGTACCCTAGCTTTTGTGGAACAAAAGCGTTGCACCAAAGAAAACCCCTAGCCTAGCTAGGGGTATTTTGTTACTCAGCAAGTTTACGAATCTCTTTTGAGGTCCCATCGTTTGCTAGAGCTATAGGGAGGCTCGATTCTGCTTCGTGTAATCTATGCGGATCCACTACTTTAGAAGCAAGAACTACAGACTTCGCACCATCAATCAACATACTCTCGAATTCTGACAAATAGAATTCCTTGATAGGATATACGAGAAATCCGTCGGCATTTCTGCCAACTACGCTGATTGTCGGCGCCGGAACAAGTACTCTATTAAACCAGGACTTTGCTCCAACATCCGTGCATTCTAAATGATACACTTCCCATGATTCATAGTCGAAATAGAGCGTTAAAGACAAGATCTTAAGAGGTTTAAACCCAAGCATGCGGTATCTTTTTACCATTTCATAGATATAGGTTTCCCATACCTCTTTTGTCCACTTTGTCATATGCGGCTTCTCATAAGTCGACGTAGACTGAGAAAAGACTTTCTTATCTTCCATCTCAAAAACGACTGTTACGCCAGCCTGTCTGGGATTACCCCAATCAAACTCGCTAAGCATTTCAATGGTTTTTTCAAATGTATTCATTATCTATCCCTCCTTTTAAATGTACATACCAGAAAAACCAGTATAATGTATATTATTATACCACGTTACCCCTAAAAAGTCAATTTATACCTTGCATAAAAACCCATTTTCTGGTATAATATTACTAGATTTTCGCACATTAATAAGGAGGTGGATAAATGCTATCTAAAAAAGTTTTGAGAGAGTATGGAGACATTGAGTATCAGCACAACAACAACCGTGATTTTCAGAGAAAATACAATATTCTCGTGAACAGGTTACTTAAGGCACGGCATGAGCTTTCTATCGCGCAGGCTAATAGCAAAAGGAGTCGAGAGAACTTTAATAAGCTCTATAATGACTCGAATATGAAAAGGAATGCTAAATACAACCGGGCGAGAAACCATCCTGAAGGAATATGGGCAGATTTTCTTCTGTTCAAATCCGAGAAGGATAAAATGATTCAGGAATGTAAAAAGAAAATATTGTGCGAAGAGAAACAGATTTCTGCAATTATCAAAACTGGCCTTAGCCAATCCGTAGCAAATGGTAAAAAGGTAGATTCCGTCAACACATTTTGTAGTTTGGACGACTCTACAAAGAGAATCAGAAACCTAAATGATGAGATTTGCATACTTCAGAATCAAATCGGAGTCAAAAGGATGTACGCTCAGGCTAATGATCCTAATTACAAACGTCTTGAAGCTATAATGAGAGACGATTGCAACGTAACGATCGAAAAATTAAATAAGGCAACTGCCGCAGAGCTCAAACTGCAAAAGTTTGAAAAACATTACAAAAAAGTAATCGAGCAGTATCAAAAGGAGGCGGTCCCTACCGCAAACTGATCCACCAAATCCCCAAGCAAAAGCTTGGGGATTTTTTTGTCAAATACGTCATGCTTATGTTATAATCGATATATCTATGGGTGGAATCGCTAGATACCTAAATCAATTAATCGTCGGAAATGTTTTTGACTCCCCGGAGATTATTGAAGCATATTCCACTGACCGCTCACCCCTAAAAATTAAGCCAAAGGCTGTGGCTTTTCCAGAGTCTACAGATGATCTTCAAAGACTCGTAAAGTTTTGCTATCAACTAGCATCTAGAGGTATCAAAATCCCTATCGCTGTACGTGGCTCTGGCCTCGATGAAATGGGTGGCGACCTTACAAATGGCCTTGTTATTTCTACTGAAAAACTAAATCGTCTTCTAGAATCTGACCGTCGTGAAAGACTCGTGCGTGTACAGGCCGGCATTACTCTAAAAGAACTCAATACCGCACTATCCGTAAATGGCCTTACTATCCCAATTGGTGGCCACGAGCACGAAACAATCGGTGGGCTAATTTCTAGCTGCCCAATTGATGATTATGCCGGAAAATACGGCGGCATCATGAATTACGTTGAGAGAGTAGAGATGGTTCTACCGAATGGGGAAACTCTTCAAACTAGCCGCATTAAAAAACGCCGCGCTAGCAAAAAACCTTCTTCAAAAAATCTCGAGAGCGATATTTACCGCAAGATTACAAAAATCGTGGATTCCAACGCCGAACTAGTTAAAGATATCTCTTCTGGACGTTCTACGAGTGGCTACAAGAACATCGCGAGAGTTTCTAGACGTGGCTATGTAGATATTTCGCCACTGCTATTTGGGGCAGAGGGTACGCTTGGCGTAATTTCTGAAGTTATTCTTCGCGCAGTGCCTATTAGTCGCCAAAGCGGTAGAGTTGCTGCTACCTTTGTAGATCTAAAGATGGCTCAAAGATTCTTAGACTTCTTAAAGCCACTTCATCCATGCGAACTAAATATCTATGACATTAGAATGATTAAGGCCGTCGAAGAAATGGGCAAACGTGTAAACGAAATTACCAAGAAACAGGAGGAGGGCTTTGTGGTTCTTGCTCGTTTTGAAGGCAAAAGCAAAGCATATGTTCGCAAGATCCATAGCATTTCAAAGCTCTTACCAAAGACATCTAGAGTCCTTGTTGATACCAATAGATCCATGGTGGCAATTAACGAACTCGAGAACTCACTCACCAGCTATTTGTATTTTGCAAAAGACGGTGAGAGAGTACCACTTCTAACTGATTTTTACATTCCATCCGAAAAGCTCACAAACTTTGTGGACGACCTAAAAATCCTTGAGAAGAAACTAGGCCTAGAGCTTTCGCTTTATGGTTCATACCTAAATTCCGTCTATAGCCTTCGTCCAAAGTTTAATATCGAAAAAGAAGACTTCAATAAGAACGCCGCTGCATTCTTGAGGGCTGGCGCGTTTGTAATCGAGCGCCAAGGTGGCTCAGTAGTGGCTGGTGGTCCAGAAGGCAGAATCAAATCTATGGTAGCAAATAGCCGCGCCGTAGATAATCGTAAAGATTTTTATCTAGAGATAAAGGGCATTTTTGACCGCTATAATATCATGAGCCCGGACACCAAGATGGGAACCGACCCGAGATTCACTCTCAGGCATTTCCGCTCTTCAAGTTCCTCTAAGATTATGATATAATATATTAAATTTATAGGAGTTTTTATGAAAACAAAGTTTAAGAAGCTTTCTGATTCTCGTGTAGAAATTACCGTAACTTTGGATAGCAAAGATCTTAAGGCTGCCTCAGAAAAGGCAATCGAAAAACTATCAAAACAAATCAAGGTTGAAGGTTTTAGAGCTGGCAAAGTTCCTGCTGAAGTTGCTAAGAAATTTATCCCAGAAAACGACCTTAATGCCGAGACTATCGATGTAGCTATTCGTACTACCGTAATCGATGCTTTCAAGGAAAATGAAAAGTCCCCACTCGTACTTCCAAACGTAAATGTTACCAAGTATGTACCAGGTGAAATGGCTGAATATACCGCTACTGCAGACATTATCCCAGAAGTAACTCTCGGTGATTACAAGAAGCTTGGCGTAAAGAGAGAAGAAGTAAAGGTTGCCGAAAAAGATATCGAAGGTATTTTGAACAACCTCGCCGAATCATTTGCCGAGAAAAAGGTTGTAAAGCGCGCTGCAAAACTCGGTGACGAAGTAATCATTGACTTTGTCGGCAAAAAAGATGGCGAAGCTTTTGCTGGTGGTTCTGCTAAGGATTATCATCTAGCACTTGGCTCCGGCTCATTTATTCCAGGCTTTGAGGATGGTATTGTCGGTCACGAATCTGGCGATAAGTTCGATCTTCCACTTACTTTCCCTAAAGATTACGGCGTAGCTGATCTTGCTGGCGCAAAGACCGTATTTGAGGTTCTATTAAAGCAAGTAAATGAAGTTGTAAAAGCTCCTATCGACGACGAAATGGCTAAAAAATGTGGCCCATTCAAGTCTCTTAAAGATCTAAAAGAAGACATCAAAAAGAATCTTGGTGCACAAAATGAACAAAGAATCAACGAAAAATTCAAAGATGATCTCGTAAACGCACTTGTTAAGAAATCAAAGATCCCTGCACCAGAAATCCTCATCAACGATCAAATGCATATGATTCGTGAAGATATCGAGAGAAACGCCGCTGCTCAAGGTATGAGCTTTGAAGATTACATTAAGCATGCTGGCGAAACCGTAGAAAACTGGGAAAAGGAAGCAAAGAAAGTTGCAGAAAGCCGCGTAAAAGCATCTCTCGCACTTCAAAATCTTGCACTTGCAGAAAAAATCACCGTTTCCGACGACCTAGTAGCTGCAAAAATTGCAGAGCTTAAGGATGTTTACAAGAAGTCTCCAGAAGCACTCAAGTCTCTCAAAGATCCAAATGTGAAGATGGATATCAAGAATCGCATGATTATTGAAGCAACGCTAGATTATCTTGTCAAAGTAAACAAATAGTGCTATAATTAACTAAAGAGTTTCATCTTGTTTGTTATTGCTGTACAGCAAACAAGGCAATATATTATATATAATAAAGGATAAATTTTAATGCCAACTATTAATCAGTTGATTCGCAAGCCTCGCAAAAAGGCTGCGAGAAAGTCAAAATCTCCTGCTCTTGGTTCAATCATCAACACTTTGAAGACCAAGCGCTACGAGAAAGCTTCACCACTCAAGCGTGGTGTATGTATTAAAGTTACTACCAAGACTCCAAAGAAACCAAACTCAGCTATGCGTAAGGTTGCTCGTGTACGTCTTACCAACGGTCAAGAAGTTTGGGCATACATTGGTGGCGAAGGTCACAACCTCCAGGAGCACGCAGTTGTTCTAGTACGTGGTGGTCGTGTACCAGATCTTCCAGGTGTTCGTTATCACATCGTTCGTGGTACTTTGGATCTTCAAGGCGTTAATGGCCGCAAACAAGGTCGTTCTAAGTACGGCGCAAAGAAGGAGGGTAAGTAATTATGCCACGTAAAACTACTAAATCCTTGGAGCGCAAAGTTTCTCCAGATCGTAAGTATCAATCTATCTTGGTACAACGCCTTATCAACAAGTCTATGCTTGATGGCAAGAAACAAGCTGCTGAACGTGCAGTATATGCTGCAATCGAAGGCGCTGCAAAGAAACTAAATTCAGAAAATCCTGTAGAAGTTCTTGAAAAAGCTATTTCAAACGTTTCTCCAGATTTCGAAGTTAAGTCTCGCCGTGTAGGTGGTGCTAACTACCAGATTCCATTCCCAATTGCTGGCCACCGCCAACTTCACTTTGCATTCTCATGGCTAGTACAATCTGCTCGCGCACGCGGCGGTATGCCATATGCAAAGCGCCTAGAGGCTGAAATCGTAGATGCCTACAACGAAACTGGCGCTGCCTTCAAGAAGAAGGAAGACTGCCACCGTATGGCTGAAGCAAACCGTGCATTCGCACACTTTGCACGCTAATAGCAAACAAAAAATACCCTTCGGGGTATTTTTTTGTGCTATAATATACATAAGTATATTAGGAGGTAATAATGGTTAAGGTTGCTATTAACGGCTTTGGCAGAATTGGCCGCAATGCACTAAAAATTTTATTAGATAGACACGACGTACAAGTTGTCGCTATCAACGATATTACAGATGCTAAAACTTTAGCACATCTTTTAAAACACGATTCATCCTACGGCACCTATGATAAGACCGTGAAAGCTGGTGAAAATTCTATTTTTGTAAACTCTCGTGAGATCCCTGTTTTTGCAGAAAAAGACCCAGCCAACCTTCCATGGGGTAAGCTTGGCGTTGATGTAGTAATTGAATCAACTGGCTTCTTTACCAAACCAGAAGATGCTCGCGCCCACATCAAAGCCGGCGCAAAGAAAGTCGTAATCTCTGCTCCAGCTAAAGGTGATGGCGCAAAAACCGTCGTACTTGGTGTAAACGAAGAAATCGTAGACAAGACCGATGAGATTTTGTCCAATGCATCTTGTACCACCAACTGTATTGCTCCTGTAATGAAAGTTCTCGAGAACGAATTTGGCATTGAGAAAGCTATGATGACTACAGTGCACTCCTACACTGGTTCTCAGCGCATTCTTGACGCTCCAGCCAAAGACCTCCGCGAGGCTCGTTCTGCTGCAGAGAATATTGTTCCAACCACTACCGGCGCATCAAAAGCTGCTGCCAAGGCTATTCCTGCGCTCGAAGGTAAATTTAATGGCCTTTCCGTACGCGTTCCTACTCCAGTAGTTTCACTTTCTGACATTACTGCAGTACTAAAACGCGATACTACCAAAGAAGAATTGGTAAAGGTATTCGAAAAGGCCGCCAAAGAACCTTACTATGAAGGCATCCTTGGTGTAACTCATGAAGAGCTAGTTTCTTCCGATTTTATCGGTGATCCACATTCATGTATTGTTGATCTTCCACTCATCGATGTGGTTGGCGGCAATATGGTAAAAGTAGTAGCATGGTATGACAACGAGTGGGGCTACTCAAATCGCTTAGTAGAGCTCACCGTTGATTTCGGGAAGGGCGCATAATGGAGATCTATATCGGATCAGACTATCGCGGATTCGAAAGAAAAGAGCAACTAATTAAATTTCTCGCCGATCGTGGTGACGAGGTAAACGACATGGGTGCTTACGAGTACCATGCTGATGGCGACGATTATAACGATCCTGCTATTGCTGTTGCTAAAAATGTGCGCGAAAATCGCGGCTCAATGGGTATCCTCATTTGTGGCTCCGCACACGGCGTAACTATCCAGGCAAATCGCTTCAAAGGTATTCGTGCTGCACACTGTGACAACGAAGAATCTGCTGTAATGGCCAGAGAGCATGACGACGCCAATGTGCTTTGTCTTTCTGCAGAATACGCCGATGAGACTCTCGCAAAATCCATCGTCGAAACATTTCTCAAAACTGACTTTTCTTACGTAGAACGCCGCGTAAGGCGCATTAATCGTCTCGATGAAAGGGGGGACTATGATTAGGCAAGTATCAATCGTGCCGACAATTCTCACAAACGACAAAAAAGAATATCGCTTGCAAGCCGAGCGTATCAATACTTTTACTAGGCGTGTACAAATAGACGTAACCGACGGCATTTTTGCGCCAACCGAAACACTAGATGTTACTAATATCTGGTGGCCAAAGAACTGGGACGCCGATCTACATCTAATGGCCGAAAAACCATCAGATCATCTAGATACTATCTTGAAGTTATCCCCATCGCTCTGTATTTTGCACGCAGAAGCACAGGAAGATCTTTTGCCAATCTTTGCAAAGCTTAAAGAAAAGGGAATCAAAACCGGCGTAGCACTTCTACCTTCTACATATCCAGGCAACGTTAAGCCATATATTGATGCAGCAGATCATGTACTTATCTTTGCTGGCCATCTTGGCGTACAAGGTTCTCCTGCAGACCTAATGCAAATGGAAAAAATCGCGCTCGTCCGTAACATGAAACCTGAAGTAGAAATTGGTTGGGATGGCGGAGCAAACATGACAAACATCCGTGCTCTCGCACACGCTGATCTCGATGTAATCAACGTAGGTTCTGCACTATCCAAATCACAGAACCCGGCCGAAGTATTCCAACAGCTCGTAGCAGAAATTGATAAAAGTGGGGTGGTAATATAATGGCGCGTATCGTTTCACTAGGTTCAGCACTCCAAGACGTCTATCTTATTGATCATGACGATCTTGCTCCAACTACTATCGGAGAAGAAGCTATTTTCGGTAAAGTTCTCGTTGGCTCAAAGGTAGATATTGATAAAATGTCTTATGAAGTTGGTGGCGGCGGCATCAACTCCGCAATTACTTTTTCTCGTCACGGACATGAAGCTATCTTCATCGGCAACATCGCAAAAGATTCAGCTGGCGATGCTATCCTTAGAGTACTAGATAAAGAAGGCGTCGACACCAGCTACATGGATTATGTTTCTGGTAAGTCTACTGGTACTTCCGTGATCTTGCTTGATTCTAAACATGGCGAACGCACGATTCTGACATGCCGTGGCGCCAGTGACAAATTCGACAACTTTTCACCAGACGATTTGGATTTAATTCAACCAGATTGGCTCTATGTGACTACCCTTCGCGGTGACATGGGCACGCTTCTAAAGTTCTTTGAGAAGGCCAAATCCATTGGTACCAAAATCATGTTCAACCCAGGCGTACGCGAGCTTACTGATATCAAAAAACTTATTGGTTTGCTCGAAGATGTAGATATTCTTCTCGTCAACAAACAAGAAGCCGCACAAATTGTACCTGGCGTATTATTAACAGAGCTTCTATATAGGCTCAACAACTATGTAGAAACCGTTATCATTACAGACGGCGCTATGGGTGGTATCGCATCAAACGGCGAGGAAGCTTATCGCTTTGGTATTTATGAAGATATGCACGTGAAAGATGCTACCGGTGCAGGTGATGCATTTGGTTCCGGTTTCTTGGCACATCTTGCCGCAGGCAAGTCCTTTAGGAATTCACTCGTCTTCGCTTCCGCAAATTCAACCGCTGTTGTATCAAAGATTGGCGCTAACCGTGGCATCCTCACGGGCTCTGAATCTTTGCATCCGATGCCAATTCAAAAAATATAAGGAGAAATATGGTTCCACAAGAACAACAAGAACTAATCAAAAAACTGACTATTGCTGACCTTGAGCGCGCAAACGCATATGCTAAAGACCTTACGACTGGACTTCAAATTGTTCGTTCTTTTCCGCAAGGTGTAACTATTTTTGGCTCCGCCAGATTACCGCAAGATAATAAATATTGTAAAATGGCTTTTGATCTTGGCCACAAGCTCGCAGAAAACGGGCACGCAGTTATTACCGGTGGCGGCCCAGGTATCATGGAGGCAGCTAACCACGGTTCATACGAAATCGGAGGCCGCTCGATTGGCCTCAACATTACTTTGGCGCACGAACAGTTCCCAAATCCATACCTTACCGACTGTATCACTTTTGAATACTTCTTTGCACGCAAAGTTTCTCTCGCTATGGCCGCGAAAGTTTTCGTATTCTTCCCAGGCGGTTTTGGCACTATGGATGAGATCTCCGAGATTCTATGTCTCATGCAGGAGAAAAAGATGCCAACCATGCCTGTATTCTTGATTGGAAAAGATTACTGGAAGGCCTTTGAAAAGGCACTAGCAAAGATGGTCACTCTTAAACTTATTAACGAAAAAGATACTAAGATCTTCAAAATTACCGACGACGTAACGGAAGTAGTAAAAGCTGCCAACAAGATTGGCCATCCAAAGATTTCCGAGAATTTCTATGACGGCTTCCGCCAAGCTAGTGCGATAGGCCAAGCTTAGTATTTGTATCTGCAATACGAATTAATTCATTGTATTTTGCAATACGATCCGTACGAGAGAGGGAACCGGTCTTGATTTGGCCGGTGCCTAATCCTACAGCAAGATGAGCGATAGAAACATCCTCAGTCTCCCCAGAGCGGTGAGACATTACAGTTTTGTAGCCGGCTTTTTTGGCCATCAAAACTGCATCGATAGTTTCGGAAAGTGAGCCAATTTGATTTGGCTTAATAAGAATTGCGTTTGCTACACCTTCTTTAATGCCGCGTTCAAGTAACTTTGTGTTAGTTACGAATAAATCATCGCCGACTAGTTGGCAGCGTGAACCGAGGCGATCGGTCATAATCTTCCAGTTTGCCCAGTCATTTTCGGCTAGACCGTCTTCGATAGAAATTACAGGGTAGTTATCTATAATCCATGTGTACCAGTTAATTAGATCGTCGGCGGACTTCCAATCTCCATTAGTTTTGAGAACATAATGATCTTTGTCGAAAAATTCAGACGAAGCAATATCCATTGCGATCGCAATATCTTCACCAAATTTGTATCCGGTTTTTTCTACGGCAAGTTTGATACATTCGAGTGGTTCGTTATTACCTTCACGGACATATGGAGCATAGCCACCTTCATCACCAACAGTAGTAGGATAACCGCGTTCTTTTAGGACGATCTTTAGGGCATGGAATACTTCTGCACCCATACGTACGGCGTCGGCAATATTACCTGCGCCGCGTGGAATAATCATATATTCCTGGAAATCAGTAGCCCAAGAAGCATGTTCGCCACCATTCATTACATTCATCATTGGCATTGGGATAGACATTTCGTCTGTGGTTCCGGCAAGCTCAGCAACGTATTTATAAAATGGAATTTTACGAGCTGCTGCATTGGCTTTTGCGTTTGCAAGAGACACTGCAAGAACTGCATTGGCACCAAGATTAGACTTATTATCGGTACCATCAAGATCTAACATCATTTGATCAACTGTACGCTGATCCGAAGTATTACCAACAAGAACATCTTTAATTTTAGAATTAACATTCCAAACAGCCTTTAGAACGCCTTTACCACCATAACGAGATTCATCTTTGTCGCGAAGCTCCAAAGCCTCGAGTGTTCCGGTAGATGCGCCAGAAGGAACGATTGCACGACCAAAACCACCATTTTCTAGATATACTTCTGCTTCTACGGTAGGGTTGCCACGAGAATCCAAAACTTGTCTTGCTTTAATATTAGAAATAGTCGATTTATCCATAAGCATATTGTAGCATATTTTAGTTTTTGTGTTATTATATACATAAATATATAAAAGTAAGGAGTTATTTTTATGAATGACAATCCTGAGGGAACACCAAATCCCCTCAATCCAACACCGGAAACTCCGGTAGAGGCTGCTCCAGCTCCTGCTCCAGAGCCAGTCGCTCCAGTAGAGCCGGTCGCAGAAGCTCCAGCTGCAGAAACCCCAGTTGCTGCTCCAGCACCAAAGAAAAAAGGTAAAGCAGGGATCGTAATCGGCATCATCCTAGGCCTCATCGCTATAGGTTGTGGTGTCGCTGCAATCCTCGTCTTCTTTGTATTCAACAAAGGCGGCGAACCTGTAACCGAAGCTATGACTAAGCTTCTAAACGGTGATAACCGCAATATCGCTATTACTGGTACATATTCCGGTGATGCTTCTGGCAATCCTATTTCTGTAACGTACAAAGCAGAAATTGATACCGTAGCAAAAGCTGGCGTAATGACCGCTGATATTGCTGGTTCGGCTAGCGGAATGAGTCTAAATGCTAATGTAGAAGTACGTCTTCCAGGCGATGATAAAGCATATCTAAAGTTTAGTGGCGTCAAACAAATCTTCATCGATGCATTGAAGCAATCTGGTATCAACTGTGATTCTTCTAGCGTAAATTGTGACACCTATATCAACATGATGATTGAGTCTATGAGCAGCACTAATAGCAAGACTTCAATGGGCTCAATTATCAGTGCACTTTTGTCACTTGATGGCAAATGGGTCATGTTTGAAGGCGTGAATCTCGCTTCTTCATACACACTTCCTACTGGCATGAAGCTTGACGATATTTCTAGCCACAAGAACGAAGTAGTTGACACTTACAAGAAGTATCCATTTCTCAAATCTTCTACTGATAATTTGAAGATCTCAAAGAAAAAAGATACTCTTTACAAGGTTGAGTTTGACTACGACAAGCTCGCAAGCTTCACAAACGAACTTGCTACCAAGAACGGTGCAACTTCAAATGTTACCGCCGATGATCTAAAGGAATCACTAGCTAGCGCAGGCGATATCTATGTAGAAATCGACAGCAACAAGAACTTCACCCGTTTCTACGCAGCTGAACAGGATTTTGATGTTACATATCCAAGCAGCATCAACGTAGTTGCTCCAAGTGATTACACGACTTCCGACTCTCTAGTCGAAATCTTTGCAAATATCATTATGAGCTTCATGGGTGGCGCAAGCAGCACTGACTGCACAAATAGCACCTCAGCTAACTGCCTCCCAACTTACGAGGACTAATGCTATAATAGAGCTATGGAAGCTCTATTAAAACAGAAACTAAATAAACTTCCGGCTCTACCGGGAGTTTATTTTCATAAGAACGCTGCAGGCGAGATTATTTATGTTGGAAAAGCTGCCGTGCTAAAAAACCGCGTTCGCCAATACTTCCAGAATTCTAAAAAAGATGTAAAAACCGAAGCGCTCGTAGCGGAAATTGCTGATACCGATTGGATCGTAGTAGATACCGAAATGGATGCACTCTTTCTAGAATCAGAAATGATAAAACGCTATATGCCAAAGTGGAACATCTTACTTCGTGACGACAAGACTGTAAGTTATGTCCGTATTAATATGAACGACGAGGTGCCTCATATTTCTTTTACGAGAAATCCTATCGATGACAAAGCTACTTATATCGGTCCTTTTTATGGGAAATCCGCCGTAGAAAAGGCCGTTAGGATTCTTCGTCATATTTTCCCATATTACACAAAACCTTATGACGGCAAAAAGTCCCTAGATACCGACCTTGGACTAACTCCAGGAATCGAGATTAATAAATGCGATCCAAAAGATTACAAAAGGAATCTAAAAAAGTTAATTCGCTACCTAGAGGGGGACCGTGAAAAGCTCCTAAAGGATCTTGAGAAGACTATGCTAGACGAGTCGTCAAAGGGAAACTTCGAGCTTGCCGCAGAAGCGCGCGACCAATTGTTTGGCTTAAAAGAGCTCAAGAAAAAGATCGTCTTTTCGGATAAGGAGTTTTTGGATATTTCTTCTGACCAGGCCTTGAAAGAACTTCAAAACTTACTTGGACTAGAAAAACCACCACGCCGCATTGAAGGATATGATATTTCGCATCAGTCTGGCACCAATACTGTAGCTAGTATGGTTGTATTCATTAACGGCGCCTCTGCCCGTAGCGAATACCGTAAGTTCAAGATCCGCACTTCTACAAATGACGATTTAAAAAGTATGCAGGAGGTAATCACAAGACGTCTTAAACACAAAGAATGGGAATACCCAGATCTAATCATTCTTGATGGCGGCTTGACTCAAGTAAATGCAGTTTTACCTTTGCTTGAGGGGGCTAATATCCCAGTGATCGGCCGCGATAAGTCTGGCGACCACGCAAAAAATGCAGACGTAAAAATAATTGTTGCCGGAAACATTATTCCACTTTCGAAAGCATCCCATATTGCGCGTCTCATCGCCAGAATCGACGAGGAATCGCACCGCTTTGCTATCACTTATCATTCTTTACTCAAAAGAAAATCTATGCTAAAGTAGTTACAGGAGTTATTTTATGCAATTAGGCAATTTTCTACAAGTTACTACATTTGTTTCCGCAATTCTGACTATTCTTTTAATTTTACTACAACAACGTGGTGCATCACTTGGTGCTGGTTTTGGTAGCTCTGGCGAGCTTTATACTACTCGTCGTGGCCTTGAGAAATCTATGTTTGTTGCGACCATCGTATTTGCAGTCGTATTTGTATTATCTATCTTAGGATTATTATTAATACCATCATAATATGAAACAATCACTAAAAAAGCGTGGGCAAAGAATCGTAAAGAAGTTTTCTCGCGTGTCTAAGCGTGCGAGTATCGAGAGCAAAGAACATATCAAAGAGAATGTTTTTGCTAGGATTTCGCATGTTCTAAATATTAAGCTTCTTATCTTTGAATGGACACTTCTTGTTGTCGCCTTAATTATGCTTGCCACTACGCAGGCTTTTTGGTTTGGTGATTCTTATGCAGAAAATGTCTTTGTGGATGGCGGTACTTATATTGAAGGTACTATTGGCAAAGTTAGCAACATGAACCCACTTTTTGCCTCTACTAGTAGCGAAAAAACTCTTAGTCGCTTGATGTTTTCTACACTAGTGAATAACGATTATTCCGGTCATCCAAAAACCGAGATTGCAAAGACTCTCGTTTCAAACGAAAACGGCAAGACTTGGAAAATGACAATTCGCGACGACATTAAATGGTCCGATGGCGAGCCACTTACCATCGACGATGTAATGTTCACCTTGGAGCTTTTGCAAAACCCAGCTATTAACTCTTCTTATAGTGCGAATATTTCCGGCGTAAAAATCTCCAGAAACGAACAAGACGAGATTATCTTCACCTTGTCCACCTCCTATGCTGATTTTATGTCTTCTTTAAATATCCCGGTTTTGCCAAAGCATATCCTAGGCGATACTCCAGTAAAAACACTCGTTGAATCTGAATTTTCAATGGAACCAGTTACTTCTGGACCATTCATGCTGAACGCAGTACAAGGCAATTCGAGCCGCGATGAATCTACGGTTTATCTCACCGCAAACCCACACTACTACAAGTCTAAACCAATGATTAATAGCTTTGCTATCCATACGTATGAAACCAAAGATGAGCTTATAAATGCCATGAATTCTGGCACTGTTACAGCCACAGCCGAGCTTTCTGGTGCTGACGCTGAGAAAGTAACTTCCGCACAATTCATGAAGAAAGTGTCCAGTATTAACTGGGGCACATACATCTTCTTCAATACTACCCGTGGCACATTTAGAGATTACAACTTGAGATCTGCTGTAAGAAAGGGAATTGATATAGCAAAGGTACGTGAGGCTGCTCCAGAAACTATCGCCATCAATTATCCAATCATTGATTCACAGATGATACTAAATAATCTACCTAAGTTACCAGAGAGGAATTTTGATGAGAGCGCGTCGAAAGTTGCCGGCATTGTAGGCGAAAACAAGATCGAAGTAAACCTCACCACGGCAAACTCAGGCTACTTGCCAAATGTTGCCAATGCGCTCGCAGAAGAGCTCAGGGCACTTGGATTTGAAGTAGCCGTCAACGTATTTGAAGAAAACCAAGAATTCATTTCAAACATCGTATCAAAGCGAAATTACGATATCTTGCTTTATGATATCGAGCTTGGCACCGACCCAGATCCATTGCCATATTATCACTCTTCACAACTTTCTAATAACGGCCTTAACCTTTCTAACTATCGTAATGCCATCGTAGACGATCTACTTGTTGGCGCTAGGGAAACAATGGACAAGACTCTTCGCGCAAAGAAGTATGAATCTTTTATTAGCTATTGGGTTTCGGATATCCCAGCAATTGGTCTTTACCAGGACAACCTTACTTATATCTTCAATAAGAACGTTCGCGCCTTTGGAAACAATGTTCGTTTAATTACTCCACTTGATCGTTTTGTGGATGTAAACGAATGGGCAGTGAACAAAGGTGAGAAAAATAAAACCCCATAATTTTAAAAATGTGTTATAATAGTATTATGCACGCGTGGTGGAATTGGTAGACACGCTACCTTGAGGTGGTAGTGGCCACATTTACGGCTGTGCTGGTTCAAGTCCAGTCGCGTGCACCAATAATATTCAATAAAAAAACGCCCTGAGGGCGCCTTTTTTAATGTCTTGATCTGCGACTAAAGCTGCTTCTGTGGCGACTGCTTAGGCTACTACGATGAGATAAGCTACTGTGACTTATACTTGATTTATGCAGGCTACTAGAAGACAAGCTGCTTTTATGCATACTGCTAAAAGATCCTGGTTTTGTGCTCGCACCGCCGGTGCGTGCACGCCATTTACTTGCTACGCTTCTAAAATGATCGAACATTATGCCTCCTAATTAATATCTATGTAAATGATTTTTAACATCCGACTGGATAAGACCGCTGGCGCGATTCTCGAATTCCACAAAATCTGTGCCAGATTTAATATTGTCATAATACTTCTTTTTCTTGTCTGCTTCTTCTTCGGCGGTTAGGAAATTATTGTCATTCTCAATAATGCCACCAAACGCTTCGTTTGCGTCTAGAAGTTTAGCGCTGTTTTGTTCTACGGTTTGGAGGGTCTTCTTAAGCTTATCTACTTCTTCCATGATAACCTCATCGGTTGCACGGTTATCGTTTAAGAGTTTGGTAATGACGTTGAAATACATGTCAGCCTCATCTAGGGAGTCTGCGTATTTTTCTTGAAGATTATCTAACTTTTCTTCACATTCTTTTAGCTCGGCTAGATATTTTTCTTTGTATGGGTTCTTTTCTGCATTATCAGCAGATTGCTCACCCATCTTTTTCATGTGGTCCTCAAAAGAATCGTAATCAAAATCTGACTCACCGCGTACGTCTACTTCTAGACCTTTAAGTTTTTCTCCAGTCATTTTACCTCCGATTTATATATATTATAACACGAGCGCAATATTTTTTTAATAATTGTTATTTTTTATTTAGCTGTGATATAATGGTTGAAAATAAGGAGGTAAATGAGGAGATATACTAAACTTTCGGCATTGGCGCTTGCTTCCATTCTTGGGCTAGGTCTTTGCCAGAATATTAATGTTTTCGCAGAGGGTGAGCAAGTAGATCAAGCTTCTCTAGAAGCTGCTACAAGTATTAGCATTAGTCCAGTTAGCAAGTTTTTGCAACTAGAGGCAAACAACACTTATGAAGATTCTTTCAAAGTTTCTAACGCTGGTTCACAACCACTAAACTTTGAAGTACACGTTTCTCCATATGCCTTCACTCAAGAAGAAGGCGGGGAAGATTACAAGCTTGGTTTCAACCGTGAGACCGCTTATACCCAAATGACTCGTTGGATCACTTTCAAAGATGCCAATGGTAACTTTGTAGCAAATCCAAAATTCACCGCAGCTCCAGGCAGCAGCGTAGAAATCACCTATCGCATTTCTACCCCAGCTAGCATCCCAGCAGGTGGTCAATATGCAGTTCTTTTCGCACATACTTTGTCTGACAGCAACGCTGGCGGTATCAAGACCGAAGCGAGCCCAGGACTTATTATCTACGGCCGTTCTAGTGGTGATACCATCACTTCTGGTGAGATTCGTGGCCTAGAGCTTTCTCAAGCTAAGGAAACCATCGAAAACAAAGATGGCAAGCAAGAAAAAGTAAACAAGAACTGGATCAACGGTACTGCAAAAGTAAAGAATACTGGTAACGTAGATTTCATGGCTGTAGGTACTCTTAAAGTAGAGGGCATCTTTGGTCGTTCTTACTATGAAACCCCAAATACTAAGGGTAGAGTTTCAATTATCCCAGACACAGAACTTGCCGTTTCTGATACATGGGAAGAAACCCCATACTTTGGTATCTTCAAAGCAACCTGGACCGTAACCGCTGCAGGTCAAACAGAGACAATTTCTCAAATTATCTTCCTACTTCCACTTCCAATCATTGTTATTACGCTTTTGCTATTGACAATTATAATTGTTTGGATTATAATCGTGGTAAGGAAGCGTAAAGAGCGCCGTTCTAAATTCACCGTTTAGTACGGACTGCGAGCAAAAAGCTCTTTACAACGCCAAAATAAACATTAAACATAAACAAGAGTGTAGAGTATGAAAAGAACACAAAAGAAATTTCTTGGTATTCTTGGATTATCGTTAGTCGCTGCGATAACTGGTTTTGCAGCGACTATTCCTATTCCGGGAGCCAAAGCAACAACAGCAACCGTAACAGATACCATCACGGTAAGGGTGCTTGCACCAAACATTGATGTATCTATCGTAAAGCCGACTGATGGCGATACTTATGTGAGGCCATCGCAGTCTGTGAACGTTGAGTTTTCAAATGTGAAGACTCTTACTATCTCGCTAAAAGTAACTGACCAAGGTGGTGTAGAACATAATTACAATCTTGGCACCTATACAAGTGATGGTAGTGCGGACTCAATCCTAACGAGCATTGATCTCGAATCCTATGGCTACGGTGATTACATTTTGACTGCACACGGTACAGACGATGATGGTGTATTCGATGAAGAATCTGTAGAGTTCCAATATCTTCCAATTGAAACTAAGGTTGATGAAGATGAAGAAACTGGTAAGGTTTATGTAACCCTAGATTACGATGAAACAATTGTATGTTCTGCTGATATTAATATCTACAACGGCAGCGTACTAGTAGTACCACCTTCTCCACTTCATGTTGAGGCTCCAACTACCCACGTAGACATCCCTCTAGAAAAACTCGAATCTGGTAGTTATAGAGTAGTAACTACTGCCTACGGCTGTCCTGTAAACCCAGATGATGATCCAACACCACTTCCATACCCATCAAGCGATTCATTTGACTACGAGAAGACCCCAGTACCTGACACCGGTAGCTTCTTTATGGGACTAAACATCTCAAAGACTGATTACCTTGTCACCGCACTTATCGTATTCTTTGCCTTCGCTTTACTTGCACTAGGCATCATAGTAAAAGGTAAGAAGAACAACAAACGCTAAATAAATATACTCTACACAAGAAGTAGGCACCACCACTGCGAGGGGTGCCTACTTCGGCGTATCTAACGATAAAAAAGAACCGGGCTTACCCGGTTCTTTTTAGGATCGATTATTTATCTTCCTTAGCTTTCTTTTCGGCTTCTTTTGCGGCTTTCTTAGCTTTGTTTGCTAGAGCTTCCTTCATAGTAGCAGCCTTAGCAGCACGAGCCTTGAAGCGGTCTACGCGACCTTCGGTATCGATAATCTTCTCTTCACCAGTAAAGAATGGGTGGCTCTTTGAAGAAATCTGTACCTTGATTAGTGGGTATTCATTGCCATCTTCCCACTTGATGGTTTCTTCGCTTTTGGCGGTAGATTTAGTCAAAAACGAAAACTTTGCGGCTTCGTCCATGAAAACGACGTCACGGTAATCTTTAGGGTGTAAATCTTTTTTACTCATAATTGACGACTATTATATCAGAGATTTATCAAAAAGTAAAGAAAAAGGGCACACCAATCTCGATGTGCCCGTACTTTTTTACAAAATGTCGTCTAGACTGTCTACGATTTCGTCGATAAAACCCCACTCTAATGCTTCTTCGGCGGTAAGGAAAAACTCTTTTCTCTTTGCGTTATCATACTCTTCTTCGCTCATCTTGGATTGTTCAACTACCAGAGGCTTGATGAAGGACTCTTCTATTTTTTCCTGGAAGCGTGCTTTATCTATAACTTTATTAGTTGCGCCTTCAGCCGACCAGATACCTTCGTGCATGAGGAATACCGAATACGGCATAGAGAAACGTTTGATACCACTAATTCCGATAAGAAACGCCATCGAACCCCAGGAGCCCATATTGATAGTCCAGATTGGAGTTTTGCTCCTAAAAATTACTGAGATTAAAGCGAGCCCCTCTGTTTGATCGCCGCCCGGACAATTGATGTAGAGTTTAATAGGCTTACGGACCTCCGATGGGGTCCCTTCATCCTCGCGGTTTATCTCCATTATTCTCTGAATCATCCAGCCTGTAGAAGACAAGTAGTGATGATGTTGCTCCTCTTCAAGACTTTCTAGAGCGTACGACAAATACAAACGTCTTTCGTCCGCTTCTTTATGAAGGTAATAATCCTCCAAATTATCGACAATATCTCTTAAAGCCTCGTCATCTATATGCATTTTGTATCCCCCCTTTCTATTAAGTTACAACTGCGTGAAATTTATTCTACTCTAATTGTTTGCTTTTTTCAAGCGTGTGTGGTATAATTACACCATATATTAATTTAATGAAGCAGTTTTTGGGAGATTTCCTGGCATTATGCACGGACCCGAAAACGAAGAGAAAGGAAATCATATTATGGCAGTAGCTGTCGATATGAAAGCTCTCCTTGAGGCTGGCGCTCATTTTGGTCACAAGACTAGTCGCTGGCACCCAAAGATGGCACCATACATCCATAGCAAACGTGGCGATGGACACATTATTAACCTAGAAAAGACCGTAGAAGGTCTAGAAGTTGCTCTTCCAAAGATCACTGAGATCGTAAAGGGCGGCAAAAAAGTACTCTTTGTTGGTACTAAGAAACAAATGAAAGATGCAGTAAAAGAAATTGCTGAATCTGTAGAAATGCCTTACGTAACTGTACGTTGGGTTGGTGGTACTCTTACTAACGTAGAGACCGTAAACCGCCAAATCAAGAAGCTAAAAGACCTTGAACGTCGTATGGCTTCTGGTGAACTCGAGAACCGCTATTCTAAGCTCGAAGTTCAAAGATTCCAAGAAGAAATCGATCTTCTTAATGAGCGCTATGGCGGCATCAAAGATATGACCGAGCAACCAGCTGCAATCATCGTAGTTGATGCAATCGAAGACAAGAATGCCATCAAAGAAGCAAAGAACCTTGGTCTTCCAGTATTTGCTCTTACTGATACCAACGTCGATCCATCCGTAATCGACTATGTCGTTCCTATGAACGATGATTCTATCAAAGCTACCAAGCTCGTACTTGGCTACTTTGCTGAAGCCATCAAAGAAGGCAAAAAATAATTAATTAGGAGGCAATAAAAAATGGCTGATATTTCCATTGAACAAATCAAAAAACTAAAAGAGCTCTCTGGTGTTGGTCTTACCGATGCTAAAAAAGCTCTTGTAGAAGCTGATGGCGATTTTGACAAAGCTCTTGAAGCTATGCGCAAAAAAGGTCTTACCAAAGCTGAGAAGCGCGGTGATCGCGAAACTCGCGAAGGCATCATTGACTCCTACATTCACGATGGCCGTCTTGGCGCAATCGTAGAAGTAAACTGTGAAACTTCTTTCGTAGCAAAGACTGACGAGTTCAAGACTTTGGCTCACCAAATCGCTATGCAAGTAGCTTCTATGGCTCCACTCTATGTTTCTGAAGAAGATATTCCAGAAGAAGTAAAGGCTGCTAAGATGAAAGAGCTCGAAGCTAACTTTAAGGGTCCAGAAAACATGAAGGAACAAATCCTTGCAGGACAGGCTAAGAAAGCTTTCGCTGACAAAGTTCTCTTGAACCAACCATACATTCTTGATGATTCAAAGACTGTTGAGCAATTCATCAAAGAAGCTATCGCAAAGACTGGTGAAAACATCACCGTCCGCCAATTCAAGCGTATTGAGCTTGGTGTAACCGAATAGTAACAAAAATACCCGCTCTCGGAGCGCGTCCGGCCGGCCCGTAGGCCCTACGGGCCTTCCGCGGCCCAAGGGGCGGTCTGCCGCGGGCGGCCGGCGCTCGTCCTCGCCTTGCCAGGCTCCGGATCTCCTCGAGTGGGTATTTTTTGTTACTTTTCATGTTATAATAAGTTTAATAAACTAAGGAGTTTTTATGTTTGACACCAATGAAGATAAGAAGAAGATGGAAGAAGTCATTGAGCGCTTCAAAGAGGAAATGAAGAAAGTTCGTACCGGACGTGCTCATCCAGACATGCTTGCTGGCATCAAGGTTGAATGCTATGGCCAATATATGCCTCTAAACCAAGTTGCAAATATTACCGCAGCTGACGCAACTCTTCTTGTAATTACTCCTTTTGATCCTACAAACATTCAGGCTATCGCTTCTGCAATCCGTGCAGACCAATCCCTTGGTCTTAACCCAGCAGATGATGGCCGTGTAATTCGCGTACCAATCCCAGCTCTTACTGAGGAACGCCGCAAGGAAATCGTAAAGAACGCTTCTACTAAGGTAGAAAACGCAAAAGTAGCTCTAAGAAACATTCGCGAAGATGCCCGCAAGGCTGTAAAGATTGCCACAGAGATGAGCGAAGATATCAAGAAACGCGCAGAAAAGGAAATCGACGATCTTACTAAAGAATTTAGCGACAAAGTTGACGCAGAATTCAAAGCAAAATCAGACGATATCATGAAGTTGTAATTATGACAGAATTAAAACATTTAGGCGTTATTTGTGATGGAAACCGTAGGTGGGCAAAAGAAAAAGGCCTACCCACTATCAAAGGCCACGAAAAAGGTCTTTCTGTAATCGAAGATATGATTACCGCTGCCGATGCAGCCAAGATCCCATTTATTTCTTTCTATGTATTCAGTACCGAAAATTGGAATCGCTCCGCTGACGAAGTAAGTTATCTAATGGGTCTTATCAAACTCAAAGTTATGGGTCTTGCAAAAAGACTTAAAGAAAAGAACGGCAAGCTAGTAATCCTAGGCTCCAAAAAAGGTGTAGATCCAAAGATTCTAAGCATGCTCGAAGAGGCCGAAAAGATTGCTGACGGCTGCACTGGCATCACTGTGGGTATTTGTTTTAACTATGGCGGTGAATTAGAAATCGCCGAAGCTGCAACAATCGCCGCTGAAGTCGAAGACGAAATCACTCCAGAAACTATTAGAAAACATCTATACCACCCAGAAATCCCAGACGTAGATATGGTGGTTCGCACTAGTGGCGAAGAACGTATTTCTGGCTTTATGCTTTGGCGTGCGTCTTACGCAGAATTCTTCTTTATGGAAAAATACTTCCCAGACATCGTCCCGGAAGACGTCAATGTAATCATCAAAGAATACGAAAACCGCCATCGTAGATTTGGCAAATAATGATATAATTGGCTTATGGATATTTTTGTAGGAGTTATCGTTGGGCTAGTTGTGCTCATGATTCTAGTTACTGCGCATGAGTTTGGCCATTTTATTATGGCAAGACGAAACGGCGTAAGAGTTCTTGAATTCGGTATTTGTTTCCCGCCTAGAGCTATTGCCTGGGAGAGAGACCCAAAGACAAAAAAATGGAAACGCATCCCAAAATCAGACTGGAAAAAGCCACACGAAGGCCTAGTCTTTAGTTTGAACTGGCTACCTATTGGTGGTTTTTGCCAAATGGATGGCGAATCCGCCGCAGATACTAGGGAAGGAACTTTTGGTCATTCGAGCTTTTGGAGCAAAACCAAGATCCTCTTTGGCGGCGTCGCAATGAACTGGCTTCTCGCCATTATCATCTTTACTATTCTAGCTTGGACCGGTATGCCAGAGTTTCTAGAAAATCAATTTACTATTGATGCAGATACCCGCGTAAATGCTGTTCCAGTAGAAGTATCTACGGTTCTTGAAGGTTCTCCTGCAGATAAAGCTGGGTTCAAGACTGGTGATTTGATTCTTTCTGTAGACGGAAATGAGTATTATCATGCCAGCGAAATTACTGATTATAACAACACTAAAAAAGGGGAAGAGGTAGTTTACAAATTGAAACGTGGCGACGAGGAAATCGACGCCCACACAACTTTGAACCCTGATGGGTCTGATTACCTTCTTGGCATCACTATGCAAACCACGCAAACTCTTAGCTATTCCACCTGGTCAGCACCGCTTGTAGGTATTGGGCTTACTGCGCAGCTTACTGGTGAAACTTTCAAAGGCGTGGGAGTAATGCTTTGGAATCTTGTTTCTGGTGTTGGTTCGCAATTTAGCTTTGACGCTTCGGTCCGCGAAAACGGCCAGGCTGCAATTTCCGAAGTTGGTGATTCTGTATCTGGTCCTGTCGGTATCATTGGTGTACTATTCCCATCATTTACTTCTGCTGGCCCTACAAACCTCGCATTCCTCGCTGCCCTTATTTCCGTATCTCTTGCCTGTATGAATGTGCTTCCAATTCCAGCACTTGATGGCGGTAGATGGCTACTTATTGCGATTTATAAGGTTCGTCGCAAAAAACTATCCAAAGAAACTGAAGAAAAAATCGTCTCTCGTGCAATGATGGTGCTTCTTGCTCTTATCTTCATCGTGACAATTCTAGATATTACAAGGTTCTTCTAATGAAAAAAGCGCGGTGGAAATTGCCGACCATTAGCATTATTTGCCTAACTCTATGGGCTTTTGTATGTGTGATTGCAGGGCAGGTAATCGTGTCCTGGCCCATATATTATATTTTCGGTGCCGAGATTTACGAGCAACCAGTTTGCGTTGCAATTCGTGGTGCTCTTTATTATGTTGTATCACTTCTTCTCTTGATCCTAGTGCCGATGTTTTTATTTAAAAAATGGAAAGTCTCACGAACCGATTTGGGCCTAAAAGAGCTCCCGACATGGACAGATATCGGTCTAGCCCCAGTCGGATATATTGTAGCATTTCTACTTTCTATTGCACTAACGACTGTTTTCCAATTATTCCCATGGTTTGATGCGGCCGCAAAACAAGACATCGGTTTTGGCCCAGAGCTCATGGGGCTAGAAAGAGTAATAGCTTTCACTGCGACATGTATCATCGCACCAATTGCCGAGGAAATCATTTTTCGCGGGTGGCTTTATGGGCTCCTCCGTAAGAAAACTTCTAGCATCCTCACAAGCATTTGGTCTATGGTCTTATCATCACTTCTTGTGTCGGTTTTATTTGGATTAATCCATTTCCAATGGAACGTTGCGGTGGACGTATTCGCCTTATCACTAATACTCTGCGCTCTCCGTGAGATTACCGGGACAATCTATGCCGGGATTTTGGTTCACATATTAAAGAATAGTATTGCATTTTTCTTAATCTACTTCTTCCATATGGCATGAAAAATCCCGCGCAAATTAGCGCGGGATATCTGCATACTTTTTCCATTCTTGAATAGCTTTTTTGTAGATATTCAAGCTGGACCCACTATTCTTTTCCTGAATAGCGTATTCTTCCAAGGGAAGAGGTACACGTGCGTTTGCGCGTGACAACCTTCTGACTTCCTCGGGGTCTTCACCGGCTTCAAGTTTCAATGCAGTCTGAACGTCCAGTTCACACATTTCTTCGAGCGATAAGTTCTCGGGGCGAGGATTTTTAAGTCCCAGCTCCTGGCCTTGATACATGCAAACCGCTGTGATGCTTTTTGCAAACATCATATGACTGATTTGAAGGGGCGTCATGCCGGACCTAGATGTGAACCTAGGGCTATCGTGGCTCTCTACGTCGAGCATAAAACCATTTACCGATGAGTTAGTTTGGAGTGCCTGATGGAATTTGGTCGAAGACTCGTCCCATTCCGATTTTAAACTAATATTCAGGCAGTAATCCACGTGGCATTCTTTGCAGTATTTCTTGATAAGCGTTCCATTGGTATAATCAATAATTTCACCTATAAGAAATGCGTCGAAGTCCTTAAATACTTCACGTACGACTCTCGCCGCTCGACTTCCGGTAAAAAGATCTTCACCCTTGTTCATAGCCTGAATGGCATCCAAGCGAAAACCATCTACACGGTACTGCGACAGCCACAAACGTACCACGTTACGGAAATCTGTTAAAAGACTTCTGTTGATACGACCATTTTCATCAAACCAAGCAAGGTCTGCCTGAGATTTATCGAAGAGATGACAATAATACTTGTCGTCCTTCTTTTCCCAAGCGGAGCCGCCATCAAACATATTTGTCCACTCATTAGGTTCATCTCTCCAGATATAATATTCCGGTTTGTTGGTAAACCAAGGGTGATCTATGCTTGTATGGTTCAAGACAAGGTCAATAATGACTTTCAGCTTGAGCTCGTGAGCTCTTATAACAAAGTTACTGAAATCCTTCATCGGGCCGAATCTGTCATCGGTCCTAAGATATGAAGAAACATCGTAACCATGATCCTTCCTGGGGGAAGGAAAAATAGGTGAAAGCCATACATGTGTAGCCCCGAGCTCCTTCACCTTTGACAGGTGCTCTGTCATCTGTTTGAAACCGCCGGGCCACGCAATCGGCCACATTTGATAAACTAATACTCTTGCCATTTAAATCACCTCCTACTATCATCTATGGCAACTTTCTAATGTACATAGGATATATCTATATTATACCACACTTTTGCGATTTTTTCAAGTATAACAGGGGCGGTAAGTGTGATATAATGTAGGCATGAAACTATCAAAATCTTTTATCAAAACCTTGCGCGATGCGCCAAAGGACGAGACCGCTAGAAACGGTGCGCTCCTTACTCGTGCAGGCTACATTCACAAAGAGATGGCTGGTGTGTATGATTATTTGCCACTAGGTCTCCGTGTAATTGAGAATATCAAAGGAATCATCAGGGAAGAGTTAAACAAGCTTGGCTGCCAAGAAGTTTTGATGTCTGCCCTCCAAAACCCAGAACCATGGGAAAAGACTGGCCGTTTTTCCGATGCGGAAGTGGATATCTGGTTTAAGACCGAGCTTTCTGCTGGAGGCGTACTTGGCCTTGCCCCTACCCACGAAGAGCCAATTACCGAGCTCGTAAAAAGCTACGTTTCTAGCTACAAAGATTTGCCACTCGCGGTTTATCAATTCCAAACCAAGTTCAGAAATGAGCTCCGTGCTAAATCCGGCATTCTTCGCGGTCGTGAATTCTTGATGAAAGATCTATATAGTTTCCATACCTCAGAAGAGGATCTTGATAAGTTTTATGCAGAAGTAGAAGGTGCATATGCACGCATTTTCGATAGACTTGGCCTTGGTGCTGAGACTTTTGAAACCTTTGCTTCTGGCGGTATTTTCTCTAAATATTCTCACGAATACCAAACATTCCTACCTGTAGGCGAAGATACTGTTTACTATAACGAAGATAAATCTACCGTTCTAAACAAAGAAGTTTACAACGACGAAGTATTGAATGACCTCGGTGTATCAGGACAGAATTTCTCTGAAACTACTGCTGCTGAGGTTGGTAATATCTTTAAGCTCAAATTCAAATATTCTGAGCCACTTGGGCTTAAATATGGCGATGAGAACAACGAGCAAAGAGTTGTTTATATGGGCTGCTATGGCATCGGTGTATCTCGCGTAATGGGCGTAATCGCTGAGAAGTTTGCAGACGACAAAGGCCTTGTTTGGCCAGAATCAGTAGCACCATTTAAGTATTATCTAGTTGCTATTGGCGACGAAGGTGCAAAGGTTGCAGACGAGCTATATGAAGGCCACGAAGATTTGATTATCTATGACGACCGCAACGCTCGCCCAGGTGAAAAGTTTGCTGACGCAGAACTTATGGGTATCCCACACCGCATTGTAGTATCAGGGAAGACCCTCGAGCAAGGCGCAGTTGAAATTGCCGACAGAGCTACCGGAGAATCTAAGCTAGTTAGCCTCGACGAGGCAAAAAGCCTATTGACTAAATAAGGTATTTTCTGTATATTTTAAAAGTATTAAGAAGTGGAGCATCAAAATGATAAAAAAGAGTATTAGCCTTACCGCAGAAGGTAAGAAAGATTTAGAAAAAGAGTTGGATGAGCTTATTAAGGGCCGCCCAGCTATTGCAGAGCGCATTGCTACCGCACGTGCATTTGGTGATTTGTCTGAAAACGAAGAATACAGTTCTGCTAGAAACGAGCAAAAGATCGCCGAAGGTCGCATACTTGAGATCCAAGAAATCCTAAAGAATGCTAAGATTATTCGCGGCGGTAAGAAAGATACCGCATCACTTGGTGCTACCGTTGTACTTGATATGGGCGGCAGAAATGTAGAATACACTCTAGTTGGCCCTACTGAAGCAAACCCACTTGAAGGTAAGATTTCTAACGAATCCCCAATCGGCAAGTCTGTCATGGGTCACAAAGCTGGCGAGTCTTTTGACTTCAACGGTAAGACAGTGAAAATTGTAGAGATTAAATAATAAGGCAAATTATTCGCGTTTCACTACGCGCCAGGAAACCACTCCAGATTTTTGACGAATTTTTGCGCTACGCCCCCACCCCCTCGCGACAAAAATTCTAAAATCTGTTCGTGGTTTCTTGGGCTAGTTCAGTACTCATAATTTGCTTTATTAATTTAATCTGTTATAATTACACTATGTTACTTGAAGACTATAGAAACGAAAGACTTAAAAAACTTGAAGAGTTAAAGGCTCGTGGGATTGATGCTTATCCTGCCAAAAGCCACAGAAATACCAAGATTTCTGACGTGGTAGATCATTTTGATGAAAAACAAGGCCAAGAAGTAACTATTGCTGGCCGTATTGTTGCAATTCGTTCTTTCGGTAAGCTAGTCTTTATTAAGCTTCGTGATTATTTTGGTGAAGTGCAGATCTTTATGAAGGCTTCTTCTGAGGAAACCCCAGAAGGTATGCTCGGGGCAAAAGACGTAAGACTTCTAGACCTAGGCGACTTCATTGAAGCAACTGGTAAAGTAGACAAATCCCAAACCGGCGAAATTTCCGTATTCTCAGATTTCGTAAGACTTCTCACTAAGTCTCTTCGTCCACTTCCTGAAAAATTCACCAACAAGGAAGAGCGCTATCGTCGTCGCTACGTTGACATGAACGTAAACCCCGAGGTTCGCGAGAGACTCGTTCGCCGCTCTAAATTCTGGCAGGCTACTCGCGACTTTATGAATGCGCACGGTTTTATCGAAGTAAATATTCCTGTGCTCGAGCACACTACTGGTGGCGCAGATGCTACTCCATTTACTACCCACATGAACGCTCTAGATGAGGACTTCTATCTACGCATTTCTCACGAGCTACCTTTGAAGCGTCTTCTTGGCGGTGGCTTTGAAAAAGTCTACGACATTGGTCCAAGATTTAGAAATGAAGGCGTAGACGACGAACATTTACCAGAACACATCGCATTTGAGTCTTATGCTGCTTATGAAGATTACGAAGACGGCATGAAACTCTACGAAGAGATGATTAAATATGTAGCCAAGGAGACTTGGGGTACGCTCAAATTTAACGTTGGTGGTTTTGAAATCGACCTAGACTGCGAGTGGCCACGCGTTCGTTATGCAGATCTGCTTCGTGACAAATTTGGCGTAGACGTATTTAATCCAGACCGTGCACAACTCATACAAATTCTAAAAGAAAACGGCGTAGAAGTAGACGAGAAGACCACTACGAACCATCTTATTGATAATGTTTGGAAACTTATCCGCAAGACTTCTGCTGGTCCATATTGGCTAATTGAAGAGCCTCTAGCTCTTAGCCCACTCGCAAAAATTGTCCCAGAGCGTCCACTTGTAACTCAGAGATTCCACCCAATTATTGCTGGTACCGAAATGGGCAATGGCTATTCTGAGCTCAACGATCCTCTAGATCAATTAAACCGCTTTAACGAGCAACAAGCTGCTCGTGACGCTGGCGACGACGAAGCACAGATGCTTGATATGGATTTCGTAGAAATGCTTGAATACGGTATGCCACCAGCTTGTGGTTGGGGTAACTCAGAACGAAACTTCTGGCTTCTAGAAGGCGTACCAGGCAGGGAAGCAGTGCCATTCCCAACCATGAAAGCCAAAGAAGACTAAAATTCAACTTGCTTTACATGAGACTTAGCGCCACGAGAAATCGTGACGCTAGTTTTTGGCACGTTAAAATGTTTTGAGAGAAGCTTAATTAAGGCCGTGTTAGCCTCGCCGTCATGAGGCTTAGCACGGAGATAGACAGTATATTCATTATCACCGGTCTCCACAATTTTTTCCTGAGAGGAACCTGGTTTTACGGAAACTAGTATTTTTGGCATATATATATTATATACTATTTGGCGATACAGCGAACCGATAAACCCATACGCCTAATTGAAGAATTGACGTGGTTACCGCTTGTGGATGAATAATGGAAAGCATAATTATTCATGTTGCTGGCAGAGGGGCTGGCTGTAGATTCCCATGAGAATCCAAATTGAGGGTCTATGATTCTGTTTTGATAATAGCCGGTTGCTGGCATGTGTAGAATGATACGTGTTTGGCTTGATGAAACCGTGCCGAGATTTTGCCACTCCGAAGAAGTAGCCATTCTCCATCCTGCTGGGCAAATATCCTCAGTGGCATCCCCTTTATTCTGTGACTGTGCTGACTCACCATTGCCCCAGCAATATGAACCAGCAGAAGCCGCACAGTAATTATAATAGATTCCAAACTTCCATGTCCTAGCCACTTCGAACGGGTCAGATGTGTTTACGGAATTTTTCAAGTCGGCATAAATAAGTGGGTCCGAGTAGTAATCATATCTCCCCCAGTATGCGACACCATGAATAGCATATTGGTCGCTAGTCGTTCCGCCACCGTTTATTAAGTGCCCAATCGATTCGCCACTAGCGTTAGTATTAGTTGAGGATAGGTTAGCCTGTACTGTAGCATTGGCGATATCCAGTGCTAGATTATCAAGCATCCAGCATCTCCCGTCGATGGATTTGCCTATATTATAAATTGTTCCGTCGCGTTCATCCACGAGCTGTCCATCTTCGTCTTCATCGATAAGATCGCAAATGGCAGTAGTCATATCTTGGATCTTATAATACTTACTACCATTAATAGTAACTTTGCTTTTACCTTCGTCGAGGAATGCTCTTTTTACGCTACCCACTGCTGGAATTTGCTCCCATTGCGCGTATAGGTTTACCGTCTTGGTTGTTGCCGCGTTTGGATCTGGCGTATAACTCGCGCCATCCACATAAGTCGTGCCACTTCCGTCAGCCGCAGTGTTCCAGCCTTCAAAAGTATAACCTTCTAATACAAAAGTATTTTGGCTTAACGTGATAGAACTGCCTTGGTATACGGTTTGGTTCGTCATAGTTCCGGTAGCATTTACGTCATTTGCATTAAATACGATTGTGTCTTTTGGGAGATTTGGGTTGGCTACAGCGTTAAAGGTAAGTGTGTTCGTGTAGACACCAGCTGGTTGGGCTCCGTCTACTTTTGCGGCGAGAGTGATAATGTGATCTGTGCCATTGGTAGCTCCTTCGCCATTCCAAGCAGGATCGTTGTTAGTGAGAGCCACTGGATTATAATCACCGGTGGTTTTGTAACCCCATTTGTTTGCTGGGAAGTTTGCTTCGGTAGTTGGGAATTCCAAGGTTGGAAGAGTGGTAGAAGCTAGGGAACTATGTGGCATAGCGGTTTGTGGAACGGACATTGTTACGACGTAGCCGGTTGGGTTATTGGTAGCTACGTTGAAGGTTAGATTTCTGCTATCGAATACAGCTGCTGAAGAAGTTGGTTGAAGGACGATATTAACATTTTCTGGAACAGTGAGTTGGAGTGCGGCTGCAGAAACATCAATAGAAAACTCTGCACTTGCGTATGAATTGTTGCAAAGAATTACACCACCAAAAAGAGTTAGAACTCCACCAAGAATCATACCTCTCTTTATCATATATTTATTATACCACGAAAAGCGAAAGCGCAATGTTATTTTGCGCGGCAGCGAACGGTGTAGCCCCAACCTGTTTCTTGGTAGCCAGATGCGGCACTCTTAATGCCATTATACATAAAGTCAATAGTCGGTACAAATCGGCCAGCCATAGAAGGATCAGACATGTATTCACCTCGATACCCAAGCCTATTTAGATTGTTGTGTGATATCTGCCCGCCACGAACGAAGTAGAGTGGGGCATTTATCATAGCGCTATCATTCTCCATGATATTATAGCCAAACAAATCATACGAACCGGCTAAAATTGCCCAGTCCGTCTGATCACCATTATGGTCCTCTGGCATTTGCCAACCCTTTGGACAGATTGACTGGCGAGTTTCTAGAACGTCTGTTCTAGCGCCAGCTGCCGCAGCGTTGTAATAATTGCCAATATGCCCGTGCTCACCATTTTCTGGGAAAGGAGTTCTAGCAAACTTACCATTTTCATCACCTTTTAAAAAGCTACAGTTATAGTCGGTTTGCGGACAAATGTTTTCATCGCTACCGTTATACCAGACAGAAGTTGCATACCAGTCACCCGGGTCAAACGAATATGGAATATATCTTTCGTGAGACCAGCTTGGAATAGTACCGGTTGCCGACACATTCGCCATCGTTAATGTTGAGCGAGTAGGTTGCCAGTTTGCTGGAATGTCTGTATCATCTGGTGTTAAAGTCTGGGTTGAATCAAGATTAAAGTCTAGGTTTTGAGTCATCCAGCATTTGCCGTCAGTAAGCTTGGTGATCCAATATGACTTATGGTCACGAAGATCAATTACGTGAGCCTCGGAACCAATCACCGTTGCACGATCACAAATCTTTTCGCCATCCACGAGAAGATCGATGTCCTGCATCGCAAAACGCAGATCTCTAGCTGCAATACCATCATAATCGTCTCGGCTGTCTGCTTCAAAATACCTGCCCGTAAAGTTCCCATGTTCGTCTTTGATTGGTACATACATACCACGGTGATGCATGGAACCGTCACCTTCATCAAAATTACCACCATTATATAGATATGCTTCCTCATATGCACGAGCTAGAGTTTTGCCAGCAGGTGCGCTGCCGCCAGAGCCACTACCATCGCCAGCCCATTGCGCAAACAATGTCACCGTAGATGATTCCGTAAGCTCTGGTGCTGTATACTTATCCTCGTCGCCATAACCAGAGCCAGTTTGATTTGCTTTGGTGTTCCAGCCATTAAAAGATTTACTGGACTTCATATATCTATTTGCTGGAAGAGTTACAGATTCGCCGCCGTATAGTTGGATTACTGGCATACTGCCACTATCCGCATTATTACCATCAAATGAGAGCGTTTGCTTTGGGCTGTTTGGGTTTACTACTACAGTAAATGTGATAGTAGTTTCATAAACGCCAGCTGGCTGGAGGCTATCTACTTTTGCACCTAACGTAACAGTGTGGTTTTGGCTATTAGTTGGACCATCAAAATTCCAAGCGGCGTCAGTGTTAGTGAGAGCTACTGGATTATAATCACCGGTAGTTTTGTAGCCCCATTTGTTTGCTGGGAAGTTTGCTTCAGTGGTAGAAGAATCCAAAGTCGGGAGAGTAGTAGAAGCAAGGGAACTATGTGGCATAGCAGTTTGCGGAACAGACATAGTTACTGTGTAGCCAGTTGGGTTATTTGTAGCTACGTTGAAGGTAAGATTTCTGCTATCAAATACGGCTGCGGAAGAAGTTGGTTGAAGTTCTATATTGATATTTTCTGGAACGGTAAGTTGGAGAGAAGCAGACTTTACATCAATAGAAAGATCTGCGCCTTCGGCATATATATTATTATATATGGCTGTTCCGAGCATTAATGTTGTTAGTCCTAGTAGAATAATAGTCTTTTTCATATTTACCTCGCTACGCAACGGACTGATCTGGCATCCTCCTTACCCCAATCGCCAGAATGGCCATAATCATCGTATCCAAAACGATAAAACATCGCACTATCTTCATCATTAGGTTCACTTGTCCAATAATGACCCAGATTGCCCGCATAACTCGTCTTATCGTAGCTATTCATATTGCCTCCCCGAACGAGATATACAGGACTACTAATCAAGCCTTGATCAAGGGTCTCACTTGTGGTAGGAACATAGCGACTATATAGCGTATCGTAGTCACCGCCAGACGCATTCTGACCAGGAAGCCTCCAACCTTTTGGACAAATTGAGTTTTGTGGCGTAGTTCCTCCATAACTACCCCCTTCATTAAAGACCCCTGCACTATTGCTGGCGATAGCTGCTGCCCAGTTATAATAATTGCCTACGTGACCATGTTCTTTGTTATTTGGATACATAGTAGCATTAAATTTATCTGTGTTCGTGTTTAAATAATCACATTCCTCAATCGGATAAGTGCTTTGGCATTCCTCGGAATTATATGGTGTACCTATCCAGTACCAGTTACCAACATCTTCTGAGACTGGCGTCCTGTAATTACCATACCCTGCCGTATTCGATGGATACACAGCAGTAGGCTCGTCTGAAATCCAAGAAATAACACCATTGCTATAGCTATAGCCATTTTCGCTATTGTAGCCAGCTACATTATATTCGTTGAGATCTGTGTCTACAGACGTAAGCGCAGTGGTAGGAATATTAAAGTCTAAGTTTTGAGTCATCCAACATTTGCCATCTTTTAGCTTTGCTACCCAGTAGAGCTTACCGTCGCGCGTATCTACGAGCTGTGTTTCTGGAGTGTCACTATTATCCGCGGCGGTTGGAGTAGTAATAGAATTACAGATGTCCGCAGTCATATCTTGCATTCTGTAATATTGTTTACCATCAATTGTTTCTGGGTCCTTGCCAGCGTCATCCATAGCTTGGTTGATCGGGTTATTGTCTGGCGGATTTGGATTTGCCACTACTTCGAACTTCATAATAACAGAATAAGAACCAGGAACAGTGCGGAGGTCTAGCTTGGTAGCGAGATTAATTGTGGTAGTATCATCTGCGATTGGGGCATTGCTGGTTGCAATGGTGGATTCAGTGAGAGCTTTTTTGTAGTGATTCGTATCATCGATAGAAATAGCCCAGTGATTTAAATGATCTTCTGAAGTAGAAGCAGAAAAGGCGTCGCTTGTGAGTTCATCGTTTGTAGTAAATGTTGGGATGGTTGGAT
>JAEEGL016430525.1_pt1 | contig 50020 bp, 44 predicted proteins | sample 9134231 | NCBI WGS metagenome assembly JAEEGL01 (sample SAMN16246548, study PRJNA631951) | gut metagenome | biome: gut microbiome; feature: rumen; material: fiber-attached | host: Bos | place: Iran: Karaj | collected 2018-10 | reverse complement strand
GAAAGAAAACAAGAACTCGAAGAAAAGATCCTTTCAAAGAAAAGAGAAGTTGTCTACAAAGAAATGATTAAAGCCCAAAAGGCTTCTTTAAGAGAAGACAAAACTGCTCCTAATGATGTTTTCATCTCCTTACAACACATCAATAAAATTTATCCTAACCGTGTACAAGCAGTGTTTGACTTTAACCTTGATATTAAAGAAAGAGAATTCATTGTCTTTGTTGGACCATCAGGATGTGGTAAATCTACAACTCTTCGTATGATTGCAGGTTTAGAAGAAATCACTGGTGGAGACTTATATATTGATGGTGAATTCGCCAATGAATTAGAGCCAAAAGATAGAGACACCGCAATGGTATTCCAAAGCTACGCTCTTTACCCTCATATGACTGTTTATGACAACATGGCATTTGGCCTACAAATGAGACATGTTCCAAAACCAGAAATTGAAGAAAGAGTTAAAAAAGCCGCGGAAATCCTACAAATTACTGAATATTTAGATCGAAAACCAAAAGCTTTATCTGGTGGGCAATGTCAACGTGTCGCCCTTGGTAGAGCAATCGTAAGAAACGCCAAAGTATTCTTAATGGACGAACCTCTTTCTAATTTGGACGCTAAACTAAGAGTGCAAATGAGAAGTGAAATTGTAAAACTTCATAACGAACTTGGTGCAACAACAATATATGTTACCCACGACCAAATTGAAGCTATGACCATGGCAAGTAGAATCGTTGTTATGAATAAGGGTTATATTCAACAAATTGGAAGTCCAAAAGTTATATATAATCATCCGGCAAATACATTTGTCGCTACATTCATTGGTTCTCCTGCAATGAACATCATTGAGGGCACTTTTAAGAAAGACCACATTGAACTAGGAGATGTAGTCTCAATTAAAGTAAATAAAGAAACCATTGAAGCGCATAATAACTTCTATAAAGAAGAGATTGAAAAAGCTAATAATAGAATCGAAGAGATTAAACGTACTTTGGTTCTTTACGAAGAATCTAAAGAAAATAAGAAGGGTGAACAACCTGCTATTGATATAGATGCAATTAATGCTGAGGTAGAAAGTGATCCAGAAGTAATTGAACTTAGAAATAGCATCGCTCACTATGAGGATTGTTTAAATAACAAAGAAGGTCATCCAATCCTTTTTGGTATCCGCCCAGAAGATATTATGGAAAAGACATCAGCAGTCTTACTTAAAAATCCATCTGACCATATGAAACTTAAAGTCTCAATAGCAGAGCTACTTGGAAATGAATATTACGCTCATATTGATTTCTTAGGTAAAGATGTAATTGCAAAGGTAAATGCTGAACTTAATGTTGAAAAAGATCAAATTTTAGATCTAACTTTTAACCTTGATAAATATTGTTTATTTGATAAAGTCAATGGTAGAAATATTAAACCTTACAAAGAATAATGAAAGAAATCATTAACGAAACTTCTACCAACGCTCTTAAGAAAAAGAAAAGACCAATACTAATATGCATTATTATCTCTATAGTTTTTACTATAGGAATAATGGTGCCTCTTTTCTTATTTGCTTCAAGAGAATATAAGTTTCTTTTTATTATTCTTTTAACTATTATCTCAACACTTGAAGCTAGTTTTGTTTTATATATATGCGCTGTAAGTTTGGTGCCACTTCAAAAATATATTACTCTTTCAACTCTTTCCTTAAGTGGTGGTAAGTATCTTACAAAGGGTTATATCACCAATATAAATGAAAAAGTCACTCATTATAAAGGGGTGGCGGTTTATGAAATAAAAGTAAAAGATTTAGAAGAAGAAAATAAAGAATATATCTTTTTTGTAGAACAAACTCATAAAGATGAATTTGCACTCAATAAGACATATTCTTTTTTAACTTATCAATCTGTAATAGTGAGTTATGAAGAAGTTATATAAAGATTCTAGTAAAGCTAAATCATATTTCTACTATTATGGTTGGACCGTAGTAGTGTTTTTAGGCATTTTCTTTTTAGTGTTCTTTTTAATCTTCCAGGCTATGTTCCATGTGAAAAGAACAGAGAAAATTGATGTTTTTATCGCGGCGTATGGTCTTAAAGACTTTGAATTTGATAAGAAAGTAGAAACTCAGTTTAAAGATAAAGGGCTTATTGAGTTCAATGTATACAGTTATATGGAAGATGATACAAATACCGCAAACTACTTTTCTGCAAGTGGAGAGAAAGCAGATTTTGTTATCTTCTCAGAATCTAATATCAAAGATATGCAAGATTACATCCAATATAACTATATGGATTTAAATGTAATTAAAGATGATATCTCGTCTCTAACTAAATATGAGACATATCTAGATAACGATGTTCCTAGAGGAATCAAATTATTTGATGGAGTTAATGCTACATACAATGAAACACACACATTTGCTAATTTGATTGAATTTACCAAACAAGATAAAGAAAACGAATCATATTATCTTTTAGTTGATAATGAATCAGAGAACTTTGATAAAGAAAATAATCATGTTCTTGGATATGAAGTATTAGAATATCTCTTAAGCGAATTCGCTAAATAAAAGAAATATGGAAAAAGATGTTAAGCTTCCAAGCAATAGATTTGAGCTACTTAAAGATCGTCTAAGAACAAGATTTTTTGATTTTATGCTTGTCTCTTTACTTATATCAATCTTTCTTGTTCCGTATTTGATTTGGATTATTTTTATAAATAAATCGTCTTTCTTTACTTTAACTTCAGATAATTATTTATTTGTATCGCTTGTTGCGTACGTTCCATATATAGTTACTTCAATGATATTTGGACTTGGAGTAGTGGGGGCAATGTATTACTCCAAAAGACTTGCATTCTCAGAAGGCGCGAATGCATCTAAAGATTTCTTTTATGGGATTAGTAAAAATATCAAACCAGCATTATTAGGCTTCTTTGTTATAGGTTTGTTCTACTTTTTACTTTTTTTCAGCAAGGTTCTGATTTTCTATAGTGACATTAACCCATTACTAAAAGGCGTCTTTTTAGGACTCATGTATGTAGGCTTTCTTATTATCACGATGATAGTGGGATTTTATTTAACTCAAAGTGTTTTATATGAAGGAAGAACATCTCAATTAATGCTTAATTCAATTAAGTTTACATTTGGAATGTTTTTATGGAACTTACTAATCTTCTTAATTGTATTATTGCCATTTATTGTTATTGAAATTGTGAGTTATCTTCCTGCTAACTTGTTTTTAATTGAATATATATTCTTGGGAATATGTATATTATTTTATTTTGAATTTGAAGTATTCATATTCTCAATATATTCACATTCAATATTTGATTTAACAATTAATGATGATTATCCTGAGATTTATCGAAAAGGATTAACGCATAAAGATATAGAGTAAAAGAAAAGGAACAATCGATTCGGTTGCTCCTTTCCTTAACGAGAGATTCTTATTGTCTATATAACTTCGCGTTATCAAATAAGGCTGATCCTTTTGATACATGAAGGAATATATCAAGGTTACCTGCTTTATCTAACATAGTTATATCTTTTGAGTATGTTTGATAAGTGGTGGAGTTAATAGCAATCTTTTCTTGCGCAATCTTTCCTAGACCCGCACTATTTCTTTGCCAAAGAATGATTTCGGCAGAATCGCCTTCATTTTCGAGTTTAGCATCAATTTCAAAGTGATATTTAAAGTCTTTATATGAACAAGAAATTCTTTGATAGTAATATCCTTCGTAGTTTTGTTCAGTTGTTCCACATGAAATCTTTAAAGCTTTTTCTCCATCTGTTTTTTCACTCACAAATGAAAGTGAACTTGAATATGTTTCGGGATTAAACTTTTGCCAACCATAATTATCATAATCAGCGTATGTATCGCTTATTTCAAACGATGGATTCGCTAATTTGTTAAGACCTTTGGTAATTGAATTAAAGTCTACAGTTGCAATATTTGATTTTGATGGGTCTTTAGGCGCGTATGTGTTATATGCACGTTTATTTTGATAGTATTGGTTTTCATCAAATGCGGTGTAACTAACACGGTCCACGAGAATATAATCTTCAACCCATTTAGCGTCACCAGCCCATGATGGCATCCAAACACCTAACCAAAGTGGCATATCAATATCAGTAACTGTGCCACCAGAGATGGAATAGACAAAGTGTTCATCAATGAACCAATCGACTCTACCTGCATTTGTGTCTCCATATGATGTATACCAGTCAAATGTATACTTATGGATTTTGCCATCATTCATATAACATATGTCACTTACATCTGGAGCATATGTTGCTTTGTTTGTTTTTCTGGTCCAAGTGGTGCACCACAAATTGGAGTATTGTCCGCCCCCTCCAATTTCAATATCAATTTCGTTTTGACTTACGTCTTCACTACTTTCACACTTATATGTCCAAAGGGCTGTAACTCCGCCTTCACGCGGCATTGATGCCATATATACTTCGTATCTACCTGGACCAAGAGAGTTTTTAGTTTCAATACATGAACCTTCTGGTTTTCCTTTTGTCTCAGAATCTTCAAGGTTATATAAGCCTCTTGCTTTTAAGGCAACATAACCATTGCCAGTGCTATCCTTGGTATAGAAGATATTCCTTCTTCTAACTCCGTTATGAGGGGTGGTGCCTCCATTTTCCCAGTAACCATCTAATGTATTCCAAACGTTATCATCAAGTCCATTAGTGATTTCATCATCAAAGTTCTTATTATTTGACTTATCAAAGTTATTTCTTTGTTCAATTTTTGAATAATAATCACTTTTAGAGTCATCAAATGCTTCACTATTACTATTCTTATTGTTCTTTTGAAAAAGAGAACATCCTGTTAAGGAAATAAGAGCAATAGGAAGCGATAATAAAAGTTTGGAATATTTCATGGATGTTTACCTCACTTTATTTTACTGGTTAATAATTATTTTATAGTAAAAATAAATTTTTACAATAAATATAACAAAACATCTATGGAATGCAAAATCAAAGTAAATATAATATTTAATTATATGTATAAGCATCTCACACATACTCTACCTATATTTATAAATGAAAATTCTAAATATCTTCTTTTAGGATCTTTTCCCTCGGTAAAGAGTAGAGAATATAACTTCTACTATTCTCATCCTAGGAATAGATTCTTTCCTACATTGTATAAGATATTTAATGAAGAACATTCATTTGATATATCTAATAGAAAAGACTTCTTAAATAGACACAATATTGCGCTTTATGATGTCATTGAGGAATGCGATATTGAAGCTAGTTATGATTCCTCAATTAAGAATGTAAAACCTATAGATTTACTAGGAATTCTTGAGAATTTTCCTAAAATTAAGGTTATTGGAGTCAATGGTGGAACAGCAGAGAAACTATTTAAAAAACACCTCTTAAATCTAGTGGATCAAACCAAAATAAAAGTGGTGTTTTTGCCATCAACTTCTCCGGCGAATGCGAAGGTAAGTAATGTCAAACTTTTGGAGCTTTACACAAAAGTATTTTTATAAAGAGGGTATATTATACAAGAACATGATATAAAAGAATTAAGACTCATTAGTTTCTTTTTCCTCTTTTGCATTTATCAAGTGAAACGTATTTTGTAGGCGAAACTAATTTGCAAGAGAACCGATTTTAACTTTTATATAAATAATAGATAAAAAAACAATTTTGGTATAAACTATAATTGCTTGTAAGATAATGAAATATACTAAAATTGTGAAAAACTAATAAAAATATCACAAAATTAAGATAATCTACTATACAACTATTGTGAAAAATAGTATAATTTTATTAGAAAATAGATATGAGATTATATTACGGATCAGAAACATATTTTATAGCACCAACGTTTGGTAAAGGAAATCCATCAAATGACTATGGATTAGGTTTTTATATGACTGATTCCTATGAGGCTGCAAAACTATGGGCGAGCAAGCACGAAAACGGTGGATATATTTTGACTTACGATATTGATATTAGCGATCTCCAAATTTTAAATTTGAAAGAATATGGGGAAGAGGAAATTTTAAGATGGATTTCAATTTTAGTTAGTCATCGCTTTAAAAATGATTTAAGAGATACATATTCAAGCAAAATAATGTGGTTAGATCAAAAGTTTCATGTAAGTTTAAATAGTGTAGATTTTGTTATTGGATATAGAGCAGATGATTCATATTTCAATTATTCAAAAGATTTTGTAGCTGACAATCTCTCCTTTGAAATTCTTTCTAAGGCGATGAAAATTGGAAAATTAGGATTGCAATATGTCGCAATTTCAAAGAAAGCTTTTAGTAAACTAAAATTTGTTAAATCAGAAAAAGTTTCGCATACAAATGAATACGATATATTCCAAAAGAAAGCCTTAGATGAATTTCATAGTTTGAAGATCGAAGACAAAAACACAAATACATACTTAAGGGATTTAATAAGAAAATATGGAGAATAGATATTTCAATATAAGCGATGTAAAAGAAAAGTTTGCGCTTTTAATTTCTAGACTTACTCAAGCGGGTTTTTTGGTTGACTATATAAATGATGTCATAGTCAATTCCCCATTCTTTGATTGTTTTGAGAAAAATGATTTAGAAGAATTTATGACATTGTCATTAGAAACAATTGCAGAAAAAGTCTTTAAAAAAGAAGTTGTTTTTAATAATGCTTATGACCCAGTTAATGCTTATTATTGGGCTGGGCTAAGTATTATGGATATCATGGCAAATTATAAAATCCCTCTAAAAAGGATATTAATTGTGATGCCTTTAAGAGAAATAGTGACTTGTTTTAATCCATACCATGAAATGGATCCAATCCAGTTTTGTGAGCATTACCAAAAGAAAGAAGATAATTGCAGCATTTTAAAAATTTTAAGAAAAGAAAAAGGACTATCTTTATCTGATATTTCTAAACTTACCGAAATAAAACTTACATTATTGAAGATATTAGACGCTTCAAATGCCTCTTTATTTGCAACCTCATTTAGGAATTTAAATCGTTTATCTGAATTATTCTCTGTTTCACTTGACGTTTTTAAAAAGGAATCAAATTTTCTTCCATATTCCTCATATATGCTGCAGGGTCAAACTTTCGGACCTATATTGATGAAAAATATAATTGAATATTTTGGTTTTGATAAAGACACCAAGTTTACGAAAGTTGACTTCTATAAGGAAGATAAAGAAATCAGAGAATTGCTAAAAGAAAATAAACTTATCATAGATATGTCAAATCCTTTTGGAATCTATTATATTTCTCAGCACAGAATTATAAGGAAGTACCTAAGTAAAGAAGAATTTTCATTTATTTATAAAAAATCTATTAAAGAGCTTTCTATCAGTAATGGTGGATTAATTTTTTAGATAAATACGATGAATATAAGGAAGTTAAACTGATGATAAAAACTTACGTAAAAATTCGAGCAGATTTCAAATATACTCAAAAAGGTAGATTCTATAGAACATTTTTAGTGCGTGATGATATAAATCTAGGTCTTTTAGGTGACTTAATAGTTGAAATTTTTGGCGGAACTTTAGAACATTTCTTTTTGTATCGTTTAGAAGACACCACATTAATTCCGTCTTCATGGCTTGAAGAGTGGAACTCACTTGGTGGGCGAAGAAAATACGATATATTTAAAAATAAAACAATTAACGATTTACCTGAAAAATTTATTTTTGAATATGACACCGGTGATGGTTGGGATTTTGACTGCAAAATTTATAAGATGCCGGTTATTAAAGATTTGCCTAACGATGAAGATATTCCAACAGGTTTTGTTTTAGATGGAAAAGGTCAAGGTATCTGGGAAGATAACATTTCAACTCTTTATGCTTATTTAAATGGAGAGATTGAGAAAGACTTTGATGGTGTAGATGAGCAAAAAGGTATTTTCAAACCCTGGAATTTTAATATAAAGAAATATTCTGAATTTGATAATCCAATTGATTTAGAAGAACTCAATGACAAAGCGATGTATCTTTTTCCTATTAACGAAGATGGTCGCTATTAGATGAGATATATAAAAATAATTTACCTATAATATATATCTATAATTTGGTGCATAAGTTTTACTTATTTATATATATTATAGGTAATATTATGGGGTGCATTGACACCTCATTTTCTTTATGAGAACTTACTTATAATAAAGGTAAAATTATGAAAACTTATTTTGTGTGTTCAGATATTCACGGATTCTATGATGAATGGATGATCTCTTTAAGTGAGATCGGATTTGATAGAAATAATGAAAATCATATATTAATAGTTTTAGGTGACATTTTTGATAGAGGATGTCAGCCACTAGAAATATATAAATATCTAAAAATAATTCCAAAAGATAGAAGGAAACTAATAAGAGGAAATCATGAGCAACTTTTAAAAGAGTTAGTTAGTAGGGGATTCGCTGAACAACACGATTACCACAACAAGACAATTGATACTTTATTTCAGCTTTCTGGTTATATTGATTATGATGATTTTATTAAGCAAATGTATAAAGAATTAACATTAAAACATGCGGTATATGGGACTAACGAATACCAAGATATAAAATTAAAATGGAGCCATAAAAAAGATGCCGTTTTTTATAACGATATTGTTCGTGAAATTCTTGATTGGATTGATTCTAACGAATGGCAGGATTATTTTGAAACAGATCATTATATTTTCGTGCACTCTTTCATTCCTACTCGTAAATTCGTCGATTTTGAGAAAACAATGGAGAAGGGTTACTTTATTTATTATAAAGAAGATGAATATAGAGAAGACTGGCGAAACGCCACACCTACTGAATGGGATGATGCAAAATGGGGCTGCCCTTGGATGTTGGAGAAGAATGGATTAAATAAAACTGGAAAAACGATTATTTGTGGTCATTGGCATACATCTGACTTTTTTAACAATTTGTTGTATCCAAATGATAAAAGTAAGTGGCTAAATGTTAAATTTTCTAATCCAATATTTAAATCAGAAAAATACCCCGGGTTAATAGGATTAGATACATGTACTGCATTAACCAAGAAAGTGAATGTATTAATACTTCACGAAGAAGATCTATAGATGTTTTTAATATGAGTATAAGCAAAAAACTGAACGAAACTTACTTTGTAAAATACTCAAATCATATTATTTTATTAATGTCTGTGCATAATTGTTGCATAGAACTAAAAAAGTTAATTAATTATATAAAAACATTTGGTTTTGTGTGTTATCAATGATGGTTAGTGTTCCCCCTTTTTATATAGTGGATAATTGACTAAAACTTTCAAAAAAAATGTAAAAAATAGCATTATTTGAATTCAAAAAATGTAAAATTCTGCACTTTTTGAAAATTCTGCACTTCTCTACTGAAGCGTACTTTAGAAAGGGAACTTAGTTGCAAAAGAGGAAAAAAAGAACAAAAGTACACAAAATCATTTTAAAAATTGGTCGAAATATAACAAATATTTGTGTTTTTAAAATAAGTGTATATAATTGAAGTATCAATTGGTACTTAGTATGTAAGAAACGGAGGTGATAGCATGGATTGCGAAGAAGTATTTACTCCCTCTCAACTGATTGAGTTGCTGAAGACAGTAAAGATAGAGATTGTCCCAAGAAATGTTAATATGGACTTTATCTACGGATCCGGTGCTACCATCGATGATGTAAAAGATTGCATACGGCGACTCGGGGAGAGGCATTTAATTGAAGGGCCAGTCGAAGATTATGACGAAACTAGAAAAGGGAAGGTATACATATTCCATACAATGTTTCTAGAAAGATATTGGGTGTATATAAAGGTTAAAGTCAGGCTTGACAAGGTAAGTAATAAATTTATAGCAGTAATTAGCTTTCATAACTGATTACTAGAAATGAAAAAAGGTGGAAAGATGAGAAAACTAAAAGAGACAACAGCATATTGTTACGATTGTGATAAGTATGTTGATTACGTTGAAAAACAAGTTAAAAGAACTATTAACGTTCGCGGTGAAAAGATTAGCTGTGTAATAACTGAATGTTATTGTAAGAATTGCGGCGAACGTGTTTTGGTTGAATCCATTGAAAAAGAAAATCAGATCAAAGTTTACGATCTCTATAAAGAAAAAATGGGTCTTTTAACTAGCGAAGAAATTCGTAACATCTTAAGAAAGCGCGATATGAAGCAAAAAGAATTAGCTGCATTTTTAAGTATTGGTGAAAAAGATATCACAAGATATTTGAACGGATCCATTCAGAGTAAAAATATTGATAAGATGTTACGTCTTGTTGATGACGATGAGGCTTTTGCGAGAATGACTCTAATCTTTGAAGGGAAGCACATTGAAATTGTTGATGCTGCTAGTGATGTTGTTTGGGGATATTTAAATGTATTTAAACAATATCTATTTTCAGAAACTTCCTCATATACGAATGATTTAAGTAAAGGAGAATCACATCATGGAAAACAAAGTAGAAATGCGCTTGCTTAAGTTTAATTTTACGGAGTTAGAATTCAAACTGAATGATTCTTTTGTGTGGCCTAAAGATCCAATTTCTCTTGAACCTAATATTGAGAAAAAAATAAGCAAAATTGATGAGAATAAAGTAGAGGTTAGTCTGTTCTTCAGCATTAAGGACAGCGAGAATAAACCATTCAATTCAAAAGTAACACTAGTAGGTGTTTTTGAATGTCCAAATTGGGAAAAAGATGAAGTAGGTAAACTATTGGTAAATATGAATACTGTGAATATTTTATTTCCATATCTACGTCAAGCTGTTACAAATCTTACCACAACGGCTGGAGTACCTCCTTACGTTTTGCCAATCATTAATACATCAACAATAAAAGCAATTAAAGAGGAAGGACAATAATATGGAACAGACATTTAACATTGTATTTGATAATTTTATTAGAGATAACGAATTTGAAAAAATGCCAAAATATAAGGGTATTTATCTATTTCGTTTAACCATTGATAAAGGTGATTCGTGGGATTCAAAAGTTATTTATATTGGACGTGCAGATGGTGAGGACGGATTCGCCGGACGGGTGAAGAGTGACCATGAACATCTTCCTGATGCGAGAAAGATAGTTGATGAAGCAAAGAAAAATGGCAAAAATGCATTTTTAACTATTGCATATTCAAATGAAGATGAAGCTGTTGCAAACAATATCGAAAGAATTGAATCTGCTTTAATTTTTGCTGTTCAACCCACTTTGAATGATAAACAAACTGATTCATTTAATTTTGATAAAACCACTTTAAATATATCGGGTAAAAGATACTATAATTTGAATCCCACAATTACAGTTCCAAGAACAAAATAAGTTCACCTATATTTAAAAGCATTATATAGAAAACATATATGAAAATTAGTCGATAGATTAATAACCATGTTAGTGTAAATAACTATGTTCTTACAATATGCTTTTTAAATATATAATGTTTGGTATGTGATAGGTAATCAGAGTCCAGTAATGGACTTTTTTCTTTCTCTTTTGCAACCATGTAGTGAAACGTTCTTTAGTGGCGAAAGCACCTATTAAAAAGTTGTAGATTTTAACAATACATTCAACAACCCGTTTCAAAATTAAAATTGAACAGTATTTTATAATTAACAATTATAGTACAATAAATAAAATCACATTTGCGAGCTATTATTTATAATTAAATTATTAATAAGGAAGCGTTTCATGAAATCTCATATCGTTTTTGAAAAAATAAAGAAAATTCTCGGCAAGAAATCTCTAACTGTTTCTTTGTTAATAGATAAACTATTGGAAGATAATTTCTTTTCGAACAGAGAAACTGCTAGGACTAATGTGTTTAGATTAATTAAATCTAATGAAATCGCATCTTCAAGCCCAATTGCTTTTTTAAATCAAGGTTTTGCAGTAGCTATTAATGAAAAGAATCTAAAAGACGATTGTAGAAATATGATTCAAAACAATTATGGAAGTTTTGATGCAGCGATTATTGCTCTTGATTCTTATGGAGAAATCTCATATTTTGATTTGGAAAAGTTATTTGTTTTAAAAAGAAATGATTTTAAGAGGCTCTCAAGAATAATTAAATCAATTGAATATATTTATAATTGCACAAACGATCAAGAAAAGAGGGTTCTCAAGTCTAACTACAATGGTGAGTACGACTCTATTTATTTTTCTTTTAAAAAACAAATCGCATCTATTTTTGTAAATTACCTTAAAGACACTAATGTAATATTTGGTAATAAGGTTGAGTTTTGTTACAAAGAGTATGATTCAAAACAAATTAATTATTTATCATTTGATATGTATACAGACAGCAACATTTTTTCATATAGAAATAATCGCTCTGTTTTAGTATTAGACATTGGTATAAATAGAGCTTATTCAAGAGGGGAGTTAACTTCATTCATTAGGAGGATTTATCAGCTTCACAAAACTAGTGGTGTAACTGTCATTCCTTTTGTTGTTTGTGATTTTATTTCTAAAGATGTAAAGGAGTTAGCTAACTTAAATAAAATTGCAGTCTATAGATTGGAAAATCTGTTTGGTTCTAGATATAAAGAAATATCAAAAGAGTTTTACAAAATTGATAATAACAAGTTAGACATTTTAGAGTTTAAAAATCTTATACAAAAACTAGTTGAAGTCTCTCTTTTCGAATATTGTAAAGGCTATTTATTTGAATATTTTTGTTATTTACTAATAGAAACTTGTATTCCCGTGAATAAACTGGAAATGCTTCAACGAGACTTTAAATTAAAAGAGGATAATCAATTTGTAGCTCAGTTTGATATAGTATTTGGAACAAGAGGCGAAATATGTCTCTGTGAGTGCAAGTCTTCAAAATATTGTATTGGCATGGGTACGGAAGATACACACGATTCTTACTCTTATTTTAGAAAACAAGTTAGAAAATATGATTGTGTGAATAACTGTACCTCGAAAATGCTTTTCTTTTCAGCAAACGGCTTTAAGAGAAATGTTGATGAATCTCAAGATAGCCATCGTGTTTTTAATTTGTTGGATAATGAGAATCCAAAAATTTGTATTTCAAAATTTAGCATTAAGAATCAATTGCCTTTATTTTATAGCATTTGGGATGCTTATTTTACCTTTAGGGAGGAAAAAGAAGATACCCTAGAAGAATTAGCACACGAAAGCGTGTTGTCTTAACAATTGTTATTGGACCCCAAAATTGCATATCGAGTGATTTTTCTTGTTAATATTTTGAATTTATAATTACGAAAGTATGCATTAATACATATACGAATATGTTTTTATAAGTGTATGCGTATTTTATTTGTCATTTGCTGACTTGTAGTATATATTAACAATACATCGAAACAAATATATTATTATTTGTGAGATGCTATTAGTTAATTATATGAAGACACGCGATTGTCTTCTTTTTAAGAAAATAGGAAAATAAAGTATTTAAATGTTTTAGTAATCTTTTACATTATTCTTATACATAGTATAACGTAAGGTTAATGATTTTTAATTAAACTATAGAAAAATTATTTATTTTGCGTACGCTCGCACATTCATATATACTTTTATTACCCTTTAAGGTTGTATACAAAGTATAGATAAGTAAAAGTACGCAAAATAAATGAAGACCTCTCAAAAGATATATTTACCATTTAAAAGACTAATAGGTATCTTTGGTTCTTTAATTGGAATCATCGTATGCTTAATTTTTTTGTGGTGGTGGGTTATCCCTGTAAATGCTATTGTCACTAAAGGGCACCCCTTCTTTGTGCAAGAAAGATATGGAAAGCATCAAAAGATATTCAAAATGATTAAGTTTAGATCAATGAAACTAGATGCTAATCCAAATCTGGCACCAAGTGATATGGATGAAAATAATCAAAAATCAATGGAAACAGGTTTTGGTAGATTCTTAAGAAAAACTTCCATTGATGAAACACCCCAATTATTAAACATATTTATTGGTCAAATGGCATTTATTGGACCTAGACCAGGTTCCGCCCATAATGAAGAATATCTTAGAGAATGTAGACTTAAATATACTCCAAATGCATATGATGTTAAACCTGGAATAAGTGGTTATGCTCAAATTAAAATGAAAAGAGAGCACGATCCAGAGTTTAAGGCTGAATGGGATCATAAATATGTTGAAAGATTATCTTTTTGGTTTGATACCAAAATCTTTTTTTACACAATACTGAAACTATTTGGAGCCGTGAAAGGAAGATGATATTTATTTTTCAGCTTTTCGTAATTTTTAAAGTGAAAATAATGCTATTTATTAGCAAGAAAACTGAACTAAATTATGAGTAATTTATATCTTATTTTTGCGTCACAGGAATACGAATCATCAAACCATAAAAACCTTTGGTTATCTATGAGTGAGCATAAAAAAAATGATTGTTTTGTTGTTGTAAATATTCCGGCTGATCAAATTATTTCTCGCATAAAAAGAAAAAAGATAAGGATTATTGAATCTAAACAGGCGCCAAAAAGAATTGGGACAAATTTTTATCTCTTCAGGCCTTCCTTTTTTATTAGACCAGAAGTAGTTCCAAATATATTTTATAAATCAGTTTGTAAATCATTTATTAGACAGTTATCAACACATTTTAATTTTAATAATTTCTCTAATGTTTTTTGTCTTGTTTATAATGCTTTATGGATTAAAGTTTTGAGTCATATGAAAAACAGCATTGTTATAGGTTATTATCTTTTTGATGAAGTTAGATTAAATGCAGATAGTAATAAACCAAATAAAAAGAGAACAAAACTTGATAAATTTGCTTGTTTACATTCTGATATTATATTTGCTATCTCAAATGGTGTTGCTAATAATCGAAAAGAATTTTCAAAAAAAATAACTGTAGTCGGAAACGGTTCTTCAGTAAGTAAAGCAAAAAGAACACAAATTAATATTTCGAAAAGCGTTGCCTTTATTGGTAATTTTCGTGCCTGGATAGATAAAAAGTTGTTGTGTGACTTAGTTAAAATTAAAAGTGATTATGATTTCCATATCATTGGTCCTGTTGAAAAAAATATGAGACCTTTTTTGAATAAATTGAAAGAGGATAACAAAAACGTTTTTTATGAAGGTATAAAATCAAAAGAAGAAATAAACGATGAATATAGTAAATATTTATGTATTTTGATTCCTTACATTCAGAACGATTTTATTCACTGTACTAGACCAATAAAAATAGTTGAATCTGTCTTTCAAAAAACACCAGTCATTACAGTGCCTGTTTCAGGTTACGATGAATGCGATTTTATTAAGTTTGCTACTACGGCCGATGAATTTGCCGACATAATTGATTCCTATTATATGTATTTTCCAGATTTTAACTCAAAGACTTACAAAGAATTTATTAGCAAAAACTCATGGGATTCAATTGCAACAACAATTATTGATTGTTTTAATGAAAGAAAACCAATTTCAAAGGAATCTGAATGTAAATGATGAAGATATTATTTATTACTCATTCTTATCCAGCCTTTCACTCAGCAAACAGTTTGTGTGATGAAGAGATTATTAAAACAAGAGACGATAATGCTGAGATCCATGTATTATGTTATCGATTTAAAGGGCAACAGAAATACGAAGTAATCGATGGAGTATATATACATCGTATTATGAAAGATTATTTTTGGCGTATTGAAAGAAATTTTAGAGATCCTAAATACAGGAACGGTGTTAATAAGTTTTTTTCAAGACTTATTGTAAGATTAAGACAGGTTGTTTATTTGCCTTTCTTTCCTAACTATGATCTAATAGCAACTCGTCGCTTATACAGAAAAGCAAAAAAGATTGTAACTGTAAACAGTATTAATAGGGTAATTAGCGATTTTAATGGATGCGACACGTTAATTTCTGGATTTAAAGCCGCAACAAAGACAAAAGTGGATTTTATTCCTATTTTTTGGGACTCATTAAGTGCTGGTTTTCATTCTAAATATGTTTCTAAAAAATTTAATAACAAAAGAAAAACAAAACTAGAAAAGAAGGTAATTAATAATTCGATTTTGTCAATAATGATGCAACCAACTGAAAACGCGATTGTTTCTTATTATGAGAATGATAGAAATTTATTGGATAAAATCGTATTTTTGGATATTCCATTTTATAAGAGCAGGACAAACGAGTATATAAGAAATACTGATGATAATTCGCCTATAAAAATTGTGTATGGCGGTGCTACTAAAGAGAGAAATATTAGACCGATACTTGAAGCATTCAGAAAAACTGGGTTAAACATTGTCTTCGATTTCTATACTATTGATCATACAAATAAAGAATTAAGGTTGTTGGAAAAACAATACAGTTTTTTTATTGTACATAAAGCTGTTTCAAAAGCTGATATTGAATGCATATATGAAAAAGCGGATTTTTTAGTTAGTTTTGGAGTTAAAAATCCTAATACAATTTCATGTAAAATATTCGATTATTTCTCTTTTTGCAAACCAGTTATATCGACATATTCAATTCCGAACGAATCTTGTATTCCTTATATTCAAAAATACCCTTTAGGTTATTTATTTAATGAAAATTTACCTAACGTTGAGGAATTATCGTCTTTTATTAAAAATTCTTTATCAAAAAGAGTTGATCAAAAGAAAGTTGACAATCTATTTGCATCAAATACCGCCGCTTCTTATTGGCATGTTTTTAATAAATAGTCAACATGATATTGGCACATTTTTTCTAATGTATAGGAGTGAATTTTATCAAAATTACTTTTGATCATTTCTTTCAATTTATTTTCTTCTATATTAATCATTAATTTCATAAGCTCTGATAAACGTTTTTCATCTTTATTATCAAATAATATAATTCCTGGATTATTTTTGCTCATCTCCACTGCCGACAATGTACCTTTACTAGATAAAACTGGAAGCCCATTAGCCATCGCTTCATTAATAACTAAACCCCATATATCTTGTGTAGAAGAAAAAACAAAGCAGTCTGAAGCTTGCATATATCTATATAGTTCTTCCTTATTCATAAAAGGTAAAAAAGAGATATTCTCTATATTATTCTCCTTAATTATTTTTTTATATTCTTCAGTTGGAGTTCCGCCAATAATAATTAAATTTGATTTCGAATCTACGATTTTAAAAGATTTAATTGTGGTTTCAAAATTTTTCCAAGTTAAAAATCTTCCGACACTTAAAAAGGTAAAATTTGCAATATTAAATTCTTTTCTATAAAGATTCCTTTTTTCTTCACGTAATGTTTCACTCAATATTTCTTTTTCAGATATAGAAGAAAATGGATAGTGGTGGAGAGATTCATTTTTAGCTCCATATGAAAGTAAATATTTTTTATGTTCGTCGGATGTATAGAATAGTTTGTCGGCATGACCAAAAATTCTTTCTTTTATTTTTTTCTTAATATAAGAGCACTTATTATTGAATGCGCCATCACCTTCAATATCATATTCAATCCCTTTTCTAATAAAGTAATTGATAAGTTTAAGTCCTGTAAGCGATGAGATATTACAAACTACGTTAACATCCGGTTTTATTTTTTTATATTGTTTAATTATTGATGGACAATATGCTGCCTCACCTGAATAGGTGATTCCTTTCAAAAATATTGGATGAAAATTTTTAAAATCATAAGATTGCCAGTTATTGTCCCTTGTTTTTGACTTATCCATTTCAAAAAAGACATATAAATCGCAATATTTTCCTAAAAGGTTGAAAAAATCAACGCGATAAGGAGAGGGCATGTTTGTGTAAAAAGCTACCGTTTTCATTTTTTCAAAACCTTTCTATAAAGTTTTACAACTAAATTTGGCTGTAAAGCAACAAAGAATATTATTAAAGTCATTAAGCCGAAAGTGCCGCCAAATAAAATAAATTTGAACCACGAATTTATAAAAATAAATTCTGACAATGCAAATATTAAACCATAAACAAAAACGGTAATACCAAGTAGTTTTAAAAACGGAGGGAAAAAATAATACCATTTTGTTTTTAGTGTTTTTGATAAATATACAGGCATAAAAATACCTGTCCATAAAAACTGAACTGTAGAACAAATGATAGGTAGAGAAATGTAATTTATCTTTAATAATCCAAAAATTAGTTGTATTAAAATGTTTAGCAAGCCAAAGGAGACAGTGGCGATTGCAGGAATTTTAACCTTATTCATCGCGGTATTAACTGAAGTGCAAACCCAAAAACATGCTGTTGAAAGATATGGAACTAAGTTTATTATTGACAATAATGAAAGAAGGCTACTATTTTCAGAAGGAACCCATAAGGCGAAGAAAACTGAACTTAACGAAGTAAATACGGCAATTATAGCGCACCCAACACTTCCAACGACCAGTTGCACAGTCTCGGTTTCTTTTTTTAATCCTTCAATATCGTTATCAGCAATTTTTTTCGTAATCAGCGGAAAATATACACCTACAAGCATTGAGATTATTCCACCCATAAAGCTTGGAATTGTTAAAGAAATAGATACGACAGATGATTCCGTTGTACCATAAAGTCTATTCAATAAAAATAACGTACTACTTACTAAGAGGGTGTTTCCTAAAGAATTTAGCATTACCCAAACACTACTTGAGAATAGATTTTTTATATGCTGTTTAGAAATATTTTTTCTCGAGAGTTTAATTTCAGGTAATAATTTTCTTGTGAAGAATAATTGAATAATTAAATTAAACGCAGCGACGACCAAAGTAATTATTCCAATGTAAACAAGTGATGGCGGTAAAACCAAAAAGAAAATTATAAATAGACCAAGTCGAATCAACGATGCCGCAATTTCTCTATATGATCTTAAATCAATTCGGTTTCTCGCAAAAGTTGCAACCCCGAATACTGTTGACATAACGTTGACTAACATTGAAGAAAAAGTAAATATAAACAAAACTCTTACAGACGCGACTAAATTTATTGGAATATTTAGAATATAAGTTATACAGATTATAAAAACTGACATTATAGCGAGCAAAATTATTGATAAGATAAAGTCAGTAAATAATGTTGAGGCAAAATATGAATTTGCATTCTTTTCATCATTTTTATGAAGGCTAATAGCAATGAAACGACTTGCCATTGAATTTAAAGAAGTTGTGACAATTGTCATTGTGTTGGTAATGGTTGTTGAAAGCGGGTAAAAAGAATAAGCGTCTCTTCCCAATTTATTTATAAGGATTGGGGTCAAAATAAAGGAAATTGCAATTCCGATTCCATACGAAATAATATTGGCTAGAATGTTTAAGGCCAGTTGCTTTTTGCCACCTCTAAAAGAAGAATTCGTTAATGCCCTATTTTGCATTATATGCTGACCTCTGCATAATTTATAATACGCCTGTGGGCGGTGTTTACAAAAGTATCATTTGACATAACAAAATTATAAGCCTGGGATATATTCTCACATTTGCTATTAAATAATGCTACTGAACTAATAATTAAGAGTAATAAATAATTCCTATGAATACCTTGTGAGGCAATTGACATTACGCAAATTATTATTCCAGAGATGATCAAAAACGATTTCATTTTTGAGTAATAATGGTTTCTTCTTGACCAATGTCTGTAATAATTTCTTGAATAATAAACTAATAATATAGTTCCGAAAATCCCAAATCCTGAAATGAGAGAAGGAATAGCCGACCCTCCATTTAATAAGCCTGATTCACCTTTAATAGCTGAAAGTGTTTCATTATTGTTTGCCATCCAAGTGCCAATCAGATTTTTAGAGTACAAATAACCCTGATTTCCATCTCCAACACCAAATATAGGGTATGCTAAAAAAACTTTAATATCATTCCAGATAGTTGAATAACGGTGTTGAGTTGAATAATCGTTGCTATCAATTATTTTGTATAAGAATTTATTTACAAAAGTATCTCGAGTTTTTTCAATTGAGAAAAATAATACTATAGCAAAAAACACTGATGAAATTGCGATGATTTTCCAATAGTTTTTCAGTATTTTAGAATGCAACAATTTATAGAATAAATATATACCAATGATGAATAATCCGAGGTAAACAGAAGCTGATTTGGTAAGGTAAGAAAAAATTAAAGTTACTATAAGAGAGAGAATTAAAAAAATCTTATAAAAAACTGACGATGTCCATCTTTTAATTTCCGAAAGAAGAAAAGGAATAATTATTATTGAAATAAGCAAACTATTAGATGCAGGTTCTGTTGCGATACCAAAAAACCTAAATGAACCTGCATAATTAATTCTAATTCGAGCAAAAACACTAGAGTTTCCACCTATAATTTTTAGTAAATCAATTTTGTCGTATATGCTCCATAATTTCTCATTATTTATATAGAAAACAAGCACTTGAAAAGCACCAAATAGAATCCAAAAGATCAAAAAGACAACAAACACTTTACGAATTATTCTTACATTTAAAATGCTCATGAAGAATAAAAAATATGGTATTAAGCTCAAATCATATGCATATTTTATAGAATTTATTATCACTATCTTTGTTGGGGAGGTCATAAATAACCCGTTATATTTTGGATATAGAAAATAACCCATAGAAAGTGAAGTTACAAACAAAATTAAAAATAAGAAAAATAAAATTTTTATAGTTTCGTTTAAAAATTTATTGTTGTAAAAAAAGAAATAGCAAACATAAAAAAATGGAATAGCAATTATTGAAATATAAAAGGATAACGGAAAATAACTTCCTCCTATAGAAAAGAGACGTGTTGGTCCGACTAGCCCAAAAGCAACTATTAGGAAAAATAAAGTATAGTTTATGTAAAGAGATAACTTACAAAACTTTGTTTTCATATTTTCTTTTTACCTTTTTCTTGAATAAAATCGAATATCCTAAATAGCCGCTTACAAGAACTAGACCAGCTCCCAAAAAATAAGGCCAAATTATTTTTTCCTCAGGTTTGTATTTAGCAATATAAGATAGTTTGATTAATTCCCATTTTTGTTGAAAAGAAGTATTTCCAATAAAATCATCATTCCATCTAATTGATGATTCTTTTTCTTTTGAGTAGTCTTTAAGCGAAATAAAAAAAGAATCATTAAGGCTTTGGTAAGTCATGTAGCCATCTGTATAGGTGTCTTTTTCGGTATCTATTCTTGAAATAAAATAATCAGCAAATTGGTCCATTTGTAAACCGACATTGTGCCACCCCATATTCTTATTAAAAGATGAATAACTAGACATTGAATAATCAAAAACGCATCCTTCAATAAGTGAAAGATTTGTATTTGACCACAATTCATTATTTTTATCTTTAATGTTAAAGGCGCAAGTTTGGGCTTTTTTATTAATGTCAAAATACCAAAGTCTAGAATCTAAATTAACAGCAGATATTCCGTTAGAGGTTAAAATTCTTCCTGCAATAATTTCTTTATTACCATCAGTGGTATAGAATTCGCCTTCAACATCAAAAAGCTCATCACTAATACGCAAATCACTAAAATAAACATAAACTCTTTTTTTATTTTCTTCATTGTTTGTTGCATTTTTAAAAATGGCTGGAATAATGTTGAGAAATGATATTAATGACAAAAAAAGAGCTAATTTCATGTATAAATATTCTATAGATTTTATTTGTTTTATTCAAATAAGTTCTTAGAACTAAGTGTTTCGTGTTATTATAAAATTCGCATATGAAAGTTTTAATAATAAATTCTGTAATAGATTATGGCTCAACCGGAAGAATATGTAACGATGCTGCAAAATATCTAATCAAAAACGGGCACGAAGTAAGGATTGCCTATGGAAGAACAAGAGCCATTTTTGATGATAATTGTAATATAGGTTATAGAATTGGGTCAGGTATGGGTGTTAGAATTCATGGCCTTTTAACTAGATTTTTTGATTTACATGGTCGCGGGTCAAAAATAGCTACCGAGCGGTTTTTAAAATGGGCCGACTTATATAAACCAGATGTTGTTTGGTTGCACAATTTACACGGATATTATATTAATTACAAGTTATTATTTAGATGGTTAAAAGACAGAAACGTTAAGGTATTATGGACATTGCACGACTGCTGGGCAATAACAGGACATTGCACGCACTTTTCATTTGTTGGATGTCAAAACTGGGAAAAAGATTGCGCTCATTGTCCTCAAAAAAACCAATATCCGAGAACAATGATTTCACAATCTAAAAAGAATCTATTAGAAAAAAAGAGAGCTTTTACTTCTCTTGATGATTTGACAATAGTAGTTCCATCTATTTGGTTAAAAAATATAGTCGCCAGGTCCTTTTTAAACAAATACCCGTGTGTCGTCATTAACAACGGTATTGATTTAAACACTTTTTATATTGAAAAGAGTTCGTTTAGAGAAAAATACAAGATACAATATAAAAAAATAATTCTATGCATCAGTAGCATTTGGTCTGATAGAAAAGGAATAAATGATGTTTTTAAGCTTAGCTCGTTGCTAAATGAAAATGAAATTATTATTTTAGTTGGTCAGGTTAACCATCATTTATTTAAGCTTCCTGAAAATATAGTATTTATTAAAAGAACAAATAGCACTGAAGAATTAAGGGAAATATATTCTTCAGCAGATGTTATGTTTAATCCTACATATGAGGACACTTATTCAAATATTAATATGGAGTCAATTTCGTGTGGGACGCCAGTTGTTTGCTACAAGACAGGCGGTGCGTCTGAAATGTTGGACAGTAATTTTGTTGTAAATCAGGGATCGATTATTGATGCTCTGGATGTAATGAGAAGAATCTTTAAAGGAGAATTAAGTATTAATTCTCAAGGAAAAGATTTTTCTCATAAAAAAACTATTCAAGAATATGAAAAAATAATAATAGGGAATAAAGTTGTTATTAAATGAAAATATTAATTATCACTCAATATTATTGGCCAGAAAATTCAAGGATAACAGATATTGCCGAATCTTTGTATAAAGAGGGTAACGATATTACGGTTTTAACTGGTCTTCCTAATTATCCACAAGGTTTCATATATGACGGATATAAGCATAAGAAAAATAGAGTTCAAGAACACAACGGAGTTCATATTAATCGAGCAAAGTTGGTTCCTAGAAAACGCGATATTTTTCATCGATTTTTAAACTATTATTCTTTTCCGTATTTTGGTTCAAGATTAGTAAAGAAAATGCCAAATGATTATGATGTTGTTTTAGCAATGGAAGAATCTCCGATTATGTTGGTTAGGCCTGCTATTACATATGCAAAGAAGTTTAATAAACCACTAATTATGTATGAAATGGATTTGTGGCCAGAATCTTTACTAGCTGGTGGTATATCAAGGAAATCTTTAATATACAAGCATTATAAAAAGGTATCAGCAAAGATATATTCACAATTTAATAATATTCTTGTTTCTACAAAAGAGCATATTCCATTTATTAAAGAGCTTCCAGGTTGTTCAAATCTTAATATCGATTATTTAGCTCAATATGCAGATTCTATTTTTGAAGAGTCTAATTATGAAACAATCGATAATGGTGTAATTGATTTAATGTTTGCTGGCAATATCGGAAAAGCTCAATCGGCGGACACAATTATTAAGGCTGCAGCGATATTAAAAGATAATCCTAAATACAAATTTCATATTGTTGGTGGTGGATCGGAACTCGAAAACATTAAGAAACTTGCAGAAGAACTAGAAACAAACAATATTGTTTTCTATGGCCAAAAACCAATATTAGATATGCCAAATTTATACAAGATAGCCGATGCAATGTTAGTCACATTAGAAGATAAGTCATACGCGAACATGACTATTCCAGGAAAAGTTCAATCATATATGGCAGTTGGTAAACCAATTATTGGTGCAGTCAATGGTAGCTGTGCTAACTTTATTAGGAATAATCAAGTTGGATATGTTTGTAATGCAGAAGATTCAGAATCTCTTGCTAAATTAATATTAGAATTAAATGAAAAAGAACTTAAGAGTATTGGAAAGAATGCTAAAGAAGCCTATTTAAGAAAATATTCAAAAGAAAAGTTTATTAATAAACTAATAGAAACATTGAAAGATAATGACCTTAATTAGATAAAACTTCTTTCGAGTGGCAAAAAAATATTGGTGTAAATCCCGTAGTCACGCATAATCTTCCTTTTAATTGTGTTGTTGGTGGTCTGCCTGGAATTAATATTAAAAATTAAATTAATAAAAAGATTAAACCCCGTTATTAGAAGCGGTAAATTTATTGGTGTCAATTATTTAGTTGCTCTCGATATCTCTTTTAATTATTATGCTGACCATATCTTAAATAATTATTCCTTAAAAGGTTTTACCAATAATTTTGTGCGTTGTCAGTTGACGTTTTATAATAATAAGAATGAAGAGAGGCAACGATAAACCCTTGAATAAAGTGTTAGATAATGTTTTGAATGACGGCATATGGTATGTTTCTTTTTGTAATAAAACCGAAATTAATCGTATTTTATATCCAAAAACTGGTGACGATTATCTTTTAAAGAAAAGAGCAGATATCGTTGCTGATAATACTCGATATTTAAGACGATATATTTATTTAAGAGATCGGAGTCATTATAAGTCTTTTGAAAGCACATTTTCAAATGCGCATTATCTAGCTGTAATCAACAAACTATCCGAAGAAGATAGGAAAAAGTGCTCAGAAATTACCTATGGAGATATTTTTTATTCTGATTTTAATGCATACGCAGAATCTACTGATTTTGGGGTAATAATTTATTTGAACCAAAGTTTAGATTATTTTATGTTTTATATGAATTTAGCTTTTCTCGGATTTGATGAGGATGTTCCTTTAATCGTGCGGTTTAATGCAATTAGAATCGCTTTAAGGATTTCTCAACAACAAGAGGCTATGGATTTTGATATGGATCCAAGAGGCATACTTTCTTCAGAAATTAAAAACGCAATTCACTATAATGTTTTTCACGAGAAACAGTTCATCGCAGGGCATGAGCTTTCTCATTATTTATGCAACCACTTAAAGAATACTAAAAAACAAAAAATTTACACCTTAAAAGACAAATACAATTATGAAACGGTTTATGAAAAATCTCACAAGCAAGAATATGAAGCTGATTTAGCATCAATTACTAGGCCAAATTATTCCAAGGAAGAAAAGGGCCATTTATTTCATTCTGCAATCTTGTTTTTAGCATCATTAGATTTAGTAGAATACTTCAACAGTTTAATTAATCCTGTTCAATTAGGATACAAAGCACATCCGGCTGCCTCTGAACGGTTAGAAAGAATAATTACTGCTGCAGAAAAAGAAAATCTCTTATTAGAGGATAGTATTAATGAATTAAAAAAGACTTTAAAGTATTATAAAGATCTGATTAAAGATGATGTTGATAATAATTATGAAATATATGACTTTTACGGTTCTTTATATCTCGATGAACCAAACACTAAATGGAGAGGGAAGAAACTAAAAGACAGAATCGATTATTAATAAATTAATAAAAATATAAACTGAATATATGATTATGCTTTGTTTAAATACTGTTAGATTCAGCAATCAGAATGATGGAGGATATAATCCAGGTTTCTAGATAATAACATTATTGAATCGTTTAATAGGAGGAAGCTAAATTATGAATATAAGTAAAGAAGTTGGAACAAAACTTTGGTTTTTCCATAATGAAATAATGGACTTCATCTATAAACCAGATGATGGCACGATTGCGAGAAAATTAACCAGCGATCATCCAGAATTGGCGGATGATTATATTAAACATTTGGCCGATAAAGCTGCTTTTATAAAAAGAGTGAAACAATTAACTGGTATTGATCCTGAAAAATTTATTGATGTTCATATAAAGATTATTCCAAGGCTTACTTTTGATGTAACAGATTGTGTTATCAATGCTATGGATGCAAAGGAAAAGACATTTTTCATTTACATATTCGCTGAAAATATAGATAAAAAAGTAGCAAATGAGGTTGCTGACGATTTTAATAATATCGATATGAACTCAAAAATTTTTATTGTCCCTCGAAAAAAATTAATAGGTCTTACTGATGATTTAGATTTGTTTTTAAATGATTACGTTAGCTATCTATCAAAAAAGACAACCAATGATAATGTTTTAAAAGTTAATCCATCCAAATTGACGTTTGTATTAGGGGCAGGATGTTCTACTGATGCTAATATTGGTAATTGGAAGCAGTTGAATGATGCATTGTCTTTTGAATTATTGTCTTGTGAAGATAACTACGGTTTAACAAATTATGGGAGTAAAGATGTTAATGAAAGCGTGTTAAAAGTTTTGTTACAAAATTTTGATAAAAATTCACTTATAGATATTGCGATTAGGAAAAAGAAAGACATAGATGACAAGACTTTAGATTATTTTCAATATGTCCATGATATTCTTTATATGAACTATGATGAATCAAAACTTGACTATAGGACAGACATTTTAACTGCAATATCTAGTTGCATAAAAAGAATTAAAATGAAAAAGATTATAACTTACAATTTTGATTCTACCTTAGAAAAAAATATTAACGAAAGCTATCACTCTAGTTCAGAAGAGGTTAGGAATGCTCAATCTTCCGTTAAGTATGATAAAACAAACGTGAAAATTTTCCATGTTCATGGTTACTTACCCTATGACTATGACGGAACCACAAAAGTAAGCAACTTTATTCTTTCTGATATAGATTTTTACGATAATGCACTCAAAATAGATGGTAATGTTAATTCTATTCAAAAGGATTTAATGAATACAAACGATGTCATTTTTATTGGGTGTTCATTTAATGATTCAAATCTTAAACAGATCCTTTTATCATTGGATGAGAATAGAACTAATAAAATTTACGCTGTAATTAAAACGCCATCTTTTGATGACTTAATAAATCTTAAAAAGAAGAAAGAAGCGGTGATTGCTATTTTGAAATATAAATTGCTAGTTAACCATTACTTTAATTATTACGGTGTAAAAACAATATGGGTAAAAGATTTTAATAACATTCCAACTTTACTTAATCATATTAAAAAAAGTAAGGCCGATATCGAAATCAATGTTGATAATATAACAGATAATAAATAACTGATTAACATATTTGGCCAAAACTTTGGATTGCTAAAATTAAAGATTAAAGGTGCTACAGTTAAAAGCTGTAAAGTTATTAGGGATAACGTTAATATTGGTGCTAATGCTGTAGTTATTTATTATATTAATGTTAACATTAATTCGTTTACTAAGTATCTGTTATAGAATTATTTTTTCTCTAATTTAATAAAAGCCTTTGTCATATAAAAATATCAATACCCCCTCACCACATAATTCTTCTAAGATATAAAGACAGATGTTATATTCATATGAATTATTCATATGAACGATAACTTTGTCTTTATTGTGCATAGTGGTGCCTGTTCCTTATGTGTCTATAAATCCATCAAAAAGAAAAAGTTTTCAAGTATAATAATACATATGATCTTTTTGTTAGATACTTGTGCCGCTAAGAGTTTTTGTAAAAACAAATACGATAAGTTTAATTATACCGAGATTAAAACCAACATTAAAAATGGCGTAGATTATGCTGCAATAACACCTTATTCATTTTATGAATTGATTCAAGGAATCAGAACTCCTGAAGAAATGGTTGAAATGATGAAGATTTATACTTTTAATGGTGAGTTATTTATTTTTAACATTAACAAATTATTTCCTGAAGTATCGGCTAATTTCTTTCAGGTCACATCGCTTATGTTTGATTTTAAAATGCATTATGTTGATGGGTTTGAAACATTTAAAAGAGAAAGGCATCTTCTTGGGTTAAAAATATTTAAAAGCATCTTTTGGAAGGCGAATTTCTATTGCCAATTAATTGCTATTTTTTATTGCTATTTGGAATCGTTTGCGAATTACGGCGAATTAAACGAACAAGCAAAAAGGAAAATTACATTCATTGATGAATATTTTGCCAACGATAGTAACGCTCATTTTTCACAGACCTTTCTGGCAAATTACGAAAAGAATGGAGAATCTTTGCGCATTGATGAATACTTGCAAGACACAATAAAAAAGATGCTTACATGTGCATATGTCGTAGTCAATTGTGGAAAAGCCTGTGAACAATATGACACATTCAACAAAGAAATTAATGATAATTTCGAAAGAGTTTCAGCGAATTATGATGAGATGCCGATTGATAAACTTTTAAAAATTGTTTCTAAAAAAACAAACGAGAAAATCAATGGAGAAACTATTTTTAAATTATTTGATAGTTCTTTTAATAAATTAAGAATCTTGGAAGATGCTTTCAGATATATTCTGAAAAAGAATGGATTTTCCTATTCAAAAATAACCAATGATTTTATTGATTTTTGCAATATAACTATACTGGAGGATATTGATGATATCTCCTACTTGACCGAAGATAAAAAATGGATGGCTTTTGTACTTTTTGAATTTGAAAAAAGAAAAAAATGTGGAATTTCAACTGTGTTTTTTGAAAGATATGCTACAGAAACATTTAAGAAATCGGTCGCGAAATATCGTTTGTCATTATCTCAATAGGTATAAAATTTTTGAAACAAATATATCTAATTTGTGATTGTTACACCTCAATTGTTGAGAGTAGTTAAAAGATGGGATTACCACAGTCGGAATAATTTGTACTAAATAGAAATTAAGGATTATTACAGTACGTTAAAGACATATATTGCTGTTGATAAACCAAGTATTGGTGCAGTCAATGGTAGTTGGCAAACTTTATTAAGAATAATCAAGTTAGATATGCTTGTAATGCAGAAGATTCAGAAGCTCTTGCTAGATTAATACCAGAATTAGATGAAAATGAACTTAAGAATATTGGAAAGGATTCTAAAGTTGTTTATTTCAAAAAATATTCAAAAGAAAAGTTTATAACTAAGTTATTGGAAGCATTAACAAAGAGTATTTAAAAACACAATTAACCACGCTACTCTGTATTAATTATGGAACATTATTTAAATATTTTATTAAATTAAAAATATGAAAAGAAGCGAATTTCCTGAAAAAGTATATGAGGCAATGATTTTACATGAATTATTGACGTTTTTCAGTAAACCGAACACAACACCTTTCTATGTCCCTTCACAAATAATTGAAAACGGGTTAGGGTTTGACTTGTGTTTTTTTGACAATAATGGAGTTTCTATTAACAGAAAAGTAATGTTGATTCAATTCAAAACTTCATCTAGATATGACGACAAATCAAACAAAGGGTTTTACAAAATGGAAATATATAAATCTCCTAAATCTTCCTTTAAACAGCACAATTTATTATGCAATTATAATTTATCTTCTTCTTGTGTTGTTGGTGTTTATTGTTCACCTCGATTTGTTACCTATAAAGAGTTTTACGAAAAAGTCAAAACCAATAGAGTGATATCTGACTCATCATTTTTTGAACCCACAAAAACACTATCGGCAGGGCATCATTACATAAAATTTAACAGTATATCTGCTTATCAGCATTCAAACGAAGAGGATATTTATTTAGTAAATACTTTTAGAGAAATCGTTGAGACAATTGAACCAATAAGTCTTGAATCATTTAAATAAGTTGTTGAAAAAAGTCAATTAGAAAATGTGGACAATATCGAAGAAGACATTCATAATCTCGGTTTAAGTTCTTATTTCTTATTTATTTAATAATCAACTTTTATAAAGGTATACTCAAAAAGTTGAAATTGAATTTGGAGCCGGGAAATTATATTGCTTATTTTTTTGATTAGAACATAGACACTTAATAATCTAAAGTAATTGCGAAAAATATGGTTTAGAAATTATTAATGATTAGTTGAAGATTTTAAAAAATAATATATTATGTTTTTTACCTTATGGACAGTGTGAGAGAGTCAAATAAGAACAAGGTGAATCGTTTAGGTGGATTTACCATTAGCTGGATTACAATAATTTGCCAGATTGTTATCTCTCTCTTTTTTATACCCTTTTTTCTTAAATCCGTTGGTGATAGACAATACGGCATTTATTCATTTTCTAATTCAGTTATCGCGTGGTTAGACACGCTTTTAATTGCTATTGGCTCTGCTTATTATCGTTTTTTAACAAGAGAAAAAACAAAGAACGGAGATTATGGTGAAGCGAGAGCGTGTGGTGTTTTCTTTAAAATATTTATTTTTGTTAGTTTGATTGTTTTAGTGTTGGGTATTTCATTTGACTTATTGCTTTATTTTGACGTAATCAAATTGAAAGAATATGCTGCGGATGAGAAAAATCAAATCTGTGTCATTATCCTATTATCAATACTTTCAACATTTATATCATGTATTTTAACTGTCTATAAGTCATATCATTATTACAAACAAAAATTTATCCTAGTTTATTCTGTTGGTTTAACTCAAGTTGTTCTACAAGCGGCCTTATCTATTCTATTTTTAAAGCTGGGTTTTGGAATAATTACTATTGCTGCAGTCCACTTTGGAATAACAATTTTGGTTTCAATTCTTCTTACAATTCTTGCGAGATTTGTATTAAAAGAAAAAGTTTCAGTTAAATTACAAAGTCCCGAAGATAAAGTTGAACGACGAAAATTAATGATTGAAATCCTTGTTTTCTCTAGTTTTGTAATTATTAATACGGTCGTTGATATGCTTAATAGATCGCTAGATAAAACAATTCTAGGCTTCTATAATGCTGATGAAGTAACGACATATCAATTAGCGTATACATTTCCATCATATTTAATTACTTTAACATCAGTAATCTCAGTTGTTTTTGAAAAGAAAATGAATGATGCCTATTATTCTGGCAGAGGTGTTGAAGAAGTTAATGAATTGTTTTTAAAGATTTCTAAAATTCAGACCTTTTTGACTTTCTTAATCGTTGGTGGATTTATTGCTTGCGGAAGAGAATTTATTTCTTTGTGGGTTGGAGAAAGTAGAGACCAAGTCTATTTTGTGAGTTGTGTTTTGATGCTTACTTATTCAATTACTTGCTGCAATAGATCTGCAATAAGTGGAAGAAGAGTTCAAAATTTACACATAAAAGCTTCTTTCATTTATTTAGGCATAGCTATCAGTAACATAATACTTTCATTAGTGCTAGTTAATTTATTTGCAAGAGAAAACGCTATCTGGGCATGTGTAATTGGAACTTCATCAATTTACATTATTGGTCACTGGATTATAATGCAAATTTATGACAAAAAAGTTGTTAGCTTAAATACTCCAAGATTTTCGCTTGAGTTTGCAAAATATCTTATTATTGCTGTGGGACTAGCAGCCGCGTGTATTTTCTTTATTGATTGGATTATAAAAGATAATTTGATAATTAAATTATTTGCAAAAGGATCTATATTTGTAGTTTTATATCTTTTATTATCGTTCCTAATTGATTATAAGATTATTAAGGAATCTATAGGTCAGTTTAAATTAATATTCAAGAGAAAAGATTAATCTTTTAAATTATCGAGTAGAGGTTTAAATAATTTTTCTACATCAAATTTTTTGCTTTCAGCATAACAATTTCTAGAAATATTAGATAATTCAGAACTATTTTCGATAGTCCAACAAATTTTTTCGAAAAGGTCGTCTGTATTTAAATCAAATATAAGGCCCGTTTTCTTGTTCTCAACTAATTCTGAATTATAAGCCCAGTCAGACACAATTATTGGTAGTCCAGCCATAAAAGATTCAATGATTGTGTGAGGGGTTCCTTCACCTTTATAGAAAGTTGGGAAGAGCATACAAAAATATGATGAAAGTATGGCTAAACAATTACTTGATGAAAGCACGCCTTTATATGAAATTTGCGGGTTTTTCCCAACAATTTCTGATAATTTAACGCGCAATTCCTCGTCTTTTATTTCGCCGTAAATGTCAAAAGTAATATCTTTATTTGGATATTTTTCTATTGCTCTTTTTACGGCATCACAAGCGAGAAGAACTCCTTTGGTTTTTTCAACTCTTGCAAAAAAGCAAAAATTAAATTTATTTTGTTTTGTGTAGTTTAAATATTTTTGATTTGCTTGCTCGTCGCTAATAGGAATTTTTGATGAAAAACTAGAAACATTAAAAACATTATTAAATCCATTCTTTTTGAATGCTTCTACAGTCTTTATATTTTGCAAATAAACTCCTTTAAAAAATTTCAATTTTTCAAAATATTTTTTATTTTTTGGATCATTGAGGAGGTTTAATACCCAACCTCCAATTGCAACGTAATGTGTGTTAGTTTTATTTAACTTTGTTAGCAGGTTTATATAATAAAACAACGCTCGTTTTCCTCCGGGCATTAATATGATTTTGTCATACTTCTTTACAATCGATTTTGAAGAAAATACCTTCTCGAAAAAGTTAAATTTACCATAATTCAAAATGTCGACATCGTAATTGTGTTTTTCTAAAAAAGATATGATGTCATTTGTCTTTGAAACTTGACCATTACTTTTTGAATTTGTGAGGTGGCAAATAACTAGTACTTTTGATGTGTTCATAGTGTTGCTCTTAAATAATATCATTAAATTATAAAAAAATAATGTTTATAATATTAATGCTTTATGAAAATACTTGTTTTTGGTTACGGCCACAAAAGCACTGCAGCTGTTTCAAATATACTCTTAAACCTATCAAAAGTGATTGTTGAGAAAAATGATATTGAGATAGTTATGTTTGGTTATGGAGAAACTACTTCTTATAAAAAAACAGAACAATCGATTTCGATAGTTTCTTATAAAGATGTTTTTCAAAAGTCTTTTTCTTTTTATAGAGTTTTAAGAAAAATAAGTTCCATTTTTAATATAGACACTCCTTGTTTATCGTGGAAAAACTTATATAAAAAAGCATTATCATTGTTCAAAAACGAAAAGTTTGATTATGTTTTAGGTGCTTCTGGATACTACATGTATATGAATGCAGCGTATCATTTCGCGATTAAAAACAAATACAAATTTGGAATGATTAACTTTGATCCTTTTGCAAGCAACATCAACGTGAAAAATAAAAAGAAAAGATTGAAATTGGAACAAAAATGGTATGACTACGCTTCTTTTATGCTCCAAAACAAGGAAGGAAATAAATCCTTGATACAAGATAAAAATAACAAGATTTATCCATTTCAAATTCCTTTATTTCTAAAAGACTTTAATTTTGCGAAAGAAGGTCCTGTCGTTTACGGCGGTTCTTTCTACAAAAACTTTAGATCGCACGATGAACTTCTTAATTTTTTGCGTAAGGAAATGTGCAAAAACGAAAAGTTTGCAATTTATTCAAATTCCAAGAACGAATTCACGGGATTAGATAATATAGAATCATATGATTTAATTACTTCTGAGAAGTTTGACGAAGAATGTAAAAATGCTAAAGCTTTGATTGTTATTGGAAACAAAAACGTTAATGCGATACCTAGTAAGGTAATAGAAGCTCTTTCATACAAAAAACCAATTATTGGGATTAATATGCAAGAAAGCAATGCCTTTTTATCTAAATATCCTTTTTATTTTGACTCAAAAGATGATAAATTATTTAAAAAGATTTCTTTATTAAAAGAAAGTGATTTTAATAAATATGATGTTTATTCTAGTTTTCCTGAATTAAATCCAGATATCTTTGTAAATTTATTGCTTGGAAGAATTATATAAGATGGACTCATCAAAATACAAAGTATCTATAATTACTCCGGCTCATAATGATGAAAAATTTATTTCTGAAACTATTGAGTCAGTTTTAAGCCAAACTCATAAAAACTTTGAATTAATAATTGTGAATGATGGTTCAACTGATGAAACACTTAATATAATAAAAAGTTACGATGATAAAAGAATAGTTTTAATTGAGAGTAAAGAAAATAATGGTGCTGCTTGGGCCCGAAATGTAGCAATTAAAAAAGCAACTGGCGATTATATTGCCTTCCTTGATGGAGACGATATTTGGGAACCGCAAAAACTTGAACGTCAATTAGATTTCATGCTTTTCCATAATTATGATTTTTCCTGTACTGATTATGCCGAAACAGATGAAAAAGGTAATCCATTAAATTCTAAAATTACTGGACCAGACAAAGTAACTCATAAAAAATTATTAAGGATCAGTTATATTGGGTGTTTGACAGTAATGTACAAGCGTTCTATTTATCCTGATTTAGAAATACCAAACGATATCAAAAAAAGAAACGACTATGCCCTTTGGCTAAAATTATCTGAAAGAGCAGATTGCTATTATTTGCATGAAACATTGTCTAAGTATAGAAAACGTAAAAGCTCGATTTCTTCTGGAAGTAAAATTAAATTAGTTAAATATCATTATAGGTTATTTAAGTCACTTTATAAACTTTCAAATTTTAGAGCGGCTCTTTGCGCAACAAGGAACGTTTTATTCTACATTTTCAAACGTTTTAAATATGTTGAGCCAATTAAGAAAAACATTAAACCTGTAGATAACACTAGTTTCCTATCATTAACACTTATCTTTACTTGGATAAACATATTGGCGTTTGTTATTGCTTTTATATTTGGCTCAAACACTAATTACAGCATTAATAATGGTCAATTAATGTCATTTTATAATGTTTCAAAAAAGGATGACATGATTGGACTTAGAGTTGAGCCGTTTCAAAATAATGTCTTTGATTACGAAGAAACAAACAACATATGTAGAAGCTATTACTTAAAGAAAAACATCAAAAGCTACCTAAAATCTAATGCTAAGATGACTTTTGATTATAGCGGGCAACAGTATCCAATCTCTCTTTGCTCATGTCCAGTTTATAATGATGATTATTTTACTGAATTTTTGCATTTGCCTCTATATAGAGGAGACATTTCAATAAGAACCGGACCTCAACACGGAGCAGATTATGCTTGTTATATTCCTTCTTCAATGGCAGACCAAATTTTAGCAACATTTGGTTATAAAGATTATGATGAATTGCTTGACCAAACTAATACCTACATCATAAAGGAATCTTCATATTCTTATACTTTCTCAATAAATAATATTTATTTAAACAGTGAGGAAAGTTTGGCTAAACATTGGAATAATCAAGAAATTAGTGATGATTATTGGAAAACTTTTGCTACATTTAATGAAAACACAATCATAGCGTATTCAACTAAAGTGTTTATGAACGCTAAAAAAACATTCATTCAATTCGACATTGTTCCAAATTACACAACAATGGAAACAATTTTGAATAAATGTTTCTCCTTAAGTGAAGATCCAATTAAGTGTTCTCTTATTAAGAAAAATGATAAAAACAGTTTTTCTGTAGCTAGTACGTATTTATTTGAAGAAGGTTCAATTCAAAATGCCTTCAAGGGCAAAGAACAAATCACCATTATCATATGTTTTGTTTTTGTTCTTTTATTAGAAGCAATTCTATTTGTTTTCTTCCCTAAATTTTTAAGAAGAATGCTCATTCCATATTTCTTTGTCTTTATAATATTTGCCCTATTTTCGCTACTAGGTGAATTGCTAAAAACTATATTGATAAGTAACGCAAAAATATTCATTTTGTTTAATCCTATTGGAAATTTAATTGTGTACTTATATTTGATAAATTTACTTGCGGTTGCGTTTTTATTTGAAGGAAAGAAAAATGAAAAGTAAATTTAGGCAAATAATTTTATCAGTTTTACCTTCTGAAAAATTTGGCATTCAGAATCTTTTATTTGTAGCAAGCTTTGCTTTATTCTTTGCCTATTGTTTCTCAATTCCTACTTTTTCAGAAAGAATGCATTATATTCCAATCGCTTGTTGTGGGCTTATGTGTGCTTCAATGGGTATTTACACCTTTTTATATGGCAAATTTAAAATCAATGCCTTAGTGATGTTACTTATTTTGTTTAATATCGCAATGATAGTTACACACTTGATTAATTTTAATTTTAATACATTCCCTAAAACGATATTCTTAATGAGTGTTGTTGCTTTCTTCTTATATGAATTTTTGTGTACAACAAAGAGAGTTAATTCATTCCTTGTTGCAGCTCTTTTTGCTGGACTTGTTTTTGCGTTTGTTTACATAGTAGCTTATAGATACGAAATATTTAAGTTATCTAACATTTTTTCTAAAAGGCTTGGTTCTATATTTGACAACGAAAACGAAATAAGTAAAGAATTTGGGTTTTTCTGCATTATTTCGCTTGCATTCCTTTTAAAAAATAAAAATCTAACGTTAAAAATTATTTCTGGAATTTCTACATTTTTATTTTTGTTCCTCATTCTTACAACAGGATCAATTTCAAATTTATTAACAACAATTATTGTCTGCTTCTTAACAGTTTTAATTTGTCAGAAAAGCATTAAAAGAAAACTGATTATTGGTGGTGTTGCACTTGGAGTAATTGGTTTATTTATTCTATTTGTTCAACTTCCATTTATGTCATATTTCAAAAATAGAATTGAAAGAATATTTACAACTATTTTTAATTTAGGAAATAACGATAAAAATTTTGATGGTTCTTCCTATGATAGGTTGATGGCTGCAATAACATCTTTTAGTGTTGGATTTAATCGTATAACTTTTGGCTTTGGTTTTATGAGCGCTACAAGTTTTACTAATAACTATATCCAAGCCCACAATAACTTTGCTGAATTGTTCTTAGATTTTGGAGCTGTTGGTTTAGTGCTTTATGAGGCGATTATTTTTATTCCACTTTTAAAAGATAAAAAGTATGAAGAGAAAGTCTTCGCTCTTCCAATCCTTTTATACATGCTTATTTTCCAATTATTCTTAACCACTTATTATAAAAAATTTGAATATATATTCTTTGCGTATATTTATGCTCTTTTAGATCAAAGTCTTGATACTCAATTTGTTGTATATCACTCCAATATACTTAGAAAAAGAAACTCAAAAACAGTTGTATTTGAAGTAATACCAAATTTAGTTCCTGTTGGTGGAGCAGAAACATTTGTTATAGATTTTATTAGTTCTTGTAAAAAACGTTATGGAAAAAATATTGATATCAAATTAATCCTTTTATATGAAAATAATTTGCCAGAATCGATAAATAACATTAGATTAAGCAATATCGAGATTATTCAAATAGGAAAGAGAAAAGGGATTGATTTTAGATGCTCGTGTCTTTTAAGAAATCTAATTTTTGAGTACAGACCATCTATTATTCATACACATCTTTTCTCTTTATCTACACTAGTCTTTGCACTTCCATTTAAGAAGAAACGCATTAAATGTTTCCATACTATTCATCATAATTTCCACGGAGATGATTATAATCAGAAACTCTTACGATATCTCGCTAGAAGAAAATATTTAACCCCTGTCTGTGTAGCACAAAAACCAGCTGAAGAATATGAAAAGTATTTTGGATTTAATCCGGTTTGTATTGAAAACGGAATCAATTTAGAACGTTATTCTAATAAACAGCCTCTTTCTCTTAGAAATATTGACTTTTTAGTTGTTGGACGTTTTGTTGAGATTAAGAACCAGAATTATTTACTTAAGCTTGTAAATAAAGAAAAGAAATTACAAAATTACAATTTCGTTTTTCTCGGAGACGGGCCAGATTTTGAATCAGCAAAACAATATGTTAAAGATCAAAATTTAGAAAAAATAATTAAGTTTGCTGGATTTGTAAAAGATGTTAACAATTATATGTCTCGTTCAAAAGTTTTAGTTATGCCTTCATTAAATGAGGGAAATCCTATTGTTATTAATGAAGCAATTGCATCTGGAATGTTAGTTGTCGGAAATGACGTTGGTGGGATTCACGATTTATTAATTAATAGCAAACAAGGTGTTTTATCTAATATTTACAACAAAAACGATTTTGTTAATAAAATGTATGCCCAAATAGAGAGAGCTAATAAAACGACAAAACCAATTGACTTGAGCAATTCTTTAATAAGCATTGACTCATGCGTTGATAAATATTTAGACTTATTTGAGGTTTCAAAATGAGTTTTAGAGAAAAATTCCCAGTAATTTCCTACTATTTTGGCAAAAAACTTCAGATTTTAAGTACTTATTTTTATCGTAAAAACCCAATTAAATGGACACTTAAAACTTATAAAAAACGATTTGGTATTACTCTTAATCTCCAAAATCCAACTCTTTTTTATGAAAAGGTAAATTATTGGAAGCATTACTGTTATAGCCCGAATCAAGACAATTTAACTGACAAAACTAAAGTTAAACAAATTATCAAAGATTTGAATAAAGATATCTGCGTTGCTAAGTGTTATCTTGAATCTAACAACATAAAAGAGATTAAGGCCTGGTATAAAGCAAATTGCGAACAAGTTAAGCGTTTTGTTTTAAAGACAAGCCATTCTTGCGGAGACGTGTTTATTTATGACAATGGCGTTATAACAAGAAAAGGTGGAAGAAAGATAAAAAATATTGGTCAAGTTTTTAGAATGCTTAAAATTGGTCTCAAGTTTAACCAGTATTACGCTCGTTTTGAAGAAAATTACAGACATTTGGAACACAAAATATTTGTTGAAGAATATATTGAATACAATGATAAGACTATTGAATATGAATTAATGTGTAATTATGGTAAAGTAAAATTTTCTAATATAGTTTTAAATAGACAGAACTCAAAAGCAAAAGAATTTATTTTTGATTCTAACTTTAATTTTATTGATATGAATATAGGCGAATACGATAAAAATGCTGTTGAGTCTATAAGCAAGCCTAGAGAATATGGGAAAATATTAGAGGTAATTAAAGAGCTTTGTTCTGAGTTTCCGTTTTGTAGAGCTGATTTTATTCAAACAAATGACAAAACATATTTTTGCGAGTTTACTTTCGTAAAATCTGGTGGAATAAATTACTATAAACGCCAAGAATTAAATAAAATGCTCGGTGACTTATTTAAACTTTAATGAGTGAGAAAAATAAAGATACAGCGCATCGTAAAAGATTCGAAATAACAAGATGGATTTTCTTGTCTTTTTCAATTTTATTAAATGGCTTTATTATCTTTTATTCGTGCATATCAGAATCTACTACTGCACGGTGGAATTCAGCATTCACTAATGCGTTTGCAAAATTAGTTAATAATGTAACCGAGAAAAAAGTTGAAAATATTCCTCTAGAAAAAATCGAAATCTCTTTTTCGAATGAAGAAAACCATAAATATAATTATCTTGAAGGATATAAGCTTGAAGAAATTCCATTAGGAAGCGCTAAACAAATAGAATGTGCTTATTTTCCAGTTGATGTAACGAACAAATCAATTATTTATAGTGCTACACCTTCTGATTTGGTTCAGCTTAATCAATCCGGTTCGATCGTTTCTGTTATTGGTATGAAAAAAGGCGATTGTGTTATAACCGCGAAAAGTTCAGATGGTGGTTTTGAATCAAATCTTAATTTAAGAGTTGTCGATCTTGTTGCTCCTGCTTCATATGAAATTTCTTTGCAAAACTGCGAAATTTCCCTAGGGAGTACTCAAACAATTAATTTTGATATAGATGGTGGAGTATTGGGTCATGATGAATTGATTAATTTTAGATATTACGACACGCGAAAGTTGTCTTATCAATCTTCTAATGAATCTGTTGCTACTATAGATGAGAACGGCGTTATTTATCCACACTCAATAGGTGATTCCATAATCAGTGTTTTAAATGGGTCTTATTCCAAATCTTTAAATATTTCAGTAAATAACGGAAGCTCGCCAATTCCTTTTTCTAATTTATCAATAACTGGGAGCAATATTTGCTATTCAAACGATATGCTTTTGAATCAAAGCAATCCATTAAAATATCATTATCAACTTCAACTAAAAGATGGTGAAAATGAATTGAACCCTGAAGATTTTATTTGGTCAAGCTCAAATGAGCTTTTAGCAAAAGTTGATAAACATGGTGTACTTAGAGGATTTAGAAAAACATCTATAGAAGACGAAAATGTTGTAATTGCTGCGACTTCAAAAACCACAGGTCAAGTGGCGACTCATAATGTAACTGTTAAAAGTCAACTTCCTACTGAAATGTCTTTATTTTTTACAATTGATAACAAGACAACTTGGATTCAATCATCATACACATTTACAAGCGGAGACAATATTCCTTTAGAAATTGTATATAATACTCCTGTTCAAAACAAGCAAGTTGTGGCAACAAGCAGTAACTCTGATGTAATAAGTTTAACTAACGAAGGCTCTTTAGTTACTCTTCACATCTTAAAACCCGGTACATCAACAATAAAAATTTCTTCATTAATTAATCCGGAATTAAGTAGAGAAATAACGTGTACTTCTGTTAAGGCCGGAGCAATTTCAAAAGATAATATTCAAAATGTTGGCAAATATATTCGAAAATCTATTGGTCATGCAGCTGTATTTATGGTTGCACAAATTTTTACTTTCTTGACATTGTTTACGTTTTTGAATGATAAAAAATGGTGGTTATTTTCTTCTATTTCTCTTGGAGAAGGGCTTTTAATTTCTGTATTGTCAGAGATTATTCAATATTTTGTTCCTTCTAGAACAGGCGCGATATTGGATGTCTTAATTGACTTTAGTGGTGTGCTTGTTGGCTGCGTTGTTGCTTTCCTTATTGCTCTTATTCTTAATAAACATATATTTAAAACAAAATTATAAGTTTTAAAAACAAATAATATTTTTCACCAGGCATTATAAGGTGATTGTGTTGTCGAATATCATTTAAAACTAGTGTCAATTAAAAAAGTATTGCTTTAGTTTCAAATGCAGAGACAAGTCCATAAAAACTTCAATCGTATGATATAGAGATTTTTAAGAGATGGATGAGAATTTTTCAGAGTTTTAGTGTAAAAGCTATAACTCATTTATAAATGAAAGAAAATATGTGCCTCTATTTTCTAAATATTCAATCAATGTATTCCATTTATTGATATAACCCGTTCCAACTGTTCCATAATATCTAATGTTATTTTGTTGTATCAAAGGTTCAACTTTGTCAAAATATGCTGTAACAATTGTTAAGCAATCTTGACTAGATAAAAGCTCAACGATTTCACTGGCGCGCGCCTTGAGTAATTCTTTCATATATGGAGATTCAAGCAAGTAGCGAAGAGACACGCTAGATTTTAAGTCACTAAATAGTTGTGGATAATGCATATAGTCGAAATGTGTTCCTAAAGAAAAGTCCGTGTCATAAAGCATAAAACGAATTAGTTCATCTTCCTTTTCTTTAGAAGAATTTGTTACTCTGCTTCTCCACATTGAAGAATTTGATGAAAATATATCATAGTCAAAATGATCTATATATGAATGATATAGAACTGTGTCAATAAAACTTGGTACAGAATACTTAGAAGAGAATTCATTGAATCCTTCTTTGGTTAGCATATTTGGATTAATTGTTTCTTTTGCTTCGTTAAAAAATGAAATATCCGTTTGATACCCCTCTTCTATTTCTCCAGCCTTCCAAATCATTGAATCTTCAATATCATATTTTTCTTCAATAAATCGAGAGTCATACTTATCAGTTATAAAATATAAGCCCCAGTATTCTCCATTTAAAAACAAATAAGTTGGTGTTGAATCTTGAGTATCCATTTCAAGATTGTAGTTCTTTGCAATCATTGAGTTGATCGGATCTGTAATCATAAAATATGAATTGTTACCTCCAGCTCTTAAAGTTAAGCTTTCACATTTTTTATCATTAAATTTGTATACAAATTTACTATTTCCGTCATATAAAAATCTTGAATACAAATTAAAACTCTTTTTAGCATTAGCGCGTGTTGAACTGCCTTTAATTCTTATTCCAGCTAATTGTTCACACTTCACATTATGTTTTTCATTAAGATAGGTAATGTTCACCATTCTTTCCCAATCAAAGCCTCTTTGTTGATAATTTGCAGGTTGATTTGAATAACTTAATTCAGGGTCGTATTCATCTGAATTTGCCCATTCTTCCCAGATATTTCCTCTACAGTAAATACCCTTTTCGCCATCAAACAAATTATCAAAATCTGTTGATACTGACATTATAGAGATTCCATTTTGAATGAAATCATTTTGACCAATCCAATACGAGGCACTAACTACTGGTGAATAATTTCCGTAGTCATCATAGCAAATTGCTCTAATTACCATACATTTATTTACTGGGCTAGTTGGTGCATATGGAGTATATGTGCCACACATATCGGTTCGCGAAGATAAAATATTAGGCTCGCTAGATTTATCATAAATACGTATTGGGGATTCATATAAATTTGACGATTCATTAGGTGTTTCAGAGTCAACACTATAATAAATGTGATACCCTTGGTTTGAGAAAATAGTTAAATCAAATTCTTCATTATATATACCGGATTTTTTAGAAAACTCAGGCGCCTCTAGAATTTGCTTTTCAACATAAAATTCCTCGTTATTTTGTCCTGGAGTTGGAATAAGCATTGTTAATTCGGAGCCTAAAACGCCGTAAGAAATATCGTCTTTTAGCGCCGGATAATTTAATGAAGACTTGATTTCAAGAGGCGAACTAAAGTAAAGGGCTCCTTCTTTTTTATTAGAAAGAGTAAATGGAGCATGGAATTCGTTTTCATAGACCTTATTTTGTCTGCCGGAAGCAACAACCAACAAATAGCTGTTCCCTCTTAAAATGTAATTATCAAATTTAAAAACGTAAGGTTCTTCTGAAGATTTTGATAATCCGCAATCTTTCAAATCAACATCTCCTGCTCCTGTGTTGTAAAGTTCAATCCAGTCACTTTCCTCACCATATTTATCAATAAAGTTTTTTCTACTTTTTGAACATATTTCGTTGATAATGACTTTGTCATAGTCGAACTCATCTTTCCAAACAGCATTTAATGTAATATCAGTAGTAATAGAAAAACCATTAAATACCCAATGGTCGCAATTTTCATCAACCCAATCTGTAAATATAGAGTATTCTTTAGTTGGGTTATTGGGTTTTATTGCTTTTTCTCCATGTAAAATAAATTGTGTTTCGACTTCTGAACCTCCGTTTGAATTAAAGGAAACGCTATGTAATTGCTTGTTTCCGAGGTTGCCATTAATAAGGTCGTAAAGCCATTGTTCCTCGTTACCAGAATATTCTGGATGGTTTTCACAGTATATTTCAAATGATGATTTTCCATTCGAACCATTTTCTCCATCCAACCCATTTATACCATTGTCACCTTTAATGTTTCCCTTTTTTATCCAACCAGATTCTTCCTTAAGATAATAATCCCACGTGTCTAAATCTATGTATGAATCTCCAACCGTACCGATATTTGAAGTTGGCTGTCCATTTCCAGTAATCATGGAAGAACCATCCTGTCCATCTTTACCATCTACTCCATCCTTGCCATTTTGACCATTAATACCAGGGTAACCTTGTTCCCCTTTCTCGCCTGGAATTCCAATAGTATTTTTTATATTCGAAAATATTTCATTGTTACATCCTGCTAAAAAGATAGAAATGATGGATGTGAATACAAAAAATTTAAGAACGGATTTTTTCATAATGAACCTCCTATTTTATTTAATTTAATTATTATATTAATCTTACTAAATAGTTTTACTAGTTGCTATATGATAATAAAGTATCAGTGGAAAAGTGAAAACGACTATCAAGTAATTAACGCCCTCACTGAAAGAATATGCTAAATAACCTAATAAACCAGCAGACAACATAAACGGCATTGTTTTGCTATATTTAAATGTCTTAATAAAAATAACAATGTAATACGAAATTAAGCCAAGGAACGCGACTAATGTAGCAATTCCTCCGGCGCCTAAAATCGCTAGGTAGCTTGAATGTGATGGACAGACATTATCATTATTTACGAGGTTCATAGGATAGAGCATAAAGTTATGTGTTCCAAAACCTCTTCCAATTACTAACCAACCACCCTTTAATTCATTTCTAATATTTTGCCAAATATATGTTCTCCGAGTTAAGGTTCGTTTATTTAAAAAGATCTCAATATGTTTATTTAGTTGTGGGATAAAATCACCATGTTTTGCATAGCAAATAATTAATATTACTGCAAAAGACACGACCACTACATAAAGCAAAGATATTAAAATTGAATTTCTAATTTTATGCTTTTCGAATGTAATAATTAATCTAAATGTTAAATATAAAATAAAGAGAATATATGAGATTGCTATTGAAGTTCTACAATACGAGAACAACATATTGATTAAAAAGAAAACCGCAGGAATATACCAATACCATTTTTCGGTAATTGTGTTTGTTAATAACGCAAACAAGAAAGCAAGCATCATGCACACTCCATATGGAACACTCATTACCACAAACGATGACATTGTGTAATTTCTGATTATATCCCAGTCGCCTTCGATAACTGCTTTAACAAAAGGACCATATTTTTCTGCTTCAGCGATGTAACTATAAACGCACATACCAAACATAAAAATCATCACGACAATACCAATAATTACAAGGAAATTCATATTCGTGATTCGCTTTGGAAGCACAACAAGAACGATGTAGAAAACCGTTGTAATAACAAAAGTTGCGCAAGTAAAAAATAATTTATGAATTGGACTAATAGTCGCAACCACTTTAACAACATCACCTACTTGAATGCCTGGATAATATAATTCTGTATAGTATCCAGTTAATTTACATTCGACATAGAAAGTATTTGCATTCTTTTGTATTAAGACTGCTACAACACTTACGATTGCCATAAAGACATATACCCAAGTAAAGAGGTGATTCTTAATACGGCCTTTTTTAATCTCTAATATAAAGTAACCGGCCCAACAAATGACTGTGATTGCAAAGCAAACAATAATCATTCTTGTATCAAAATAAATTTGAGATGGATCCCAAGTCACCATAAATTTCCATGCGAAAGCATAGAAAGGTATAGAAAAAAGAAAACCGAACATTAAAAGAAAATCACTTATTTCAAAGTTTATTTCTTTTATATATGTTATTAATCCTTTTTTCTCACTTATAGTCATATATATGAAAATTAACTCTTTATAGAGTATATTTTTTTATTCATTATCACAATAATAACTCATCAAAAATGAGTCTTTATTTTAATTATTCGGAAAGCACTTAATGAAGAAAAAACAGAACTCTTATTACTTAAATTAATAAAAGTTATTTAAAACCAATAGATTTTAATTATATTTCTTCAATCATTATTTCCATTTATATAAAACATAACCTAAAATAAGAATTAATAATGTGTGATCAATTGGATAAAACAGTAAACACCTATGTTTATAGCAACGATGCATCAGCATCTATTTTTGGATGGGATTTTCAGATAAATGCGGCAATCTTTTTAGCGCTTCATTATATTGATGAGTTGAAAGATATAAAGGTTGAGTCAGCGCAACAAGATATTGAAATTTCACTCCATGACTCCTCTAAGATTTTTGCTCAAGCTAAATCTGCCCAAGATTACTCTACAGCTTCAAATAATAAGAAAAAGATTAAAGATGGATTGCTTTCTTTAGCAAAAACACATCAAAGCAACAACAACGGAATGTTTGTTTATATCTCAAATATTCCAAATGTGTTTTCTAATGAAGAAATGATGTTTAAAAACGATGTACGTTGTTATTCTGATTTGCCGAATTCAATTAAAATTCAAATTGATACACTTTTTGATAATATTAAAAGTGATATACAAAAGAAGATTGAAGAAAACACAAGCAAGCCTAGTATAATAGAAAAACTAAATTACTACATTAGGTGCGTTGAAAACTTTGATAAAAATAAATTATGTTTTTCAGTAATAGTGCCATACTTTGGTTCAGGTATATCTAGATACAACCCAATAATTGAAAAGCTTGTTTCAACACTATCAGAATACTTCGATTTAAATGCGTCTCAAATTGTTGGGCTAAAGCGAAAACTTTTAGAATTTTATCATGAATGTTTCTTGTTAAATGCATCAACTGAAGATGAAAAAGAGAAACATAAAGAACTTAATAGAAGCGATTTTGTTTGGCCGGCAGTAGCATTAACCATTGAACAACAGGAGTTTAATCCAGATGATTGGTCTTATGAAATCATTGATTCAGACAGATTAACAGATTTGCGAGATAGTATTGGTTCTTTAAATATTGCCTATCACGAAAGGTTTGAATTAATTACACAAATCCTTACCGATTACACAGATTATAAACGCTTGTCTTCATCATCTTTGGAGATTGAAAAGAAATTTGCAAACACTTATTGCGCACAGTACATAAGAGAATTTGATGGATATGAGTTTGATGATAAGATTAAGGGATTAATAACGCTTTGGTTTTTATATAGGGTTGTTAAAAATAATGGGCTAATTAGTAAAATAGCCAAGAGGTTGTAACATGTATATCAAAAAATTGACTGTTGTTGAATCTGGAGTTGAAAGCTCTCGGGATTTTTGCAATGGAAAGATTTTGATAACTTCCATAAAGAATTCAAAAGGGAAAAGCACATATCTAAGATTGCTTTTATATGCTTTAGGATTTCAGGTTCCAAATATGAGAGGAATAGATTTCTCAAAGATTGCTTTTCAAGTTGAATTGGAAGTGAACGGCAAAAACTATGTATTAAAGCGTAATGATACCTATTGTGTATTAATTGAAGATAAAAAAGAATTCGTATATAGTCTTCCTTCAGAACAGCCTGCATTAATTTCATTTATAGTAGGTTGCGATAAAAAAGACATTATCGAGAATCTTTTGGGTGTTTTCTACATTGATCAAGATAAAGGGTGGTCATTACTTAATAGAGGTACTGTTATTGGAAGAATTAAGTTTAACATTGAAAAATTGTGCGCTGGTCTAAACGATGTTAATATTGACGAATTAATGGCTCATAAAGAAACATTAGAACAAGAAAAAAATAAATATTTATCTATTCAAAATATGCAACAAGCTGTCGATTCAGTTTATATAGAATCTGGAGATTTCGATATTCCAGAACGAGTTAACGAGTATAGAAATAGTATTTTATACTTAAAAATGAAGCGAAATGACATAAAAAATAAAATTGATGAACTTCAAAATATTGTAAATAATCAAGAGTCTTTTGGTAGATACATCGATTCGTTAAAACTGAGACTGAGGGTTGATGAAAACAATGATATATTAATAACTAAAGATAAATTGAATGGGTTTGAAGAGAGCATAAGTTTGATAAATGCTAGGATAAAACTTTTGTCTTTTGAGTCTGAGAGACTTAACAAAAAAATATTTGAGTTTGAGGCGTTAATTAAAAAAGAACAAGCAAAAAACAGCACCAATTTATTTGAGACAATTGAGGAAAAAGACAAAAGATTGCTGTCAAATATAGGAAAATTTGTTTACTCTAGTCAAGCTGATGTTTCTGAACTTTTAAATCAAGTTAATAATGAACTTAAAGTCACCAGAAAAGAAATAACAGCTGCTATAAAAAACGGGAATGGTTTCATTAATAAAATATATTCTTATGTGGCGAAATTTGCTGGAGAGCTTGATGTTTTGGATAAAATAGGCGACTCGGAAAAATACATTTTTACAAGTGATTTAAAATCGTTGTCTGGCTCAATTCTCTCTAGAATAATTTTTGCGTTTAAACTTGCTTTTTTTAAAGTTATTGAAGAAAAAATTAATGTTAGGCTTCCGTTTATAATTGATTCTCCCGGATCAAAAGAAATGGATGAAATTAATCTTAGAAAAATAAGCGACTTAATAAATAAGGAATTGGATAATCACCAAGTTTTTGTTGCCTCCATCTATAATATTGGTGCTTTTGATCAAACAATAACACTAAAACATTGCGCTATAGAAAACGAAAGAGATTAATTAAAAATTTTTAGATAGTGTTGTTACTTGAAATTATTAATTAATCGTTTTTGACCTCAAATGTTTTTGAGTTGACGGAAATATTATAAAAGATAAGTCGCTTAGGAATTGATTTAAAATTGATAAAAAATATACAAAAACTTTTAATAATGTATAATTAAAACTTAGGTATATATATGAAAATTTCAGTAGCAGGTACAGGGTATGTTGGATTATCTAATGCGATAATACTTGCCCAAAATAATAAAGTTTATGCCGTAGACATCATTAAGTCTAAGGTAGATTTAATAAACTCTAAAAAATCTCCAATTGTAGATAAAGAAATTGAAGATTATTTAGCAAACAAGAAATTAGATTTAATTGCTACAACAGATGCTGAACTAGCATATAAAAATGCAGATATAGTAGTGGTATCAACTCCTACTAATTATGATTCTTTAACAAATAAGTTTGATACATCATCTGTTGAATCAGTAATTGAGCAAGTTAAAAAGATTAATCCAAATGCTTGGATAATAGTTAAATCTACAGTTGGTGTCGGTTTTACTAAATACGCTATAGAAAAGCATAAATATGACAAAATCCTTTTTTCACCAGAATTTTTAAGAGAAGGAAAAGCCTTACTAGATAATTTGTATCCATCTAGAATAGTTGTCGGTGTTCCTGAAAAGAAAGAACCTTATTTATCCAAAGCTAAGAAGTTTGCTAACTTACTTCAAGAAGGCGCAATTAAAGAAAATATTGATACATTTATTATTGGATGTACAGAAGCAGAAGCTGTTAAGTTATTCGCAAATACATATTTAGCTCTTAGAGTTGCGTATTTTAATGAATTAGATACCTTTGCACAAACCAAGAAATTAGATACTTTAGATATTATTAAAGGTGTTTGCGGAGATCCTCGTATTGGAGATTTCTATAATAACCCATCATTTGGATATGGTGGATATTGTTTGCCAAAAGACACAAAAGAATTACGTGCGAACTTTGAAGATGTTCCAGAAAATTTAATATCTGCTATCGTTGAATCAAATCGCACAAGAAAAGATTTTATCGCAGACACTGTTCTTAAGATGGCAGGTTACAAAAATGATGGTAAGGATAATGTAACTGTTGGTATTTATAGACTCACTATGAAATCTGGATCAGATAACTTTAGAGCGTCCTCTATTCAAGGTGTTATGAAAAGACTACACGCCAAAGGTGTTAATATCGTTATTTATGAGCCAACATTAAAAGAAGAACAATTCTTTAATTCTAAAGTTATTAGAGATTTTGATGAATTTAAAAAGTTATCAAAAGTTATAATCGCGAATAGATATGATTCATCATTAGATGATGTTAAAGATAAAGTCTATACAAGAGACTTATTAAGAAGAGATTAAAGAATCTATATTTAAATTTATATACACATTCACAAAAAAGTTGATATTATGTTAAACTATAGTTGCAAAGAGGAGGATTCTAAATATGGCCACTAAATCTTTTGACGAAAAAATTATCGTTAGAGATCAGAAGACTGTTAATAAAATGAAAAACAAGCTAGATTCTGATAGTTTTGGTGTTCATTCACACAAACGCAATTCTTCTTGTACTGCGCAATCAACTATTAACAATTCAAAGAAATGGATTATATAATTGTTTCTCTCGGCGCTAAATTAAAAGAAATTGAAGGTGACAAGGCTAAAGAAGAATCAATTCAAAATGCCTTGTCCCTTTTTAAATGCGAAAAGAACTTGGATGAGGAAGAGTTTTTGCATCATAAAGCTATTTTCTTTGAAAGGCATAATAAGGCAAGAACATATCTTTTGATTAAAAATAGCAAAATAATTGCATATTTTAGTATAGCTTTTAAATCTATCGATTTAGTTACTATATCAAAAAATAAAAAGAAAGATATAACTGCGGGCGAAGAGGTTGAAACATATTCTTCTTATCTTATTGGGCATATTGCAAAATGCGATGGAGTTGAAGAAAAAATGTTTTTAGCATTATTAGATAATGCGATGTCATTAATTTATGAAGCACAATCAATTATTGGCGGCCGCCTTGTTTATTTAGATTGTAAAAACGAACCGAAACTAATAGAAAAATACGAAGAATATGGGTTTGAGTATTTTGGCACTAGCGCTGAGACGGGTTTAAGACAATATTATATGAAAATCTAATTATGAAAATTTTAGTAACTGGGGCAGTTGGATTTATTGGAGCGTTTTTATGTAAGCGTCTTTTAGAGACCACAAACGACTGTATTGTAGGTCTTGATAATATAAATGATTATTACGATGTTTCTTTAAAAGAAGCACGTTTAGATATGCTTCAAAAATTCGGCAAATTTACATTCATAAAAGGTGATATCTCGGACAAATTGTTCCTCGATAAATTATTTAATGAATATAAATTTGATATTGTTGTTAATTTAGCAGCCCAAGCTGGT